>Ga0315282_10013583_pt1 | contig 12253 bp, 9 predicted proteins | sample YL17G07_20_MG_FD_203693 | JGI IMG/M metagenome (GOLD analysis project Ga0315282, IMG submission 203693) | Sediment microbial communities from Yellowstone Lake, YNP, Wyoming, USA - YL17G07_20 | ecosystem: Environmental > Aquatic > Freshwater > Lake > Sediment | place: USA: Wyoming | collected... | reverse complement strand
AGTCCCCTGCCTTCAAACTTCTCCTCTCCTCGATGACCGAGGCGTCTGTGTCGCCCTCCAGAGCAAACGATCACTGTTTTGGACCGGTAGGCACTGCCGCTTTCCGTTTTGACCTCAAAGATACAGTCCCCCCCTTGCGTCACGGTAATCACTCGCTCTGGAGTTTTAATCTCAATTCCCTTTTGAGCCTCCACGTGCTTCTTGAGCTTTTCAGCCAGCTCCAAGCCTGAGAGGGTGACTTCGCCGATCCAATTTTCAATATGACTGGAAACCATCGATTGTCCGCCAAACCCTTCCGTGACAACCAACGTCTTCAGCTTCTTCCTCGCTGCATAGACCGCCGCCGCTGCTCCGGCAGGTCCTCCTCCGATGACGACGGTATCATACAGATCCTGAACCATGCGTTTCCCTCCATTCATAATGCCTCAAATGGCGTGGGAAAATTCTTTTCCCACCATTAGTCCCGGTGAGGCGCGTGGTTCCGGCCCGTAAGAATGGGCAGATTGGAGAAGCTTTAGGGCGGAACCTCGAAAATCAAACTACAGGCCCTGACCCTGGATACTTACTCTGTCTTACTGAACAGGAAGGTTACGCATAACATTAATGACCCGCAATCCTAAAGCTTCAACAGGCTGCCCATTCTTACGGGCCGAGGCAGAGGCATTCCCTCCGTTCACGTTTTATTTTCAGTTGCACTCTGCTTCTTCGAACCGGCACGCTTCTCGCTCAGACGCTGCGTGATCACGTAGAAAACCGGCACAAACGGAATAGCCAGCAGTGTAGACGCGATCATCCCACCAAAGACGACTGTGCCAATAGCCCGTTGGCCGGCAGCGCCGGCTCCGGTGGCAAAGAGAAGCGGTGTAACTCCAAGGATGAAGGCAAAAGAAGTCATCACGATGGGGCGAAATCGCCGGCTCGTTGCCTCGACGGCCGCCTCGGTCAGAGACATGCCTTCCTGTTGCAGGTCCCGCGCAAACTCAACAATGAGGATGGCGTTCTTACTGGCCAGGGCGATCATCAATACCAGGCCGATCTGAGTGTAGAGATTATTGTCAAAACCTCGGATCATGAGAGCCACGAGAACGCCCACCAGCGCCATGGGCACCGCCAGGATGACCGCCGCCGGAGATGTCCAGCTCTCGTAGAGCGCTGCCAAAACCATGAACGCCAGGGTAACGGAGAGGGCGTAGATGAAGTAGGCCTGATAGCCGACCTGCTTCTCCTGATAGCTCGTCGTCGTCCAGTCGTAGCTCATACCCTGCGGCAACGTATCTGCGGCCAGTCGCTCCATCACCTTGAGAGCCTGGCCAGAACTGAACCCGGGAGCTGCCGAGCCGAAGATGGGGGTTGCAGGATAGAGGTTATACCGGGTGATCAGCTCGGGACCTTGCGAATGTCTAACCTCAAGAAGGCTGCCGAGCGGCACCATTTCCCCTTGGACATTTCGAGTATAGAGGTTCTTGATGTCTTCGGGATTGAGGCGGTGGCGATCGCTGGCCTGGATGTATACCTGGTACACCTGATTGAACTTGTTGAAGAGATTGACGAAGGAGGAGCCCAGGTAGCCCCGGAGCGTCTCAAAGACGTTATTCAGCGGAACTTGAAAGGACTGGGCCTTCGTCCTGTCTATGTCCAGGAAGAGCTGGGGGCTCCTGGCACTAAAGGTGGTGGCCAGACCCCGTAAGCTCTGCTCGGAATTGCCCGCTTGGATGAGTTCATAGGTCCCCTTCTGAAGTTCCTCCAGCCCGACACTTTTCCGGTCTTCCACCATCATCTGAAATCCGCCCGCCTGGCCCAGACCACGGATGGAAGGCGGGATGACCACAAACACGTCCGCTTCCTGGATGGCCGAAAGATCACGGTTGAGACGCGGAACAATCTTCTCCTGACTCAGGGCACTTCCGCGTTTGCTCCAGTCTTCGTAGATGATGAACGTACTGTTGATCGTGGACACATTGGCCGCATCCAGGAAAGAATAGCCACCGATCGTTACCCAGCTTACAATACCCGGAGTTCTTTTGAGAATGGCGCCGATCTTCTCTGATACTTCCCGCGACCTCGGCTGCGCGGCGCCCTCAGGCAGACGTGCGAAGAGTACGGCGTACCCCTGGTCCTCTGTAGGGAGGAAGCCGGTAGGTCGATGGACGAACTCCCAACCGGCGAGGAGGATGACAGCGAAGAAAACTATCGACATTAGCCCCGGCCGCTTCACCATCCACCGAACAACCCCCATATAACGGTCTTTCGACGCCTGATAGCCTTTGTTGAAACCACGATAAAACCAGTTTAGCCGCTTTTCCTTCCTGGGCCGCAGCCAGAGGGCCCACTGGGCGGGCTTTAGAGTCAAGGCATTAATGGCACTGATCACCGCGGTCGAGGCAATGACCAAAGCGAATTGACGAAAGATTTGTCCTGTAATCCCCGGCAAAAAAGCTGCCGGTAGAAAAACGGAGATCAGGGCCATCGTGATGCCCATGATCGGCCCGGTCAGTTCGCTCATGGCTTTGATGGCTGCGTCCTTCGGAGATAGGCCCTTCTCGATATAATGGGAGCTGTTTTCCACGATCACGATGGCATCGTCCACCACGATGCCGATACATAGAACCAGGGCGAACAAAGTCATCAGGTTAACGGTGAAACCCAGCGCGCTCATGGCAATGAATGCCCCGATGATGGTTACCGGGACTGTGGTGGCAGGAACGAGCATTCCCCGGAAACTCTGGAGAAATACCATGATCACGATGAGAACCAGAATGCCGGCTTCGAAGAGTGTCTCGTAAACGGCGGAGATGGCCCCCCGGACAAACTTCGTTGTATCGTAGCGAATGGCATACTTCAAGCCTTCCGGGAAGTCCTTGCTCATTTCGGCCACAGCCTTGTAAACATTGTTAGCGACCGCTATGGCATTGGCCTCGGGCAGGGCAAAGATGATCACCTGGGCTGAGCGGAGTCCCCCGATATTGGCAAAGTTTGAGAAAGTCTGCTGGCCCAAGTCCACGCGGGCAATATCGCTTAGACGCACTATCTGGGCAGTCTGGCCGAAGTCGTTCTTGACGATGATCTTTTCGAACTGTTCCACATCGGATAGCCGACCAAGGCTGTTGATGGTGAACTGATGAGCCTGATCCTGAGGAACCGGAGGAGCCCCTAACTGCCCTGCCACGACCTGCACATTCTGGTCTTTGATAACATTCAGGACATCCTGCGTGGTGAGGTTGAACTGTTTGAGCCTGTTCGGATCCAGCCAGACCCGCATACTATAAGGACCGGCGCCGGCGACCCTGACCTGACCGATGCCTGACAGCCTCGCAAGAGGATACTGTAAATTAATAACACCATAATTAGAGAGAAACGCCTCGTCAAACCGGTTGTCGTCGGAGTATAAACTGACCACCATAAGAATGTTGGTCGAGACTTTCCTTACGTTAACCCCTTGGTCCTGGACCTCGAGTGGAAGCTGGGCCAGTGCGGTATTGACCTGATCTTGGACAAGGGCCATCGAGGTATTCAGGTCGGTTCCTACGTCAAAGGTGATAGTCAAAGTATAGGAGCCGTCGCTGCCGCTGGTGGAAGACATATAAATCGAATGTTCTACGCCGTTGACCGCTTGTTCGATGGGTACCCCTATTGTGTCTGCGATGACGGCAGCACTCGACCCCGGATATCGGGTCGTTACCTGGATGGTGGGCGGTATGATGGGGGGGAACTGCTCCACCGGCAGGTGGTAGTAGCTTACCAGCCCGATAATGATGGTGATTACGGCCAAAACATTCGCAAAGATAGGTCGCTCGATAAAAAACCGAGATATCATGGCACGGCCTTCTTTTGATTTGGGGATGGAGGTAAACCCGGGCTCGATGCCCGCAAATCCTGCTTTTCCGGGATGACCCGCCTTCCGGGAATGGCCTTCTGAGTGCCTTTTATAACGACCCATTCCTTTCCCGTCAGTCCCTCTTCGATGACACGCAGATTATCCACCTTGGTGCCAGTTCTGACACCAAACCTTTCCACTCCATTCTCCTGGTTGATGGCCAGCACATACGAGCCACGTTGATCATATCCAATAGCCTCCCGAGGAACGAGGAAGGCGACTTTTTCCTTGACTGGTACATGAACTCTGGCATAGAGTCCGGCCAAAATCTTACCGTCCGGGTTTGAAAAGATTCCCCTTAGCAGCAAGGTGCCAGTCGTGGGGGTTAGACTGATCGACGCAAAATCCAGGCGTCCCCGGTGGGGGTATTCTTTTTCATTTGGCAGTCCTATGTACACGGGCCAGGCTTTGGCAGGAGCCTGCCCCGGAATCCAATGGGCCTCTCCGATCAGACGGGCCAGATCCAGATCACTGATTGTGAAGTAGACATAGATGGGGTCGATCTGGTTGATCGCTGCAAGGACGGTGTTTTCACCCGAGCCCACAAGGCTACCAGGGTCTCTTAACCTTCTGTCTATGCGGCCGTCAAAAGGAGCCCTGACCTCCGTGTAGACCAGGTCGAGTTTTGCCAGGTCCCTTTTTGCCTGTGCCGAGACTAGGTTCGCTTGAGCCGAATCCCTCTGGTACCGCCAGTTGTCTACGTCGGTCTGAGCGGCTGCTTTCTCCTCCACCAATTTGGAATAGCGCGTCAATTGTATTTCGGCATACTTCAGCTGGGCCGTCTGTAACAGAATGGCAGCCTCGGCCTGCCGCAGGTTATCCTGGAACGTGTTCTGCTGGATGAGGAAGAGCAATTGACCCTCTTTTACCAGTTGCCCGTCTTGGAAGAAGACCTTATCCAGATAACCCGAGACCCGGGCAACCAGTTGGACTGTTTTGATGGCTTGTGTATTGCCTGTCAGCTCCAGATAATCCGTCACTGTCTGCTCGACGGGCTGAGCGACTGTAACGGTGGGCGGAGGAGGTGGTGGAGGGGTTTTTTCTTTGCACGCCCCCAAGAAAATAAGAAAGATCAGACAGACGATCCAGGCTGAAATAGCCCCGATTTTATGAAGAGAATATTTTTTAAAAGTCATTATCTTCCCCCGCGTTGCATTAAAAACTCAACGGAGTTGACCACAACTGCTGGTACGCCTCCACCCGTTCCCCCTCACCTTCATCCTCTCCCCAGGCGGGGAGAGGGAAAGCGTGAGAGCTACCAATCGGGAAGCCGGATCAAAGATTTGGGCTTTTCAGGGGCAGGCAGATTATATGTTGCAGGTGCAAGCAATCTTCCCCAGTTAGTCCGTTTTGCCATTTCCTCCCTGATCTCAGGAGGCACCAGATCCTTTCCATCGCTAATCTCCCACCCACCGCCCAGGGCCCGGTAAACTCCCACCAGACTGCTCGAGATGTTACCGAGCGTGCTCGCCAGGTTGTCCTGTTCGTTTAGGAGAGCTTGCTGGGCGATCAGGACAGTCGTAAAATCTTTGGTGCCTTCCCGATACTGCATAACGGCGAGATCGAGAGAGCGCTTGGCTGCCGTCGTGCTCTGGCCCAAGAACTCGGCCCGCTCCTGAGCCCTCAGAAAAGCTACGAGGGCATCCTCCACTTCCTGCTGGGCCTTGAGGACGGCATTCTGATAGGCGATCAGCAACTGCTCGAACCGGGCATCCTGCACCCGGACGTTGTTCGTGATCCGGCCATAATTGAGAATATTCCACTGGACAGAAGGCCCGGCCTGAACCGTGCGGCTCTTCCACTGAAACATGTCGCTCAAATTAAATCTTCCGACATCGCTCGACAGAAACCCGAAATTCCCGCTGAGCGAGAAAGCGGGATAGAGATCCGCTTTCGCCACACCGATCTGGGCGCATTGAGCCGCTGCCTGGTGCTCGGCGCTCCGAATATCGGGCCGGCGGCGAAGGAGATCGGCAGGGATGCCCACGACGACCAGAGGTGGGGAGACAGGAATCTCGGAAGTGCCCTCCAGGAAGCTGCCTAAATGACCTGGCGGCAAGCCAAGTAACACACTGAGGGCGTTCTTGGCCTGCCGCAGCTGCGTTTCAAGGACAGGGATAGAAGCCAGGGTATCATTGAGTATCGTTTTGGCCTGCTCCAGATCCAATTGCGAGGTGGTGCCGTAACGGAAACGGGCTTCCGCGATCTTCAGGTTCTCCTTCTGCGTCTCTACGTTTTGACGGGCGATATCGAGCCTCTTCTCAAGGGTCCTTATCAAGACATAAGAATTCGCGACGTCAGCCGTAAGGGTCACCAGGGTATTGTCGTAGTCCGCGACCGACGCCAGTAAGCTGGCATCGGCTGACTCGATGGCCCGTCTGAATTTTCCCCAGAAGTCGAGTTCCCAGGCGGCCTGAAGCCCGATCTCGGATTGCCGGTAGCTCAAATTGCTGCTGAGGAAGGCGGCCTGGGGGGCCCGCTCACTCGTCCGGTTATACTGGAAGGACCCAAAGGCCTGCTGGGTCTGAGAAAAAAGTCCTCCAACGGCAATGCCGAGCTGGGCCCGCGCTTCCAGTACCCGGACACCCGCGATCCTCAGAGACAGGTTCTCCCGGTAGGCCCGGTCAATGAGCTGGTCGAGGACTGGGTCGTTGAATACTCGCCACCAGTTGCGGTATTCTGCCGGCTCTGGTTTCACACGCTGATCGCCCGCATCCAGCCAGGCTTGTGAAACGGCCACCGGAGGAGGAGTAAAGTTGGGGCCGACTTTGATGCACCCGATCAAAAACAGTAGGATCAGCAAGACTGGATAAAGTTTGCACATCGTCGCTCTGTTTGCCTCAACTCCTTGAGCCAGATTACCCGTAAGCAAGGAAAGACGCGTAATGTCCAATCACAAGTTTACGACATTCCAAAGGGGCAGAAACTACTTGATTCGCCTACCTTATCTATTCTCTTTGACGGAGGCTTGGATGTGAATACTGTAAAACCAGTATTTTTAGGCCAGAAAAGATGTATTTGGCTCCACTCATCCCCCCTGAAGGTGTGAAAAAATTGTTCCTTTTGCCCTTGGCCCTTTCAGGATGGCTCTCTTTCCGATCTTTAGAATGCGTGGCATCATAGGTGCGCAACCATTCGTGGCAGTAAGCAGACGAAGATATTACCGTTAGACCGTCAAAAGTTATCGGTGATAGGTTCCGCCCTGCCTTCGCCGAAGCGGCTTCGCGCAGGCAGGTCTAAAGTTCTCCGAGAGAACCATCCTTGCGGGCCTGGTTCTATTTTTAGCTTAAGGGAGGGCAAAAAATGGTGAGAGAATAAAGGTGGGCTACAATAAGGGGTGTCACTTACGCGAAAGTCGAAAAAGCTATAAATAGGACAGCATATAAATAACGCAGGTTTTCTTCAGGGGGCCTCATGATTCAAAACCAGATTTAAAAGGTCGAGGTGGTCTTCTATGTAAAGATCGTCTGCAATCTCCCTGTTCTTGTAAGCAATGAACCTCACGCCTGAAGACTCGGCCGTCTGTTTATCTACCTCAGAATCTCCTATAAAAACAGCCTCCTCTTTCTTCAATTTAAATGCTTCGAGGATCTTCTCGATTGATTCGGGATGAGGCTTAGGGTTTTTGACATCGAGGGCTGTCACCACCATCTCGAAATAAGGTCCGAGATTGAATCTTTCCATCACATGTTTCATGGAGGTAGTCCGGTTGGTATTAATCACTCGAAGTATTCCTTTTTCTTTCAGACTCTCCAAAGTTTGAAAGAGATGAGGTTCCATCTTTAAGTACTCGACGTAATTTTTTAAATCACCCTGTCTCTCTCTTAAAATCTCTAATGCCTTCTTTTCCAAACCGTTTTCTTTGCCGAAAATGAAGTGGATCGCTTCGAAGACGGTGTGAATGTGAACGTATTGCATCTCTTCTTCGCTCAGAGGACCTCTTCCCACCCAGGCACACAAATCATTATATAACTTTGTGTTGGCCTCAAAGGAATCGAAGAGAACGCCATCGCAGTCGTAGATCACACAGCGGATTTCCCGTTGAACCTCTTGAGCACTCATCTCCTCTTTCTATCTCCTCAAGCAACCCTTATCCGGCTGTCGGAAAGGACCCCTTCCCTCATCTCACCATTGATAGCATGAAAGACCCTGGTTTCATCATTCTTTTCGATCAGATAAAAGCAGCCGTTGCTCTGCTGGATCTTTAACATCTCCTCCGGCGGATAATCCATGAGAACCCCGATCAGCATTTGATTGACGACCCTGTGGCCAACGATTAAGACCTCCCCTCCTTTGTGGTTCTGGAGGATCTTCTCCACAAAGGGCCTGATTCGGTCCATGACATCCGTGTAATTCTCACCCCCAGGGATGCGGTAGGTGAAACGGTTCTCCTTGAACCGCTCCCATTCGCTCTTCACTTCTCCTTCGAAATCAAGGAACTGCTTCCCTTCCAGAATACCGAAGGCGATTTCATCCAACTCCGGCTGACGTCGAATGGGAAGACCGAGGTGGCTGGCAATCGGTTGAGCGGTGAGAAAGGATCTCTTCAGAGTACTGGTGTAAATGGCTGAGATGGGGCGGTCTTTGAGTTGCTCAAGCAATGCCCGGCTCTGGGCATAGCCTTCGGGACTCAGGTCGGGGTCGCTTCGGCCCTGAATCCTTCCTTCCACATTCCAAGTCGTCTCTCCATGCCGCGCAATGTAAATCCTGATCAATTCCTAAAAGTTCCTTCCCCATCAGACAGGACGTTTGGGTCCGCCTCCGGACCTCTGACTTCGAAATAAACATAATCTAAAATTTTTTCATCCCCATCCGCAATAGCGAGGGAATATTTTCCTGCCTTGGGGTCCAGGAGATCGTTTTACCCCTCCTCTCGAGGGCAGATCCATTCAGCACCCACTGGAAATCATCTTCATGGACCTGGCAGACAAAGAAGACTTTTTGAAGCTCGGGAGGGATATCCGGATCGATGGCGATCACCGCCCCGCGGAAAAAAGTCCTCTTAAAGGAGGCGGTGATTCAGGCTGAGGACGGGCGGGTCTACGAACACGGAGGAGTGGACTACAGATCCATTGGAGGAGCCTTGATTCGAGTGCTCACCTCTGAGAGCCTTGACGGTCCAAGCACGATTACCATGCAGTTGGCCTCGTTGCTGGATAAGGGACTTTAATCGAAAAAGGGATGCGAAATTCTAAAAGATGCAATACTCCTGCCACTAGACCATTTCAAATAAGATATGTAAACCCCGTTAGAAAGTCTAGAACTTTGTAACGGGGGGCTCAGACGGGGCCTTGAACCCCGTGTTCGCTGGAAAAGGAATAGTCTTCATCCCCGCTGCAGAGCAGCGGGGCATTATTTCTAACGGGGTAAATCATTAAATATTTTTAGTGCTCATTATTCTTCCCCGATATATTGTTCCAAAAAAAGAGCGTAAATTGTTATCCTCTTACAAAAATGTCCAACGAAAAAGCCCATAGCAAATATTTCCCCTAAATCGGTTTCTCTTTCGGCTTTCACCAATGGAGGGTGCAATTTACCGGAAGAGTCCTGAAAATTTCTTGACAAAAGTTAAAAAGAGTTTAAAGTTTTCTTGTAATTCGGAGAAATGGAGAATTCCTGGCTTGAGCTGATTTCCTGCGGGTACCAACGGCATTTTGGGGGTGTTCGAAAAAGGGGCCGTAAGGAACTCAAGAGAGCACCCGAATTCCTATGAGAAATAAGACGAAAAGGGCCTAGCAAGTGGAATACCTTCCTGTTACGGTCGATAAAAGCCATCTGATCACCATCGGAGAAAGACTCTATTCCGAGAGCATCGAACTCATCCGTGAATTGGTCAATAATGCTTATGATGCCGATGCTACAGAGGTCGATATTAAGATGACGGATGAGTCCATTGAAGTGAGAGATAACGGCACTGGAATGGATCGGGAGGGACTAAGACAGTATTTCAATATCGGTTCCCCGGAAAAAATCCTAAAAAACAGGTCCCCGGTTTTCCATCGGGATGTCGTCGGTCAGTTCGGAATCGGAAAATTTGCAAGCCTTTCCGCTTGCGAGTGTTTTGAGGTCCGCACTCAAAAAGGGGATTTTGCAGCCAAAGTCACCTTCGACAAGACGGAATGGGAGAAGGAAGGAGACCAGTGGAATCTGCCGCTCCAACCCTCGCTTCCCGACAGGGAAAGAGGAAATGGAACCACGGTCACACTTCTCCGTCTGAAAAGAGGATTCGATCCAGAAGAAGTTGTCCGGAAGATAGTCGAAGGGACTCCGTTAAAAGCACAGAATTTCGTAGTCAGGCTAAACGGGTTAAGAATTACCCCGAGAAGCCTGACGGGCCATAGAATCCCTTTCCTCGAGGGCACGGACTTTGGACCTGTTCACGGAGAAATCATCATTTTGCCCTCTTCCACTCCCTCTCCGGAGGAACTGGGAATCGAAGTGAAAGTGAAGCAGGTCACCGTCAAGAGGGAATTCTTCGGTCTAGAGCACTGGGGAAGGATTGCCTCCAGAGTTCAAGGCGAAGTGCATGCCAATTTTTTGCCGGTTACCACAGACCGAACAGGTTTTATTCTGGATAGTCCCGAATACCAAGCCTTCGAAAACGTTATGGGGAAGCTCATTCAAGAAGTGGAGGGTATTCTTAAACGTCTTGCAGGACGCCGAGAGAAAAGGAAGGCGGGCAAAGCACTCAACGAAGCGCTGCACAGGGTGCATCGAGCCTTAGCTCTAAACCCCGATCTTTGTCCGTTCGGCGCCATTCCGTTGGCCGGCGAAGGGGAAGGCATGGGAGGGGCGGGCGTCGTCACAAAGAAATCGAATCAAAAGGGAGAAATTGAGGTTCAACTCCCTGAAGCTGGAAAAGGAGATGAGGGCATTCAGTCCTCTCAACAACAAAAAAAGCTAAGGAAGAAATCCCCAAAGATCAAGCGCCTGACTCCCAATGCAGTCGTCCGGAGGATGAAATTCGGAGAGACCGGAGTTTCCGTCTGCATCGATGATTTTGGAGAAAATGGACCGGAATGTTTTACCGAGGGCACGGTGATCTATATCAATCAGGAGCATCCGCTTTACCAAAGGGAGGTCAAGAAGCCAGAGACTCACCTTTTGAATGTCACAAGGTTGATTACACAAGAAATTTCATTGCTAAAGGATACCAAAAGCCCGCGCCAGGCCTTTTCGAGGCAAAGCAAACTCCTCCGGGATGCCTTCATTGAACCCTCCTGATTATGATTCGATGCGCGTTTAGCCTACACCGAAGTCTGGAGTTTGGCAATGCCTGATTGGGCAAAGACCAGAAACTGACGGCAAGAATTGAGAGGATGAAGAAACAATTGCAGCAAAATCAAGGATAGAGATTTGCCCATCGTTACGCCTTTGCCTCCTACCATTAGACCACTTCAAATAAGATTTGTAAATCATTAAATATTTTTAGTGCTCATTATTCTTCCCCGATATATTGTTCTAAAAAAGAAACGCAAATTGTCACCCCCTTACAAAAATGTCCAACGATTATAATACCATAAGAAGGAAACACTTTAGCCATTATTTCCTGATACTTTTCCTCCTCCTCGCTTCCCAAAAAAATTGGAAAAGGTGTATATTGGAAACTATCATTGGTCAGGTGAAACCACTAGATTGAACAACCTTCACAGAAATTTGTTCACATGAGAGCCATGAGAGGATCAAGGGAACGGTCAATTTGGATTAGTGCCCCTAGCGACCGAGTGATTTCGTTTGGTTCTGGCCTGGCGGCTATTCCCGAACGTCTCCTCCTTGCACATTCGCGTGGCGAAGTTCTGTTCATCGCTGGCGCTGGCATCTCTCAGCCCGCAAGTTTGCCCGACTTCCGCGGTCTCGTGATCAGAGTCTACGCGCAGCTCGATGCGGCCGTGTATGCTGTCATCTCCGGGATCCCACACGCAGCCTGCAATCAGTTGAGCCCTGACCTATCAGGCTTGACCAACCAACAAGCCGCAGAAGTCAAGAGGTTCATCAATGGAGATTATGACGTCGTCTTGGGAATGCTCGAACGGCGAATTGACCTACAATCCCATGTCAAGAGCCGCGTCAGGCAAGCAGTAGCAAGTGAACTACGTGCTCCCGGCGTTCAGCCAGCCCCAACTCACCGAGCGTTGATGCGCCTTGCTGACCGTGGCGGCGCGGTGACGATCGTGACAACCAACTTTGAAACTACTCCTTGAGGATGCTGCGAAGAGGTTACGGCCGGCGGTTCAGACGTACGCCCTTGGAGGAATCCCAAGGCCGGGACGTAGTGACGATTTCACTGGCGTTCTTCACATCCATGGTGCGTTGGACCGTGATCCGGCCAGGACCTCGGATCTGATCGTAACCGATCAGGATTTCGGGGAGTTTTATTTG
>Ga0315282_10013582_pt1 | contig 12256 bp, 11 predicted proteins | sample YL17G07_20_MG_FD_203693 | JGI IMG/M metagenome (GOLD analysis project Ga0315282, IMG submission 203693) | Sediment microbial communities from Yellowstone Lake, YNP, Wyoming, USA - YL17G07_20 | ecosystem: Environmental > Aquatic > Freshwater > Lake > Sediment | place: USA: Wyoming | collected... | reverse complement strand
CGAAGGAGAGATCGTCGCTTTTTGCAAGGCCAACCTGGCACCCTACAAAGTTCCCCGGCAAGTGGAGATTTGCTCCGAACTTCCCAAGTCCTCCACCGGAAAAATTTTACATCGAGAGCTCAGAAAAGAAGGATAGCTTGCTTTCCACCCGCACCAAATATGCAGTGGTGGCCCTGCTCTACTTCTCCGAGGGGCTGCCTTTTGGCCTGATCAATAATGCCCTCTCGGTCTATTTCCGCGTAAAAAGGATCTCCCTGGAGGAAATCGGGCTACTCAGCCTCCTCGGCCTGGCCTGGTCCTTAAAAATAATCTGGGCCCCTCTGGTCGATCGTTTTGGCCCCAGATATCTCTGGATTTTCCCGAGCCAGCTTGCCATCGTCCTTTGCAGTGCGGTCCTGGCGATTCTCGACCCGGTCGCCGAAAAAACATTGTTCTGGCTGGCGCTCTCGGGGATTTGTCTGGCTTCGGCCACCCAGGATATTGCCGCCGATGCGTACACCATAGACATCCTGGAGGAAAAAGAACTGGGCCCGGCAAACGGGATCCGCTCGGCCTCCTACCGCGTGGCGTTGATTGCCGCCGGAGGTATTCTGGTGATGCTGAGCGAAGACCTGGGATGGTCCTTCACGTTCGTCGCCGCGGCCTCGATTATGGCCCTATTGGCCCTGGCCGTATTGGGCCTGCCAGCCTTTCGCCAAAGAAGGCCCGTCCTGTCCGCTCCTCCCGTGCTCTGGGAGCAGTATGTGGACCCCATTCGAAAACTTTTCCAGAAACCGAATTTCTGGGTGGCGGTCATCTTTATCTTGCTTTTCAAGGTCGGGGAAGCCATGCTGGTGGCCATGGCCAACCCCTTCTGGATCGATCGCGGGTTCACCCCCGGGCAGATCGGGTTTGTCGTGGGCACCCTGGGTACCCTGGCCAGCATTGTGGGTGCGCTTGGCGGGGGAGTTTTGACGGCCCGCTGGGGGATCATTAAATCCCTCTGGATTCTGGGGGCCGTTCAGGCCACGGCCAGCCTGGGCTACACGCTGGCTTCTCTTCCTTTGGCCCCGGCCTACTCTATATATTTTGCCGCCCTGCTCGAAAGCCTGGCCATTGGCCTGGCTACATCCGCTTTTTTGAGCTTCCTGATGAAACTCTGTGACAAGAGATTCAGCGCTACCCATTACGCTTTTCTTAGCATCCTCTTCGGTCTGGGCCGATCCATAGCTGGAGTTCTGAGCGGCTATTCCGCCGCCTGGTTGGGGTACCCGATCTTTTTCCTCATCACCTTCGTCATCGGCCTCGTCCCTCTCCTGTTTATTCCCTGGATGAAACCGACCTTGGGCTGGGTATCAAAGGAGGAAAGTTGATCGATCGAAAATTAAAGGAAATGATTGGCCAGATGATCATGGTGGGGTTTCGGGAAGCGGAGCTGAGCGAAGACTGCCCCGTAGGTCGGGCCGTAAAGGATTTTTCGCTCGGTGGCGTAGTTCTTTACAACATCGATTTAAAATGTTTTCTGGAAGAGCAACAAAAGAAACCGGATTTGACCCGGGAGGAAGCGGCCCGGATCTATCCGAGAAATATTATATCTCCCGAGCAGCTAAGGGTTCTTACCTCCAGACTTAAAAGCGATGCGAAGATTCCCCTTTTGATCGCGGCCGACCAGGAAGGAGGCCTAGTCAGCCGGCTCGGCCCGGCCGCCGGATTCCCGGAAACGCCCAGCCCGCAAATGCTCGGCGAAAAGGACGAAATAATGGCGACGCGGAATGCTGCGGGAGCGATCGCCGCAGACCTCAGCCGGAGCGGGATTAACTTGAATCTCGCCCCCGTAGTTGATTTGAACCTTAACCCCCAAGGACGGATCGCCAGAGACGGCCGTTCCTTCGGTTCGGACCCCAAGCGCGTTTACCGTCATGCAGAGGCCTTTATCCTGGCCCACCGGGAAAAGGAAATCCTCACCTGCCTGAAACATTTCCCCGGCAAGGGGAGCGCCGGGAAGGACACGCACTTTGAAGTGGCCGATGTGACATCCTCCTACCGGCCGCAGGAGATTCATCCGTTCTTCTGGTTAATCGAGGAAGAGTTGGCGGACACGGTGATGACTTCCCATATGCACCATCGCGGGTGGGATAAGCAATACCCCATAACCCTCTCCCCGAAAGTCCTGCGCGGCCTGCTGCGAGAAGAGTTGCGCTATCCGGGAGTGGTCATCTCCGATGATCTGCTCATGGGAGCGATTATCCGGCGGTTCGGCCTGGAAGAGGCGTGTTTGCTGGCCGTGGAAGCGGGGGTCGATATTCTCCTGGCCTCGAATAACAGCCCGAAAGCATATGACCCGGATCTTTTCGAGAGGATGTTCGAAGCCCTTTACAGGGCGGTCGAGGGGCGGCGGCTGTCCAAGACTATGATGGAGACATCCTACGCGCGCATCATGACCTTGAAGGGGCGATTGAAGAACATATGAAACCACAGAGTTCTCAGAGAGATCGTCTGTACTCTCGAAAAGAGATTCTTTCTGAAGAATGATCATTTCTCTGTGCTGCTAACGTTCAAACTCTTTAAATTTCGTAAAGATTTTTTGTAAAATTTAGGCATTTAAGGCATTTTTTCGGTTGCGGCTATGCCGCGCTGTGCCCTCTGTGGTTAGATTGCAAAGGAGGTGCGTTATGATCACCAGCGTAAATCATACGAGTTTTACCGTAAGCGACCTGGATCGTTCCGTGTCTTTCTACCGGGATCTCTTGGGTATGGAACTTATATCCTTAGCCGGAAGAGATCCAGCCTTCGTAGAAAAAATCACCGGGATTCCGGGGGCCAACGTGAAAGTTGCCTACCTCCAGGCCCCCGGACACCGCCTGGAGTTAATCCAGTATTCCAGCCCGCCGGGAAAGAAGCTCGATTTGCGGACGAATAACGTCGGCTGCGCCCATCTGGGTTTCAACGTCGACGATCTTCCCCGCATGTACGCCGAGCTGAAAGCCAAAGGAGTCCAGTTCAAGTCAGCGCCGCAGGAGGTTCCGGCCGGGCCCAACAAGGGGACCCTGGCGGTATATTTCACCGACCCGGATGGCATCCCCCTGGAATTCCTCCAGACCCCCTTGGTTAAGACTTAATTCTTTTGACCCACAGGCAAGCACTCGTGGCGCGATCAAACCTATTTTCTGATTTCAGCACACGTCTGGCAAAGCAGAAGGAAGCGGAGAAGGCGGCAACCCTCCTCCGATTCCCGGGCCTGGAAAACCTGCGGGACCACCCGGCCAGGAATTTGGTTAAGAAAGGTCTTCCTCATATTGCGGCCGGGGCCAGCGTGGAGAGCAAGAAGTACCACCCCGCGGTGCTCCGGCCTCTGGAGAAACTGGCGGGCGTTGAGGTGAGAGGTGAAAAATAGGCGGAGCATGAGGGATCATCGGAGAGAAAGCCTTTCCTGCTCAGCGGAACGACAACCAAGAGGGGAGGAAATCAATGCCGGAGTGTTCAAAGGGTTCATCCGCGGCGCTGGAGCAGGAGCTCTGCGCCCGATTTGAGCGGGCCGTTCCGGCTGGAATGAACTCGGATCGGCACCTGGTTTGGCGGGGCCGGAATCTGTCGGTGGATTGTCTGGTTCAGATCGGGACCGTGCCCTTTCTGCTCCGGATTGAAGAGGGCAGCATTCGTGAATGTCGCAAAGGATTGCCGTTGCTGTGTTCCTGGGTGTTTGCGGTGCGGGGCTCGGCGCAAGGCTGGGCGGCCCTCTGGCAGGATCCGCCCCCTCCGGGGTGGCATGACATTTTCGCGCTCACGAAGCGGGGCGAGATGGCGCTGGAGGGAAATCTCCAGCCGCTTATGGCGAACCTCCAGTATTTCAAAGACCTCGTTACGCTGCCGCGGAAGGGAGGCCCCCGATGAACGCGAAAGCCATGGAACCCATCCTGGGGCGGTATATCCGGGTATCCGTCATGGGAGAAGACTGCCGGATTTATTTCGAAGAAGCGGGGCAGGGAATTCCTCTGGTGGGCCTCCATACCGCCGGAGCCGACTCGCGACAATTCCGCCACCTGATGGGCGACGACGCGGTGACCGGAAACTTCCGGGTGATCGCCTTCGACCTGCCCTGGCATGGCAAGTCCTACCCTCCGGTGGGGTGGGAAAAGCGGGAATACCGGCTCACCACCGAGCTGTACGTGTCGACCATCCGGGCTTTCTGCGCCGCCCTGGGCCTGAAACATCCCGTGGCCCTGGGGTGTTCCATCGGAGGCCGGATCATCCTCCAGCTTGCCCATGCCCATGGTCCTGAATTCCGGGCCTTAATCGGCCTCGAATCCGCCGACTTCCAGCAGCCGTGGTACGACACGAGCTGGCTTCACCGCGGCGACGTGCATGGAGGCGAAGTCTGCGCCGCCCTTGTTTCAGGGCTGATCGCTCCGCAAAGCCCCGACGAGCATCGCCATGAGACCCTCTGGCAATACATGCAGGGCGGCCCCGGCGTATTTCGGGGCGACCTCTATTTCTACCGGGTGGATGCCGACCTGCGGGGCAAGCTGGATGGGATCAACACCGCTGTCTGCCCGCTTTATTTGCTCACCGGCGAATACGATTTTTCCTGCCAGCCGGAGGATACCCTGCGCACCGCGAGCACCATCCCCGGTGTGAAAGTGACGATCATGAAAGAGGTGGGGCACTTTCCGATGAGCGAGAATCCCGCCCAATTCCGAAAATACATAATCCCCGTGCTGGAGGAGATTCGGCAGCAGAAGAGCTAGGAGCAGCGGAACGCAATAGGGGGCGGTCGTGAAATTATAAAATTCCCTTTTCGGTCAATTCCTGGTTCTCCCTGGCTCCTATCTCTCCCCCCGTAGCACCGCCCTGCTACCCCCAGGCTGTGTTTTGGCCACGCCTTCGGGCGGCGTTTCGCCTCAAACCCTGCCGAGCTAGTCAATAAAGTGATCGGGGTCCGTGTCATCCTGAAAAATATCTCTCCGCTCCATGCCCACCGGACGTCAGAACATGGAAAGAGTTTCCTGGAGCATCGGGAAAAAATTGCCTAAGAGAGTATTGCCAAAGTTGATGCGGTTGGACGGATTTATCTATAATGCCTGTAAAAAAAGGCAGTTGGACCAATTATTTTTTAGGGGTGCTTATGGCACATTTCCTGCAATTTTGCTATTGCAACCTTATTCTTGATCCTATAAGGAGCTTTTTTATGATCGGGCGGACGGTTTTTTCCATGTCTCTCTTGGCGGGGCTTTTCTTTTCGAACTTCAAACTGGAAGTCAGCGGGATTGGACTCCTTTCCAACCTTAGCGCCCTTTTCCTGGTGCTGGGGGGAATTCTTTCGACGGCTCTGGTCCCCTACACGTGGGGAAGGATATTATGGACATTCCGGCTCCTGAAAAAATCCTTTGGAGCGGGAGAAGATATCGATCGGACGGTCGAGACCATCGTAGATTTGGCCCGCAATTACAGGAAAAAAGGGACGGTCCGGCTGCTGGAGCAACGGGCGAATGATCTTCCTCCCGGCCTCATAAAGAGAGGGCTGGAGTTAATAACCTACCATTATTCCCGAGACCAGATTGAGCAGATCCTGCGTAAGGAGGCATTAAATACTTACAATCAATACGGGGCCGCGCACAAAATCCTGCAAAATATGGCCCGCCTGGCCCCGGTCTTGGGGCTTGCCGGGACCTTAATTCAACTCATCCGGGTCTTCGGTAATAGCAGCAGCTATCCAGACCCTTTCAGAACATTGGCCTTTGCCCTCCTCAGCACTTTCTACGGCCTGATTCTGGCCAGCCTTCTCTTTGTGCCCCTGGCCAATCGACTAAAAGAGTTTATGGAACAGGATCGATTGCGTATGGAAATCATTCAGGAGGGCGTCCTGGGCATCTATGATCAGGAGCATCCCCGGGCGATCCAGTATAAACTCGAGATTCGATCCGCAGCCATGGGGCTTTCGCCTAAACCCCGTACTGCCCCCCAGGGCGTCTTGCTAACCCCGGGCGAGCGGCCGATGGAGAATAAGGTTTTATGAATTATTAATGACTGGGGGAATGCTTTTATTTCCCTCTTTACCCTTCCACAAAAGGCCGGAGCTCCCGGGTGCGCGAAGGGTGGCGCATCTTGCGCAACGCCTTGGCCTCGATCTGGCGGATCCGTTCCCGGGTGACGTCGAAACTCTGACCCACCTCCTCCAGGGTATGATCTCCTTTCTCATCGATCCCGAAGCGCAGTTTCAAGATCTTTTCCTCCCGGGGGGTCAAGGTAGCCAAAACTTTGCGCGTCTGCTCTGAAAGGTCCCTACGTTCCGCGGCCTCCACGGGCGAGACGGCTTTCTGGTCTTCTAGAAAATCCGCCAGATAGCTGTCCTCATCCTCCCCCATGGGGGCATCCAGGGAGATCGGCTCCTTGGCGACCTTGAGCGCCTTGCGCACCTTCTCTGGAGATATGTCCATTCGCTCGGCAATCTCCTCCGGTGTTGGCTCCCGTCCGATCTCCCGTACAAGGGCATTGGAGGTGCGCATCATCTTGTTGATGGTCTCAGTCATATGCACAGGGATCCGGATCGTTCGCGCCTGGTCGGCGATGGCCCGGGTGACCGCCTGACGGACCCACCAGGTGGCATAGGTACTGAATTTATAGCCGCGCTTATAATCGAATTTATCTACGGCTCTCATCAGCCCCATGTTTCCCTCCTGGATCAAATCCAGGAATTGCAGGCCGCGATTCACATACTTCTTGGCGATGGAGACGACCAAACGCAGATTGGCCCTGGTCAATTCGTTCTTGGCCACGTCGGCCTTGGTCTCGCCGCTCTTTATGGCCCGGAGGGTGCGCTTCAGCTCTCCCGCAGGAAGGCTGGATTCCATTTCCACCCGGCGGATTTTTCGTTGGGCATTGCGAATCCCCCGGCCATAATTCTCCATCTCTTCATTTTTTAGGCCGTATTTTCGAGCGAGCTTTCGGAATTCTTCCGGATTCTTTTCCCTGAACCGAAGCGGAGGCGGCCAGTGGTCAAGGGGGATCTTCGCCTGGTTCTGGACTTCCAGGACCTCTTCTTCCGCCCTTTCCACTCGTTTTCCCAGTCCCTTGAGTTTCTGGACGATTTGATCAACATACTTAGTTTCTAGGTTAAAGTCCCTCAGGAACGAAAAGATCTTTTCCCTGTTTTCCTCCAACTGCTTCCCCTCCCGGGCCCGGCGGGAATCCGAGATTGTTTCCTGGGTCAGCCGCTCTTGGGCCTGACGATTTCGCTCATCCAGCTTTTTGATCTGCGCGATCAGGGAAAGGATTCGCGGGACATTAAACTCATCTATGAATAAATCCCCCTCCTCTTCCCGTTCCCTGGCCATCTCCTCGACTTTTGCTTTCTTCGATCCTAACCGTTCCCCGAACAGGATGATCTCCTTGATCGTGAAGGGAGAAGCCAGAGCGGCACAGATCACTTCCTTTGCGGCGTCCTCAATCCGTTTGGCGATCTCTATTTCTTCTTCACGCGTCAGCAGGGGAACAGAACCCATCTCCCGAAGGTATATTTGCGGGAGATCTCTCGCCTTGGCCACGCCCTCGGCTTCCAATTCCAATTCTTCCTCGGGGGGGATGAATTCGACTTCTTCGGAAGGTTTGCGCAGCTCCGCCTCCTGGGCATCGATCACATCAATATTCATCTCACCAAACATCGCCAGCAAACCATCGATCTGGTCCGGGGCAACAATATCTGGCGGGAGCAGGTCATTGACCTCATCATAGGTCAAATAGCCCTTCCCTTTACCCAGGCTGATCAATTGTTTAACTTCCAGCATTTCCGCTTCTTTAATCATAAAAATTCCCCATTTCCCCCCTTTTATATGTAATTTAATGCCGAAAAGCGCAGAAGGTAAGGCCGGCCGAAATTTTCCTTCTTATCGGGCCCCAGCAAAGGAGAAGCAAGATCGGTTGGAATGACCATTAAAACTTTGGCTTTACTCCCACCCGGACGTTCCTGAATCTCGCCGGTGCGGTGCCATGGCCCACATGCGCCACCTGTCCGGGCTCCCCCTTGCCGCAGTTTGGCGTTCCCCACATCTGCCAATGGTCCCGGTTGGCCACCGCGTCGCAGGAATTCCAGAATTGGGGAGTGATTCCGGTATAGGTTGGATTCTTGACCATCATCCCCAGTTTCCCGCCTTTAATCTCCCAGCCGATCTCGGTTCCGAACTGAAAGTTGATCCGCTGGTCATCGATCGACCAGCTGCGATTGGTACTCAAGAACAACCCTTCTTCCGTTTCCGCGATCATCTGCTCCAGCGTCCGGTCCCCCGGCTCCAGATTGATGTTGGTCATCCGGATTAAGGGGAACCGATTCCAGCCATCCGCCCGCATGGTGCCGTTGCTCTCCTTGCCCAAAATAGGCGCTGTTTCCCGCGAAGTCAACAGGTTGACAAGCTTGCCATGGGAAATAATGGGCACCCGCTGGGCCTTGACTCCTTCATCGTCGAACCCGAAGGTTCCCAACCCGCCGGCAATGGTGGCATCGGCCACGATGTTCACCGGCTCAGAACCATATTGAAAATTGCCCACCATCTCCGGTTTCAGGAAACTGGTTCCGGCGTAACTGGCTTCGCTGCCCAAGATCCGGTCCAGCTCGATGGGATGACCGATGGATTCATGAACCTGGAGAGCCAATTGAGGCCCATCCAGGATGAGCGTCGTAATCCCGGAAGGGCAGGGTTTGGCGGATAGGAGCTGGACGGATTCCTCCGCGATCCTTTCGGCATGGTCCCCGATCTTTAACTCCTCGACCCACTCATAGCCTCGAGTCGCAAAGTTTCCGCGGAAGGAGTTGGGATAGGAGCGAACCTGAATTTCTCCTCCGGCGATGGCGGTGGCGGAAATTCCGGCCCCGCATTCTACGATCTCCTGCTCGATGAATGATCCTTCCGTGGAAGCGATGGTTTTGTCCGTCCGATAGGCCCCCATAAAAGCCTCGGAGATATTCACCCTCCTGTTCCGGCGAATGGCCTGATCCGCTTCCAGGAGGCACTTTAATTTTGTTTCCAGCGATACCTGGAAGGGATTGATGGAAAGCGGGGTTTGGTATCGGGCGACAACCGGAGGGACAGGGGGAAAGAAGGGCCTTTTTCCCTGAATTCTTGAACCTTCCCTGGAGATCTTCCAGGCAAGATCGAAAGTCCTCTCCATTTCTTTCTTAGCCACCTTGGAGCTGCAGGCAAACCCCCAGGCGCCCTGGAAAAGGACCCGGATCCCGAACCCGAAATCTTCATCCTGGGTGACCGCCGCTATATTCCCATTCTTCACCAGGATCTCTTCCATCAGGCGGCGGACAATGCGGACATCCGCATAGTCCACGTTTTTCAGCCTCGCCCGGTTAAGAATATTTTCTGCCAGATCCTTCATCTCAGCCTCCCGATCTCGACCGCGCCCTCGCGGGCAGGTTACAGGGACGATACCCCCGAAAAATTAAACCCGTCCACCTGAATGGCGGGGGCCACTGTGCCGGTGATGAATCGCCGGCCGTAGACTGAACCCGAAGAGCAGAGCTTCCTTTCTCGAGAGATCGCCTTCACCCGGGAAAGAGCTTTCAGGATCGATTCGGTGAAGCGAAGGTTCTTGATGGGATTCTTGATCTCACCCTCCTCGATCCAGAAGGTTCCGTCGCGGGTCATCCCGGTGATGACGGCCTTCATGGGTTCCATCACGTTGGTGTAATGGAAACGAGTGACGTAGATTCCCCGCCGCACAGAGCGGATCATCTCTTCCAGATTCGCTTCTCCAGCCTGCATGAAAAGGTTAACGGGAATCGGCCCCTCTGTGTTCGGAGGGATGAGGCCATGACCGGTGGACTCCTTTCCTGCCCGGCCCGCAGTGAAAGAGTCATACGTCACATTTTTGGCCACGCCTCCCTCGAAGAAAATGACTTTCTGCTTGGGCACCCCTTCAAAGTCGAAAGGAACCTGCAACCCCTGGGGGTCCAGACCGTCATCATAAATCGTGACCTTTCCGTGCACGATCTTTTTGCCGAATTCGTTGCAGAAAAAGCTTCGGCCTTCCTGGACCGCCAGGGCATGAAAACCCAGGTAAGCCAGAAAACCCATGAGCTCCTGAACCGCCTGCGGCTCCAGAATCACCTCGTACTCGCCGGGTTCCACCTGAACCGGGTTCCCCCTGGAAGCTTTGGCGACCGCCGCCTTGACCAATGGCTCTACCCGCAGTTGATCCCCATCCCGGGAAACGAAGCTGGCGTAACCGGAGCCCTTCTCATTCTGCACAATCAGGTGCAGGAATAAGTCAGAAAATTTTTGGTAGGCCTCCACGCCCAGGGAGTTGACCACGGCCAGCTCCACCTCTCCATGGGAAAAGGCCCCCGAGGCGCGAAACCCACTTTCCTGCACCTGAGTCATGACCTCCTGGATAATCTTTACCTTCCTCCCCGGGGTGAGACGACGGATATTTTTGAAAAAAGTGTCGATCTCGGGGATGGGTTTCGGCCCGGGCAGGGACACGAAAGCCTCATTGGCCGGCTGGATCTTGGCCAGCGAGATGGCCTTTTGCATCAAAGTTTTGAGGGAAGAGGGTTGAAGAATATTCGTCGTGACCACGGCAATCCGCTTTCCCAGAACCACCCGCAGGATCAGCGTCCGGTTCCGCTCGGCCACATGCTGATGAATCGCCGTGGGAGTGAAGCGGGCCAGGGAAGAGTCCTCTGTTAGCAAAAGGGCCTCCGTCTGATCGGCCAGCGACTCCTGAACCAATCTTTTCAACATCCTCAAGGCAGCTTCTTTTCCGGTCATTCCTAACGCTCCCTCTTCGGGTTCAGCTATTGTCAAAATATAACCACAGAGGACACAGAGAAGATATTAATATTCAGGGAGTTAAAAAAATTGTTATTCCCTCCCCCTCTGTGCCCTCTAAATGCTTAACCTCTCTATTCTTTCTTTTAACCGACCTTTATTAAAATCGATCAACAACCCTAATCCTGTACCTAACCCCGATAAATAAGTGGGTACTTGGGCTTCATCCTGGGCATTTCCTGACACCTCTTGGTTTGACAATTACTTCGCCCCTAACCGACGAGTCTATCCCCCAGGCACCGCTGTCGTTCGTTTGTCTTTTTGAGGACACAGAGTATTTCTCTGCGACCTCTGTGGTTCCATATATTCTCCTCTTTTTCATAAAACTTTTGACAAAACCTGGGTTCATGAAATATGAAGGGGTGGCCTAAGATCCCCTTATTCTTATTATAGCGGAAAGTCTACGAACGGGACAGGACCGCAAAAGGCGGGTCCCGCAGGATGGCTGTAGGTTTCGGGCCAACCAAAATATCAAGGTGGGAGAAGGAGCTGGATTTGCGGACCGACTGCGGTTGATGGCCTAAATAATGAGCCTCTGCCGGGTATACTGAAGGTAATGGTCGGAGATGAAATTCAACGGCTTCTTGGCCTTTTGAAAATTTTCATAGAGGGCCCAAAAGGTCTCAGCCAGGTCGAGTTCTTTGGCGGAGGGATGCTCCGCAGCCAATTTATAGAATTTTCGGCCTTCCTTTTCGTAGTCTTCCGGACGAATCCGTAGCTTCCCGTGAATATGGGGTCTAACTTGCCCCGAGAAAGGATAATGGTAATCACGCGCGGCATAATCAGGAAATATGCCCACGCTAAAAAGGCAGATATCGGCAATCCTTTTATAAAAACCCATTCGATACTCATCCCCCGCCGCCTGACAGAAAGTCATAAGGCTGAGGATATCCAGGTCATTGAATCGGATTTTTTCCCAGACCCCCTTCCGAACCCGGAAGGAAAGGGTGAAGCTCTGAATCTTGGTGAAAGAGGCCAGCATGTCGGCCAGATAAAGCAGCAGCGGCTCCCGGGTCAAAAGCTCCGACACCTCTTTCGTGTCAAATACCGGAATTTTCATGCGGCTGGTTTTTTCAAGGGTGTAACCGGCCTCTTCCAGATCGTTGGCGGCCTTACGCAGCAGGATCTCAAAGAAAAGCGCCGGGGAGATCTTTAAAAATATCTCCTGATCATCCATCAGCTTCGTGAATACTTTCTCGTCTCCCACGTACGCATTCCTGAAATCCTCATCCTCCTGGATGATCTCCTTGAGCCGGGATTTATCCTTGATTTCCGGAGACGTAGTCTCAGCCAGGAAATCCAAGTCCCGGTCAGATAATCGATTCAATTTAAACGGGGTCATTTCCCTTCCCTCACTTTCAAAAAGCCCCTCTAGCCCGACTTCGCGGATTCAACTCGCTGGATAAGCTTTTTAATTTTTTTTAGTCAATGATTTTCAAGGGCAGAAG
>Ga0315282_10013581_pt1 | contig 12257 bp, 11 predicted proteins | sample YL17G07_20_MG_FD_203693 | JGI IMG/M metagenome (GOLD analysis project Ga0315282, IMG submission 203693) | Sediment microbial communities from Yellowstone Lake, YNP, Wyoming, USA - YL17G07_20 | ecosystem: Environmental > Aquatic > Freshwater > Lake > Sediment | place: USA: Wyoming | collected... | reverse complement strand
TCATCGGCGTGCGGATCTCGTGACTCATGTTGGCCAGGAATTCACTCTTGGCGCGGCTGGCCGCTTCGGCGGCCTGCTTGGCTCTTTGTATTTCCTCTTCCGCTTCCTTCCGCTGGGTGATGTCGCGATTGATGCCAACGATTCCTGCGATCTTTCCGGTGCTATCTCGGAAAGGTACCTTACTGGTCCAGAGCCATTTCTGCTTGCCTTCCGGGGTTACGACGGGTTCTTCCCGGGCAACGAGGGATTGGCCGGACCGCACTACCTCTTGTTCGTCGGCCTGGTACTGCGCGGCGAGCTCCGGGGAGAAGAAATCGAAGTCGGTTTTGCCCACCACTTCCTCCTGGCTGCTCGCTCCCAGGACGCGTTGGTGCGCAATGTTATTGAGAATGATACGGCTCTCAGTGTCTTTGACGAAGATATAGTCGGGAAGGGCATCGATCAGCGTACGCAGGAGATTCCGCTCCTGTGCGGCCTTTGCTTCGGCGACGGTGAGCTGGGCATTCAGGGCCCGGAGCTCGGCGGTGCGCGCGGCCACCTCCTCTTCCAGGTGCTCGCGGTGTCGCTGGAGCTTCTCATCCCGATCCTGAATCTCGGCCAGCATCTCATTGAACCCGTCGATCAGCAGACCCAGTTCGTCCTGGCTGTGCTTGGCGGCTCGGAGGGAATAATTCTTCTCCACCGAGACGGCTTTGGCGGTCTCAGCCAAACCGAGAATCGGCTCGGACACGACCCGCTGGAGTTTCGAGGAGAGAAGAAAGGCGACGAACGACGACACCAGCATGACCAAGCCGACGATCCCGGCATAGCGTTTCAGGCGCGCATCCATCTCGCTAAGGTCAGACTCGATGTAGATCGTCCCCACCGGTTGGCCATCGAGTATAATCCGCCGGAAGATCGTGAGATGGCCCGCCTCGTAACGGCTCCCATCCGGTTGAGGCGGGGGTGGTAGAGGACTCCTCTCTACATCCTCGCGTTTGTAGCGGGCGAAGACCTCATCGTTCCAGGTATAAGTGCAAGCGGAAACGACGTTGGGCTTGGCGCGCAAGGCGGCGAGGACCTGGGTTGCGGCATTAGGGTCGTTGAAGGCCAGCGCCGCGGTGCTGTTCTGACCGATGATCTCTGCCAGGGTCGCCAAATCGCGCGTCATGGCACGCCGGAAGGTGACCAGGTCGTAAAGTACAAAGGCCGCACAAGCCAGCACGATCGCCACGCCGCTGGTCAACATAATCATCACCGTGAGCTTGTGCCGGATGGAGAGATCTCTGTAGCCACTCATCTTTGCTCGCTTGCTCTCACTGCTCGTCGCGAACCACCTTGGCGACACGCAGGAGCTTTGAACTGATCTTCAACCGCGCGCGTTCCGCGGCGTCCACATTGATCTCGAAACGAACCTGGTTCTCTTCCAGGGCGAAGTTAATAATCCCGCCGAGTCGGAGGAACCCTTCGGTCTCCCCTACGGTCAAAACGCTCGAACCCTTCAGGATGGCGAGGACAGAGCGGATGTACGTTTGATCCGAGGAACTGGTGAAAAGGATTTGACAATACTTGGCGTCTTCTGCCCTTCTGAATCGCTGGATCATAAAGGGGTGGCCGTTAGCGGTCTTGTATAGGATGGTCTGATCCAGGATTTCTCCAAAGGGATCATTGCCTGCAATGCAAACCACGATAGGGTCGCGAGCATTGCTTGATGGATCAGAAGGCCATTCCACAAACTTGGCAAAGTTATACAAGAAGGCGGCTTTGATCTCATATTCACTCGGCGCTTGGGCGCGGGCAAGAGGAACCGACCCGCCGCTCGTGAAAACCCACGCGACGACGGCGGCGAACGCCAAACCGGAGACTCCAAGGTTCGAGAGGCGACCCCGGCGAGAGGGAGGGGAACCAAAAGTGCCCCGCGCTCTCGTTCTTCCCTCCGCTAGCTCATGCACGCAATCGCTATGAATCAGAATCTCCAAACGATCTTTCCCTACACGTTGCGTTTCACCTGGGTGGGAACAAGCCAGAAGACTTGACCGAACTCGAAGCGCCAGGGGTCGCGGAAACTCTGGCCTGCCACGCTCAGTTCCACGGACTCCGCCAGACGCCATCCCAGTCGCGCGTCCAGCCGAATCGTCGTTCCGGAGCAGGCATCCTTTCCTGCTGGCTCCAGGCAGCCCTGGAGCACCCGCGCTCGAAGTTGTCAGCGGTCTTCATGGTTCTGTCTCCCGGGGCGAATGCAGCTTCTCAAGTTCAGGCTTGACGAACTTCTCGAAGCAGTCCGGACAGATGCTGTGACTGAAGACGGCCTCCGAATGCTCGCTGATATAGCGTTCCACTTGCTGCCAGTAGTTGCGGTCGTCGCGGATCTTCTTGCAGTACGAGCAGATGGGCAGAAGTCCCTGGAGCTGGTTCACGCCTGCCAGGGCCTCCTCCAGTTCCCGCACGCGCTGGGCGAGGCTGGCCTGCAACTCGACCACGCGCCTACCCACCTGAACGCGGGCGCGCAGTTCCTCGCGGTCGAAGGGCTTCGTCACATAGTCATTGGCCCCGGCCTCCAGACCCCGGACCACATCTTCGCTGCTGCCTCGGGCCGTGAGGAGGATGAGATAGGTTTGGGGAGCGTGCGACAACTCACGGACTCTCTGGCAAACCTCGGTTCCGTCCATGCCCGGCATCATCCAGTCCAGGATGGCCAGGTGCGGTGGGTCTTCGCCTTCGAGCGCTTGCCAGGCGGCCAAGCCGTCGGCGACTGCCACCACCTCATAGCCCCACTTCTGGAGCGTGGCTTCGAGCATGCGGCGGGAAACGGCCTCATCTTCGGCAATCAAGATCCTCATGGGCCCCGGTCCTTGTCTGTCCTCTTCGCCACTTGAACGGCCTTCAACACGTGCGCCAGGGTTTCGACGGTGTACGGCTTGCCGAGGAAAGTGGCTGCCCCCGACTCCCGCGCCCGGTCAGCCTCTGCGCCGTCGCTGTAGCCCGAAACGAGAATGACCTTGACGCCGGGGTTGAGGGCGCGGAGCGCCTGCTGCGTCTCGAACCCGCTCCTGCCGGGCATCACCATGTCCAGAAGGATGCAGTCGATCTCCGCTGCCCGCTGGGCATAGATCTCGCAGGCCTGCGTCCCATTCTCGGCGGTCAGAACCTGGTAGCCTAGTTCTTGCAAGGCTTCCTCCGCAAAGGTCAGCATGAAAGGCTCGTCATCCACCACCAGCACCGTCCCGGTTCCGCGCTCCGCTTGCCGCGGTTGCCCCTTCACGGGCGGTTCGACGTGACGGGACAATACCGGGAGATAGACGGCGAACTCGGAACCGCGGCCCACCTGGCTTGCGGTCCGCACAAAGCCCCCGTGGCTGTTCACAATCGCGTAGACCGCCGCGAGACCCAGGCCGGAACCCTTGCCCGGTTCCTTGGTGGTGAAAAAGGGCTCGAAGATGCGCTGCAGCAGCTCCGGCTTGATTCCCACCCCTGTATCCCTGACAGCGATCCGGACGTACTCACCGGGCGCGCACTGGGCCGGGACCGGGGCATCTTCGCCGCCGAGGGTGACTACCGAGGTCTCAACCGTCAGCGTCCCCCCCTGGGGCATGGCATCGCGGGCGTTAATACACAGGTTCAAGATGGCCAGTTCAAGGTGCCCGGGATCGCCCTCGAGGCAGGGCAGTTCGGGCGCCCGACAAGCCCCGATCCGGATGCGGCGATCGAAAGTCTCACTCACGACCTTCAGCACATGGTCCACGACTTCTGCGACGTCCACGTGCTCCACCCGGCAGGTCTCCTGCCGCGCAAATTGCAGGAGCTGGCGTGTCAATTCGGCGGCACGTTGCGCCGACAGCTCCATCATGCGGACAGGCTCCTGCAAGACATCCTCGGGCGGCAGCCTGCGCCGCACCAGCGAGGCGTAACCCAGAATCACCCCCAACAGGTTGTTAAAGTCGTGCGCAATCCCCCCGGCGAGCGTCCCGATGGCCATCATCTTCTGGGTGTGGAAGAGCTGCTCCTGAAGCCGGGCACGCTCCTCTTCGGCCTTCTTCCGCTCGCTGATGTCGTAGAGCATGGCCAGCGTGTACGAGGGATGACCCACGGCATCGCGAATCAGCGAGATGATCGTGGAGCACCAAATCGGCTCGCCTGACTTGTGGTGACATCGACCCTCGGCGTAGAAGTAGTCGGTCTTGCCTTCCAACAGCCCTCGCAGGTTGTCGAAGGCGCGCGGTAGCTCGTCAGGATGAAAAATGTGGCTGATGTGGAGCCCGTGGAGTTCGCCGGGCTCGTAGCCGAGAATCCGCCCAAACGCCCGGTTGACGTTCAGGAATCTCCCCTCTAGGTCACCCAGGGCCACACCGAATTGGCTCTGCTCGAAGATAGAACGGAAGCGCTCCTCGGAGTCCCGGAGCCACTTATAGAGATTGCTGCGCTCAATCGCGAACGCCACTTGGCCCGCGAGTTGGTCAATTAGCTTGCGGGCGACGGCGCGGATGCCGTCCACCTGGTCCGACTCGATGTTGAGCACACCCAGGAGAGTCGCGCCGGCGCGAAGAGGCACGGCGTATTCAGACCTGGCACTTGGGTCGGCACAGAAGTATCGCGGGTCTCCGGAGATGTCGGGTACATACACCCCTTCTCCCGTGCGCGCCACCCAAGCGGTCAGACCTCCCCCTTCGAGTTCCAGAGAGCGATATACGCTAGGGGCGGGGAAACCGCTCTCGGCAGCGCAGCGGAGCTGGTGCTTCTCAGGGTCGAGCAAGTACACGGAGGCGTTCAGGAGCTGCGTGCGCGCGGTCAGCCGCGACAGAATTTGCGGGAGGACCACTTCTGCGTCGATGGCTGCGGCCAGCGTCGCGTTGACTTCCACCAACAGGGCTTGCTGGGTGCCACGAGCCAGGAGAGCTTTTTCGATTGCGCTCTCACTGGCGCCCGCAACCGGAGGCGGAGCGGTCGCCTTCGCATCTATATCCGGCTTGGGCGGAATGCCGCTGTGAGCCATAGTCTTCACTGCCCCTGACGGAAGTCGGGTGTGCCAGAAGTTCCTGTTGGGGGCTTGTGCCGGCTGGCACCTAAACCCATCCGTCGCAAGCTGGGTCGCACGGACACCGACACCAGCTTGCGGCGGAGGTAGACCCTCAAAGCTCCCTCTTAGGTTTCGGCAGAGTTCGACCGGAACATGAGCGAAACAGGCGGGCCGTTGGCTACAGAGCGAGTTAGCGGCGGGAAAGCGGGCCCGCGAGCTGGATGGCGTACTTCATATTGCGAGGACTGGCTTTGCCCTGGCCGACCAGATCGGAGGCGGTTCCGTGGTCCACCGAGGTGCGGATGATGGGCAAGCCGGCGATGACGTGGACGTCGTCCTCGAAGCCCAGTGTCTTGGCGGCGTGACCCTGGCCGTGATGCATGGCCACGACGAGGGCAAACTCACCCTGCGTGGTGCGGTAGAAGACCGTGTCGGGCGGCAGAGGCCCTTGCGCTTCGTACTAGCGGCTCCTGCGCCATTCGGACAATTTGACCGGTCTGGGAGACCCCCGCCCACACGGTTAGCCGATGCCTACTTAGGCGCGAATCTGCACGGTCGCCTAACCGAAATCTCGGCCGCTTCGTCCAATGGCCAGAGACCGTACGGGAAAGGCACGCAGTCACGGCCCAGGGCCTCAGAACCATGCCGACTCTGGTACGCCTGAATCCCGGGAACATTTTGCACAGTAACCGCGTAGTTGGAAATATAGAGAACCTGGTGCATGAGCCGGCGATGAGGTGGTGGAAGATGGGCAACAATCATAAGAGCAAACGCCGACGTTGGATCATCGTGGGTGCAGTGGGGGTCGTGGTGGTGATCGGCATCCTGGGAGGCACGACCGTCCTGCGTTCCAATGGCCAGATTGACCCGTCCAAGTTGGCCCGTGTCGAGCGCGGGGATCTGGCTCGTTCGGTGGTGGCTACGGGCAAGATCGAGCCCTTGGCCAAGGTGGAAATCAAATCCAAGGCCAGCGGCATCGTCAAACAAGTCTTCCTGGACTACGGCGACCGGGTGGGACAGGGCCAGGTGCTGGTGGAACTCGATAAAGAGGACCTGCAAGCCCGCGTCCGCGAGGCGCGGGCGACACTGTTGGCCGCGCAGGCCGCTCAGGAAGCCGGGCAGGCCACCTACGAACGCAACCGGGTGGAAGCCGAAGGCCCTGACCTGCCGTTCTTGAGGGCCAGCATGGAGCGCGCGCAGAAGCTACACGGCGACGGCCTCATCGCCCAGGCGGTACTGGAAGACTCGGAGAAAGCCTATCAGATGGCACTCAACAAGCAGATGGTGGCGCTACGCAATGTCTCGGTGACGCGCGCGGAGGTGGCTCGCGCCAAGGCGCAGGTAGCGCAGGCGCAGGCGGCACTGGAGCGCGCGGAAGAGGACCTGCGCAACTCCACGATCACGAGCCCCATGGATGGTCTGGTGCTTTCCCGCGACGTCGAGGTTGGTGATGCGGTGAGCTCCATTCTGGTGCTGGGTTCGCAGGCTACGCTGGTGATGACCTTGGGGGACGTGAGCGAGGTGTACGTGAAGGGAAAGGTGGACGAGGCCGATATCAGCAAGGTGTACTTGGGCCAGCCCGCCCGCATCGTGGTCGAATCGCTCAAGGAGAAGAAATTCGAGGGCAGGGTGACGAAGATCTCGCCTCTGGGGGTCGAAAAGGACAACGTCACCACGTTTGAGGTCCGTGTCTCCATCCACAATCCCAGCGGGGAACTCAAGGCCAACATGAGCGCCAATGCCGAGATCCTCCTCGAGGAAAAGAAGGGCGTGTTGCTCATCCCCGAGGTCGCCGTCATCTACGATAAGGACCGCAAGACCTCCCTAGAAATCCCTGACCCCAAGGCGGAGAAGGGCCGACGCAAGATCAGCGCCAAGCTCGGTATCTCCAACGGCGTCAAGACGGAGTTGATCGAAGGGGTGAAAGAAGGGGACCAGGTCATACTGCAGTGACCACTCCAAGGTCCGTTGTCAGTTGTCCGTAGTCCGTAGCTGGCGTTTTACCACAACGAACAACTGGCAACGGACCACGGGCAGGGTTTTCCCCTATGGTCTTCAGAGATCTTCTGCTGGACACAATTCGCACGCTCTGGGCGCACAAGCTGCGCACGTTCCTCACCATGTTCGGGATTGCCTGGGGGATTATCTCCATCACCCTGATGGTGGCGGCGGGCGAGGGGCTGAAAGTGGGTATTGTGAAGCAGCAGGAAACGTTCGGCAAAGACATCATGATCGTCTTTAGTGGGCGGACCAGCTTGCAGGTCGGAGGCCTGCGCGCCGGCCGTGACCTGCGCTGGCAGGACAACGATTACCTCCACGTCCAAGAGGAGGCGTCCGCGTGCCGCGACGTGATCCCGGAACTGGGCCGGGAAGGACTGACCGTGCGCAGCCTTTACAACAACGCGACCCCACTCGTCGTCGGATCACTCCCGCCCTTTGCCGATATTCGTTCCGTGCGCGTCGGGGAGGGACGTTTTTACAGCGGGGACGATCAGGTGCAGGGCCGCCGCGTGGCCTTCCTGGGCACGAACATCAAGAAGCAACTCTTCGCTAGCCGCCCCGCGGTCGGTGAGACAATTCACATCAACGGAATTCCCTTCACGGTCATCGGAGTCATGGAGGCCAAGGACCAGAACTCCAGCTACGACGGCTGGGACGTAGACAAGGTCTTCATCCCTTTCAGCGCGATCATGAGGGACTTTCCCGAGAAACCTCCCTCGACGCCTCACAATATCGACCACCTCTTGGTGACTCCGAAGTCATACGCCGAACACGAGACCTGCAAGTACCAGATCCGGCGGGCGCTCGGCCGCATCCATGGGTTTGATCCACAGGACAAGGAAGCGGCTCCGATCTGGGACACGGTCGAAAACGCCAAGGCCTTCTACGTCCTGATTGACAGCATGAAATACTTTTTGGGCGCCGTGGGGCTGACGTCGCTTTTCCTGGGCGGCATCGGGGTGATGAATGTGATGCTGGTGGCCGTGCGCGAGCGGACCCGCGAAATCGGCGTCCGCAAAGCTGTGGGCGCGAGCGCCAGGTCGATCCTGCGACAGTTTTTTGTTGAGACCCTGATCGTCGCCTTGCTGAGCGGCGGCGCAGGTCTTGGGATCGCCTATGGCCTCTGCGCGCTCGTGAACCTGATTCCCATGCCGCCGTTCTTCGCCGGCTTGCTGCCCACCTGGAAGGTGGCGGTCCTTTCGTTCCTGCTGCTCGGCACAGTGGCGGTGCTTTCGGCCCTATATCCTGCTCGCCGGGCTTCGGTGATCGATCCCATTGAGGCGCTGCGCTATGAGCCAGGAGGATAAGACGTCAGTTGCCCGTTGTCAGTTGTCCTCCCCTCAGCTCCACCGACAACGGACAACGGACCAATGACAACGGACAGAGCACGATGTTTCGCGAGATTCTGATTCAATCCTGGATTGCGCTGAAGCGCAACAAGCTGCGCAGTTTTCTCACCATGCTCGGCATCGTCTGGGGGATTGCCGCGGTGGCGCTCCTCATTGCTTACGGTACAGGCATGCGCTCCGTCATCGTGGCCGCATTCGACGCATTCGGGAAAGGCGCCGTGATCTGCTGGCCAGCGCAAACCAGCGAGCAGGCCGGCGGCCAGCGCGCCGGCAAGCAGGTGCATTTCGAAAAACAGGATTTGGAGCTGATTGAGCAAGAAGCGACTCTAGTGAAAACCGTTTGCATGGAGACGGTACGGTGGTTGCCGATCTCGTATGGCAACCGCCTAGCGAACACGGCCATCCGCGGCGCCTGCCCCGAATACGGCGAGATGCGGAATGAAGTGCCGAGCCAGGGCCGCTGGATCAGTCCCGAGGACATGGTCGAGCGTCGCCGCGTGGTTTTCCTCGGCAATCGGCTGCGGGAAAAACTCTTCAGCGGGCGCCCGGCGATCGGTGAGACCGTGCGAATCTCGGGGGTCCGATTCACCGTCATCGGGACGATGGACCGGAAGATTCAGGACAGCAACTACTTCACGAGCGACGACGAATCCTGCTGGATACCGTATTCCTCCGCCGGCGACCTGTGGAACACGCGTTACGCCTCCGTGATTGTGTTCGAGCCCGTCGCCCCGCCGTTCGAAAAGCCCGCCATGCAACAGGTACGCGCGGCCATTGCCAAGCGCCAGCGCTTTTCCCCCACCGACGAGCGCGCCATCATGATGTTCGGCCGGGAACAGTTTCGCCCCGTCATCGACGGGATTACTATCGGTCTTCAGGCACTGCTGGCCTTTATCGGGGCTCTGACCTTGGGCATCGGCGGCGTGGGGGTGATGAACATCATGTTGGTGTCCGTGGACGAACGCATCCGCGAAATCGGCCTGCGGCGTGCCCTGGGCGCCCGGCGCCGCCACATTCAGGCACAGTTCCTTTCCGAGGCCATGGCGCTGACCCTGGCGGGAGGAATTCTCGGGATGGGCCTGGCCTACGCCCTTTCCGCGCTCATCGGGACGTTGCCGTTCTACGGGCCCCTCTATGAAGACACTTCGGGAAAAGGCGATATTCATCTGGCGATTTCGATGTCCACGGTTCTCATCTCCACGGTCATCCTGGTCATGGTCGGATTGATCAGCGGCATGGTTCCGGCGCTGCGCGCCTCTCACCTTAACCCTGTCGAAGCGCTTCGTTACGAATAGGAGGAACACATTATGAAAGCTCGCTTGCGTTGGATTCTGGCGGGACTGGCCGCCCTCACGCTGCCCGTGATCCTGGCCATCTCCGCCTACGCCCATACGGTCGAGGGCTCCTTCACCCGCAGCTTGAAGGTGACCGGCACGGTGGACCTCACCGTGACGACGGGTTCGGGCAACATCGATGTGAGGACCGGCGACGCCACAAGCGTCCGGGTTCGGGGGATTATTCGGGCCCACGACAACTGGCAGATCAGCACGGAGGAAGCCGAACGCAAGGTCCGTGCCCTGGAGGCCAATCCGCCCATCGAGCAGAACGGCAACATCATTCGTATCGGGCATATCGAAGACCCGGCGCTCCGCCGCAACGTTTCCATCAGCTATGAGCTGGTCGTCCCGGTGGAGACGCGCATCACCTCCGACACCGGCTCGGGGGACCAGTCCCTTGTCGGCGTGCGCGGGCCCGCGAAAGCCCAGACCGGCTCGGGCAATGTCAAGGTTTCACGGGTCACCGATGTCGTGCGGGCCCAAACCGGCTCCGGGGACATCGTGCTTGACGCCATCAAGGCGGCCGTGTACGCGGAAACCGGCAGCGGAAATATCCAGGCCAGCGGCATCGAAGGCGGCTTCGTAGCCTCGACGGGCAGCGGGGACGTGAAGTTGGGGCAGACGGCCTCCGGCCCCGTCAATATCGAGACCGGCTCCGGAAACATCGAGGCCGGCGGCGTCCAAGGCGCCTTGCACGCACATACGGGCAGTGGGGACATCACGGTTGACGGCAAGCCGCTCGGCGATTGGAAGCTGGACACCGGCTCCGGGAACATCACCTTGCGACTGCCCGCCCAGGCGGCCTTCGATCTGTATGCGCACACGGGGTCGGGCGACATCACTATGGCCCGCGAGATCACGGTGCAGGGCAAGATCGGCCGCCACGAACTCCGGGGTAAGGTGGGCGGTGGCGGCGTGTTGGTGGACCTCGGCACGGGCTCGGGCGACATCCACATTGAATAGCCTTTCCGGGCGGGACTGGCTTGGGGAATCTTCGGCTACGACGGGCCCCACAAGTTCTCAGCTCAGGCCCAGCAGCGGATGCTTGAGTAGTTTGACCGCTGGGTGTGACGGAAAAAAGAATTTGACTCTCACGCTCGGGATGGGATTGCGCACGGCTGCCGCCTGCCCTAGAATCGTGGCGCACGGACTGGCGCGGCGGCTTAGCGGTCGCTTCCCGCAGCCAAGTGACCGCGGTGGCTGCTCCGCTCCGCGCCGGGATTTCAGGAGGCGCAAAGAGGTCATGAAAACACGTCTTACTATGATCCTGGTTGCCTTCTTGCTTGCGAGTGTGCCCGCAGTGGCCCAGCGCGCCCGGCGTCCAGCCACGGGAACGGATACAGGTCCGGTCACTGTCACGCGCTCCGCCGCGTTGCGCATCACCATCGCCAGTGACACCGTGGGAATCTTCGAGTACCTGTCAAACTCCGCGAAGTTGATCGAGTGGTGTCCGGATCAAGCCATCATCGAACCCCAGCTCGGCGGGAAATATCATTTTCGCTGGAACGACCGGGGCGGAGTGTGGAGCGGCGTAGTCACGGAATTCATCCGGGGAAACACGTTGGCCTATACGTGGGAACCGCCTGGGGAAACAGCCGAGACGAACGTGCGTTTCAGGGTCTTTCCGCAGGGCGCCGCGACCGTTGTCGAACTCACCCACAGCGGGTTCACTTCCAGCACGGCGCAGGAAGCGGCCGTCAACGCCTGGGCCTTCTATCTGCAAAATCTCAAGTCGGTTATCGAGGAAGGTACTGATCTGCGGCTCCAGGCACGGCGGCCAACCTCTCGCCGGCCGGCGCGCTCCCGGCGATAGAGGGGACGCCGGCGGCGCAGCCCGTTCGGTGGGGAACTAGCCCGGATTTCTCACCAGGTGTCGCGGTTCAGCGCGAAGGAGACTGTCGAGTGAGGTTGGTTAAGCTATAGTTTTCGTCCTGGTTCACCTCCAACCCGCGCCAGACTGTGCGGTACACGAAAGGAGTGAACCAGGAGTGAAGAACCTGCCAGAGGGGAAGGAAGCTCCCCCGCCCGGGCGGGGGAGGCGGCGCGCGAGTTGATTCGCCGCACTCGCCAAGTCACCCGACGCAAGTTTCCCACCGAGGAGAAGATCCGTATCGTGCTGGAAGGGATGCGGGGAGAGGTTGTGGTCTCGGAACTGTGCCGGCGCGAGAGGATCCAGCCGACGATTTACTACCAGTGGTTGAAAGACTTCAGGGAAGCTGGCAAGGGACGGCTGCGTAGGGATTCGAAGCGGGAGGCGACCGCGGAGGAAGTCCGTCAGCTGCGCGAGGAAAAGGAGCGACGCAAGCCGTTGGTGGCCAATCTGACGCTGAAAAAAAGCCTCTTTTAGGGCTGAGCGAGCGGAGGCGGTATGGGCGCATGGGAGCGGAGCGAAAATGGGAAGTGATCGACCTGGCAAGGACTTGTTGAAAGGGAGTGTGGTTCTAGGATTCGAGGTATTCAAGGTGCTTCTGGCAGCATCCTGGCCAGTTACCCATTGAACCGCGCATTTGGTTGAAGAAAGCCAGGAGACGCATACCGGTTTTCGCATTTATTTTGCATATTTCTCACGAATCCTGC
>Ga0315282_10013580_pt1 | contig 12258 bp, 11 predicted proteins | sample YL17G07_20_MG_FD_203693 | JGI IMG/M metagenome (GOLD analysis project Ga0315282, IMG submission 203693) | Sediment microbial communities from Yellowstone Lake, YNP, Wyoming, USA - YL17G07_20 | ecosystem: Environmental > Aquatic > Freshwater > Lake > Sediment | place: USA: Wyoming | collected... | reverse complement strand
CAAAGGATGTCACCACCGCGATGCGTGCTGCGAGAGATCTTCGATTCGGAACCGTTTGGGTAAATGACCACGTACCAGTTCCCTCTGAGATGCCTTGGGCTGGGTATAAGCAGAGCGGCCACGGTGCGTCGCTATCGCATTACTCATTGGAGGAGTTCTCTTACATCAAACACGTCTACTTTGACATCTCAGGAACGCAAAGAAAGTCCTGGCACTACTCGGTATACGGCCAGAAGAGTTAGATCAATCACTAAGCAAAAACGGGAAAGGAACAACGTAGGCGACGAAGACGCAACTGCGATGATCTAGTTGCAAACGAGGGAATGCTAAACCGCGTCGAAGGGATCATCCGAACCTTCGACCCCTTCCTTAACTGCTCCACGCATGCCCTGGACGAGACGCCACTCCAAGTAAGCTTGATCGATTCATCAGGGCGTGTAGTTAATCAGCTGAAGAGGTCTTGATCAAGTGACCGAAGCGTACTGCACGTACCCAAACAGATCCTACAGTAATTTGTTGATCCCTCACACAAGCCAATCACCTAGAGGAACTGAAATCCGGATTTCACCCGTCTCGGACCCCCGTCTAGGGGAGACCCTCCTCGTAACATGTGTGAACCCGCGTTGCTCAAACTTTTTCTCTATTGTAGAGAAGTCTGACGATTCTCCTAAGTAATCCGAGTGGTAGTCTACCCAATTACGGATCCTGTAGTGGTCGGCGCGACGAATAGGATAATCTCAATAAGCGTACGTACTGTGACATAAGGCGGGTAGCGTTTTCCCGCTGATGTAACGCATGAAAATAAAAAGAATCTCGGTGTGGCACGTAGATCTTCCCCTGCATGAAGGTAGCTACAAATGGTCTGGCGGCAAGTCCGTCACGGTGTTCGACAGCACGATAGTAGGCGTTGAGACAGATACTGGCGTTATTGGTTATGGTGAAGTGTGTCCGCTTGGACCGTTTTACCTACCTGCCTATTCGGAAGGCGTTCGCGCTGGCATTGGGGAATTAGGACCGCACCTGCTGGGTGAAGATCCACTCGGACTTACTCGCCTCAACCGCCGTATGGACGCCGCCCTTAAGGGGCATCCATATGTCAAGTCTGGAATCGATATGGCGTGCTGGGACATTCTTGGCCAAGTCACGGGCCAGCCGGTGTGCGTTCTACTCGGAGGACGTTACGGCGAAGATATCGGTCTTTATCGCGCTATCTCACAAGAATCACCTGAAGCGATGGCCAGTCGCGTGGCTGGTTATCGCGCGGAGGGGTACCGTCGGTTCCAACTCAAAGTTGGTGGCGACCCTGAAGTGGACGTCGAACGTATCCGCGCTGTTTCAGCGCAACTCCAGTCCGGCGATCGCCTCGTTGCCGACGCTAACACTGGCTGGTTGATGCACGACGCCATGAGAGTCGTCCGCGCAGTGCAAGATGTCGATGTCTACATCGAGCAACCATGTTTAACCTACGAGGAATGCCTGTCCGTTCGTCGCCACACTAACCATCCCTTCGTGTTGGACGAGGTAATTGACGGCATCGACATGTTGATCCGCGGCAAGGCAGATCTAGCGATGGATGTGGTGAACCTCAAGATCAGCAAGTTCGGCGGTCTCACAAAAATGCGATTGGCACGCGACCTCTGTGTATCGCTCGGCATAGCGATAACGATTGAAGACAGCTGGGGCGGCGACATAACTACCGCAGCCATAGCGCACCTCGCACATAGTACGCCGCCCGAGTTCCTGTTCACGACGACCGACTTCAACAGCTACGTCACCGTGAGCACAGCCGACGGCGCGCCAAGACGTGTCAACGGCCGCATGGCAGCGAGCACCCGACCAGGCCTGGGCATCACACCGAAGATGGAGGTGCTAGGCAAGCCGGTGCTGACCATCGAATGAAACCGGATTGCCGGATAGGGTTGACCCTGTCTTTCACATGACGGCTGAATCGGAGGCCCAATTGAATTGAAATGGGGCTCCAATTCGTTCCTGGCGCTTAACTGGCAAATGCTCCACAACAACCTCCCGCAAATACCCAGACGGGGTTATGTGGCGTTCAAGGGCATGAAGTCGAGGGTGGGGCGATTTTGCAAATGTCTCACATGACTCCTCGCGGTCAGACAAGAGCTGCTCATGAGTCACGATCTTCCTGACACTCTCTTCTGAAGTCGTCGGGTTTGGAGATGGTGCGGGGAAGGGGATTCGAACCCCTGAAGGCTTGCGCGCATGGACTCTACGCCACAGGATGCCTTCTCTAGTTCATCGTTCGTGATTGGATCTTAAGTCTGGCACCGCGTTTAGCTGCGGTCCTGCCCCTTTGACCTGGCTCGGGAATCCCCGCACCGCAGCACATTCTGCCCCCGTTCCGTCCTTTAAGCTTCTTTGAATGTCAAATGCCTCAAGGCTTTTAGTTTGGCAAGGGCCCATCGATCTGGGCCCGTAGCTCAGGTTGGATAGAGCGGCAGAATCCGCTTCAAGCGGGACGTTGCCGAACCCCCTAAGGAACACCGGATAAAGCTGTAGAACCCAACAAGTCAACTGGGTGCAGAGGTCCGGGGTTCAAATCCCCGCGGGCCCGCCAGCTTCCTGTGGGGGGCGGTACCTTGTTAGTTTTGGGAAGTCCGACGTTCGGCGCTTTAGAATGGATTGCGCGAGGGGTGTATTGACCGGTGATGGGTCTCGGAGTGGGCGGTTGCTGTCGGATCCGGATGTGCGGCGTTGGTATACGAATCTTTGCGAGGGCAGCGAGCTTACCGCAGACATCTACCTGCGCAGGCTGGATATGATTTGCGAGGTGTTCGGGAAAAGTCACCAGGACTTGGCGAAGCTCTACGGCCGGCCGGAGATTGATCCCTCTCTACTCTGCGTACTGAATGCAATACCTTTGTATCCGAGAATTCGCGTCGAAAAGTCGAATCAGGTCCGGAAAACGGGTCAAAAACGCTCTTGGACTACGTTCGCACAATGGAACCAGACGAGGATTTGGCGAGGACCCTGGAAGAGATTGCACGAGGCACTGGCCGCTAGTATGTTTCGAGCTTTAGTTCAGGTATCCCTGCGAAATGCTTTCTATTCCGACTTAGCAGGGGCACATTGTTTTGAATTGCAATCCCTGCCAGCATAGCGTCTTCAGGATCGATCTTAGTCTTCTCCCTCACTCGCTGAGCGTAAATCAATCCGGCTCTGGTTGCGGATGCGCCGTCGAGTGGCAAGTGAGGTAGCGACCTAAGTATGCTGAGTATCTTCTCCTTCTCCTCACTGGACCTCACACTCAGACCCACACCGACGTACAGTTCAAAGATGCTCGGTGTTCCAACCAGAACGGAGACTGAGGCGTCTGACAGATCCCTAGCTTTTCGAACAGCAGCTTCATCTTTCTTCATTATGTCTATTATGAAGGTGGTATCAGCCAGCAAGCCTACTGCAGCCCTTCGGAAGTCTTCGTGATTCGTTGAGAGCTTTGTCTTCGGATCTCCTTGACATGTTTCTCGAGGTTGAGGGCTTCTGTCTTTGAAAGGATTCCTGCGAGGTCTAGAAGCGCGCTTCTACGGGTTATTCTCTCAATAACCTCCGTGAAGCTTTCCCCAGACTTCTTGAGGGCCCTGAGCATTTGATACGCCTCATCTGAAATCGCAATATTCTTCGTACCCATGGCATGTCTCTCTGTGTGTGTATGTGTGTGTTACAATTTATGTCTTTACCGAGAGTATGCGACCACACGGTAATGCAGACGATGTGGACTAGATGTTCGATACCTCGGGCGAAGCTTGTGGGTCTTGGGTCGAATAGATCCGATAGCTCTTCCCACTCCCGAGACGCTAGGGTGATGATCATCCACCATAAGCTCCACCAGCAACACAGAGGTTAGAGAACCAATTTCATCAGTTGTTTGGGGAGAACCTAAGTGATGGGGAGGAGACGGTTGAATTGGGGGATAGCGTTTGGCAGATGCGCAGGGGCGAATATCGCAGTTCGGTTTATACCGAGGGTCGTGTCGATACATGAATCATGCGGAGTTCGACGCGTTGTCTGGTCCGACGGAAATCATAGCAAAGTACATTGCCGAGGCAGATTTCGAAGATTTTCCGGATGTCGTCATCCAAAAGGCCAAGAATTGTATTCTTGACTCTCTTGGTTGTGCGCTAGGTGGCTATGCTTCCGAGCCCGGGGCGAATGTTGCGCAAATTATCGGTACGTTAGGTGGACAGGATGCTACAATCATAGGTAGCGGTGTGAAAGCGAGCCCGCCAAATGCTGCCTTAGCCAACACCTACATGGCCAACATCATGGACTACGATGACACATATCGTGGTCACCCTGGTTGCACAGTAAATACAGCCACCCTCGCTGCCGGCGAAATGACACATGCCTCTGGAAAGGACGTTCTCACTGCGTCGATTGTCGGATATGAGATTCATTCTCGAGTAGGAGCATCTCTCTACTATTCACCGACAACAAACGCTAAGTTGCGAGGAATAATGCATCAGACATACGGCGCGGTTTCAGCAGCAGCAAAGATACTCGGAGGCAGATTAGATCAGGTATTTGACGCATTGGGCATAGCTGGAGCAACGGCTCCGGTTCAATCCAATGCCAAAACTAGTGGGGAGGAAAACGTCCCACCCACTATGAAAATCGGTTTCTACGCATGTTCCCTGATTGGTGTCTTCTCAGCCTTACTTGCGAAGAACGGCGTCACTGGCCCACACAATATCTTGGACGGTGAAACCGGTTTCTGGAGAATGATGGCTGCCGACAGTTGCGACTTCGAGAAGTTGGTTCACGGATTGGGAACAGAATACGAGATTCTGAATGTCGCCTTCAAGCCGTACTCATGCTGCCGCTGGTTCCACTCTTCTTTAGATGCGCTCTTCGAGATAATCAAGGAACATGAGATTGACTCCGAGAACATCACCAAGATTACTGTTCAAACCACCGCGGGCAAGAGCAAAGTAGACTACCTGACTAACCCAAGGCCCGAAAACTGTGTGGGGGCTGTTTTCAGTCTACCATACTCAATAGCGGTCGCCCTGTCTGGAATTCCACCCGGTCCACGATGGATCTCCCATGAGATGATGAGTGACAAGAAAATCTTGGATCTTGCTCGAAAGGTGCAGTGCAGTTTCCAGCAGAAGTCTGAAAGCGAACACATGAAGGACGTGCATAAGTGGCCAGCAACTGTCGAGGTCACCGCAGGTGGCATTACCCACTCGAAGCATGTTGATTATCCACGAGGTTCACCAAGGAATATGGTAAGCGATGATATGCTTCGTGAAAAGTTCCTATCGCTGGCAAACCCGGTGATTGGAGAAAACAAGGCGAAAAAAGTGATGGAGATGGTAGGCATTCTCGAACAGGTGGGCGATATCGCGAAGCTTACAGCCCTACTTGGGCCACCCGTGAATATTGTCAAACCTGATGTGGCCCAACGAGCTGCGCTACCTCAGGTTGGCTCTAGCTAGGTTCTTAGACTTTCCACATTTTCCATTTTACGTATTCTGCTGAGGCGAGGACTCCGCCCAGGCAAGCTCCCACGAGGTTCCGGATTGGGTGCGGCACACACGCGTATTTCTTCTCCAGGGCCCTGTTCCATTCATCCAGCATGTTCATTGCATCCGTCCTGCAGCTTTGTACGATTGATTTACCATCTCCACCTTTGGATAGTTGATAATCGAACACCCTGATCATGGCGCCGATGTTGAACAGTCGGTAGACATCTGCTCTACCTTCCGTCTCGCACTTCTCTGCAATCGTGGCAGGTCCCTGCAACTTGTCTTTACTGAGCTCAGGGTCTGGGTCCAAGACATTGACGGTGGGTCTTCGAATTTCTTGCATGATAGGTCGAATCATTGCTAAGAATGGCGAACTTTCCTTCAGGTAGGGTTCAGCCTTATCGTAGAGCGATAGCATGAATTTGTTTGTCTCCGAACCTACTCGAGATGAGTATTCGAGCACGTCAGCCATACTTGTATCCGAAGGTCTGTCGTCCCAACACGTCACGTCATGCCAAAGACAACACTCTGGAACGATCATGAAGACATCAGGATTCGAGAGCAGTGCATATTCGTAAACGAAGGCACCCGTTAGTTCCTGGAGTGGCGCCTTTCCAGCAGTCTTCGCCTTAACATAGTTCCTGACAGGCGTGAAATATTCGGCTAGCTGAACAGCAGGTGCGAGCATCGTCCCGAGGCGTTTCCTCGGTTCCAGTTTGAATGTTTTCGTCAGGTTTTGCAGTGTCGGGTAAAGTTCTGGACAGGCCTCAGATACTTGGTAAGTAATACCGCCCCATTTCATGTTGTGTAGGCTTGTAATCAAATCAAACTTGGTCTGGTCCAAGACTTTCATAAGCGCCTTGGTCTCTGGGAGCGGATGGTCGAAATCAATATCACCATATCGGAATGGAAAGTTCTCCTCGCCGGTCAAAACAGTCGGCGACCGGTAGTAGTTCTTCGCGAAGTTGAGGGGTGTAAGAGGGCCCTTCAGGAAACCGTTGTTCAGACGTGCACCATCGGGGTCAATGCAATTGATTATGTACCATGTGTAATCCATCTCACGGACTAACGATTTGTTTTCAGCAAGTTGATGAGCACAGTAGTCTAGTAACACTCCTCCTACGGGTTCTTCGGGATTCGGAAAACCATAAACTAGTGCGTGATGCTTACCTTCACCTATCTTCAGGCATTTTATGGCTTCCCCGCCAGCGGACTTACCCAGGTCAAGCAACTTCACGTTGTCCGGATGATCTTTCGCAAGCCGATCGGTGCTCGCGTTGAGTTCATCAACACCAAGATACTCCCGGTAGTTAGGAATGTTATCCAAAACCTCTGAGAAGTTAGTCATGGCAATCGAGTCAGAAAATCCTGACGATTAATAAAGGATTGTCGCAGGCTCCGCTTCTATAGAAGGTCATTTTGCTAGGATTTCCGGAGGGTTCTTCGCTTTTTCATACTTGGGGGACGCGTCCCAGATTTTTTCAAACAGCGCGTACATTCCTTGTATGAATCTCCCGTTGTTGGTCCAGAGGTCAAGTTCTCTCGAATTGCGTTCGCTGGCTTCCTCGTCAGTCACAGCCGGTCCAAGAACCAATTCCTTCTTGTCAGCGATGCCCAAGTAGAACAATAGATTTGAATTATGTCTAATTTCCACGTGACGTCGCAAGAAGTCAGCACTCTTGAAATTGGAACTGTCTATCTCCGAAATCACCTTAAACCGTACCTTTCTGCGTTTGGCCGCCACAATCGCATTCGCAATGCCGGTCTCCCTGATTCGTTTCAGCCCGTACTTAGTCATGACTGACACATAGTCGTGTTTCGCATCAGCTATCATCTGCCTGGCCTTCACGATGAGGTTACCCCCTCCCGTCATCAGGCTGAATCGTTCTTCCGAATCGTCCCCGAGGTTCTCCGTGTAAGAGGACAGTGATCTGATTACATCAGCTTTCTTTTGTTCCAAGGCAGACAATCGACTCGCGGACTTATTGAGCAGAAGCGAAAGCGCGCGGTCCGGAGCAGTTGCAGTGAAGGTTGAAGGTGAACATGGATTGCGCTGAACTAGCCCATGAGATAGCAATTCACGTAAGATTCGGTAAACTTCGGGTCGTACGATCCCGATCGTCGAGCTTATTCTGCTAGCCCTACTCGTTCCAAGCTGGAGTAGCGCCAGATAGACTCGAGATTGGAGAGTGGTCAATCCGAAATCGATTAGGCTCGCCACATATTCCTCGGAAATTGTAGTAACCGTACGTTAATACACCACCCTCATATGGGTTCAACCGAGTGTAAATAATGTAACTCACTCTTCCATCAGAGGTATTTTGCACATAATGAGACAGATGCAAGGCACACTTCATGATTCTGAGGCTATAGTGCAAGTCGAACTTGAGAGTCTAGTGGAACCTTCTTGGCTGCTGAGACCCGTCGATCGGCAGATTGTATCCGAACTTGCGAGATCAATAAGGAATACCGGTCTTCTCCAACCAATTGTCGTTCGCAAAGAACATCGCGGCTATGAAGTCGTCTTCGGAAATCATCGAGTGCAAGCGTGCCGAACTTTAGGAATGAAGATAATTCCGGCTATAGTCAATCAGTTCACGGACGACGAGGCGTTCCTTGCACGCGTATCGGAGAACCTCCTAAGAAATGCCTACGTGGACCCGATAGAAGAGGGGAAAGGGTACAGGATGTTGGTTGATCATGGTTGGACAATTAATGCAATTGGCAGGAAAGTAGGCAAATGTGACAGCTACATTTCTGAGAGACTGGCTCTAATCAACCGCCTAACCGATCGTGTCCGATCGAAGGTTTCGGAAGGTAACCCCCACTTGACCCCAAGCCATGCTGAGCTGCTTTCGAGAATTCACGATCCCGATAGACAGAACGAAGTAGCCGAGCTGGTTGAGAGAAAAAGGCTAAGCGTCAGGACACTAGAAAGCATGTTGAATGGCTTTCCTCTGCCGATGAAGGTTCCCATTGAGGGAATTGCAGGCGGATACTGGGTCAAGATACCTGAGGAGTTTTCAGCCGCAATGGAACTAACCACGGGTCAACGCCTGCACATGTACGTCCGAGGGAGGAAATTGATCCTCGAGAACGTGAATGGTTCAAGAAGCAAAAGCTGGACTCAACAAGAAAGGTTAACGCTTAAGAAATCCAATCGTCGCACGTGATTTTCGCACGTGCGAAGTGAGCTTAAGATCTTGAAGGCATCGGATAAGAAAGGAAAATCAAAAGACCTCGAAACCGCAGTTGACTCCCTGGCACGGTTAGGTGTAGCGACTATCTGCGATGCAATGAAAAAACCACGCGTAGTATCACGAGATATTAGACCGATTGGAGAAGTTAACAAACTGGCCGGGCCAGCAATAACCGCGGTGACACGGCACGGTTCTACATCAGCTGTACGAGCCGCAGTTTCTGCTGCCATGCCTGGGAGTGTACTCGTTCTCAAATCAATGGGGAAAACTGAGGCGGCAGTTTTCGGCGGAATCTTAGCGACGGCAGCCCACAGAAAGCGCATTGCCGGTGTCGTGCTTGATGGATTGGTTAGAGACATTGATGAGATTAAACGATTGAGATTGCCTGTGTTTGCTCGCGGCAGCTTTCCGTACACAACTCATAGAAATGTCAGGGGAGGCCTCAATGTGCCATTGATCTGCGGCGGGGTCAAGGTTAGTCCAAGGGACATCGTAGTCGCGGACAGTGATGGCATAGTGATTGTGTATCCATTTGAGATGTCCGACATCATTCAGGCTGGGAAGGATGTTCGACGGTCAGAAGCAAGCCGTCTACGCGCTATCATGCGAGACGCGTCAAGGTCGTAAGAGTATTCCCAGACGCGGTTCTGCGGCTTAAGGTTTCCAGACCTCTCGAAAGACGCGGAGAAAGTTGCTACCTAGAATCTTCACTATTTCCTGATCCGAATACCCTCTTGCGACAAGTCCGCGTGTGATATTCGGGAAATATGCGAGCGAGTGCTCAAAGCCTTCAGGATAATCGCCGCGGTATGTCTTCCCCAGCCTTTCAGGAAACTCTTTGATGTACCAAGCTCTCCGGGTTTCATTGCGGTCGTTAACGTCCGATCCGATTCCAACGTGGTCGGTTCCGACGAGGTTGCTCACATAATCTATCTGGTCCAGCATCATGTCTAGCGTGGGTCTGGGGCCAGATTGCCAGTCTGTTAGAAAAACAATGTAAGGGCTGACGCCGATTACGCCACCTTTCTCGGCCATGGCTTTGATTTCCTCGTCCCTTTTGTTTCGTGGATGTGAGAATACTGCATCTGCTCCTGCATGGGAGAACACCACAGGTTTGCCGGAGTGTTCGATTGCATCGAGAGTCGTACGCTCACCGCAATGCGAAAGATCTATGAGAACTCCTAGCCTATTCATTTCTTCAACTAACTCGACACCAAAATTGCTGAGTCCGGCATTTTCTTTTTCCAAGCATCCGTCGCCGACGAAGTTCCTTGTATTGTATGTCAGCTGAAGTACACGAAGGCCCATGTCATAAAAGACTCGCAGAAGATCGATTTGTTGGTCTAACAGAAGAGCGTTTTGTGGACCGAAGACAATGACAGTTCGGTGTTCAGATTTTGCCTTCTCGATATCATCTGCCCGCAGGGCCAGACCCGCTCGTTCAGAACTTCTAGCCAACCATTGCCTGTGCTCCAAGAACTCCCGGAGCGCCTGTTTGCTGTCGGCTTGTACGTCGTATGGAACGGTTATGTTGGAAGCTGTTACCCCACCGGCTTCCAAGCGCTCAAAATAGCCATCTGTTATCGATTTATCAAGGAAGTTATCAACTATCGGTACGTTGGAGCCATCTATCACAATTGCTTTCGCATGAAGTCCTACAGCTTTTTCTTCCTCAGTCTGCGTGATCTCCTTGTAACCTCTCAATTTCTGTTTCATTTCCAATACCAGTTCTTACATGTACGGTAGATTGAATAAAACAGCTCGTGTGGGAAAGTAGAAAAAGAATAGGTTACGGGCACCATTCGATGCCCGTTGAAGTGCTGCTATGTCTTGGACTTCTTTCTTCGCACATAGACGTAGGTCGCGACGATGATCAGGATGATTATCACCGCTCCGGCAAGGTATGGCGTGTAGTCAAGAGGTGTCGGTGTCACTCCAGTTGATGTACTGCTGGTCGCGCTTGTAGTTGGTGCTGTTACTGGTGTTGCAAAACGCAGTCGGTAGTTGTCGCCCTTCAGTATACCAGTAAAGCCGCTTTTCCAAAGAAACATTGTAGGTGAGTCGACCAGCATGATGTATGGTAGGTCTTGGGAAAGCTTCTGTTGAACCTGAGCATAGATTGCGGCGCGGTCGGCCTGGTTGGTTTTCGCTGCGGCTTGCGCATAGAGATTGACGACGTCAGTGTTGTTGTAGCCGAAGTTGTATAGTCGGCCGGGCACCACTTCATCGGCTACACCGATCTCCGGGTCTCCAACGACCATAATGTGGTGGACTGACATCTGGAAGTCCTTGTTGGTGTAGACCTTTTGGTACCAAACATCCCATTCGTTTGCTTCGTGCACGACGTTGACTCCTACCGCTGCGAGATCGGATTTCAGCACATCCACGAAGGTTGGCGGTGGTGAGTACGGGGATGCGTAGGATATTTTGACGGTGAATCGCATACCGTCGCTTCCTTTCTTGTAACCTGCTTGGTCAAGTATCTGGTTCGCCATTGCGGGGTTGTAAGCTGGCAGTTTAATATCTGGGCTTACTGCCCAAGTCAACCAATCAGGGAAAACAGGGTTGACTTGCGCTTTCCCTTGGCCTAGGAATATCTTCTGGTTCAGTTCATCTCTGTTGATGGCATATGCGAAAGCCTGTCTCACTTTGGGGTCGTTGAACGGAGCTACGTTCGGGTTGAACTCAATTGAGTCCACGAATAGGAACAAAGTATCGCCCACATTTCCCGCCAGACCTTTGAGTCGCTGGAACTCAGAAACAGAGGGGATTTGCATACTGTAGACCCAGTCTAGTTCATTGTTCTCGAAAGCTTTCATGGCCAAGGTATTGTCAGGGATTACGGTCGCTACTACTTTGGCGAAGCCTGGAGTCCCTGTGAAGTATTGGTCATTCCGTACCATAACAAGGTTTGTGCCGTCATATGAAGAAAACTTGTACGGGCCTGTCCCAATCGGGTGCTGGAGAAAATCGTTATCCTTGGTCCAGTCTGTTCCATCGAGGATGTGCATCGGTAGTATGTCGGTTAATCCAGAGTATCTGCCATTTACTTTGATTAGAAAGGCTGCGTCAGCTTTCGTTAGTTGTATTACTACCGTGTTGGCGTTCGGCGTATCGATGGAGGACACTCCCCTCAAGAAGCCGAAGCCTGTAAGTTTGTTCTGGATTATGTAGTTGAAGGTGTATTTCACGTCGGCTGAGGTAAACGGAACACCATCATGCCAGACTGCGTTCGTGACGAGGTGGAAGGTGTACGTGAGTCCGTCTGGAGTGACATCCCAAGAGGATGCCAAGTTTGGCATTATCTGGAACGTCTTTACGTCTACCTGCACAAGCGGGTCGAACATTAGCATGGCAACGTATTGCTGAGGACCACCACCGATAGCTTGAATGAAATACTTCGGGGCGCCTTCAGTGAGGGACATTCTGAAGGTTACGTCGTTCTGTGCTGTTGCGGGTGTCAGAAACAGCGATGTCGCGGTGATCAGCAGGGTTAGCGTAGACAATAGTATCAGTAACTTTCTTGACAAATTTCATCAAGAGAGTATTCGCGTCACTAGTGGATA
>Ga0315282_10013578_pt1 | contig 12259 bp, 16 predicted proteins | sample YL17G07_20_MG_FD_203693 | JGI IMG/M metagenome (GOLD analysis project Ga0315282, IMG submission 203693) | Sediment microbial communities from Yellowstone Lake, YNP, Wyoming, USA - YL17G07_20 | ecosystem: Environmental > Aquatic > Freshwater > Lake > Sediment | place: USA: Wyoming | collected... | reverse complement strand
ATCAAGAGGGCCTCCTCGAGCGTCTTGTCTTTGATCATTTCAGTGGTGATGCTTGACGAAGCAATGGCGGCAGAACAGCCGAAGGTCAGAAACTTCGCATCGTTGATCCGATTTGCCTCCACTCTGATGAAGAGCCTCATTGTATCTCCACAGACAGGGTTTTGAGCCTCTCCCACCCCATCAGGGTTCTCCATTTCACCCACATTCCTCGGATGGGTCAAATGGTCCATGAGAATCGGGTTAGTATTTATAGACTCCTCCATCCTATTTACCCAATAGGCATAGGGCAAAGGGCATAGCGCATAGCGAAAGAAAGTAAAATACAGAATGGCTAACTCTATGCTCTATGCGCTCTGCTCTATGCATCATTCTTCATACGCCTAAAACCTTACGGGCAAATTCCTTACCGAACTGAATGGCCTTTTTCAATTCCTCTGAATCAGGGATATATTGGACAGGAAGTTCCTTTTCCCAAATCTCAAATTTTCCCTGTTCAAGAATTCCTCTCATCTCTTTGATTGCGCCCCCTCCCCATCCGTGCGATCCGAAGAGGCCAAAGATCTTCCCTTTTGGTTTCAACCCCTTCATGTAGGTAAGAAAATCCCCCATTGTTGGAAACATCCCATTATTAAGCGTGGGAGATCCAAAAAGGATGCCTTTTGCTTCCAGCATCTCATGGATGATGTCGCTCCGGTGATTTGATCGAAGATGGAGAAGTTTTGCCTCAACCCTCTCCTCTATCAAGCCTTTAAGGATGGCCTTCGCCATAGATTCTGTACTTCCCCACATGGTATCGTAGACGATGAGGATTTTTCTCCCTGTCTTTCCCTGGCTCCAATCCACATAGGCCTGGATAATCCGGCCCGGGTCTTTTCTCCAGATGAGACCATGGCTTGGCCCAATCATATCGATGGGGATTCCCATCTTCACCACCTCGTCCACTTTTTTCAAAATGAGCGGTGCCAGAGGCCAGAGAATATTTGCATAGTATTTCGCTGCATGCTTCATCACCTCATCCCCAACCTCATCTTCGAATTTCTGGCAAGAGGCGAAATGTTGACCAAAGGCATCATTTGGCAACAAGAGCTGATCTTCTTTTATATAAGTGAACATGCTGTCTGGCCAGTGAAGCATCGGGGCTTCCACAAAGGTGAGGGTCCGACGGCCAATGGGGAAGGTATCACCCGTTTTCACAATCCTGAAATTCATCGATCTTTGATAATGCTTTTCTAATCCTTTCTTTCCTCTCTCAGAGGTGATCACCAATGGATTCCCAGTCCGTTCGACGATCTGAGAGAGTGAACCGGAGTGATCCATTTCCACATGGTTCGAAACAATCACGTCGATCCTTGTGGGATCAATAATCTCTGAAATCCGACCCAACATCTCCAAGTAAAAAGGAGCCTTTACTGTGTCAACGAGAACGTTCTTTTCATCAAGAATGAGATAGGCATTGTAAGTTGTTCCAAAAGGTGTGGAATAGCCATGAAAGTCTCTTATATTCCAATCGATCGCCCCAACCCAAAAAATTCCTTTTTTCAGTTCCACTTTTTCCATATTTGATCTCCTTCATAATCCCCCCTCTCCTCCCTTTACTAAGGGGGGGGTGAAAAGGAATTATACATTATTTACCAATGACTTCAAAAGAATCTAAGATCTTCGCTATATCCTGACGATCGTTCGCTCCTTCCTTTTCCAATATCATGTAGAGGATAAAGATCTGATAAGGTTCCGTGAAGCCATAAACCCATCCCTGTTCCCGCTTCACACCCTTTAGTGTGTAGGTCGCATATTTCTTGGCTGCAAAGGGAACACCTTTTAAAGGGAAAGACGTTGTGGGAGCGATTTCAGCCTTAACATCTTTCCCGTAATCTTTTTCTAACTCTTCCTTGAAACTTCCTGTAGCAGCTGTTGTTAGCCACTCGATCAATTCTTGGTTAAATTTAGAATATCGACCTGCTGGAGTAAAATCGATCTGGAGGTTTGATTGCGTAGAGGGATTGAAAACGAAGACCTGCGACTCTTCTAATCCCGCTTTATCATACCCCAATTCCTCCATGAAGCTTGGGGCCTCTGTGGCAACCTTCCAGTTTGGAGGGGCTGAAACATTAAATGGATACCGAATCCCTGTGAATTGATTCCCTTCAATCTTACCTACAGGGAGGTTGATATCGATCTTAACCGCCTCCCTTACAGGTACGCCAGCACACCCCATCAAGAAAGCTAAAACAAAACAGATTCCGATGACACCTTTTTTAGCGGCCATAAACAACTCCTTATAATTTTAAGGCAATCCAACCTGATGACATGGCGAAAGATTTCTTAATTAAATATATAATTAGCGATCAGCGCCTTAGAAGTAAATGGGGAAAAGAATGTATTTTACAGAGGGAAAGGCTGTATTTTGGAACCCCGTCTTCTCGAAAAAGCCTATGCCGAATATGGATTCAGAAGCCATGTTCTAACGAATTTGGCCCACGGCGCCAAGATAAATTGATATTTCTTCTTTCCCATCCACTCCGAGGAGGCGATCTACTTCTTCGTCAAAAAAAGCACCTACCGTGCAGCACCCAAGGTTAAGTGCAGTGGCGGCCAAATAGAGATTCTGTCCGATATGTCCGACATCCATATAGATATAACGATAAGCCCTCTCCCGATATTTCCACTTCGAACGTTCGACGATCGCTGTCCAGATAAAGACACATGCCGCCTCTTCAAGCATCTCCTGATCCAAACCCGCCTGGCAAAGATCAGAACCGAAATCTCCTTCTTTCAGAAGGGACAATTTGGCTTCCTTCATATTGTAATGGTAGATGCCTGGTGAAATTTCTTCAACTCGATTCACCACAATATAGGTCTCAATGGGATAGAGAGCGCCCGCAGAGGGCGTTGCCCTAAATTCAAATCCCCACGCTCTCGAAGTGATCCCTTGCGTGGCCCAGATCAATTGAGAGAGCTCAGAAAAAGTGATAGGTTGATGCGAAAATTCCCTAACGGAGCGCCTCTGAGCAATTACTTCCCAAAGGGGTTTTCCCTCCTTTTGATCAAGAGGCCGAATTGGAAAATTCTTCAATGGATAAGGAAATTCTTTAAAAGGTAAAGGCTGATGTGCCCAGTTGAGCCCTCCTCGTGGCATCGCCTCTCTACGATATTTTGTTTCCTGATGATATAAGTCGCCAATCCCTTCTCTTCTTCGATCCATATAGCACCTCCCATAAAATCTAACCAAAGAAATTTGAAATTTCCCCTCACCCTTCCCCTCTTCCCAACGGGGAGAGGGAGGGGGTGAGGGGGCAAAATGTTAGAAAAAAATTCTTAGATTCAAGATGTAAGAATTTAATTAATAAAAATTGGATGAAAAAGCAATTGTGATCTATGAAACGAAATTTGACTCTTACTAATTCGAGTGCTAATGATAATACAGGGGGGAGGGTAAGGGTGGGGGAGTTATATAAAAAGGAAGAATGGCAAAGTTGAAAGCAGACCAGAAACGATGGGATGAGAGATTCGGGAAAAAGGAATTCGCTTTTGGCAAAGAGGCTAATCCTTTTCTTAAAAGACATATCGCCCTTCTTCCAAGAGGAAGAGCCCTCGATATTGCAACAGGCGAAGGAAGAAATGCGGTCTTTCTGACCCAGAATGGATTCGATGTGGATGCCGTCGATATCTCAAAAATGGGCTTGAGGAAGGCTCGGAAATTGGCTAAAGAGTTGGGCATCAAGACCCATGCCTTTTATGCTGACCTCGATACTTACCAAATTAAAGAGGCACAATACGACCTCATTGCTAACTTCTACTTCCTCAAACGAAGCCTCATTCCAAAGATTAAGAAGGGGTTAAAAAAAGGAGGGAGGGTGATCTTCGAAACCTACATTCTTGAACATCGAAATCTGGGCACTGGAGGACCCAAACAATCGAAATACTTCTTAAAACCAAATGAACTTCTCAGGCTCTTCAATGGATTTCGAATCCTTCGCTATCGAGAGGGGATCTTCAGAGAGGGAGGGAAGAGGAAAGCGATCGCCAGCCTCATCGCCGAAAAAATTTAAAGACGCATAGAGCAAAGAGCATAGCGCATAGTGTACTAAAGATAAACAAACCAAATCCAAAATTAGGTCCTACCATACAGAGTCTAAATGTTTTATTTAAAAAAGACTTCACGCTATGCTCTCTGCGTCCTACAAGATAAATCCCAATCCCCAATAGATCAGCATTCCCAAAACAACTGATCCCCAGAGGCTTTTTACCTTCCAGGAAAAGGCAAAAACGGGAATGGCAGAAAGTAAGAACTGAGGTTGAATTGCAAAAGTTCCTTCTCCGTCGAAAAAGAGGATTGGAAAGACAATGGCACTCAAAATGGCCACTGGAATGTAACCCAATCCTATTTTAACCCTTTCTGGAATGGTCCATCGGGATAAAAAGGCCATAGGAACAAAACGAGGGATAAAGGTTACAATCGCCATTCCGAAAATGAGCAATAAAGTTTCATAACTCATCCTTCACCCCCACCTTTACCCTGTGGAGTATGTTTCACTACTCCACAGGGCAAGCCCTCCCCCATCGAGCCCATCCTCCGCAGTGGCCCCGCTACGGAGAATGGAGGGGAGGGGAATGAATTGAATTTCGCTTTGAGCTTTAAATTTTAAACTTTGAGTTCTCACCTTTCCCTCTTCCCTGCTATCTCGATCGTCACTCCTATCCCCGAAGCAAGAAGGGTGGCCAGAAGAATGTACCAGTTTCCAGGAAATGCCCATCTAAAGAGAAGGGAAGAAATTCCCGCAATCCCCATCATCCAAAAATGATTGGGGCTTTTAATTTGAAGCACAAGGAGACAGATGAAGAGCGCTGGAAGTGCGAAAGGAAGACCGTATCCCTTATGATCAATCAGGCTTCCAAAGAAGGCGCCTCCCACAGACCCACTTATCCAGGCAAGTTGGGAGGTCATTTGGAGCCCCAATAGATACTTAGGTCGATTTAAAATCTTAGAAGTATCTGACATAGCGACAGCAAAGGATTCATCGGTTAGTTGAGCGGATAGAAGACCAAGAATTCGAAGCGAATTTTTGTTGAAAAAGAGGGAAAGGGTCGAGCTCATTAAGAGGTGCCGGAAGTTTATAAAAAAAGTTGTGAGGACGATCGGAAACCAGATGATTCCTTTTGAAATCATCTCCACAGCAATGAATTGACTTGCTCCAGCATAGACAAGGAGACTCATCAAGCCTGCCTCGAAGGTGGTGAGGCCTGCTTTCTGAGCCAATATGCCAAAGGCCATCCCTACTGGAAGGTATCCTAAAACGATAGGGAGGGCTGCTTTCGCACCCTCTCTTAATTCATCCTTATCAGTCCTCAAAAGTTTCCTTCCAGGGAAATCGCCCAAGAGAATTGAGGAACGATTTAATTGCTGAATGCAGAATGCGGAATGCGGAATGCGGAGTTTAAAAAAGATATTCCGCAATCCGAAATCCGCAATCTAAAATCATTCATAAAACGTTTCTTTGGTTCGATTAAAATAGCCGAATTGGAGAAAAGGAAATTCCCTTTTAAGAATTTCGATCATCTTGGAAACTCCAATTCCTTGGCCCCCTCCCATTTCTTTTAAGTAGAGGTCGGGATCGATGTTGAGATTTCGCATCTGGATGAGATCGAGACGGGTCCTTCGAACCAACTCCACCCATCCCTCCACTTCTTCGTCCCTATCAGTAAATCCAGGAAGAACGAGAAGGTTGATGGAGGTGTAGATGCCCATCTCTTTTGCCAAGACCAGGGAGCCCACAGCTCCCTTGATTGTAAATCCTTTAGGTCTGTGATAGCGATTGAAGTATTTTGGATGGGGACTGTTCAGAGTCACCCGGATGCTGTCAAGCCCTGCATCACATAATGTTCTCACTCGTTTTGGGTAACTTCCATTCGTATTGAGGTTGATCGTTCCTCGATCGATCTTCTCTCTTAGTCTCTGAATCGATCTTTCCAAGAGTTGCCATTGCATTAACGGCTCCCCCTCGCAGCCCTGACCGAAACTGACAATCGCATCCTCTGCCCCTTTCAAATGAGGTAAGGCAACGCCTAGAACTTCATCCAAGGTAGGGATGAAATCGATCCTCTCCTGAGAGGCAGAACAACATTCAGAAGACTGAAGAGAGATGCAACCCAAACAGTCGGCATTGCATGAAGGAGAGGTGGGTAATGGACATTCCCACCTTCGCGAAAAAACGTTCTTTGCTGCAAAGCAGTGATATTCCAGAGCACACTTGGCAAGTTGTCGGAAGAGACGATTCTTTGGGTTTTTCCTTAAAAAGGAATCGACTTTTCTTATCAGGAGACGGTCATTCTTAAAAAATTGTGGATTCCAATGGGGGTTGGAGTCGATAAGTAACCCTGTGGCCCAAAACCTTCCATCTTTCCAACCTACAGAACTGTACGCCCACAGCGGAAGAGTATTGGCCATCGATCTCAACCGTGTGGCAGGAAGGAGTGTTCGGATATATCCTGGCGGAAGGAAAGCAGCTACGGCCGTACATTCGATTTCATTTCCACCTACCCTCATCTTTTCTGACGGGGTGAAGCTTCCTCGCCCCTCATCCCATCCGATCGGGATCCTCCCAGGCAAGGTAAAGAGTTGACTCCCCATGGGTAGAGGAACCAGTTCAGAAGGAGGGGGAAGGACGATGCGGTCTCCAGACCGACCTGCCATTTTCAGAAAGGGGTGATCTAAGACCCTACCTTCACGGTCTGATAGGACGAGCCTGGGGTATTCAAACATTTTCGGGACACATTCAGATAAAGGAAGCTGGAGGCCAATACTCTTGCCTGAATCATCAGGTAGGATATTTCCTCTCGCCTTTAGACTTTCTTAAACAGCTTTTGACATTTTTCCTCTTCAGAGCCGCTTTCAAGCGATTCGTCTTGCCTCGTTTCTTCATGCTTGCCTCCGTCTTTAGGTCACTAAACAGTCATTAGGTCATTAAGTCAATAGGTAATTGCATTACCACTTCCTTCCGTCGCATTGTCTTAACGTTTTTAAGTATCATTAAACGGGTTTAAAGACTCAATAACCCAATGATCGGTTTCGAGCCGCTTTGAGTTCTTCAACTATTGAATAGGAAAGTCTCATCTCCCCTCTGCCCACTCCGATATCCAGCCCGTTTTTTTCTATTCCATGGTAATCCGTCCCCCCTGTCATCAGGAGACCGTATCGCTCGGCAAGGGCCTTATATTGAATCACTTCCGAAGCGGAATGCTCAGGATAATAGACCTCTATCCCCTTAAGTCCTTCCTCGATGAGTCGGGAAATAAGGGTTTCCAATTCCGAGTATCCCTTCATATTCAGGGTATTTGGATGGGCGAGCACTGCGACTCCCCTGGCTTCGTTTATAAAATGGATGGCCTCTTTGGCTGTAAATCTGAGTTTGTCCACGTAAGCTGGGGCTCCCTTCTTCAGAAACCGTTCAAAAGCCTCCTGAAAAGTCCTGACGTAATTCTTGTTTAAGAGCACTTGGGCGAAATGGGGTCGGCCAACCTGTCCTCCTCCAGATGCCCTCAGCACATCTTCATAAGTGAGTTCAATCCCCAGCCGGTTCAGTTTTTCCGCGATCTTTGGATTACGCTCTGCCCTTGCCTTCTGGAGATATCTCAACCTCTCAATGAGGGGTGGATGATGGATGTCAAGAAAAAATCCTAAGAGGTGCATTGAGCCAGGCGAATGTTCCGCACTAATCTCGATTCCCGGGATCACTTCAAAATCGATTCTCTCCCCTTCCAATAATCCTTCCTCCAAACCTTCAATGGTATCGTGATCAGTAATGGCAATGGCTTGAAGTCCTTTGGCCTTTGCATATCTCACGATCTCGGAAGGACTCATCACCCCATCGGAAGCAGTCGTGTGGATATGGAGATCAACATACCCCATGTGCATTCTTTCTTTTTAACCCTTTAGAATAACTGTAAAGATAATTTAAATTTGTTCAATTTTATATAAAAGAAGAACTTCCAAAAGTCAATTAAAAACCTCCCATCCAAATCGTTCAGCCAGTCCTTTGAAAGGCTTGATGTGGGAATGGTGAGACATCAACGATCCACCTCGGCTTGAAATCATAACAAAGTCTTTCTCACAGATACTGAGGTAGGGTAATTTATAGAATAAATCCTATATGGATTTGGTAATATCAATTTTATATAAACTAACACATTGATATTAATATGAAATATTGTAAATAAATAATGCTTGACAAAACACTTTGGTTTGAATATATTATTTATAGAAAGGAGTAATTCACCAAATATTGGTGATTCATATGTAACCATTAGATTGGAAAGGTTTTGTAAAAAACCAAATAATTTTTCCACCCTTTCCATGGGTTAAGAATGGAAGGGGTTTTTTTATTAAATAAGAAAGGGGCAGGATATCTGTGAAACAAAGTAAAACAAATGGTAAAAAAAGAGAGGATTTAACACTTGAGACGTTACCATCTTCATCTCTTTTTGGTGAACCACAAACTTCGATTTCTCCTATTCAATCCACACCTTACCCCGAAAGTGAATCGGAAGAAGTAGAAGTATTGGATGAATTTGAACTTGAGACGGATGAAGTGGTTGTAGAAACCGAAGAAAAGGATGATTTACAGGTTGAGTCGACCTCTCCGGAAGAAATTCTTGATTATCATCGGGATATCACATTGGAATATCTAAAAGGCCTTGAAAAGATCTCTCTTCTCACCCCGGAAAAAGAGGTGGAGTTAGCTAAAAGGATTAAAGAGGGTGAACGGCAGGTTAAAATCCTCGAGATGAAGACGAATCGCCTAAAGGCCCAACTGTCTCAATATGTGATTTCAAAAAGCGGGAATAAACGAACATATAACAACATTAAAGAAGAAGGTAAATCTAAAGGGAAAAATGGGAAAAAACCAAAACTCACTCCTTTAGAAATGAAGGAAAAAACTCTTCTCTATAAAAAGATGTTGAACCGTTATCAACAAACCCTCCTCAACACCCGACAGGCAAAGAATGAACTGATCCAAGCCAATCTACGGCTGGTTGTCAGTATCGCAAAACGATATTCCAATCGAGGGCTCTCTTTCTTGGATCTGATCCAAGAGGGAAATCTTGGCCTCATGCAGGCCATGGTTAAATTCGATTATACCAAGGGCTATAAATTCAGTACCTATGCCTCCTGGTGGATCAGGGCAGCTATTTTGAGAGCTTTTGCCGAGAAGTCCAGGACCATTCGCATTCCTAACTATCTTTTTGAAATTAAAGGAAAATTGATGAAATCCTTTAAGGACCAGGTAAAGAGGTTAGGTCGGGAACCTACTTCCCAGGAATTATCAAAAGATAGTGGGATTCCATTACACGATGTGGATAAGATTATCAACCTTATTGAAGAACCGATTTCCCTCGATATGCCCATCGGGGAAGAAGATAGTACCCTTGAAGACTTGATCCCTGATGAAAAAAGCCTTTCTCCCAACGATTCTCTGCTCGAAAGGGATTTGATCCAACAAACTCGCAAGCTATTGTCTGGTCTTTCACCGAGAGAGGAAAAGATTCTCCGACTCCGTTTTGGTATCGGGGAAGATGGAGAGTGTACCCTCGAAGAGATCGGGAGGCAATTCGGTCTTAGTCGAGAGAGGATTCGGCAGATTGAAGCAAAGGCGCTTGAACGATTGCGAGATCCCAACCGTTATAAAGATATCAAAGAATATTTTGAGTAGGGTGCGCTCTCCCTGCTTACCAGCAGGCATGCGAACGCACCATTTACATTCAAAGAAATGATCAGGCCCTGAACCTAATATGGTTCAGGGCGGGAATCACGCCCTACAAATCCGAAAATAAAAAAAAGGGCATCCCATCATCTCCTTGGGTTGCCCCTTTGGCCATTCTGGAAAGGTTATTCTTCGATCTGAATAGCTTCCACCGGGCAGTTTTCAGCAGCTTCTCGGCAGGTTTCGGCAAGATCCTCTGGAACTTCATCCACCTTAACACGGACCTTATCATCGTTCATCTCAAAGACCTCTGGACAAGTCTCCGAACAAAGCCCACATCCAATACAGGTTTCTTCATCAACCGTCACCCTCATCCCTCATCCTCCTTTCAATTTTTTTAATCTTATACTTTATTAATCTATTATTCACAATCGTTTTTCCCAAATCAATCCCGTTGTTATAAAAAATCAATGTTCAATAAAAGGATGACTTCCTTTGCAATTACTCTTGACTCTATGCACTACCCGTCCTCCGTAGCATGCTACTGCGAAGGTTGGATGCCCTATGCGCTCTGCGATCTTCCACTTGATTACGGAGTGGACCTCCTAAATTTATAATAGAGGTATCCAAAGACCAATCCCATACCTATCAACATCAAAATTGAGACGATTGTCTCCACCGAATCTAAACGAGTAGCAACTTTTTCGTAAGTTGCTCCGATCCACCATCCAAAAAAACCAAGGAATAAACATCGGAAGATGGAACCCAAAAAGGTATAAAGAGTGAAAGGTCTAATAGGTATACGGAGGAGTCCGGCGAAGATAGAGACAAGAGAAATAGGAAAGACCGGTATGGCCCGTGAGAAAAAGATGCTCAGAGCTTCTTTTTTTCCCTGAAATCGTTTCTCTAAATTTTCTATCTCCTGCCAATCCACATCAAGAAAACGCTGAAGCCGAACCACCAGTGCCTTCCCTCCGTAAAGACTGATCAGATATCCAATGTAGGAACCCAATGTGGAGGCGATAGCCCCCGGGAGGACAATGATCCAGAGAATCTGAAAGAAAGCATTGGGAACAGAGAGTTCAGAAGGGATGAGAATGGCCCCTGCGCCCATGATGATCAGAGGGGATGGGATGGGAACGATGATCTGCTCAATCATTACTCCGATGAAGACCGAGAGTTGACTATGGGCCCTCATCAACTCCATAATCCACTGGGTAATCTCTGAAATCAAGAATGCCTCCCCGACTGCTCATACTTCATAACCTCAGATGAATATTCCGTCAAGTCAATTTAAAATAGGAAAGGTCTCAGGTCTTGATGCGCTATTGCCGAGCGCTCTCTTCAGGTTATTTTTTCTCAATCAGCTCCCGATAGATGACCTCATCACCATCCGTGTGACCCGGACCGAAATAAATGAGATCAATGTGCTTGCTCCTCGGGACGCCACCAAGATAGAGACTAAGCCTATCAGAAAAGGTGATGTTCGGAAAATAGGCGCGTTCCTGTGCCGATTGAAAGGCCTCGAGCATATGGGCATGTGTCTTGTCATGGGAAATGATATTTGTTCCCTTCGTGAAGCCCACCAGGCCGTTGACATGGTCACGGTCGCTGTGGGTGAGAGTGATGGCGCTGATAGGATGAGGAGTCAACTTCTTGATTTCCGCAATCATATACGAGTTCAGATTTCTACCCAAGGCTCCGAATCAAGAAATGACCTTCGCCCGCCAGGACGGGCGGATACGGTCTTTTTGCTGAGAAATTCAATTACGAACAATCTTTATTTAGCAATTCGTTTCTACGATCTTCAATTGTGCTAATTTTAGATTTTAACACTCTCAACTCTTTTTCCAGTTTTTTAATTTCATTTCTCGCATTCTTTTCTCTGAGAAAATCAGTCCCATGTTTCTCTTCAACAAGTTTTTCAACTTCAACTCTGAGTAACCTCAAATATGGATTCCCATAAATGTTGTTTTCACGATATTGAAGCTTCCCTTCATTTATGGCAGAAATGATTTCTTTTTCTGTCAGATCAAATTCTTCTCTTGCGGATTTATCACTTAAAGTTGCCCCTTTTTCATTCCATTCTCTATTTGTATCTCTATAATTCATCCTTGGCCTCATTCTCGCTCTTCAGAAAGAAAACCATTCCTCCAATTAGTAATTACAATGCCATGTCGAATAGGTGTCCAAGAGTTCAAAAGAACTACTATCTTCGTCAATAGCTTCTAACCAAGATAATCCGAAAACAAATACTTTTCCATCCGAAATTCTCCGTATTTTTCCTATACAGTCATCATGTTCATTAGGGTCTTGAATATCAAGAAGGAGGTATTTATCAAATCCAGTTCTCATCTAATTTTAACCTTACTCCACTTCTTGCACTCCTTTACAATGAAATCCATCATTTCTTCTTTGTATTTCTTTATGGTATTTTTCTTGTTCCAGTCTTCTAAAATCAATCCAAACAATTCTCCTGGGCAGTCAGTTGCATAATCTGCAAATTGTGAATCAGCTTCTTCATTATAAGTAAATAGTGCTTTCAATATTCCTTTGCAATA
>Ga0315282_10013577_pt1 | contig 12259 bp, 19 predicted proteins | sample YL17G07_20_MG_FD_203693 | JGI IMG/M metagenome (GOLD analysis project Ga0315282, IMG submission 203693) | Sediment microbial communities from Yellowstone Lake, YNP, Wyoming, USA - YL17G07_20 | ecosystem: Environmental > Aquatic > Freshwater > Lake > Sediment | place: USA: Wyoming | collected... | reverse complement strand
TTTTAAAGCGTGAAATCTATGGGCTTTAGCCCGTAGATGAATTCTGTCTAATTCTATATAATAAACAGAGGACGGTCTAGTCCTCTGTAGAAAAGAATCGTCTTAGTGATTATTCTCTTCTGCATAAATAAAACAGGAGGTTTCTCTTATGGAAGAATTTGTCAGGCGAAGCCATAGTCTAGGCAACAACATACACCACTTGCAGTGGTGCACAAAGAAGCGGTATCACATGTTCCGCAATCCCATGTTCAGAGAAGTCTGCAAGGATGCCATACATCTCGTGGCAAGAAGGCATGGCATAGAAATCCTTGAACTGGCTGTGATGGAAGAGCATATACATGCAGTAGTGCAACTGCCACCATGGATGTCCCAGTCCAAAGCAATCCAGCTGCTGAAAGGCGGCTCGTCATACGAAATCTTTCGTATGATACCAAACTTCAGGCTACGTTATCCAAAAGGCAACCTGTGGAGCAAAGGAAACTTCAAGGATTCAGTGGGAAGGCAAACAACAGAGGCAGTCCAGAAATACGTGAGAGAACAGCAGCTAAGCCTCGAAAAATTCACAGGAAACTGCGGACTTTAGTCCGCAGAGGATGTCATATATTTTTCAGCTTTTTCAAAATCATCAGGTACTTTCTTCAAGTCAATAACAAAAACATCCTTCGCTCCTTTCAATCGATCAACTTTTTGTTTCTTTTTCTTTTTAGATAAAATGCTAAATCTACTCCAACTTTAGTTAATGATGCTATTCCTATAAATTAAAATTATTTCCTTGCAAATCTTTCTGCTATTTTGATTTTATCCTCTCTTTTATTTCATCTACTCTGTCTAAATTTAACTGCCAAACAGTTTCTCCACGATGAGGAAATTTAATCAACAATCCCTTCCTATGCAGACTCTTAGCTGCTTTTAGAACTCTCTTATGTAAATGGGGAGGAAATCCTTTTGGTAAATCAGGCTCATAAATGTGATGCTTAATTCCAACGCGCATGATAAATAACTTATGCAACAAAGCAACCTCTATTTCTTCATCAGAAACTTCCTTCTTCTTAAGGTCCATTACCATGCAAATAGATTGGTTTTGCAAGCGTATAAATATAATGTATAAAAAATATACAATTAATGCATAATCTTTAAATATAGATATTGACATAGAAATAACATGAGCATAGAAGCAAAAAAGTCCGTGTATTTGGATACATTTGGAGAAAGCCCATTAATAAAAGTTTTAGATTTTTTTCTAACATTTCCAAGCTTTGACTACTCAAAAACTCAAGTAGCGAATGAAGTAGGGATATCCAGAATAACAATAGAGAAAATATGGAAAGAATTGATAAAAAAAGAGATAATAGTTAAGACGAGATCCATAGGAAAAGCAGAGTTGTATAAATTGAATACAGAGAACCCAAGAGTAAAGATATTAATGAAGATAGGATTAGAGTTAGCATCTAGCTACTTTGAAGAAGCAAAACAAAAAGTAGCAGTGCCTGCTTAAATTATATTTTCAAGAGAACGCCGATTTATTGCTTTGTGATGAGAAAAGAGCTAGAAAAATAGCAGAAATTTTAAAAATAAATTTATCTGGAACACCAGAATTGATATTACAGTTATATAACAAAAATATGATTTCAAAAGAAAAGGCAAAACAAAGTATTTTAGATTTAGAAAAATTCGGAATAGTAAAACCAACTAGAAAATTTGGAAAGACAAAACTGTATAAACTGAATGATATAAATAGAATAGTCAAACTTTTAATTGCAGTGGATTGGGCTTTGGCTGAAAAAAGTTTTGAAGAAGTGAAACAAAAGGTTCCTCTACAAATTACAAAACATTTTTAGAAGTGTAATTACCAAATGGACTGTAAACAGTTGTAGAGGTATTGTTCAACATGACATAACTGCCAGTAGAATTGTAAGTTGTATTGAAATAAGTCCCTAAATTGAAATCTGATTGAGATAAAGTAGTCCAAGTAACTGCATATACTAAACTAATTATAGTCGATAATAAGAAAAATATTGATAATGATGCTATTATCTGCTTTATAGTGAGATGCTTAGGTAAATAATGTAGCTTTACTTTCCCAATCTCCCTTCTTTTTATTTTACTAGCAGCAACTAGTGCGTCCAAATCTCTAGCGGCTGTGGTTCTTGTGACTTTCAATATCTTTGCTATCTGTCCTATTGTTAGACCTTCTGTATGATATTCTAGAATCTTCAGAACAGCTTTTTCTCTCTGTTCATCCATAATTACTATATATGATTATCATATATAATAGCTTTTAACAATAATCATTTATGAGTAGAAAAATACTATTTCTTAATTTCAACAAAAAACCCTTTCTTATCCAATGGCCTTATTTTTATCTCCTGCCCCTTTTCTACTTTCAAATGAGAAACAATATCTTCCGGTATGCTAATGATTAAGCTTTTTCCAGAATAACCAACCTTTCTGACGAACATAAACATTTTTTCTTTTGCTTTTTTTGTTATCTCCTCCATCTTATCTGCTTGTCTTTCTGTAAACATCAATTCTCCACATTTCGGACATCTTAGGCATTCAACATTATGAATGGGTATTCCTTCTTCATATTCATAAGTATCCAAAATATGCTTTTTTACTTCAACATTACATTTTGCACAATACCAAACTCCTTCTTTCATAGTCTTTTCTTTCTTATTGTGTAACATGTTATTACCCTCTCCTCATCATTTCTTATAGTGTAAATAACAAACAATTTTTTATATTTCAATTCAATCTTCTTTACGTACCTCATTTCGCCTTTAATTATTTTTCTAAATATTATTTCTCCATCAATCAAACATCTTTCAATTTCTTCTTTGGTTATATCCTTTTTCTTCATCTTTTCTTCAGCATGTTCAGATATTATCATATTTATCCCTTATTAAATATATATCTTTCCCTTACACAACCTTCTCCTTCAAAATCTTCTCCATTTCTTTCAAACTTGCAGGGAGAGTTTTCAAATCTATGACAAAAACATCTTTAAAATCTTTGAACCGCTCCAGTTTCTCCTTCTTTTTTCTTGAACCATTCTCAATCTCATAGACAATCAAATTGTCGACATCTATGACATCGACTATTCCGCCATTCACCTCTATTTCAGTCCCAACCAATCTTCCTCTGTCCCTGAGGATTTTGAAAATTGCAGCCTTTGCCAACCAATGCCCCATGGATTCTTTTGTCAAATACAAACAATTTTTATTCTGTTCGTTCAACACATATCCCAGAGACTTCAATAATCTCAAAGCCCTCAGCTGTGAGATAAACCTCTGGCTCTTCAGGCCGTATCTTCTTACTCTGTTTCTGACGCTCATCCTGAAGATAGAAGGAATGGGGGGAATATATTAAGAATTCTTACCACTCGAAGTGATTAAGGCAGAGTTGCGGTTTCGATGAAATTGTCTCTGTTTTCCGATCTGCTGCTCAGTAGCCTCAGATCAAAAAAACCAACGAATTTTCCTTTACCAATCTCTATTGGTATGGTAAAGCTTTGGCTGCTGTTAGCCGTGGAAGTGTTGTAAAATATCCACAGGGTATAGTTTTGGGAAGATGGGGCGTTAATGGGAAATGTGGTATCAAGAATTCTGTCATCATCTATCTCGGAAAAGGTTTTTTCTGTTCCGTTTAAGCTTAAATTCAAAAATTTCAACTTATTTCCCAAAAAATTATAAATCGTCACATTCATTGTCGTGTCAGTTGATGCTGCAATTGTGGGATGAACTGTCTCAACCAAAATTCCATTAAGATCCATGGCCCTTGAGCTAAAACTGTTTCTAGCAAATCTTACAAAATCATTGACATTCCCTGCGATATTGGTCTGATTACAGCTTATTTGGATTACTTTCGGAATTTCATCTCTTAGATTTTGAAATTCCATTCTTTCAAATCCGCTTTCCAAATAGTTTTTCGTCTCAATGACACTTGCGATGTTCAAACTGGTTTTTAACAATACCACAGTTACTATGATTATAACAGCCAAAATCAAGAATACTTGTCCTTTCATATTCACCACATGTACAACAATATCTGACGAGATTTGAAATTGTCTATATCTCCTGATATGAGATAAGTCACAGATACCATGCTCTCTGTTTGAGCAGAGGGCTTACCACAAGCCGTCTGGCAAACAAAAACTTGAAAATTTATTTCCCCAGGAATTAAAGGTCTTAGATTATTTTCTATGCTTTTCGTGTTGTTTTCTATCGCATCCGATCTCAATTTATTGCTTTGATCCAAAACCTTCAATGCATAAAATCCTCTCATACCCCTGCTCACGCTCTCGAACTCGGGAAAAGATTCATTGCTTCCAAAATAAATTACAACAACCGTCAGAATCATGAGTATGGCAATGACAGCTTCCAATATTTTCATCAGGCCTTTATTGGCTAATCTCAATGTTAAAATCATACCCACTACCCACAGATTGGACCATTTCACTGTATGTCAACTCTTTCATCGCCTTCATCTTCGCCACGGATATCGCAGTCAGCTTCTCCACAGGATATTTCAAAACCGTGAGATTGTAAGCTCCTGTAAAATCCAGAGTGTAATTTGATCCTGTCACATTTTTGTCATCCGAATAATAAACAAAAAAGGTTTTCTTCTGGTTTGCCGAAAAGGTTGCATTGAAGACCAAATCAGCCGATATTAAAAACTGGCTGGAACAAAATGTCTGATTGAATAATTGCAATGGGATTAGTGTATTGGTACTGTCGTAAACTCTTACCGTATCATTCCAAGCTTTTTTGGCACAGCTCGTGTCGAATGTGACGGAGACGTTTATCGAGACATTATTCCTAGCCGTTCCATTCGCTTCATATATAACCAACGGCAGCCTGTACAGGTCGGTCACCAATCCGATCTTTACAGGAGACACGCCATAATCTTCCCAGTTTGAAGGGACACCTTTTCCGCTGAAGAACGTGTTGAAAAAATCTTCCGACACAGTCCTCAACTCGGAGTTTGTGAATAATCCCTGGTAACTGCCGATGATATTTGCTATGTAGATGAGAACTATGGCTATGAAAGTTATAAACATCCCAACCGCAACGGCAAAATCAATCTGTGAAGCCATATTAACCTATACTGCTTATACTAATGATTATATCATACTCTCCTAAAATGACAGCATCATAAACAGTATTGTTGAGATTGTATCTATAGTATCTTAGCGTGGCATTAATTCCATTATCAACTTTTCCTTGAACTGTTACATCGACATTTGGAATATCATACTCAACACTTTCTGTAGGATCCTGTGTTGTCGAAACAATTATCTTTGCTCCAGGAGTTGTTATGATGGGATTGACCTCTTGCCCGCCCACATTCATGGTTTTTATGCTTGACCACACCGAACTTCCCGGCATGAGAACAACTTGATAATTTCTTCTAGAAATCTTGGAAGGAAGTCTCAAATTAGTCTCATACAGCAAAACACTTGTAGAATTGTCCGGAGTGTTCTTTATGTTTTTGGCTATGTTATATGCTTTCACAACTTCATTTGACACCTGAATGGCTAACTGCCTCATGCTTTGTTTCGATTCGACTGAAATGGATTTTGAATAAAAAGTATAGACGATTGCAGTTATACTGACTATGATTAAGACGCTGAAAAGCACGGTGAACAGATATTCGATGAATTGCACCTGACCTTTTCTCATAATTTTATATTGAGCCAGGTAAGTAAATATTTATTAATAGAAATCAAAATCTAAATTAACTGTGAGTATATGAAAAAAGGAATATCTCCTTTGGTTGCTGCAGTTCTTCTGATTGCTGCAACTATGAGCATAGCTGGAATTTTGGCATATTGGGCCTCTAGTTTTATGAGAACGCAAACCTCCAGCTTCGAAAATCAGACCATCACAAGCGAATGCCAGTATGCAGATTTCAAGATATACGGCTGTTCCTACAATTCAACCAGCACTAGTAAACCCGTTAACTTAATTTTAGAAAATTACAGAGATGTGTTGTTAAAAGATTTGGTCGCTTATGTGTATTTCACTAACGGCACCATAACACCCGTTTCACTCAATGAGACCTTGCCCAAAGGCGCAATCAAGTCGTTTTCAATTAATAACATAGACACTTTTACGAAAATTCTTGTGAAGACTCATTGTCCTGAGATAACCAGGGAGACTGCTTGCCAATGAAAGGTATATCCCCTCTTATCGCAACTGTATTGCTGATAGCATTTACCGTAGCCACAGCTGGACTGTTGAGTAGTTGGTTGATGTCGTTTACAAAAACATCTTCCGAGACTGTTACTCAACAATCTACTACCCAACTGGTTTGTTCTTATGGCGGTATAGGGCTGTCCAGTCTAAAATATTCCAACAACCGCATGAATGGGACTATAGAAAATACACAGACCATCAGTCTTGGCAATATAACCGTCCAGATAATTTATACAAATCAATCTACAATTACAAGCAAACTCTGTTTAGTAGGTTCTGTCGCAAACAGTTGTGATGTCGCAAACATTTCTATATCCCCAAGAGAATCTGTGAGTTTTAGTATACCTGCTTCTTCCGCATATCAGACAATTAGAGTTTACACCAACTGCTCTAATGTTTATGACAGCGCTGCCAGTTCTGATGTAAGCTAGTCCTCTATAGGATCACATGGTCGCGATAATGAATACGAGTGCTCCTGAAAACATCATGAACACGCTATGCTTTAGGCCGGCCACGGTTGCGCCTTCTGACATCTTTCCTACTGTCAAACCTGCAAAGAAACCTTGAATCAGAATAAGATTTCTGAATATCTCCGAATATTGCTTGTTTACATCAATTTGCGGAGCTTGAATAGCTCCCAAAGACAACTCTCCTGAGTTTACTTGTGCAAGACTTGGAACAAGGAATTTCGCTAAACCGATCATTACAGCCAAGAACACAAAAAAGACTATGTAACCTGTCATCATCTGAGAGTTCATGTACAATTTTCTTTCTTGCCTTAATTTCTCAACTTCTAAACTTGTGCCGCTAAGAGCCTCGAAAGTGTCGGCAAGATTTCCGCCAAATCTATGGCTTTCTATCACAGACGAAACGATTCTACCTATGAGTTTTGATTTCGAGTTTTTGGCGAATTTCATTAAAACTTCTTCAACAGGTATCCCCCAATCCATCTGGGCGGACATCTTGTTCATGTTAGCATTCAGTTCTTTGTAATCATTCTGCGATATCCTTTGGAAAGCCTGAGGAACAGTCATACCACCTCTGATGGCTTCAACAAAATCCCTGAGAAAAATAGGAAACATCTCTTCCATTTTTTTTATCTTCGCATATTCTTCATACTTCATCATAATGACCGGGAAGATGAAGACGAAGATCGCCAGAACGTTGATTATAGAGAATATTACGGGTGTTTCCTTGAAGAGCAGGAAATTCATTCCCACGAGCAGGCCTGCAACAGTCCCTGTCGCTATCAGTATCAAAATTGTTTTGTTGATCTTGCTCTTCACATTTCTACCTCCACGCCTCTTAAGAATAGTAGGAATACTCCGTTCAAGATAGGCATGACCGCATAGATGGTTATTTTCATCAAATCTATGATACTATAACCTGCAAATGTTCCTTGGACTAGATTTAGAACGGAGAAAAGTGCGATGATGAAAAGCGGAGCTGCTATCAAAATGCCTGTGTAAAATTCAGCATATGCCGAAAGCTGCTGCAGGAATTTCTCCCTCCTCATTCTCCATTCAAGCAAAGCTTGCTCTCCAGCATACTTCAAAAATATCTTTACATCACCACCCGATTCTGTGGTAGAAGTGAAACCCAATAAAATCTGTTTCAATGCTTCGGATGGAGTTTTTTTTGCCACCTCTTTTACAGAAGTCAAAGGATCTATGCCATAAACATCTATGTTTCTCATAATTTTTTTCATTTCGATGGAAATTTCCCCATATTCCTCGAACTGGCTTATTAGTTTGAAAATGACATAAGGGGGAACACCTGACTCCGCCACAGCGCCCATGTGTGTTAGAACGAACGGTAAATTGGTTTCTATGTTCTTCCTTCTTGAAGAGACCTTCTGATATGGTATGTAGATTAGAAAAACAAAAGTTGCAATGGCTATAAGGAACGGGACGAATACGGTATAAACGACTGTTTGCATCAAAGGCAGTTTGATTATTTGGAATACCACAATTGTTGCAATCAAGCTAAAGACATAAGACAGAGAAGAAAACAACAACACCAAACTCATATAAGTTCTGAATGCTATTTTGATATCCGCCTTAGGCAGACTGTCTTTGACCATTGAAAAGTAACCTGCATATCTATCTACCATGTTTCCAAGCAATGAGGTTGCCAAACCTTTAAACGACAGAGCCATATTTCACACTATTAATTATTTCTGTTTTTATAGAAAAATACTACTTCTCTCTGATTATCTTAAATCCTAAAAGCTGTATAAGTGAAGCTGGTTTCTTCTTCTCGATGGCTATAGGTTGTTCTTGCGGTTTAGGTTCTTCGATTTTCTTTTCCACCACCAAAGGAGCTACATAGGTCTTCGCATGAAAAGCAACAGGCCCTATCATATCCAAAATTTTCTGTGGCTCCCTGTAGTATAAACTGATAATCTTAGTAACTTCTTGATAGTCCTTCATGTTTTTTTCTCTAAACCACTCCAAAATCCTTTGCCTTATCTGTATATCTTTCAACGCATCGTCTATTCTCCCACCTTTGGCGCTAACAACCTTTTGGACTTTTATACTTTCTCCGACCTTCTCGTAAACATCTTTTTCAGGATTCCATTTGAAAATTGTTCTGGTCTTCACTTCATCCGTTTTTGGGTCTACGCCCTCTATCTCAACAACCTCTTTTATCCTCCTCGCAGATTTCCCCTTCTCCCTCGCGTGGATCATCACAACAATCACATCCAAACTGTCTAAAAGACTTGGCGATAATTCTATAGGTGGTGTAATCAACCTTTTGATCACCGTATCAACAGAACCGGCGTGGAAAGTTGATAGTGAAGGGTGGCCACTGCTCATTCCTTGGAACATTACATAAGTCTCAGGACCTCTAACTTCTCCAACAATCACATAATCCGGATTCTGCCTAAAACTTTCTTTTAAAAGATCGAAAAGAGAGACAGCCCCATATTTTTCGCCAGTGGGCATGGGTATACCAAATCCAACCCTGGCTAAAGTTGGAATCCAGTGCTCATTCGGGATTCTAAGTTCACGTGTGTCCTCGATGCTGACAATTTTGGCTTCAGGCGGAATGAACATGCATAGAGTATTCAGAAAAGACGTTTTACCTGTTGCTACACCTCCGACTATCAATACTGAAACACCGTATTGCATCAGAAACCAAAAATATGATAGCAGTTCTGAGGAAACTGTTCCAAGTTCCATCTGATCTACAGGAGAGAAAGGTTTTTCAGAGAATTTTCTGATTGTAAAAGTTGGGCCACGGGTTGCCACATCTCCAGCTATGTTGGCGGAAACCCTACTCCCATCCATCAGAGTTCCGGAAAGTATAGGTTCTGCATAGCTCACATAACGGCCACATCTTTCCGCAAGTTTTACTATAAATTCTCTGAGCTTATCCTTATCATTGAAGCTAAAATTTGTTTTCAAAGACCCGAACCTCTGATGGACGACATATATAGGAGTCTCAACCCCATCGCAGCTTATGTCTTCTATGTTTGGATCTTGCAAGAACGAGTCTATTTCGTTAAAGCCTATGAAATTTCTATAAACATAATACATAATTTTACTGTACTGAACAGGATTCAAAGTAATGCCAAATTCTTTTATCACTTTGTTTAAATTTTGTTGCAAATATTCCAAAGCTTTGAAACTTTCTTTCATCGCCGATATACCCACGTCGATCAATTCAATCAAACCAGAAGAAATTTTTTTCAAGAGCTCTTTCTCTTCCTCGGTCAATTTTGGTTCGAGAACGTAGTAGATCAATTCTTTTGTCGTCTGCTCCCATTTTATGTTAGCATAAGCGAAAGGTTCGATTAACGGATAGGTGATGTTGATTTGGGTTACATCCTTTTCCTTAGAAAATTCTATAAAATGTTTTGCAGGTGTGATTGAAAAGCCGGGTATAGATGCCTGTATCTCTTGCTCACTCGCTTCTTTTAATTTCCTGTAAAAAACCCCTCTCAAATTTTTTACTTTTTCCAAGTCCATCGGTCTACCTCATATACTTCTTTCTCACACTCTTTCCCGGTTGGACCACACCTTGGAATCTTGCGCATGACGGACACAGTCGAACGGTTTGTTTCATCAAATGGATCATCCTTCTATCGACCTGCTGCAAGATGGCGGGATCTGTTATTCTGAATCCTTTGACTTTCGTGAAAGTTTTCCACCTAGGGACCTCTCTACCGCATACATTGCATCTTACAGTCCCTTCTCTACCTCTTGATTTGGTGTGAGCATATCTTCTCGTGTAAGGAGCTGTTGAAATTGGCAAATAATCACCTTAATATTAATTAGGTTCTTTTCAATTAAATATTTTTAAGTATTAGAAGGAACGGAAAAAATATTTAAGTAAAGGCTGCCAATTAATGATAGCGCGTACTCACTGTAAATAAAGCAGAAATGGGTGCGTGCAGACGAGTTCTGTACGTGCTTAATAGAAATTGCCAAACAAACATTAGGTGAATTTATATGTTAGAAATTGTAAATCAAACTATGGAATTTAATCAAGACTTAGCAAGTATTCATGCATATCTTTGTGCAGATGGTTATGTAATAACAAATCCACCGACTCAAAAACACAAATATTACTACATTGGTTTAAGAAATACTAATGAAATAATTTTGAAAGATTTTCAAAGTAAATTTAAAAAAGTTTTTAGGTTTACACCAATAATTACCAACGATGGAAGATGTAAAATACAAAATAAGAATATATTCTTCCAACTTACTAAAGATTTTTCTTATTACTCAGATGAATGGACAATACCAAAACTTTCCTTAGAAGAATTAAGTAGCTGGTTAAAATCTTATTTTGATTGTGATGCTTGGATTACAGTTCAAAAAGCTAAGAGCAGAGTAATTGGGTTAGAATCTATTAACAAAACTGGATTAGAACAAATTAAGAATTCGTTATTAAAATTCGGAATTAAAACATGTAATGTAAAAAAAAGGAAGAATAGGGACGTATGGTATATTTACATCTGTGGTAAAGATGACCTCCAAAAATTTAAACAAAATATTGGATTTTTACATCCAAATAAAAATAAAAAACTCTTAGAAGCTATCAACTCATATGAAACATATGAATGGACAATTCCAGATAAAAAAGAAGAATTTATAGAATTTGTAAATAAAAAAGGTAGATTAAGAAATGAAACGAAAGAAGTCAGATTTTGTTCAATAATTAAAAATAATTTAATAAAATTAAAAGAGAAATTACTAAGATATAATATTAGTGCCAAAGTGTATGGTCCATGGAAAAACACTAGAGGCACGATTTATTATTGTTTGTCATTTAATCAAAAAGAACTAACAAAGTTGAGGAGGTGATAAAGATAGCATTGAAAGATAAGTTGAAAAAAATTGGACCTTGTCTATGGGAATTGCCAAAAGAAGCTAAATCAGGAATGAAAGTTCCAGCATGGCTTTTCTTATCAGACAAATTGCTAAAACAGGTGGAAGAAGGAGCAGTAGAGCAAGCGGCTAATGTTGCTTTTCTTCCAGGGATTTACAAACACAGTATAGCACTCCCCGATATGCATTTCGGCTATAGCTAGTAAAACTAGCGACCATGGATTTCCAATCGGCGGAGTAGCTGCGTTAGATTATAAAGAAGGTGGTCTAAGCCCCGGCGGAATCGGTTTTGATATATCAGTGATAAACTGAGTCAAAAAACTGCGGGGTTAGACTACTTAGAACAAATTTAACAGTAGATCAAATTAGACCAAAAGTTAGAGAATTATTAGAATCAATTTTCAAAAACGTGCCGTCTGGATTGGGAGAAGTTGGAAAAATCAAGCTAAGTTTTTCAGAGCTAGATGAAGTTTTAACTAAAGGTGCAAGATGGGCTGCTGAAAAGGGATATGGAACTGAGAAAGATTTAGAACATTTGGAAGAAAATGGTTGCATGAAAGGTGCTAATACAAATAACATATCAAATGAAGCAAAAAAAAGAGGAGCTCCTCAACTCGGGACTTTAGGTGCAGGAAATCATTTCCTTGAAATTCAAGCTGTTGATAAAATTTTCTTACCAGAAACAGCTAAAGTTTTTGGAGTTGAAAAGCCGGGACAAGT
>Ga0315282_10013576_pt1 | contig 12259 bp, 8 predicted proteins | sample YL17G07_20_MG_FD_203693 | JGI IMG/M metagenome (GOLD analysis project Ga0315282, IMG submission 203693) | Sediment microbial communities from Yellowstone Lake, YNP, Wyoming, USA - YL17G07_20 | ecosystem: Environmental > Aquatic > Freshwater > Lake > Sediment | place: USA: Wyoming | collected... | reverse complement strand
GTGAGGACAATGACGTATGGGCTATCCTGTGGCATGATCTCTCGCCTCCCTGGAGGAGATCATACCACGACGTCAGACCAAACGGCAAGACAAAATACGTCGGTTTATTTATGAAGACCTGCACTAGTTCCCGAAACACAATGCACACAATGCGGTTGAAGTGCGAGAGGCATATTCGGCGTGAGCAGCGTGAATCCTTCGCGGGCAGCCCTCACCCGCCCGCCTTCGCGCCAAGGCGCTTGCCGGTGTACCGGTGTTTCGGGAACTAGTTCCCGAAGCACCGCAAATGCCCACCCCTGCCCACCGCCGGAGGCTGAAGCCTGCGGCTACCCGCAGCACGACTGCCCAGGTCACTCCAGATACCCCAAATCCCTCAACCTCTGCGTCACCCGGTCGTCTACCTCGGCTTCGGTGATCGGGGCGCGTTCGGGGGCGGCGTAGTCGAGTTCCGGCGGACGCAGCACCAGGGATTCGGGCTTGAAGGCGGATTGGGCCACCTGGCCGTCCATGTAGGAGGGCACGGGGAGGCCCAGGAGATGCAGGATGGTGGGCGTCATGTCCGTGATGTGGAGGTCGGGGACCTGCGTGGCCTGGCGGAGTTCGGGGCCGGCGGCCAGGAAGATGCCGCGGCGCTTGTGCACGGCCATCTGGCCCACGCGGTGCTCGGCGAAGAGGCGGCCCCGGTTGAACTCGCGCAGTGGCACCACGTCGTCGCGCACGGTGCGGATGATGATGTCGGGGGCCAGGTCCACGTGGGGCCCTTGGTACAGCTCTTCGCGGCGCCAGGCGTTCTCGATGATGGGCTCGCCAGTGTCCGGGTGGCGCACCCCGCGCAGGGCGGCGATGATGCGGGTCCTGAGCTGCTCGTACTGTTCGCCCGGCTCGACGATGCCGTTAGGGTCGCGGCCTTTGAGGTTGATGCGGATGGCGTGTCGGACGCCGGGGTCGGGCGCCGCGAGGGTGCGGCGCCAGTCAATGCCCCGGCTGAACACGTCGCGGCGGGTGGCCTGTAGAGTAGGGAAGCGCGCCTCCAGGACGCGCGGGGGGAGGAGCTTGCCCAGGCCATTCACGCGGCAGGCGCGCAGGAAGCGGCCGACAGTGCGCCAGCGGATCATGAGCAGGTCGGCGCCGATGACGGGCAGCCTGGAGCGGCGCAGGAGGCCCTGCTGCTCCAGCCATTCCCCCAGGCAGAAGAAGCGCTCCGCGAGCCCGGCGCCGTGGTCGGAAAGCACGATGGTGGTGGTGTTCTGGGGAACGGCGGCGCGCAGCTCTCCTACGCAGGCATCGAGGAACTCGTAGTGCTCGGCCAGTGCATGACCGAGCGGGCCTACCAGGCGGCCGGAGCCGTCGTCGGCGACCGCCTCGGGCAGCAGGAAGGCATGCTGCATGAGGTCGGAGGTGCGGAGGACGCCGACGGATAGGTCCCAGGGATACCGGCGCATCAGGTACAGCCAGATGCCGACGCGGTGCCGGATGTGCGCGTTGACGAGCTGGAGGGCGCGTTGCGGGCCGGCGCGCTGGAGCTGTCGCTTGCTGGGCTCCATCTGATAGGGGCCCAGGTCGGCGACGATCTGGTCGCGGAGTTCCTGAGGGTAGGTGAAGTTGGAGCGGGGATGGGGCGTGAGCGGGCCGCCGACCAGCCAGCCGTTGAGGGGCTGAGGCGGGTAGGTGACGGGGACGTTGAAGCAGATGGTCCGCAGGCCCCGCTGGCCGGCATAGTGCCAGAGGCGCGGCGCGCGGCACCAGGTGGCGTTGATGGGCACGGGATTGCGGCTGCCGGGCAGGACGGTCAGGAAGTCAACGATGCCGTGCTTGCCGGGCTGCACGCCGGTGGAGAAGCTGGCCCAGGCCGAGGCCGAGACGGGCGGATGCACCGACTGGAGGCCGGCGCTTACGCCTTCGCTGCGCAGGCGCGCCAGATTGGGCAGGCGCCCTTCGGCCAGCAAGGGAGCAAGCAGCTCGAAGTCGGCCCCGTCCAGGCCGACGACCAGGACGCGGGGCCGGTTAGGCTCAATAGCCATCAGCGCCTCCCGGCCCAACTTTCGCCGGGCGGTCGGCGTTCCCTCTCGCGCGCATCTCCGTAAGCGCCAGGAAGGCGCAGGCCAGGAGGTTGAGCGTGGCCACAATGGCGCAGGTGGCTGCGGTGCCGAAGACGGGGATCAGCACGGCGCCGGCCAGGAGGGCGCCGGCGAAGGCGCCGAAGTGGTCGGCGGCGTCTACCATGCCGGCGGTGTGGCTGAGGCGTTGGGCGACGGTCAGGTATAGCTGGCTGGCCAGAGGCAGCTCCAGGCCGATGAGCAGCCCAGTCAGGCCGATGAGGGCGGCGAAGACTAGCTGCGAGAGCCACAGGCCTACGTGGCCCAGCAGGCGGGCGGAAAAGGCCTCCAAGATGAGCGGGAGGAGCAGAGCGAAGACGACGACGGCCGCCTCGATGCCGATCAGGAGGCCCAGGCCGCGCCTGAGGCGGGGGAGGCGCGCGTTGATGAGCCAACTGCCGACGGCCAGGCCGAACATGAACAGCGCGACCAGCAGGCCGATCATCTGGTAGACATAGCCGTACAGGTTCTGGAAGCCGAAGATGAGGATGACCTCCAGGCCCATGGCGGCAAAGCCGCAGGCGGCCACGGAGAACAGGTAGTTGGCGCGGCGATGGCGCGCCGCGCGGGCCGGCGTCAGCACGATCCAGGCCAGGCGCAGCGCTCCCAAGGCGACCAGGCCCAGCACGATCAGGCCGACGGGGACCTTCTGCACCAGTTGGAGCCCCTTGCCCTCGCGGGAGCCGGAATACTCGGCCCAGAGCAGCAGGTTGTAGAAGTAGGAGATGGGGTGCAGGTCGGTGTTGGGCTGCACGTCGGTGCGCTGCGCCAGGCGCTGCTGGAGGCTCTCGGCTCGGCCCGGGAAGTAGTACGTGGCGAAGGCCTCGGGCAGGAAGTGGTCGGTGCGCACGTGACGCTGGCGGAAGCGCGAGGCCAGCAGTTGCCAGTCGGTGGTGACGACGCCTGGCTCCATCGCGGCGAAGAAGTAAGTGCGCTCGGTGGGCTGCATGACCACGTAGGGGAATACCTTGGTGAGCGTCTGGTAGATGGCCGCGGCCTGTCCGCCCAACAGCCCGCCCAGATAGGTCTCGGAGGACATGAGGGTTAAGCCCAGGACGCCGCCGGGGCGCAGGACGCGCCTGACCTCGCGGAAGAACTCCAGCGTGTAGTAGCGGTTGAGCAGAGCCGTGGACGGGTCGGGCAGGTTGACGAAGACGAGGTCGTATTGCGGCTGCGTGGTCTTCACGAAGAAGCGGCCATCCAGGTAGTGGACGCGCACCCGCGCGTCGGTGAGTGCCTGGCGATCGGCGGCCGGCAGGAAGGGCCGGACGCTGGCGATGAGCTTGGGGTCCAGCTCGACGTAGTCCAGGCGCTCCAGGGGGCTCTTCAGGGTCTCTCCGATCAGCCCTTCGACTCCTCCGCCGATGAGCAGCAAGCTTTTGGGGTCGGGATGCTGACTGAGGACCGTGTTGGCCAGGGTCGCGTAGGCGTACTCGTCGGGGAACCAGGCGGCGTACTGGCCGTTCAGATACAGGTTGTACTGCGGGCCGAGGCGCGAGATGGTGATGTTCTGGTACTTGGAGTCGGCGGAGGCCGCCAGCTCCGTGTGCGTGCCGAGGGAATCGAAGCGCGCGCGGACCGTGTTCCGCTCCAGGTGCCTGGGCACGGGCGACAGGTTGTAGACAGCAGCCAAGCCGGCCAGAGCAACCAGCAGGCCAGCCGCCGCCCAGCGGCCTCGGCCATGCGGCGCGACGGCCAGGAGCAGGCCAATGCCGCCAGCCAGCAGCACGCCTACTGCCTGCGTCAGGCCCACGATGGCAAAGGCCGAGAGGCGCGTCACCAGAACGAGGGTGAAAAGCAGCCCACCGCAGAGGCTGCCGGCTGACTCCACGATGTAGATCCAGCCAATGCTGCGGGCGTCCTTATCCTGGTCGGCCGCATAGAGCCTGAGGCCGAGGGGAAACGTGAAGCCGATCATGGCGCTGAAGGGCGCCAGCACGAGGGCGGCAAACAGCAGCATGGGCCCGAAGGCGAGGAGCTGCGCCGGCGGGGCGTGCAGCCAGTGGCGCGCCAGACGTGTCAGGTAGACCTGCATGAGCACGCTGGCGCATCCCAACAGCACGGCCAGGAAGAAGACCAGGCCCACTGGCCTGATCTTAGGTACTAGCCAGGCGCCGAGCTGGGCGCCGACGGCAATCCAGAAGAGCCAGAGGCCGAGGATGAGGCCGATGCACAGCTCGTTGCCGTAGAAGACTACCAGGAACTCGCGCACCAGGAGGGCCTGGACGATGATGCTGACGCCGCCCAGCACGAAGTAGGCCAGCAGCGTCAAGGTTTGGCGTCTGCGCGTGTTCATGCTTCGCCTGTGGCCTCCGGGTGGCTATTTTCGGCGTCTGAGGAGTCGTTCCTGCCGGTCGGCGTGTCGGGCAAGTCCCTAAGCCCCGACTCGCACTACAGGTCGGGGCCTAGCCAAAGGCCCGACCTACGCAAGCGTCGGGGTGTCGGCCAACAATGGCAGCCCCCCGGGAGGAGGGGCGCAGGTGTTCAGGGGGGCGTTGCCGAATCTGCGGCGGGTTTCCTTTCAGGAGGCCCACTAGCAATGCTGCCCGAGTTTCCCAATGAGCCTTTGACCAACTTCGGCGACGCGGCGAATGTGGCTGCCTTCGAGGCCGCCCTGGCGGAAGTGCAGTCGCAGCTCGGCCGGTTCTACCCGTCGGTCGTCGGTGGCGAGGAGGTAACGCAAGGCAAGCGCCTGGTATCCACCAACCCCTCGCAGCCGGACGAGGTGATCGGCGAGTTCGTAGCGGCCGATGCGGCGCTGGCCAAGCAGGCGGTGGCGGCGGCGGTGGAGGGGTTTGAGCGCTGGCGGCGGGTGGACCCGCGGGAGCGGGCGCGCTACCTGCTTAGCGCGGCGGCCGAGATGCGGCGGCGGAAGCACCAGCTCTCGGCGCTGATGGTGTTGGAGGTGGGGAAGTCGTGGGTGGAGGCGGATGCGGATGTCGCTGAGGGCATAGACCTGGTGGAGTGGTACGGCCGCGAGATGCTGCGGCTGGCCGAGCCCCAACCGTTGCCCGCTGTTGCTGGCGAGGAAGTGGACCTGATCTACTTGCCGCTGGGCGTGGGCCTCGTGATCCCGCCGTGGAACTTCCCCATCGCCATCGCTGGCGGCATGACGGCGGCCACCATCGTGGCGGGCAATGCTGTCCTCCTCAAGCCAGCCTCTACCGCGCCGACCTGCGGGCGCAAGCTCTGCGAGATACTGTGGGAGCAAGGGCTGCCGGAGGGCGTGCTGAACTTCCTGCCCGGCGCAGGCGGAGAGATCGGGGACGGGCTGGTCACGCACGCGAAGACGCGCTTCGTGACGTTTACGGGGAGCAAGGAGGTGGGCCTGCGCATTCACGAGCTGGCGGCCAAGACGCAGCCGGGGCAGCGGTGGATCAAGCGCACCATCTTAGAGATGGGAGGCAAAGACTGCATCGTGGTGGACGAGACCGCCGACCTGGCGCTGGCAGCCGAGGGCATCGTGGTCTCGGCGTTCGGCTACAGCGGGCAGAAGTGCTCGGCGGGCTCGCGGGCCATCATCGTGGAGGACGTCTACGGCGAGCTGATGGACAAGGTGCTGGCGCGGGCGGCGCAGATCACCGTGGGGCCGCCGCGCGAGCGCAGCAACTGGATGGGGCCGGTGATTGACCAGCGCGGGGAGGAGAAGATCCTCAGCTACATCAGGAGGGGGAAGTCCGAGGGCGAGCTGCTGGGCGGGGGCGAGAAGCTGGACCGGCCGGGCTACTTCCTCGCGCCCACCATCTTCGGTCGCGTGCCGGCGGACGCGCGCATCGCGCAGGAGGAGATCTTCGGCCCGGTGCTGAGCTGCATTCCGGTGCAGGACTTCGAGGCAGCCCTGGAGGTGGCGAACGGCAGCGAGTATGGCCTCACGGGGTCGCTGTACTCGCGCAACCGGCACCGGAAGGAGATTGCGCGCTGGGAGCTTCACGTGGGCAACCTGTACTTCAACCGCAAGTGCACCGGCGCCCTGGTGGGAGGCCACCCGTTCGGCGGGTTCAATATGTCGGGGACCGACTCGAAGGGGGGAGGGAGGGATTACCTGCTGCTGCTGACGCAGGCGAAGTCCATTGGGGATAGGCTGTGAGGCCTACGGGCGCCGAGGTCGTCGGCAGCTGGAGCTGCCTCCCACGCAAAGCCCTCATCTGGTAGATTACGGGCCTTTCCTATGGCCTCTGTAAGAGGACTCGACTTCGCCTGAGCTCGCCTCCGGCCTCCCTGCTGGGACCAGTGTGGGAGGCAGCTCGAGCTGCCGACTAGGCATTGCGGCGGAAGGAAGGACTTATGACGGCAAGGCCGAAGCAGTGCCTGAAGTGTATGCTGTGCAGGCACTACATGAGGCGCTTAGGCGAGCCGCCTTTGCTTGCCTGTGAGCAAACAGGAGGTACATAGATGGCCAAGAAGGTCAAAGTCGGTTTCGTGGGGAGTGGGGGCATGGCCGAGGCGCATTCGAAGCCGCTGGCGGCCATGAAGGATGTGCAGATTGTAGGTTACTGTGATGTGGACATGGAGAAGGCCGGGCGCATGGCCCAGCAGTACGGGGCTAAGGCCTTCGAGGACGCGGCGGAGATGATGGACACGGTGGAGCCGACGGCGGTGTACTTCTGCCTGCCGCCGTTCGCGCACGGGGCGGAGCTGGAGGCGGTGAAGCGGGGTATACCGTTCTTCGTCGAGAAGCCCATCGGTTTGGACCTGGAGCTGTGCAACAAGATTGCGAGGGCGGTGAAGCGCCGGAAGCTGCTGACCTGCGCGGGGTACATGAACCGCTACCGCGGCGGGGTGCAGATGGTGCGCAAGCTGCTCCAGGCGGACCCGGCCATCCTGGTGCTGGGGGGCTGGATAGGTGGCACGCCGCGCGGGGGACCGGGGAAAGGCATCTGGAGCTGGTGGATTCAGAAGGACAAGAGCGGCGGGCAGTTCCTGGAGCAGGTGACGCACACCGTTGACCTGGCGCGGTTCCTGTGCGGCGAGGCGACGCAGGTACATGCGCTGGCGGCCACGGGGTTCAACAAGGGAGCGCCGAAGGCGTACAGCATCGAGGACGCCAGCGTGGTCAACATCCGCTTCAAGAGCGGCGCGGTGGCCAACCTGTGGGCGTCGTGCTCGGCCAACGCGGGCGGCGGGGGCGTGAGCCTGAGCGTCTTTGCCTCCAAGACAACCGCCCTGTTGACCGGCTGGGAGCACAGCGTGAGGTTGATGCAGCGGGGCAAGGAGCCGCGCGAGATTCCCGGCGAGGGCGACATCTTCGCCGTCGAGGACGAGGCGTTCATCAAGGCCGTAAGGACGGGGAACCGGGCGGGGATCATGTCGTGGTACGCCGACGGGCTCAAGACGCTGGAGATCTCGGTGGCGGCGAACAAGTCCATGAAGACGGGGAAGCCGGTGGTGATTGGGTAGGCGGTGGTCAGCACTGTCCTCCGCTGCTTCTCCCGGGGTGGAGGTGGGAGGAAGGCTGAGGCGATGTACGATGTAGGCGAGGCCACCGCGCCGCGAGGACGGCGGGGGAGGGCTGCTTCGGAGCCAGACGCAACCAGCCCCAGGCAGAGGCCTGGGGCTGGTTGGCAGCTTGGGGCTCTCCTGCCGAGGCGGCGGGCAAGCGTGCGCGCCGCAGACAGGACCGCGGGGCTACTTGGGCTCGGCGGCGGGCTGCTCGGCGGCTTTGGGCTCCTGCACGACGGTGACGCGCAGGCCTTTGGCCTTCTCGGCCTGGGCTTTGATCTGCTCGCCGACTTCGCGCGCCTTCTGGGCGGCCACGGCGGCAGTCTCGCGCACCTTCTCGGCGGTGGCTGCCGCTTTCTCCTTGAGCTCCGCCGCCCTCGCCTTGAGGTCGCCGCGGGTCTCCTTGCCCGGCTTGGGCGCGAACAGCAGGGCAATGGCAGCGCCCGCAATGGCGCCAGCGGCGCCGGCGATGACGTACTTCAGAATGCGCGAAGTGGCGGTTTCAGCTCCGGTTATCTCTGCCATACTCGACACCTCCCGTTCTCTGACTCCCTCCCTGGCGCAAGTAACAACATGCCGGCTAAGAGCCTAGTTCCTGCGCACGATCCGGGCGAAGCGGCGGCGGCCCACGCGGAGTACCGCTCCTGACTTCGGGTTCACTGCGGCCCGGGCATCGGTGAGGCGCTCGTCGTCCAGGCGTACGGCGCCCTGCTCGACCAGGCGGCGGGCCTCGCTGCTGCTGGCGGCCAGGCCGGCTTTGGTGATCAGCCGCGTCAGCAGGATGCCGCCCTTGGCCAGGTCCTGCGGCCCCAGGGAGACCTCGGGCATCTCACTGGGTAGCTTACCCTGTGCGAACACCTGGTCAAACTCGTCCTGCGCACGCTGCGCGGCTGGCTTGCCATGGTAGCGGGCGGCAATCTGGAAGGCCAGGCGGGCTTTGATGTCGCGCGGGTTGACCTCGCGGGCCTCGATGCGCTGGCGCATGTCCTCGATCTCGATCTCGGGCGGCCTGAGCAGGAGGCGGTAGTAGTCCAGCATCGCCTGGTCGTTGATGCTCATGAGCTTGCCATACATGTCGCCGGGCGGGTCGGTGAGGGCGACGGTGTTGCCCAGGCTGCTGGACATCTTCTCCACACCGTCCAGCCCGACCAGCAGCGGGAAGGTCATGATGACCTCGGGCTCCTGGCTGTAGAAGCGCTGCACGTCGCGGGCCACCAGGAGGTTGAAGAGCTGGTCGGTGCCGCCGATCTCCACGTCGGCGTCAATGGCCACCGAGTCATAGCCCTGGGCCAGGGGATAGAGCATTTCGGTGATGGTGATGGGCTCGTCGGCGGCCATGCGCTGGGCGAAGGTGTCGCGCTCGAGCATGCGCGCCACGGTGTAGCTGCCGGTGAGCCGCAGGACGCCGGCGAAGTCCAGCTTCTCCAGCCACTCGCTGTTGCGGCGAACCTCGGCCTTGCTCACGTCCAGGATGCGGCCGACCTGCTCGAAGTAGGTCTGGGCGTTGCGCTCGACAGCTTGCTCACTGAGCATGGGCCGGGACTTGAGCTTGCCGCTGGGGTCGCCGATGCGGGCGGTGAAGTCGCCGACGATGAAGACGACGGTATGGCCCAGGTCCTGAAAGAGCTTGAGCACGTCCATGGGGATGGAGTGGCCCAGGTGGATGTTGGGGGCGCTGGGATCGAAGCCGGCCTTGACGCGCAGCGGCCGGCGGCGGCGGAGCTTGTCCAGCAGCTCCTCGGGCCGCTCTACATCCACGGCGGTCTGACTGAGCAGCTCCAGTTGGCGTTCGGGGCTCATGCGTGCCATGGAGGAGACGGCGAACCTCGGCGCTGCCGGTTACGGTTGGCCGGGCGAGTTCCTCGTGCTGGGCGGCGTGCGCGCCTCCGCGCCTACAGGCGCTACGGCGCGCGAGCGGACAATGGCTCCGCCGCCGGGCGCCACGTCAGCCTGGGCCAGAAGGCCCACCGGCGTGCCTGCCTGGTTGACCACCTGAAGGGCCACCCGGGTGGCCCCCTTGGGCACCGACACCGGCTGCTTCAGCTCGACCAGCTTGTCGGGGTCAACCTGGAGGGAGGCTGCGGTGCTGAGCTCTTTGCCGGCATCGTCCTGGAAGATGATCTCGAGCGTGCCGGGCAGGAAGACGCCGAAGGCGCCGGTGAGGACCTGACGGCCCTGCGCCTGGCCCAGGTCCAGGGGCTTCTGCGTGAGGCCCACGCTGGTGCAGTCAAGGGTGGGGCCGCCGCAGTGGGTGGCATACCAATCGGTGGTGAAGCTGAACGAGTCGCCGGGCTTGAGGGTGGTCAGCGGGCTGAGCACTTCGACTTCCATGTAGGAGAGGCCGCCGCTGGTGTAGACCTCGACCGTGCAGCCCTTGTCGGGGTAGTTGCCGGTGCGCTCCGCGCGGAAGCGTTTGGCGTAGGTGTAGTCGTGCTTCTCGTCCACGTAGGTGACCCAGCCGGCCTGGCTGTCGGCGCCGATCTTGCCCGTCTGGTGCTGGTAGGTGACGCCCATGAGTCCGGGAGCAGCGGCCGGCAGCCACTGTGCGGCGCCGCCCTCCGCTATCTCGTAGAAGCCCTTGCCGAACTTGCTGGCGGGATTGAGCGGGAAGTACACGCGGGCCTCGGGGCTGGACTTCAGCCCCTGCGCCAGCGAGCCGGGCACCTGCGTGACGTCCCAGATGCTCCAGGTGCGGGGCTGGTCGCTGACGTTCTTGAAGGTCTCCTGCACGGTGAGGCGCGTGGTGCCGCTGTGTAAGGTGAGCTGGCGCGTTATCTGGAGGCCGGTGACCTGCTCATCGGCCGGGCTGACGAGGCGCAGGCTGGCCGTCTCGCCCTCGCGGCCGGCGATCTCGCCCTTCCACCGGCCGCCGTCCAGGGTGGAGCCGAGCGGATCGGGCGGGCCGTGCCAGTCTGTCTGAGGGGCCGGCCAGGCCTTGTAGCCGCCGTAGTTATGCCACTCGCGCTCTTTCTCGGTCTTGGGCGGCTCGTAGAGCTTGCCGAACTCGGCGGGATTGACCCACAGGAACGGATGCGCCTTGAGCTTGTACTCCATGACGCGGGCGCCGATGTCCGGCACGACGACCACGGTCATGATGCCATTGGAGAGTTGCAGCGCCTTCCAGCCGTGGTAGTTGATGTCGGCGGCGCTGACGGCTCTGCCTGCGTGGCCCGCCATAGCGGTGTGCGGGCTGCGGGGAGGCCGAGCGGTTCCGCCGCCGGTGCTGGGGGTCTCGAGGCCGCCACAGCCGGCTACGAAGACCAGGAGTATGCCCGGGATGGCGAGTTCACGTTTCATGGCGCTCACCTGCGGATGGCTGCCGCGCATGACTCGGCGGGTTGAGGAAGCCCTCAAGGGAGAATGATAGCAGAAGGAGGGGCGGAGGGCAAGGGGTGCGCGGCGGAAGGCTGCATGTGACGGTCGCCGACAAGAGGCCCACGCCCAACCACCGCCGCAGGCTCAGCACCTCCCAGCCCGGCCGCAAGTCCCTAGGCCCGCCCCTGGCGGGCCGGGACCCCGGCCCGAAGGGCTTAGGGGCCTGCGACTACCCACCGCGCCGCCTACGCCTCCACGAACTGGCGGAGGAACTCGGCGGCGTCTTCGGGCATGACGGTGTTGATCCAGATGCCTGTGCCCAGCTCGAAGCCGGCAGGCGTGGACAGGCGCGGTACGATCTCGATGTGCCAGTGGTAGTAGTCCTCGCAGCTATCGCGCAGGGGGGCCTCGTGCAGGACCAGGTTGTAGTCGGGGTCGTCGGCGGCTTTGTAGATGGCGCGCAGGGCGGTGCTGAAGGCCTGGGCCAAAGCGACGAGCCGGTGTTCGTCGCTGGGGTCGAGGATGGGGGCGTGCCGCCAGGGGACGATCCAGGTCTCGAACGGCCAGCGGGAGGCGAAGGGCTCGAAGATCAGGAAGTCGCCGGTGTCGGCGACCACGCGCTTGCCTTCGGTCTTCTCCCGCTCCAACAGATCGCAGTAGACGCAGCCTACGCGGTCGTCGTAGTAGCGGCGGGCCTGCTCGATCTCCTCGCGGATGTTGGTGGGCGCAATGGGCGTGGCGATGATCTGGCTGTGTGGATGCACCAGGGAGCAGCCGGCGACTTTGCCCTTGTTGCGGAAGAAGGCGATGTAGCTCAGGCGATGGTCCTGGGAGAGGGCCAGGAACCGTTGTGCGGCGGCCCTGATCACCTGGAGTATCTCCGCCACCTCCATCAGGGCGGGTGGGTGGTTGTGCAGCGGTGTCTCTACCACGACCTCGTGGGCGCCGATGCCGGTGGCTCTGGTGAAGAAGAAGGGGCTTTCCACGACCAGCTCGCCCTTGGGGGCCAAGGCGGGGAAAGCGTTGGGGATCACCCGCACTTGCCAGCCGGGGCCATTCGGCTCGCCGCCGTCGGGGCGGTAGGCGAGCAGCTCGGGCGGGGTCCTGCTTTCATTGCCCGGGCAGAAGGGGCACTTCGGGTCGTGTGCGGGCACCTCCTCGCGAGGAGTTGCGCTCGCGAAGTCGCTGGGTCGCTTGGCGCGCTCGGTGGCTAACACCACCCAGCGCTTGGTGGGGGGATCCTGGCGGAGTTCGGACATTGGTCATTGTCCTCCACGGAGTCGTCGGGCAAGAATGCCAGCAGTGACTCATAAAACTTGCGCTGATGAGGAGGGGTGCGGGGCGCTCCTCAAGAAAGCTTCCAGGTAGTTGCCGCTTTGGAAGGAGGAGCGCCCGCCATGAAGGTTCGC
>Ga0315282_10013575_pt1 | contig 12260 bp, 9 predicted proteins | sample YL17G07_20_MG_FD_203693 | JGI IMG/M metagenome (GOLD analysis project Ga0315282, IMG submission 203693) | Sediment microbial communities from Yellowstone Lake, YNP, Wyoming, USA - YL17G07_20 | ecosystem: Environmental > Aquatic > Freshwater > Lake > Sediment | place: USA: Wyoming | collected... | reverse complement strand
GCCCAAGACCGCTGACTTCCCTGAGGACGGAGAGCTCCATCCGCCGGAATCCCTCTTCTCCGTCATCGGAGAAGATCGCGGTCACGCTCTTCTTCGCCACTGCCTCGATTTGCTCATCGAGGTCGACAAAGCCGTATCCGAAAACGTTGGCGAGGATCGGGCCGAGAGTGCTCTTGCCGCTCCCCATGAAGCCCGCGAGGTAGATGTTGGATGTTTCGCTATTCACCGCTCCCCCCCTGACCCAGAGACTGTCGAAGACGGATCCGTTTCGCCATGCCCGCGTTCATCACGGCAATTCCCCAGAGTACGATGAGGCTGCCGAGAACGTCGGAGAGCGATACCTGCTCACGGAGATAGAGCGCACCGACGGTGAACGAGACGACCGGGATGAGAAATCCGATCATGGAGAGGCGGACGGCGTCGACATGCCGGAGCAGCCACACGTAGCCAACGAATGCAGCGGCCGATGCAAAGACTCCAAGGTACAGAACGACGGCGAGGGCCTCAATGGAAAAGATACAGAGCGGGGAGCGATCAAACAACAGGCTGGTGATGAGGAGGGCGATGCCGCCGACAAAATCGATCACAATGACGAGGAGAAGCGGGTTGACCCGGCTGGCGAATTTCTTCACGAGGACAAGTGAGAGGGCGATGGCCACGGCGCTCAAGAAGATTGCCCCGTTTCCGGCGAGGCTCCCCGCCGCCGCTCCGTCGAGCACATCGAGGAAAATCACCGCGACGCCGGCGAATCCGGTCAGAAGCCCGAGGAGCTTCCCGGCTGAGAAATCCTCGGTGCGCAGCACACCCCAGGCGAAGATGGCCACGAAGAACGGGTTGGTCCCGTTGAGAACCGCGGCAACCCCGGATGTTGTGAACCGGATTCCCCAGAGAACGAGTCCGTACGGCAGCGCAATCCAGAGAAGGCCGATTCCAACAAGGAACCACCACGTCCGGGGAGCGCGCGGCGCACGGACTCGCTGATAGAGGGCAAAGGGGAGGAGAACCGCCACGGCCACGAAGTTCCGGAGGGCGCCAAGCATGAATGGAGCGATGCTCTTAAGCCCTTCGACATAGAGCGGAGTAACAAGACCCCACACAAGCGCGAGACCGAGAAACGCGATACGTACCGTGAGCGCATTCGGCTTCATGTCATCAGTGGTGCGATGAGACACGATGGTGGAGAGCGCCGCCTGCCCCCTGCAACGGGCGGGAGGAGAGAGCGAATTAGAGGGCAATGCCAGCCGCGAGCACAAATGTGATCCCGTCGATATTGATGCGGGCATGCATAGCCGGGTAACGGTCCGAGCGGTCTTCGGTGTTGAACTCGGGATCCCGGAATTTCATCTCTCCCCGGAGAAAAAGCCGGTCGGTGATGAAGTAGTCCATCCCGCCGACCACATGGATGCCGTACGCCGTTGCCGACGAGCCGGCTTCCCCGATGCCGTTGGGGCCGCTGAAGACCCGCGCGCCGCGGTAGACTCCGCCTCCGCCTCCCATGAAGAGCCTGATTCGTTCGCTCTGCAGTGGAATCTGAAGGTAGGCCGTGAGCTCGACGGGGATGAACTGAAACCCTTCCCCCCCTGCAAGGTGACCCGTTGGGGGGTTCTTCCTGATGTATTCAGCTGAGATTCCGAGCGCCACATTCCGTCCTCCGACGTGGTATTCGACCGACACTCCGGCACCGAAGATGTCGTCGATCGTCTCGTAGCTCCCGCGGGAGGACTCGTTTGGAGAGTTGGGGAAGGGGAAAAACTTCGCAGTGGTCGTGTAGCTTCCGAAGGCCAGAACGTCGAACCCTCTGCCCACCCGTTCGTCCTGGGCGCGGAGAGTCACCGCACCGAGAACGATCAGGCACACAGCGCCCGCTCTCAGGAGCGCCGCCGGGAGACTACTCGCGGAAGAACTTGTCCCTGTCGTCGACAATGTCCGCCTTCTCTCTCACGTTCTCCAGCCACTTGCTGATGAACATGGACCGCCCTCCCTGGAGGAGTTGGTCGCGGAGAGAGGTCTTCTGTGCCGTGTACGCGGCCTCGTCAAACGGTGTTCGCGAGAGGAGCTTCGCAATGTAATACCCCCTGTCGCCGCGGATCGGGTTTGTCACCGCACCCGGCGCCGCGGTCATCAACGCGCCCACAAAGCGCTGATCGCGGCCCGTGATCCCCTCAACCGCCGACATCGGGGTGATTGTTCCCGTGCTGTCCGTACGGAGCCGCGAATCGAATGCCGGCACCGCTGCAAGGTCGGTCCCGCTTCCGAGGCGCTGACGGATTTGCCTCGCGTAGTCGGCTGCCTTCTCCATCTTCTTCTTAAAGAGAACGGCGCTCCGAACCTGTTCCTTGACCTCATCGAACGGTTTGACACCTTCGTTTTTCACTTCCGTGATCTTGCACACAACCGTGGCGCCACGGATCGAGATCGGGTCGGTAACGAATCCCTCCTTCTCGTCGAAGGCGATGCGCGAGATCTCGAGATGCACGCCGATCCCCGGGATGACACCCTTCTTCGTAAAAGGAGGAGTCTCCCTCACCTGGAGTCCGAGTCCGCGCGCTTCCTTGTCGAAATCCCCCTTCCTCGCGATGTATGCGAAGTCAGACGCCCTCTGTGAGATGGCTTGGCGGGTCTGGCTGCTCAGGATGACCGGGAGATCGATATCGGCGATCTTGAATTCCGACCGGCTCCTGCCGGTCACCTTGATGATGTGGAGTCCGAACGGTGTCCGGACCGGTCTGATGAGCTCACCGACTTTCCCCCGGAACGCCGCTTCCTCGAACGGCTTCACCATTCTCCCTTTGCCGAACCAACCGAGATCGCCGCCGTTCTGCGCGGAACCGGGGTCCTTCGAGTACTTCTTCGCAAGCTCAGCGAAATTCGCACCGCTCCGAAGCTGCGCGAGGACATCTCTTGCTTCCTTCTTGACCGCCTCGCTGTCAGGCCCGCCAAGCTGGAAGAGGATGTGACTCGCGCGGATGTACTCGTCTTTCCCGTCCCGCCTGTCGAGCAACTTCACGACGTGGTAGCCGTCGTAGTCGCTGAACGGTCCCACGATATCACCGTTTTTCGCGTTTGCAAGCGCCTTCTGCTTCGCCTGGCTCATGGATCCGACGTTCTGGTACACCTCGGAGACCGGTGCTTCGGAGTAAGTCTTGGCGAGCTCGAGGAAGTCGGCGCCGGACTTCGACTGCGCGAGGACCTTGTTCGCTTCAGTCAGCGCGTCGGCGGTATCCTGGGCGGAGGGGACTTCGGGGAACGTGACGATCTTCAGTCGCCGCGTCGCCTCCTGCTTGTAGTCGGCAACATGATCATCGTAGTACCGGCGAAGGTCGTCGTCGGTCACCTTCACGGAGGCATCGTCGAAGAGCTGCGCCGGATTAAAGAAGACGTAGTCAGCTCTCAACTGTGTGTTCCGGTCGATAAAGGCCTGGCGGACCTCTCCCTCGGTAACAATGTGCGAAGCGGTGAGGCTGCTTTCAAGCTTCTGCTGGAGGCGCATGAGTCTGAGGTCCTGCTCGATCTGCACCCACTCGTTCTTGAACTGCGGATTGCTCAGCGCTTTGTCGTACGCGGCGCGGTTAAACTTCCCGGTGGAGTCGGTGAAGAGCCGCACGAGGTAGTCGGGAGGATTCGGGCCCTTGACCCAGTCAACGATCTCCTGGTCGGTGACCTTGATGCCGAGGCGGTCCGCCTGGCTCTCGATGAGAACCCGGTTCACAAGCATGTTCCAGACTTCCTCGCGGACCTGCGCCTCCTGCGCTGCGTCCACGTCCTTTCCTGTCTGCTGGCGAAGGGCGTCAACGCGCTGGCGAACGAGCTCGGAGAATTGCTGGTAGTGGATCTTCGTTCCTTCGACCGAGCCGATGACGTCACTACCACGTTGCTGCTGCTTGCGGCCGGTGATGTCCATGCCCCAGTCCAGGACGACGTAGATGATAAAGATAGCGGCAAAGGCGGCGAAGATACCCGCCATGTTGTCGCGCATTTTGGTCATGAGGGACATACGGATGATTCTCCCATTCTCCGATTGAGGTTCGCGTGCGCAGGGCCCACACCGTCACTCCGCGAGTCATCGCAAATGGTGTCCCGCGCCTGCAGAGCAGCGTAAATTTCAATATAGTTGAGGGTAACCAAAAATGCAATAAATTTGATTCTTTCGAGCGGTTCGGCTATATTATAAACTTTGGAATCTCTCTGCCCGAAGCGCAACTCTCATCGCCGACCGTCACGGAGGATTGTTCGTGAAAAAACATCGCGTCAAGATTATCCTCATCATCGCTGCTGTCTTTCTGTCCCTCTACTTCCTCTACCCGACCTACCAGAGCTACCGCTACAGTGAGAAGCTTGCGTCGCTTCACGGGCCCGACAGTCTCTCCTACTATGACTCTCACGAGAAGGAGATCAGGGACGCCCGCATGAAGCGGATCAAGCTGGGCCTCGACCTCCAGGGCGGGATGCGCGTTGTGCTCGAAGTCGATGTCGTGAAGCTCCTTGACAACCTTGCAAAGAACAAGGACGACGTGTTCAATGCGATCATGGCAGAGATCCGCCAGAAGGCGGCAACCTCGGACCAGCCCCTCTTCGATATCGTCCGCGCAGCGTTTGAGTCGCGCGGCGTGAGACTCAGCCGGTACTACGGTAGCCTCCGCGACAGCGACAGCGACATCCTGAGCCAGCTCGAGAAGGATGCAATGAGCGCGGTGGACCGCGGCATGGAGATCATCCGGAACCGCGTTGACCAGTACGGCGTCTCCGAGCCTTCGATCGCCAAACAGGGAGGCCGCCGGATCGTCGTCGAGCTTCCGGGTGTGAGCAAGGAGTCGGAGGTGCGTCAGCTTCTCCAGGGAACAGCGCTCCTTGAATTCAAGCTCGTCAAGGACTACGACGTGACCGCAAAGGTCTACGAAGCGATCGATGCGTACCTCGCGAAGCACGGGAGCGATACGACGTCCGCAGGGATCGACACAACCGCCATCGCCGCCGCGACGGACACTACGAAACCCGCTGTGGATTCAGCATTTGCAGCCGTCCAGGATACGGCGGCAAAGGGCCATCCGTGGCTCAACCTCGTGCGCCCGCAGCAGATCGGCGCCATGCTCGTGGGAATCGTCTCCGACGACAATCGCCCGCGCGTAAACCGCATCCTCGCTCGTCCTGACATCCAGCGGCTCATCCCGAACGACATGGAGTTCCTCTGGTCGGCGAAACCGAATCAGCGCATCATCGGCGAGGGGAAGAAGTGGTTCGAGCTCTTCGCCGTGAGGAAGCAGGCCGAGCTTACAGGGGGCGTCGTCACGGATGCGCGTGCAACAATCGATCCGAACACGAACGGACCGATCGTCCTCATGTCAATGTCAAGTGAAGGGGCGCGGGAATGGTCCCGCATCACGGGGGCGAACGTCCACAAGCATGTTGCGATCGTCCTCGATAACGCCATCTTCTCCGCACCTGAAGTGCGCGGGAAAATCACCGGCGGAAGCTCACAGATTGAAGGGATGGACAACATCGAAGAGGCGCGCCTCCTCGAGATCGTCCTCAAAGCCGGCGCCCTCCCCGCCCCGGTGACCATCATCGAGCAGCGGACCGTCGGACCATCCCTCGGCGAGGACTCGATCCGCAAGGGGCTCACGGCCGCGGTTGTCGCGTTCATCGTCATCGTTCTCTTCATGATAACGTACTACCGGACCGGCGGCGCGGCGGCCGACTTCGCCCTTCTCTTCAACATCCTCTGGATCCTCGGCGTGCTTGCGGGCTTCGGCGCAACACTCACACTCCCGGGCATCGCCGGCATTGTTCTCACCATCGGTATGGCCGTGGACGCCAACGTGCTTATCTACGAGCGCATCCGCGAGGAGCTCGGGACCGGAAAGACGCTCCGGGCTGCCATTGATCCCGGCTACGCGAAGGCCTTTCCCGCCATCTTCGACTCGAACATCACGACCTTCTTCAGCGGCGTGGTCCTCTACGAGTTCGGAACCGGACCGATCCAGGGGTTCGCCCTCACGCTCATGATCGGCATCGTCGCCAGCATGTTCAGCGCCATCATCATCACACGCGTCCTGTTCGACGTCATGCTCGAGCGCGGCGCCTCAACGATCAACTACGGCTGAGGACTTCCACGAGAGAAGCATTCCACAGGAGATAGAATGAGATTTTTCAAGGAAACGCATATCGACTTCATGGGGAAACGGAAGGTCTGGTACACCGTTTCCATCATCGCGCTCCTCATCGGTCTGTCGGGTCTGCTCTTCAAGGGGCTCACATTCGGGATCGACTTCCTCGGCGGGACCGAGCTCATCGTCCAGTTCGACCGGCCGGTGGATGTCGGAAGAATCCGAAGCGCTCTCGACAGGAGCGGCATGTCAGGGCTCGAGATAAAGTCCTTTGGCTCGCCGCAAGACATGCTCATCCGAACCCCGATGCAGGTCGAGGGGACGAAGGTCGCCGACGCTATCAAGGCCACGCTCACGGAGAACATTCCTGACACACCCTTCAAAGTGCTCCGGGAGGACAAGATCGGTCCGAAGATCGGTTCAGAGCTGCGTCGCGACGCTGTCTACGCGATCGGGGCGACGCTCATCATCATCATGATCTACGTCGGCTTCCGGTTCAAGTTCATCTACGGCGTCATGGGAGTCGTCGCGCTGTTCCACGACGTCCTCATGACGCTCGGCTTCGTCGCAATGTTCAACGGTATCGGGCCGTACCTGAACCTCGAGTTCAGCATGAGCATGATGGCGGCGTTCCTCACGCTTATCGGATTCTCCATCAACGACACCGTCATCGTCTTCGATCGTATCCGCGAGAATTTGAAGGTCCACAAGACGGAATCGCTCGCGGAGGTGATGAACAAAAGCATCAACCAGACGCTGAGCCGGACCATCATCACCACCGGCACCGTCGTCATGGTGCTCGTCATCCTCTTCTTCTTCGGCGGCGAGGTGAACCGGGGATTCGCCTTCACCTTCCTCATCGGGTCGGTCTCGGGCACCTATTCTTCAATTTACGTTGCAAGCGCGCTCGTGCTCGACGCGACGATACGCCGGAAATCCAAAACTCAACGCACGACACGGTAGGTGATCATGGACATCATCACATCGGAAGAACGGGGCGTCGCACTCCTCACACTCCGCGGCAAGATCATGGGGGGACCCGACGCGGTGGCTCTCAACGAACACATCCACAAGCTCGTCGAACAGGGGGTGCGGCGCGCCGTCGTCGACCTTCGAGGGGTCGAAGCGATGAACAGCTCCGGCCTCGGGATGCTCATCGGCGGACTCACGACCATGCGCAACGTCGGAGGCGATCTTAAGCTTGCGAACGCTTCGCCGAAGATCCGCGAGCTGTTGAATGTGACAAAGCTTCTCACTATTTTTGAGCATTATGAGTCGAGCGAATCGGCAGTCTCGAGTTTTTCGTAATCGCCGACCGCAGAGGCTGTCTCGACCCGATTGCTGCTCATTGCTGTAATCGGGTTTTTTGTCCGGGAAGACGGAGCCAACGTGCCTGTTGATATCATCATCGGTGCGCAATGGGGGGACGAGGGGAAGGGGAAGATCGTCGATCTCCTCAGCGAGGACGCCTCCATCGTCGCCCGCTACCAGGGGGGCGCAAACGCCGGCCACACCGTCATCTACCGGGGCGCGCAGTACGTCCTCCATCAGATCCCATCCGGAATCTTCCACCGCCGCATCCGCTGCATCATCGGGAACGGCGTTGTTGTCGATCCCGAGGCGCTCCTCCAGGAAGTCCGGAAGGTTGAATCGCTCCGCATCAACGTCCGGGGCAGGCTCTTCATCAGTCACCGCGCCCACCTCATCATGCCGTACCACAAGCTCCTCGACCTCCTCGCGGAAGAATCGGCAGACGGAGGGAGGCGAATTGGGACAACCGGGCGCGGCATCGGCCCTGCCTACACCGACAAGGTCGCCCGGTCGGGTATCCGGATTGTCGACCTCCTCAGCCCCGCGCGTTTGAAGGAAAAGCTGACGCACAACCTTTCCGAGAAGAACCGTCTCATCCGCCGCATCTACGGCAAGGAGGAGCTTGACGCCGACGCCATCGTTGCCGAGTACGTGAAATTCGACAAGCGCATCGATCCGTTCGTGACAGACACTTCACTCTTCCTTTCACGGGCACTTCGCGAAGGAAAGGTTGTCATTGCGGAAGGGGCGCAGGGAGCTCTCCTCGACGTCGACCACGGGACATATCCGTTCGTCACATCTTCGAACCCCACCGCGGGGGGTGCGTGCACCGGACTCGGCATTCCCCCGACCTCCATCCGGACCGTTCTCGGCGTCGCGAAGGCGTACACGACGCGCGTCGGCGAGGGGCCGTTTCCGACGGAGGACCTTGGGACCGTCGGCGAAACACTGCGCCTCACGGGTGGCGAGTTCGGCGCCACGACAGGGCGCCCGCGGCGCTGCGGCTGGTACGATGCCTTCGCCATGCAGTACGTGATCCGGATCAACGGCATCGAGGGGCTGGCGATCACCAAGCTCGACGTGCTCGACCGGTTCGAGGAGATCCGCATCTGCACCGGTTACCGCACAAACGGGAAGACGTGGAAGTCGTTCCCCACAGAGCCCGAGGTCCTTTCACAGACGGTCCCGGTCTATGAGACGTTCCCCGGCTGGCGCGCCTCCACCCGCTCTGCGCGGTCGTATGGAGAACTTCCAAGGAACGCCCGAAGATACCTCCGCGCCTTAGCGGAGCTCTCGGGAGCAAGACTCTCATATGTGTCCGTCGGTCCCTCCAGAAGAGAGACAATCCACATCCTCCCATGACTTCTCAACGATCACACATGCCAGAGCGCGCTCACACTTCACTCTCCTGTGCGCGCTTCCTTCCCGGGTTGTTCACCGCCGCCTCTCTCGCCGCGTCCGCAGCGCAAGCGCAGGCACCCACGATCTCAGTTGTCTATCCACGGCTCAATGAACCGCTCTGGACGGCTCGGCCGCCGGCCTTTGTCATGGGGAAAGTGACACCGGTCGGCACCGTACTTCTTGTCAACGGCCTGAAAGCAGACGTCGACATCGACGGCGCATTTATCGGCGTGGCGCCGGTCTTGGAGCTTCCAGCCCCCCGTCCCGCCGAGTACAAGGGAAAGACCTATCCTGCCAACGGGTTCTTTGTCCTTGAGGCGAGGAAGGGAAGCGCCGTGAAGGTCGATACTCTTTTCGTCCAGATCGCACCGCAGCTTACGGTGGGTCCGGTCGATCACCTGGGAGTCGACGGCTCCTACGATGGGAAACCCGGGAATGCGGTGCTGTATGCGGGGAAGGATTTCGATGTGGAGTTCAAGGCGACGCCCGCCTGCAGAGCATCAGTCTGGATTCCCGGTCTCTTGAAGGAGACTGACGCACCCGAGTCGTTCACCGTGAAATCATTCTACTGGGGCGAGGGCGTGTTCGGCCCGGGGCCGCGCTCAACCGGCGACACGGTCCGCGGCATTTACCGCACGACGCTTCACGCCTCATCCCCCCTTCTCGCCCCCGCACCACTTCTCGTTCGACTCGTCCATCCGAAGCTCGGAGAGATTATCGATACACTCGCCGCGCGCGTGATGTTCCTCCCCGATTCCGTCTGCCGCGTCGTTGAATTCATAGACAGCATGACAATCACGCGCACCGAACCGGGAGGCGGATACGAGTTCTTCATTCCGCGGAGCGTGCGTGCCCGGTTCGGGGGGTCGCTGGGAGGATGGACACGGCTTGATCTCTCGCCAACCTTCTGCACGTGGGTTCCGTCATCAAGCGTGAAGGTGCTTCCTGCGGGAACTCCATCCCCGACAGCATCCGTCAAGCTTGTCCGCACGTTCGACCATGCCGACCGGACGGACATCGTCGTTCCCATGCAGCTTCATGTCGCCTACACTGTGACCCAGACACTCGACCCGCAGGCCGTTCACCTGAGGATCTTCAACACGACGGCGAGCATTGACTGGATACGGTACGGTCCCGCCAGGGGGCTTTCTTTCTCCTCCCTCGTCGACCGGATCACCTGGGAACAATCCTCCGAGGGGATCACGGACATTCACATCTACCTGAAGACTCCGCAGCAGTGGGGCTACCGCGTATCGTACGACGGAACGAACCTCCTCCTCAGTCTTCGGAAGCCTCCCGTTCTTTCGCGGAAGGGGAGACGCCCACTCTCCGGTCTCACGGTCGGACTCGACCCGGGACACAACCCCGAGCCGGGCGCTATCGGGCCGAGAGGAACAATGGAGAAGGACGTGAACCTCGCCATCTCGAGGCTTGTCGAGAGGGAACTCCGGAGACTTGGTGCGAAGGTCGTTTACCTCCACACGACCGATCCGCTGCCGCTCGGACGGCGTGCCGGGGTAGCGGATCGCCTGAACCCGAACATCCTCGTCAGCATCCACAACAATGCCGTCCCCGAGGGGGTTGATCCTCTTGCGAACAACGGAACGAGCACGTTCTACTACCACCCCCAGTCGCTCCGTCTTGCGGAGAACATCCAAGCGTCGGTACTGAAGGCGCTTCGCCTGCCGAACTTCGGACTCTACTGGGACAATCTCTACATGTGCCGCATCCATCAGATGCCGTCGGTCCTCGTGGAACCGGCGTTCCTCATGCTCCCCGAGCAGGAGCGCCTCCTCACTGATCCCCGGGCCCAGCTGCGTATTGCGCGGGCGATTGCAGGTGGGATCACGGCGTTCGCCAGAGAGTCAATGCAGGGGTCCCGATGATCGCAGGGCGCACTCCACGGCCCCTGAGCCCACGCTCGAAGAACATCAAGCTCGGGCTCCTCTCGGGTGCGATCCTCATCATGGTGGTCACCCTCTACTACTCCCAGCAGCTCGTCCGTGACCTGCAGCAGCATGAGAACCAGGTTGCTGCCCTCTACGCGCACTCGCTCGAGTACGTGGCATCGGAGCAGCAACTCTCGATCGATTACTCCTTCATCTTCGACCAGATCATCCGCTCCATCGATTTCCCGATGGTCCTCACCGATGCGGACAACAACCCTCTCCCGCCGTACTCGAAGACCACGCGGAACATCGCGATCGACACCAGCCTGACCGAGAATGAGCAGGAGGCCTTCCTTCGGGGGCTCATTGTATCGTACGATCGTACCTACCGGCCGCTTCGTGTGACGGTGCAGGATTCGATCGTACTCAACTATGTCCATTACGGCGAGTCCGCCCTTGTGACGCAGCTCAGGTGGCTCCCCTACCTCGAGTTCGGCATTGCGGGACTCTTCATCATCGTCGCGTACGTCGGCTTCTCCTACATCAAGCGGACAGAACAGAGCAACATCTGGGTCGGGATGGCAAAGGAAACCGCACATCAGCTGGGGACGCCTCTCTCGAGCCTCTCCGGTTGGATCGAGCTCCTCCGCGAACGGTTCGCCGCCGATGAGGGGTCACTGGTGACAATCGCCGAAGCCGAACGTGACCTCCAGCGCCTGCAAAAGGTCGCCACGCGCTTCTCGAAGATCGGCTCACAGCCGGAGCTCAAAGAGGAGCGGCTCAATGATGTGATCGCGGGGGTCGTCGCATATTTCCAGCGGCGCATCCCGCAGACCGGAAAGCAGGTGGAGCTCCGCCTCGATACCGACGGCATCTATACGGCGCGCATCAACCGGGAACTGTTCGAGTGGGTCCTTGAGAACCTTGTGAAGAACAGCCTCGATGCCATCACAACGGCAGAGGGGGTCGTCACGTTCGCCCTCACCAGGGACGGTGGCGATATCATCATCGACGTGTCGGACACCGGCTGTGGGATCGATCCGCGCTACAAGCAGGACATCTTCCGCCCCGGCTTCAGCACGAAGAAAAGAGGCTGGGGGCTCGGCCTGAGCCTCGCCAGGAGAATCGTCGACCGGTACCACGGCGGGAAGCTCATTCTGAAGGAGACGAAGATAGGGAAAGGAACGACGTTCCGCATCCGGATCGCCGCCTGAAACGCACGACTTACGATGCCGCGGGGGGCAGCATCTCCCTGTGAGGGAACTCGACCATGCGGATTGCCGTCATCTCCGACATCCATGGCAACCTCGAAGCGCTGACCGAAGCACTGCGCCTCATCGAGACCCGACACATCGACCGTATCGTGTGTCTCGGGGACACGGTAGGCTACGGGCCTAACCCCAACGAGTGCCTCGATCGCGTCCGCGGCGTCGCCTTCGCATCACTCCTTGGCAACCACGACGCGGCGGCCCTTGACCTCTCCATCACCCGACACTTCAACGTCTACGCACGGGACGCCGCGGCATGGACAGCACGCGTTCTCTCCCCCGAAAAC
>Ga0315282_10013574_pt1 | contig 12260 bp, 9 predicted proteins | sample YL17G07_20_MG_FD_203693 | JGI IMG/M metagenome (GOLD analysis project Ga0315282, IMG submission 203693) | Sediment microbial communities from Yellowstone Lake, YNP, Wyoming, USA - YL17G07_20 | ecosystem: Environmental > Aquatic > Freshwater > Lake > Sediment | place: USA: Wyoming | collected... | reverse complement strand
AACGGGTTCGGACGCCGCCTCCCACGCCCGGGCGGGGGAGGTTCCCTCTGTTCTGGCAGGTTCTTCACTCATGGTTCACTCCTTTTGAAGACCGCACAGCCTAGCGCGGGTTGGGGCGTGAACCAGGGCAAAAACTATAGCTTAGCGGACCTCACTCCACAGTCTCATTTCCGCTGAAGTCGGGGAATGTCCGTCTTCAGCACCTCTGAGACTTATCTGGCCTTTTTCCGAGCTATAGTTCAGACCCCAGTTCACCCCGGGTTTGGTTTGGCGCCTGGCCCAGATTGAACTGGAACCGGCGATCCAGGGGTTTTCTGTTTTTGCTCCTTCCTCCGCTTGAGAATTTCTTCCCGTCGGCCGAAGTAGACATCGGCCGGCGTGATGTTTCCGATTCCTTCGTGGTAGCGATGGTACCTGTAAGACTCGATGAACTCCGCCATGGCCGCTCGCAGAGCCTCCGGGCTGGTGAACACCAGCAGATTCAGCCGCGCCTTAAGCGTCTCGTGGAAGCGCTCCAGCTTCTCGTTGGACTAGGGGTGATACGGTGAGCAGTTGTCACCGGGGATTTCACTACGAATGGCGACAGGTTGCTACGGGCCGCTGTTTATGCTGGTCTGCTTGAGGTGTCGCGCGCCTGAGAATTGTGACCAATCTTGAACGAGGTGTGCACCAAAATCTGCACGAGATTCCGTTGACACCTCAGAAGAGTGTAAGGCCCCCCCCCTCGTATGTCCTGGCCCCGCCCGCCGCGTCCTGGGCCAATTCCGCGCGATGGCAGGGCATTCTATGCGCTCGCCGGACGTACCTATTACTCGGTCCGCCGGAGAGGAAGGGCTTGAGATCGCCGTTCAGGACTGAACTGGCAGGCAACCTCGCGAGACAGAGCGGCACCAGCGAGCACTCTCGCGGCGTGTCTCCCGGCAAGGGGTCCCCCCACCCCCGCAGCACTCGGATTACTGAAGGCTTAGGGAGGGGGCGCCCGCCGCTTCGGAAAAAAGAGTACAGGAGATGGACAAAGCATGACACCACACTTAGCGGGCTTAGCTGAGAATCTCCGCACACCTGGGTGCTTTCGGGGAAGGGAATCCCAGCTCAGGTAGTTACCTCAAAAGGGGAGGCGGTGTTTACTGGCGCCACGACCTTTGGAATCTGCTGAGGCTGCAGTGCCGGATTCTCCCAATCTGGAAAGTTCCGTGCTGGGCGGGATACGGGCCTCAGTTGGAGATTCGGGGACGAGCGCGTGTTCCTTCTGAACCTCTGAATTCGAGGTTGGGCAACCTGTCCGTTGACATCCGCGGTAGCCCGTGATAGTAATCTAACCTATCCCAACTACACCTTCTGGCGCGGAGGCTGCCATGCGCTTCCCCGGGTCCCCTACCTATCCCTGGTACTGTCTGGGGGCAGCGGTGCTTGCCCTCGGTTCCTTCCTCGTGCTTAGCAGCGCGGAAGTCCCGGTTGTCCCTCGTGGCGTCAATCGTGGCTCCTCCACTGTGGCGGAGTCGAGCAAGGGCGCAGCGCCTAACATCAACCAACTCCCACGCCTGTTGCCGCCTGCTTCGGCCAGAGAGCGTTTGGGCACAACGGGATCGGGTAAGGCCGCAGCGCTCGCTATCAGACCGCGCCTTGTCGAAGGCTACGGCCGATTGCCTATGAGCTTCGAAATCAATCAGGGCCAGACCGATTCCCAGGTCAAGTTCCTCTCGCGAGGCCACGGCTATACGCTGTTCCTGACGGGCGATGAAGCAGTGCTTTCCTTGAGGAGTCAGAAGTCAGGAGTCAGAAGTCAGCAGCCAGCCTCCCGAAACTCGAAATTGGAAACTCGAAACCCGGCCATCTTCAATCTGCAATCTGAAATCTTGAATCGCCAATCGCTGCTGCCACGTCCAACAGACTACGGACTACCGACTGCGGAGGCCTTTAATCCAAAATCGCAAATCCAAAATCCAAAATCACAAATCCAAAATCTCCCAGCCCCTAGCCCCCAACCCCCAGCCCCCACCGTTGTGCGGCTGAAGCTCGTCGGCGCCAACCCCAACGCGCGCGTCACCGGCCTTGACGAGCTGCCAGGCAAGAGCAACTACTTCATTGGCAATGACCCGAAGAAGTGGCGCACCAATGTGCCGAACTACGCGAGGGTGCAGTACAAGGCCGTCTATCCCGGCGTGGATTTGAACTACTACGGTAACTGGGGGCAACTAGAATACGACTTCGTAGTCTCGCCTGGAGCAGACCCGAGAAGTATCGAACTACGCTTCTCGGGTGCGGACAAGCTTGACCTCGACGGCCAAGGTAACCTCATCCTACATATGGCAGGGGGCGACGTGGTTCATCATGCCCCCGTCGTTTATCAGGAGACTCGTGGAAAAAGACGAAAAATTAGTGGCGGATACGAGCTTAAAGACAACGGCCAAGTCGGTTTTCGATTTACCTCTTACGACGCCTCCGGACCCCTGATTATCGATCCGGTGGTGTTGAGCTACTCCACATACTTGGGTGGCAATGGCGACGACGAGGGCAGAGCAATAGCGGTGGACGCGTCAGGCAACGCGTACGTGGCCGGGATTACTAGCTCAACGAATTTCCCCACGCTGAATCCAACCCAGGCAACCTGCAACAGTTGCACCTCGATCCTAACCCGGGACGCCTTTGTGGCCAAGTTGACCTCTGACGGCACTGCTCTCTCATACTCCACGTACCTCGGCGGTTCCAATGACGACGAGGGCAACGGCATCGCCGTGGACAACGCTGGGAATGCCTACGTCACGGGAAGCACTACTTCTACTGATTTCCCCACGACAACTCCCTTCCAAGCCACTTACGGGGGCGGGAGTCAGGACGCCTTCGTGACGAAGTTAAATGCCACGGGCTCCGCACTAATCTACTCCACTTACCTCGGCGGCAATAGCTCTGACGGTGGAAACGGCATTAACGTGGATGCTTCTGGAAACGCATATGTGACGGGAGTTACCGACTCTACTAACTTTCCAACGGTTCCTTTCGGGTCCACGTTCGGGACGGGCGGTGGAGGCGACGCCTTCGTGACAAAGCTGAATGGGGGAGGATTTGCTCTCGTTTACTCTGCCATCTTGGGTGGAAGTTCGGGAGATACAGGAACTTTAGCAGATGAGGGTCTGGCCATCGCCGTCGATTCCTTCGGAAACGCTTACGTGACAGGGGACACGGTTTCCAATGACTTCCCCACGACCGTGGGTGCTCTTCAGCCCACGTGCAGTCTTGATGCTTACGGCAGGTGCACTTCGGACGCATTTGTCACGAAGGTGAATGCGGACGGCTCAGCGCTGGTCTATTCCACTTACCTCGGCGGCGACGGGGGAGACGCCGGCCGGAGCGTGGCGGTGGACGCCTCAGGGAACGCCTACGTCACAGGCGAGACTAACTCGACAAACTTCCCCACGGTAAATCCCGTCCAACCAAATCAGACACCGAGTCGTTGCGGGCCTTACCTTGGCAGCCCACTATGTCCTGATGCCTTCGTCACGAAATTGAACCCCGAAGGTACTGCCCTCATCTACTCTAGCTATGTCGGCGGCAAATACGATGACGTCGGGAACAGCATAGTCGTGGATAGCGCAGGAAACGCTTACGTTTCAGGATTCACTCGCTCGACCGACTTCCCTATCGTAAATGCGGTCCAGGCTACACACGGTGGCGCAATCTGCGATACTGCCAGGCCCACGGTTCCCTGTCCGACCGCATTCATTGTCAAGCTTGGTGCTTCAGGTGATCAGTTTAGCTATTCGACCTACCTCGGCGGTTCCCTCGCTCCACCCATGGGTGGGTCTGGGGATTTTGCACAGGGCATTGCGGTGGATGTGGCGGGCAGTGCCTATGTAACTGGCTATACCTATTCTTCGGATTTTCCAACGACTCCCGGTGCTTTTCAGACCACCAATGGCTCCCCCGACGCCTTCGTTGCCAAGATTGCAGTTACCTCCGCCAACCCACTGCCGGTAGTAAGAACACTTTCGCCTTCGAGCGTTGAAGCTGGTGGGGCGGACTATAGCTTGTCCGTTAAGGGAATCAATTTTGTCTCCAATTCGGTCGTCCGATGGAACGGAAGCGACCGACCGACGGCCTTTAATGGGGGAAGTGAAGTACAGGCTTCAATCTCCGCGAGTGACATTACCGTGGCAGGGACAGTTGAAATCCAAGTGTTTAGCCCTGCGCCCGGCGGCGGCCTCTCGAACGTGATGAGCTTCTCAATCAATAACCCAGTCGCAGTGTTGAGCACACTTTCACCGAACTTCGCTACAGCCGGAGGACCTAGCTTCATCTTGACTGTGAACGGCACTGGGTTTGTCTCTTCTTCAGTTGCGAGATGGAACGGTCTGGACCGGGCAACTACATTCGTGAACAGTAGCCAGTTGCAGGCTTCCATCTCCGCCAGCGATCTTTCCAGCGGTGGAAGTGTTCAGGTGACGGTGTTCAACCCTTCTCCTGGGGGCGGAACGTCAAATGCGTTGACGTTTACGGTCACAGGCAACCCTGCGCCCTCGATTAGCTCCATCTCTCCAGGCAGTGCCATAGTGGGTGGGTCAGGCTTCACTTTGACGGTAAATGGCACAGGATTTGTCTCTGCTTCGGTTGTCCGATGGAACGGCAGTGATCGAATGACAACTTTTGTGAGCGACACGCAATTGCAAGCCTCGATCCCTGCCAGCGACATTGCGGTCGCAGGGACCGCCGAGGTGCAGGTGTTCAATCCCTCGCCAGGAGGAGGCTTATCGAACAGTGTCAGTTTCGCCATCGTTGTTCCGGATTTCTCCATCTCCGCTTCGCCCAGCACCGCAACTATCACTGCGGGGCAGTCGGCAAATTACACCCTGAGCGTGACGCCGGTTAGTGGATTCAATCAGTCGGTGGCGCTCAGTTGCACCAAGCCGACGCAATTGACCCTGGCCACGTGCAGCGTCTCACCCACCGCGGTGACTCCGGACGGAACGAACGCCGCAACCGCCACGGTGACGGTGACCACCACCGCGCGGGGAATGGCGCCGCCGAATTCCGGTGGGCGTACAGCGCCGCTACAGAGGCCGCCCGTGGGCAGACACAGGGGTCTGCCCCTACAGATCTGGCTACTGGCGCTGGTGATGCTGGCGAGCCTAGGTGGCATTCGCGCGACAAGGGCGGGTTGGAAACCCGCCCCTGCAATGCTGGCGGCGGCGTTGATGCTGGTGCTGCTGTGGGTGGCCTGCGGCGGGGGTGGAGGCGCAGCACCTCCGCCACCTCGGCCTGGGACACCGCCAGGGACTTACACACTCACCGTAACCGGTACGGTCGCAACCGGCTCGGGCAATCTGAGCCACGACATCACATTAACGCTGAAAGTGAATTAGACCGCGTCGCAGCGGTCGACCCGCGCGGCAGCAGATGAATTGCGCCGCCTGCATGAGAGTTGTATGCGCTCTGGACAACGGCTAGCTTGACCGCTCCCGGCATGGGCGCAAGGGCAGGGGTCGTCGCTGGATGAGGCTCATTCAATCTGCGGGAGTTGTCCGTTCCTCAAATCTTGCCCCACGGATCACGATGCAGTATGGCGAATGGAACGAGCACGGCTGCGGATAGCGGCCTGATTTGTTGACTCACCTCTTGGCGGCAGCCAACTTCTGCGCCGTAGCCAGGAACACTGTGCGATCACGCTCTTTGACCTTGCTCAGCAGTCTCTTGAGTTTCAGTAGGAACTTCGCTTCCGCTCCCTCCTTGCCTGGCTCCTTTGCCAATTCCTCAAGAGTCTTGCGCGGCGTCAGTTTGGGCAATGGTGGAGGTTCATCGCCCTCGTAGAAGAGCTGGTACAGGGGGACGCCAAAGGCAGCAGCATACTTCCCCAGGTTTATCAACCCAGGTGCCGTATGGCCATGTTCGACACGAGAGCTATAACACCCCTTGATTCCCGTCAATCTCTCCACGTCTCCCTGCGAGAGCCCTTTCTGCTCACGCAGTTCACGTAGTCGCGTCCCAATCACCATAGGATTCACACCTTTGGCTTTATGCAGTTTTCCGAACAGAGCGGCAATTCTACTCTCTACCGCATGACCGTTCAAGAAAGGCAAGTCGCTTCCCTAAAATGAGTCGTCCTCGCGGAGACTCGGCTCAGGGCATACCCTCACATCGCTAGTTCGATGTGGTGTGCTTTCGGCCTCCGGCGGAAACTTCCTGCGGCGCAGAAGGGCTTGGAAGCGCGGGTCGCGCCAAAGCCCCACTGCGCAGGGTCGACCGCGAAGTGGTCCCGGCAGCAGACCAGAACTTCCCTAAAGGTCGCAGTGAAACTTATGGGTGCTGGGCACACAGAATGGATTGGGAATGAAAAGTCGGCTTCCCGTCCGGAATCGGCTGACTTGCCCCACTTGGCGGGAAGCTTGTTTATCGGGAGTGATCCATGATTAGCCGTAGGTCAGGCTTCTAAGAGAGCCCATGTTGCGACGCAACTTGGAGAAAAGAGCGGCCCAGATCGTACCAGGCGGTGCCTCATGCGGACTGAAGCCGGATGCCAGTCTAATACCCGACGAGGACGAAGGCGGCCCAGTAAAGGGGCAGGTCTTGGCCGTAGCGGGCTTTCACCTTGGCGCGCAGTTCGAGCTGAGCTTGGCGCAAGGCTTCGTGCTTGCTCATGCCCGACAGCCACTTGGTGTAGGACAATGTCATCAATTCTTGCGTCTCGCGGTCGGGGACGGCCCGCACTACTGTGTCCGAACGAGGGCAGAAGGCGCAGGACGGACACCTTCAAGCAAGTAGACAATCCGCGCGCGCGAGTTGTTGGCATCAATGACTTGTATGACTTCGAGTATCCCTGCCTCCGTGTTCGGGTCATTCGCTTTATAGAAGGCTAATTTAGTTCCTTTTTCAATTCCCGCAGCGGACCCCAAATCCAACGCCACTTCGTTACCTTTGACCCCCGTAACATGGCCCGTTCGTGGTCCGGTCCCTGCAGTGTAACCGTGTCGTATGCCAGCTACTGTGGTCGTGTCCAGTCGAACCATATCGGAGAACTCCGGCCGGACGCCTTTCAGTATTGTGACGACCCGCGCGCGCGAGGTGCCAGCATCAATGACCTTTATGACTTCTAGGACCCCCGCGCGCGTGGTGGGGTCATTGGCTTTATATATTGCCAGGCGCGCGCCCGTCTGAATCCCCTGAGCTGAGCCCAGCTCAATGTCCACGTGATCCGACTGCACAGTGGTAACATAACCCTGGAGTGGCGCAACCAGTCCGCCAAGGTCCACCATTTTACCGACTATCCCCCCGCTGCGGATTGTGAAAGTTCTTACGAAAAGCTCCATGCCGGAGCGGCGGAGTGCGTAAGTGTGCTCGCCCGGGGCGAGCGTGGCCCGCACGGGGCTCGGCCCATACGACCGTCCATCAATGAAGACCTCGATCCCCGGGGGTCTCGTTGTGATGTTGATTTCTCCGCCAAGCTCACCCGAAGACGGCGCGTTGATCCCGAGTGTGATCGCCGCCCGGGTAATCGCCGGGCTGGCGGCGACTCCACACCGCGCCGACGGAGGCGGAACCTCGCAGAGCCGTTGGAAGTGGTCACGATCCCGAAGAAGATCGGCCGGCGTGCTGCGATCGCATCGTCTTCGGCGTCATCAGTCACTTGAACTGCTCCTGGGAGAGAAAACCCCTCAGGGAATTTACACAAAATGCTTGACGTTACCCCATAGTGGACCTCCGTAGCAAAATCCGGCTGCGTCTTTGTGGACGCCCGCTGCTTTACTGGCGGGAAAGGTGTATGTTGACCTTGGCCGACCCGTTGGCCGACAGCTCAATCTCCCGCTGCACCGGCCGGAAGCCGGACAGAGAAATCGTGATCCTGTGGTGCCCGGCGGACAATCGGAAGGAGGTTGGCGTTTGACTGCCCACCTGCGAGCCGTCCGCATACACTGTCGCGCCCGCCGGGATTGTGCGAACCACCACAATCCCTGCGGGGATCACTTCCCCACCCAGGCTCACCGCCTTCATGAGGATGGCCCCGTTCTCCATGGTAAAGCTGCTTCGGTAGAGTTCCATCCCCGACCGGCTGAGTACGTAAGTGTGCTGGCCCGGGGCAAGGGTGGCCCGCACGGGGCTGGGCCCATACGACCGTCCGTCTATGAAGACCTCGATGCCCGGGGGTCTCGTTGTGATGTTGATTTCTCCACCGATTTCTCCACCAGGCACCGAAGACTGCACATTGACGCTCGCCGTGCGCCCTGCCTCAATCGTCACCCACCGCTGCACGTCTTCGTACCCTTCCTTGGAGGCCACCATCAGGTGAGGGCCAGCGGGTAACCTGATGGCACACGGGGTAACCCATCCCTCTTCGGTCCGGCCGTCAATTGTGACCTTAGCTCCCGGGGGTATCGACCGGACTTCCAGGAAACCGTACTGTTGAGTTGTCGAGGGTTTCGAGGCCGGCTTTGCTGAGGTTGAAGCAGGTCCTCCTTTTGACTTCTTCGTTTCCCTCTTTTGTGGAGGGGCGCCCTGATCCCAGGCCGTTCCGCCTTTGGAGTCGAAATGCGGCTGAGGGAGCGAAAACGAGCACAGGGAAACGAAAAACAAGAAAGCTGCGACAACCGCGACCATGCCCACTGTATGGTGACGTGTGAGCTTTAGCGAACGACCCGTAAACCAGGCATTGGGTCGCTGCCTTTCCTCTGGCTGTTCAATGCGCCGCTTAACCACCAAGACTTCTCCTGCACCCAGCGTGCTCAGACTCTCCCGGTTATTGAGCTTCCCACTCCAGAGCGTAGATTTCCTGAATGCTCGTGTCCCGCAAAATCAGAACTGAATCATCCGGGGCCAGCCCGAACCAGCCTCCAAGATTCCCGAGCGCTTGCCGGACCTGATCGAGGCCTACGACCCGGCTGGTTGAGCGGTTGCCCAGCTGCAAACGCCCGACAGAGTAAGACCCTTCGAGATAGCCCGTGAGATAAAGGTATTTTGAATCTTTGGACCACGCTGGCCAGCCTATCGCTTGCCCCGGCTGTGCCGTAACGAGATCCGACCACTTTTTTGTGGTGAAGTCGAAGATAACAAGTTTGCCCTTGTAAGGTAACAGTCCGGCTATGTACCGTCCATCCGGCGACCAACGGGGAAAGATCAGACCATCCGAATCGGGAAGTTTCGATACCTGCTTTGTCTTCAGGTCGAGCATTTCGATGCCTTGGGGAATAATCTCACCGCTTTCTGAAGCTACTGGCAGGCGGGCAAGCGCCAGCGTTTTTCCGTCAGGCGACCAAACGGCGTCGCCTTCTTCGGTCGTCTTCTCCGGCCTCACTATTTCAGGTGTGCCTCCCTCCCCCGAGACCATATAGGTTTTCCAGGGCTCGCCCGGCAGCAGGCCGCCAAAGGCAATCTGCTTGCCGTCAGGTGACCAGCGCGGCAGAGAGGCTCGCATAGGGGTGAAAGTGAGCTGAAGACGTTCGCTTCCATCCACTCGACTGCGCCACAGGTTCCCCTCGGGATATGAGATGTAAGCCACCCATGCGCCGTCCCTGGAAAAATCAAGTTCCTCCGCGGAGACCCCGGCAAGATACGAAACGAACTGGCGGGCCGTCGGGTCGTAGCGCACGAGTTCGCCCCGGCGCAGTTCACCCACCGCAAAAAGCTTTTTCGCATCCTTGCTGGAGGTGGGCATACGGAAGCTCATCGGCCCCACGGTCAACTGAACGGGCTCGGGGGTACCCCTTCGGATAAGGCCGGCCTTCTCGGACAGGACCCAGATGTTATCCGAGCCTCCACGGTCAGATTGGAAGACGAAGAACTTGCCATTGGGAGTCCACTGGCCACAGCATGCCTGTGATGTGTCGGCCCATCCGGGAAGCAGGGGGTGAGGATTAGATCCCTCCGCTGAAATTTCCCACAGGGAGTTTGAGTTCCCTTGGGGGTTATACAGAGTGAATCGCAGTCGTGCTCCGTCCGGCGACCAACGGATGCCGTTGGAGAAACCTGGGGCAGTGTAGAGCTTGTGGGCTTCGCGCCCGTCCATTTTGGCCCGGTACAAATCGCGATCCTTGGCGTATGCAATCGTCTGCCCGTCGGGAGACCAAGCCGCATCGCGCACCAGCACGTCGCCCACGCGCCGGGGAGAGCCACCCAGGAGCGGAACGGTCCAGACTCCAGGCTCAGCTTGTCCGCTCTCGATGTTCAAGACCAAAAGGGCGGAACCGTCTGGGGAAATGTCCAAGATCTGAGGCCCTCGTAGAGGCGTGGGAATTGGGACAGCATCTCCTCCTGCCACGGCAACTTGTTCAAGAACAGACCGGCTGCCCAGTCTCTCTGAAAAGTAGAGCCGGGTGCCATCGGTGACCATAGCCCCCAACTTCGGCCTGCCCGTGTTCGTAATCTGGACGGTGCGCAGCAACTTGGGCGGGACAGGCCTCGTTAGCCATGAGCCGAGAAGACCAGCCAGAATCAGCGCCGCGACCGTGAAAGTCGACACCCATGCCTGATGTCGCCTTAACCATGACTTCGTTTCGCCTCGTGCTACGAGTTTGCCGGGCTGCATCAGGCGAAGCTTTTCTGCGCTGTCGGTGACCCGCCTCAGCCTCCGGAGATCAACCGCGATATCCTCCATGTGCTGATACCGATCACCAGGGTCCTTTTCGAGAGCCTTGGCGATGATTTCCTGGAGCTTGTCGGGCACGACGCGCGAGAGGTCGGTCACCGGCCGCGGCTCCTTGCCCAAGATGCTTTCGACCAACTCGCCCGTTGTGGCGCCCTGAAAGGGCTGCTGACCTGTGGACATCTCGTAGAGCACCACCCCGAAGCTAAAGATGTCAGTGCGCACGTCGAGCGGCTTGCCCGTCAACTGCTCGGGCGACATGTAAGGTAGCGTGCCGGCGATATGGCTCTGCTCCAGGCCTAACTCAGCCGGCCTGGCGGCCAGCGAGCGCAGAGGGACCGTGGAAGCCATTGAAGCGGTGCTAATGATGACCCGCTCGCGTTCGGCAACCAGTTTTGCCAGGCCGAAGTCCACCACCTTGGCGTGCTCGTCGGAGCGCACCATGATGTTCTCAGGTTTCAAATCGCGGTGAATGATGCCTGCCTTGTGCGCGGCGGCCAGTGCTTCGGCCACCTGGAGGGCAATCTTCAGCAGCGGCTTCAGTTCCATCCCTTTGCGACCGATCAGCTTGCGCAGTGTCCGCCCTTCCACGAACTCCATCACCAGAAAACGGACCCCCTCAGCCTCAACGAGGTCGTGCACGGTGAGGATGTTGGGATGGTTGAGCGATGAGGCAGATTTGGCCTCGCGGAGAAAACCGCTGACGGCCGTCTCGTCAGCGAGCAGTTCCGGGGAAAGAACCTTGATGGCAACCGGGCGATCAAGAAGCGTGTCGCGCCCCTTGTACACTACGCCCATCCCGCCGCCCCCGAGCTTCTCCAGGATCCGGTAGTGAGAAATGGTCTTGCCAACCATGGCGAGGGTTCCGCCTTTGGTGGCCATCTTAGGCCGTGTTTAGAGCTAAGTCAACGCGATAGGACTATCGGGAGGAGTTCAAGGAGGGGAGGGGGTTCGCGGAAGTGCCGTCTGCAGCAACACCTCTCCGTGCTGGATCGACAGTGAAGTGGTCCCGGCAGCAGACCAAGATTTCCCCAAGGGCTCCTGTGTGCATCATGGGTGCTGGGCGCACACAAAATGGATTGGGAATGAAAAGTCGGCTTCCCGCCCACGACCGGGTCCATCGGGCTACTGGCCGCCACGCGTCCCAGTCTCAGGTTCGATCCCAATGGAGTCGTTCACGGCTTCGTTCAGCCGCTGTTTGCACCCCAGGTAGCGTTCGGTGGTCTGAACGCTCACATGACCCAGCAAGAATTGAATTTGCTCAAGCTCTCCGCCCGCCACGTGGCAGAGTCGCGCACACGTGCGTCGAAGGTCGTGCGGCGCTAGCTTGTCAATCCCTGCCTTCGCGGCGTGCTCGCCGGGGTGAGGGTCTGGGACGCCTGGCGCTTCCGCTCCGCCTCCGTTACGCTCCGGCTCCGCTCCGGCGCCAGAGCCTTCTCCCGGATGGCCAGGGCGCGCTGGTAGAGCGGCTCGGCTTCGGTGTACTTGCTCTGGGCGCGGTACAGCTCCGCCAGATTGTCCAGGGACGTGGCTACATTGGGGTGCTCCGGCTCAAAGGTTGCTTCGGCCACCTGTGCATACCAAAAACTCGACCACGGTACCAATATAGTCTGCCGCGGCTCTACATACTTCCCATTCGGAATCGTGCTCATGGAGCCTCCTGTTATTCTGGGAAGTCCTCACGTCCCGGTGAGGC
>Ga0315282_10013573_pt1 | contig 12260 bp, 10 predicted proteins | sample YL17G07_20_MG_FD_203693 | JGI IMG/M metagenome (GOLD analysis project Ga0315282, IMG submission 203693) | Sediment microbial communities from Yellowstone Lake, YNP, Wyoming, USA - YL17G07_20 | ecosystem: Environmental > Aquatic > Freshwater > Lake > Sediment | place: USA: Wyoming | collected... | reverse complement strand
TGTTATGTTCAATGATAAAACGGTTGTTTGGGTGCTGGAATATATCTTTGGTAGTACATTGGTTATCCTGCCACTGGCTGGTCTGGGTGTTTACAGGTATATCTGGATGAACACCAACTTATGGGCTGCGGCTCTATTCATTGTCTGTCTCGGCGTAATCTTGATTTCTTGCGCCAGTTCAATGAGACAGCGAATGCTTTTGGCAAAGCGCATAGAAAGGCTCGCCGAGCAAATCCAATGTCACACCATATCTTGACAAGATTCAACCGCAACTGAAAGCCAGCAAATAGCAGGCGCTGCCGAACCTCACAGGATAGCGATTATAGCCACTTTGCGGTTCGTAGAATGGCCGAACGGCTCTTGGCGTGAGTCATAATATAGCCTTTTTTCAGAAATCGGCCTGTTTCTATCTCGGCTCATTATTGGTGTCTGTGTTGAAAATGGAAACACATACATTAAATCAGCCTGCTTCCGCGCAAACCGATTCTTCAAAGGTCACCCCCGCTCTTGCTTCGCAAGAAGCTGCGGGGGCTCACTCGATGGTCCAGAGCGTTACGGAGTCCTGGTCCCTGACAAACACGCGGCTGCCCGCGACGACTGGGTAGGCGTAGGTCTGATTCTCCGCGACTTTGAAGTTGGCCAGCTCCTTGTATTCCTTGTCGCCGGGCTCGAACACGACCAGCGGGGATTTGGAGGTCAGGGCCATTACGACTGAGCCGGCGTCAACTATGGACCCGAAACTGCCGCGCCCGCCTGTAGGGTCGGTCCAGGCCGTCTGGCCGGTCTGGGCGTTGATGCAGAAAAAGTTTCCGCGCTGAGAGAGGCCAAAGAGCAGACCGTTCTTAAGCACCGGCGAGTTGAACTGGACGGCGTTCTCCGGATTGCTCCAAAGCTCTTTGGCGACAAACCCATCGCCCTGCTTCTCGATTTTCACGGCCTTGGTGCCGCGGCCCTGCCCGGCGTAGATGATTGTCTGGCCATCCACGATGGGGGTGGCGGCATTGTAAGCCATTCCCTGGGGTGCGAACGGCGCCTCCCACAGGAGCTTTCCATCCGGCACGGCGATGGCCACTATGTTTTTCTCCGTCTGGGTAATGACCATCTTCGCGCCTTCCACGGTCATCAGGACGGGCGAGGCATAAGCCGGGCCGTCGCCGGTCCATTTCCACTTCTGGTTTCCGGCGGCCAGGTCATAAGCAACGATAGCACCCTCGCCCTGTTTGCCGAGGTGCGCGATGCACAGGCCGTCCACGACTATCGGCGACATGGCCGTGAAGAACTTGGGCCAGGCGCCGGGGAAGTCATCTTTGCGCCACAGCATCTTGCCGGTGGCGGCATCGAGGCAGGAGAGGATTCCGCCGACGCCGAGCGTAACGACCTTTCCATCGGCCACCGTCGGCGAACTCCTGGGTCCCGGATGCGCCGAGGGCGCTCCGCTGACGGCCTGGGCGGCATACTTGTCCTGCCAAACTTCCTTGCCGGTAGCGGCGTCGAGGCAAAGGGTGATTTCGTCCCCACCCTGTCGCGCAAAGACATAAAGCTTGTCGCCCACCAGTGCCGGCGTGGCGTCGCCCTGGCCTACTGTAACTTTCCACTTCTGCGTAAGCTTCCTGGGCCAGGTCTTGGGCACTGTGAATCCCGCTGCCTTTGCATCCCGATTGGTCCCGCGCCACTGAGGCCAGTCCTGCGCCAAGGCGCAGCTCGCGCTCATCAAGACCACACAAGCCGTAAGCACAACCATTGTTCGATTCGCGTCTTTCATAGCAAATACCTCCAGTTTAATTTGTAATAGTGATTGACCTTTTCTCTACGTATGCGGAGGATACGCCGCGACATGCCTTTCGTCAAAGGAAAAACGACAAGAATTTGGGGTGTCCCGGGAACATAGAAACACTGTTATTTATTATTCACTGACTTTAGACTATAATTATCGGCGCGTTTGTTAAAAATCAGGCGGTATTAACCTTATTTAGAAGAGGCAAAACTATGGCAGCTAAAAAAATTCTTTCGCTGGTCCTGACGTTGGGTATTCTCGGAGGGTGCGAGACAAAACCCGAAGCCGTGAGTGTTAAAAAGCCGACCGCACAAATGATGGGGCTGGCTCTCAAGAATGTCAAGCCCAACGCGGCAACCTTGATATTCGATGTTGAGGTTGATAACCCGTATCCGGTTGGTCTGCCGTTGACGAGTTTAAGCTACACGCTTGCCAGCGACGCAAATACGTTCACTTCGGTCGCTGATGACCTTCAAACCACCGTTCCGGCAAACAGTAAGCAAACCGTTTCTCTGCCGGCCAAAGTCAACTACAGGGGTATGTTAAAAACCCTGGGAGTTAAGCCCGGCTCAAAAATTTCTTACAAGGCGGAATTACTGCTGTCGGTGGATGCCCCCGGTTTGGGGTCTGTGCAGCTTCCTTTGAGCAATGAAGGTGAGCTGGCGCTGCCGAAGGTTCGAAAGAAAACAAAGCAAGTTAAGCCAACACCACAAGTCAAAGAGACGCCACAGGTCGAGGAAACACGCTCTCCGGATGTGATATTTGTTCCTACGCCCCAGGAGGTGGTGGACAAGATGCTGGAGCTGGCGGAGGTGAAAAAGGACGACATAGTTTATGACCTTGGCTGCGGGGACGGCCGGATTGTAGTAACCGCGGCACAAAAATACGGCTGCAAAGCCACAGGTTATGACATAGACCCGCAGCGTGTGAAAGAATCGCTGGCGAACGTAGAGAAGAACAATGTCGGCCACCTCGTTACAATCGAGCAAAAGGACATCTTCACCCTCGACCTCAGCAAGGCGAACGTAGTCACCCTTTATTTGCTTCCGGACCTGAACGTCAAGCTTATCCCGCAGCTGGAGAAGCTCAAACCGGGCTCGCGGATTGTCTCACACGACTTCGCAATGGAAGGTGTCCAGCCGGACAAGGTCATCGAGATTACCACCAACGATAACAACGTCGAACACAAGGTATATCTGTGGACGGCACCGCTTAAGAAGATTGAGCGAAAAGGGCCGGCTGGGGCCGAGACCGAATCATCACAGGAGCCAGACCAGTTCTGAAACACCCTAAACTTCCTGCTCAGTTTTGCTCGTCTCTCGCGGTTTGTGTTTCGTATCTCGCAAGACGGAGACTGTGATGCATATTGATTCATACGAATTTGGCGAAATCGTTATTGACGGCGTGGAATATGATAGCGACTGCCTGATAACCGGCAACCGCATCCAGGCCAACTGGCGGAGAAAAGAGGGACACCTGTTGACCATCGAAGACCTTCAGGATGTGATTGCGGCACAGCCGGCGGTTTTAGTGGTTGGCTGTGGGGCATCCAGCTTTATGAGGGTGGAGGCAAAGACCAGGCAGCTCCTGCAACAGCACAATATCCAATTAGAATCGCTCGATACCTACAAAGCGGTAGAGAGGTTTAATGAATTAAAGCGGACAGGAGTAAATGTTGCCGCTGCGCTGCACCTGACCTGCTGAAGACAAACTGGATTCCTGCTCCCCGCCTTCGCGGGGACAAGTTTACACCTGCGAAAGCAGGTGCAGGAATGACCCTTACAAACTAATCTGCGAAAAGCGACAAATTGTGTGTAACAACCAGAAGCATACGACTGTGCAGGGTCATTTCTTTGGTTCGTCCGGCTTTTCTACCCTGCCAGTCATTGGCACGAAGCGGACGGGCATAACATTTTTTCTCTGGATGCGGCCCTTACCGTCTTTAGTAACGACAACAAGGTACTGAAAGCCGATGTCGTCTTCGCAGGGCAAAATCATTCGGCCGCCCGGCTTTAGCTGCGCCAGCAACGGCGGCGGTATGCGGCCCGCTGCGGCGGTCCCGATAATTGCATCAAAGGGAGCCTTCTCTTCCCAGCCGAAGTAGCCATCGCCGGCTCTGACGAAGACGTTTTTGTAGCCAAGCTCTTTGAGGCGAGCTTTTGCGGAGTCAGCAAGCTCTTTGACAATCTCAATCGTATAGACTTCTCTTGCGATTTCGGCGCAGACGGCGGCCTGATAGCCGGAGCCGGTGCCTATCTCCAGAACCTTATAGTCGCGCTTCAGCGCCAGGGCCTCGGTCATAAAAGCCACGATATAGGGCTGACTTATGGTTTGGTTGAAGCCGATGGGAAGCGGATGGTCGGCATAAGCGTAGGGCTGCTCACCGGCAGGCACGAAGGCGTGCCGAGGCACTATCCGCATCGCCTTCAGGACGTTGGGGTCGTTGACATCTCGTGCCTTGATTTGCTCAGCGACCATTCTCGCTCGCTCTCTAACCCGCTCTTTGAAGGCGGGGTGTTTATGGTCCGGGCGGTTCGGGTCGGCGGGCGGCTGGTTGGCATCAGCGACTTTATTATCCGAATCCGAGGCGAAAGCCGGCGGAGGACCCGTCACGTAGCGGGCAGTTAAAATAAACACAGTCGGCGCAAGGAGTAAGAATAGAAACAGGGGAAGGTAAAGCCGCTGCTGCATAAGTTCTCGATATTTCGCATCCATCGCAATAACACCATTTTATTGTTGCCGGCAATAAGTAACCTATATTATAACATACCGGCGCAAGCAATTTCAGCATAATCCTGCTTTGGTGCCGATTTTTATAGGCCGGGTGGCCTGTCGCAGGTTTGGGGACGTAATACTAAAAATTTGCAAAAAATCGCTTGCAGGACAGGGGTTGGCTTTTATACTATTAAATAGACTGATGCGGGTGTAGCTCAGGGGTAGAGCGTCACGTTGCCAACGTGAATGTCGTGAGTTCGAATCTCATCACCCGCTCTCGTCAAGAGCACAAGAGCATAGGTGCACAAGCATAAACGACTTATGCTCTTGTGGCTTGTGCACTTGTGACTTATGCACTATGATAGTATCGGTGAGGCACCGGCTAATGGGTAGTTTGGCGTTGGTCGCCGATGTGCTTAAGGCACCAATATATTTGGCCTAGAAAATTGCAAAAACCTGGCTAAGAGATGTTACTCTCTAAAGAGTCTTTCATAAAAAAAGCTAAAGTGGCAAATAAGGAGAAATTGCTGAAGTACGGCATATTTTTAACGGCTTGGATTCTTTCTATTTGCCTCCTCTTTCAATTTTCAGCAAATAATGAGCTAAATATTTCCCCCCCAAAACTGATTGTACCCTCCAAATTCGATTTGCCTTCAAACCAAATTAGGGCTTTTAGATTTGTACGTTACAATCCTGGAAAAAACAATAAACCTTCCTTTTGTGTTTCCTTCGATAATCTTCTTATCGAGAATAATAAATTAGGAATATTTAAGAGTGCTTTACATCAAATTGTCCGAATAAGCAATTTGGAGTTTAGATCATATCATTATCCCGAAAATTTAACAGAACCAAGTGATTCAATTCACAACTGGCTTTCAAAAGAGAACTCCGAAACTCAAGTAAGAAACCGTTCGGATGATTGCCTGCACAATTTACTTTTCCCAAATAACACTATAGCCCAGGTCAGAAGCTGCATTGATAACTTATTGGATAAACAAGATGGTTGGCGAATCAATCTTGATATCAGCTCCGGTAATGTTTCAGAATTAGTCATCAATAATTTCAGTTACAGTATTTTCTCTGGAAATGATTTAGTTTTAAGCATACAAAGCAAAAGAGCTATAGCATCCTACAGTAGTTCTGGGCTGATTCTTAGAGGCCACGTTATAATTAAGACCGGTAAGGGAAATACTCTCGAAAGCAATTGTATTGAATGGGATATAAATAATAACATCTTCACCGTCCAAGGTGTGTATGTATTGAATCAGAACGGCACCGTCAAAACGGGCAGAGATGTAACTTTAGACCATACCCTTAACGAAATTATCCCCAAACAAACGGTTAAAGATTGCCAGGAGGAAAAAACAAAATGCTTCACAAAATTATAATATTTATGATAGCTGGTCTTGGTGTTATCACGTCAAGCTCCTCAGCGAGTGAACCCAATGATTACATTATTCCTGGTCGATCGTTATTATTCAATGGAACAGTTTCTGGCTTACGCGCAGCGTATGAAGTATTTGATAATGGTTTGAATGATTCTAACTGTGTTGAATGTAATTCCAATAGAGAACTAATATTTCTGCACGCCATTACGCGAATATCAATGTGGGCATTTAGAGACAATGGCCCACCGGTTGACAGTGCCATTGAATTTGCTCGCGAATTTGATATAGAGTTGCTCGGAGATTACTGGCAGGAGCTTGATATAAATTACCCTGACAGCAATTACCCTACCAATCAGCATAACGCTTATGTAATTCCGAAAGATATTCCTGACATAATAAATGGGATTGTGAATTTTATAGATGTATCAGCAATTCCAGAGATTAATGCTGTCATTGACGAACTCAACTTAATCACAGATGCGCCGGATGATCGCTTCAGAATATTCTTCGATCCTAACGAAACACGTATGTTTTTCGGGCCAGACACACCTGGTTTGGAAAATGATGTGGAAGTAGACTACGGAGATGTTCTGGTGCTGAAGGGACTGCTTATGGCGCTAAAAGCTATGCTGCAATCCCAATCAGCGTATGATGTATTTATCGATGCTAATGATATGCTAATAGAAAAGGTTTATGGGGATTGCTTTAATATAAATATTGATTTACTTCTGCCGCATCCTGACCTGCTGAAGGTTCTACCCACAGTTAATGACTCAAATGATGGTGCTTCTGTTTTGGCTAAGGTGAGGCAGGATTGGATTACCTCAATAAACTACTATCTTGATGCAATAGATTACATTTCAAACGAGAATAACCCGCCGGGTTCAGACCCACAGGAGGATGAATTACTGTATATCGATCCTAACGACAGAGATATAATAAATCTGGTAAATAGCAGGATTATTACAATTAGAGATTCAATTTCGAATGACACAGTTGGTGTCTATCCCTGGAAGACAAAAAAGACTTACGAGCTACAAGACCCTTGTTCAACAACAACCTGGGCCTTAACTCTTAATTATGATATTATCAATTTACCTTATGATGAACCCGGAAGTTTTGCAGCCTCAGATAACAATTCTGCCCCCAGCCCTTGGAGGGTTACGGATATTAGCCGTGATGGAAACGAACTGATGCTGGAAATGGAATATGACGTCCCCGGATACTGGGGCGGGGCCTTTTTCTCGGGCACACTCAGTGGTGACCAGAACGACATAACTAATGGAACATTTTCATATTGGGGGCCAGATTACGGAACAATTTACAACCTTTCTGGATCGGTTGTTAGTACTGAAGTCGAAGAAAAACGAATAGACCTAAATCCGATTTTTGGGTCCTCGGCTCGTTATCCTTATCCAGTAAATCCCAGAGATTTGTTGCCCGAATTTGACGAATGGAATGCTGCTCAGCCTGGAACACTTGGTCACGGCTTAGATGATGATGCGACTTTAGGAGGAATTTTGCCGGATATGACACAGTATGATTGGCAAAAGATGTTGGACTTGCAGCCAAGTGGTTTGCTGTATCTTGATTTTATCAGTCCCTGGCAAATCACCATCGATGGCAATATAAACGACTGGAATTTAGACCAGTTAGTCTTTACAGATATTGCTGGTGACACAAAGAATGATGTCAATGGAGTTGACATCAAGAAAGCTTACCTGGCTTACGACTGGCAAAATCTATATGGTGCAATCGAACTCTATGATAATATTGGCAGTACCAGTTCTTATTACGAGGTTTGGTACGACTTTATTTTGAGTTATTCGCCCCAAAATACATTATCCTTGCACACTCTTGGCTTCGAAATAGGTACTTGGAGGGATGAGGAAGAGAGCGGTTATTGGTGTTCACTTGCCTACATGGCGGGCACTGATAGCTGGACTTATCAGGAAGATAGTTATTCTGTTGCTGTCGGACAAAAAGCAATTGAATTTAAAATCCCATTCTCAGTTATCCCGGATTATCTGCCTGGAAGATTTATCTCTATCATCAGTGGTGGATATAGTGAAGATTTTGACACAGAGACAACGAAAATTGATGGTGAAGAAAACTTGACACATCTAAAAATTGGCGACATAGGAACCATAAGCGGCACTGTAAGCTATAATGGCTACAAAGGCGATCCAATTTTTGTCCATGCCTACACTGATCCTGCAAATCCCGAAGAAAGCGCGGTTGCAACTACTATGATTACAGAGCCTGGCCCATATAAACTCACAGGCATCGGAATCGGCTGGAAGGGTTTTGTACGAGCATACACTCCTTTATTTGGATTCGAGAATCCTTTTGAATTGGGAGCTTTTCAAGTTCAATCATCTATGCCCGTATTTCTAATGGGTGATACCTTAGATGATGTTGATATTACCTTAAATTACCCCGTTAAACTTCAAAAAGACGTATGGAAATCGGGCGAGATTGATTCTGTTACCAGAGAGGTCGATTGGTATTACTTTGACGCAGTTGCCGGGGGTACATACACAATAGATTTAGCAAGAGGTACAGCACAGTACGCATGTATTGCTTTATATGACAGAGATGCTGACACCGAGTTGATTGAAACTTATTATTGGCAAACTCAGCAACTTATCTGGCTATGCCAGACAAGTGGCAGATACTATGTCAAGGTGGATAACGGCTATTATCAGCCTGCCAGCGGAACTTACCAAATACGAATGACAAGCGACCTTACCTGTCCACAGGCAGATATTGCTTGTGCTGAATGGGTTGGAGTTAGAGATTGTAAAGTCGATTTCTATGATTTTACTGTTTTAATTTCACGCTGGTTGGATCGATGCACACAACCTTATTGGTGTGACGAAGCTGACCTTGACAAAAGTGGTTCAGTTGATTTTGTAGATTTTGCTACTTTGGCAAATGAATGGTTGTCAAATGGTACGCCATAACCTAAAGAATAATATAAATTTCAATATTTCCAAAAAAATGATATGATAGTAACCGATCTAGCAAAATATAAAATATTCGTAAAGATTCTTGTAGTTGCTACACCAATCTCCAAATCTACAGTAGAGGGTGAGCAAACTATTCCTGAACCTTCTTCTCAAGTCAAAATCAGCCAATACTAGGAGAAAACCTTGATCCATCAGCATCAAGCAAAAATCTTAACAGGAGTAGCTAAATGGCAGAAGAACAACAATCCACCGCATTGAAAAATACCGTTACTATCGAGCAGGCAGGCCCGTGCAAGAAAAAGGTCATCATAGAAATCCCGCAGGAAGCCATAAAGAGCACCACCGACAATGAATATGACAAGCTGCGTAAAGATGCGCTGGTGCCTGGTTTTAGAAGGGGGCGGGCGCCGCGGCGGCTTCTGGAAAAAAGGTTCGGCAAAGAAACCTCGGAGCAGATTAAGCTGCGATTACTGGCCGAGGCAAGCGACTCGGCGATTAAGGACAATAAGCTCGATGTCATCGGCGACCCGAATATCGACTTCGAAAAGGTAGAACTTCCGGCGGAAGGAACATTGAAGTTTGATTTTGAGGTGGAGGTCCGGCCGGAGTTTGACCTGCCGCAGCTTGAGGGCGTTGCCGTAACGAAAACAAAACTGGCGGTCACCGAGGGGCAAATCGACAGAGAAATCGAGCAGCTATGCAAATGGTCGGGCGTGTGGACGCCGCGAGAGCAAGAACCTGTCGAAGCCGGCGACCAGATAATCGGAGACGTGGTCCTCAAGGTCGAGGGTGCCGAGGCGGAGCAGAAGCTCGACAATACCGAGATATTTGTGAGGCGAAACGGCTTTGTCGGAACTGTTCCGGTCGAGAAACTTGATGAACTGTTGGCGGGAGCCAGGGCCGGCGACACTAAAAACACAACCGTCGAAGTGCCAAAGACATATTTTAGAGAAGAATACCGTGGGAAAAAGGTGGATGTTCAGATAACCGTCAAAGATATAAAGTGGCTTAAACCGGCGGAGCTGGATGAGAGCTTTCTGAAGAGATTAGACGTTGAAAATGAAGACGAGCTGCGTGAGAAGACGCGAGATACGCTGCAGGGGCGACTGGAGCAGCAGGCGAGAACAGAGATGACCGAGCAGATTTACAAGTACCTGCTCGACAATACCAAGTTTGACCTGCCGCTGGACCTTGTCGCGGAGCAGGCAAGCACGCTGCTGCAAAGGCAGTATGTGAATCTGCTGATGCGCGGGCTGACGCGGGAGCAGGTAGAAGAACAGATGGGCCAACTGCGGGCAGGCAGCGAAGAGCAGGCCAAAGACCAGCTCAAGACGTTCTTTGTGATGGACAAGGTGGCCGACAAGCTCGGGATTGAGGTGACCGAGGAAGAGATTAACGGTCATATCGCCCAGTTGGCGATTCACCAGGGGATGCGGCCTGAAAGGATGAAAGAAGAGATGACCCGCAACGGCTCACTGGCGCAGCTTCGCCTTGAGGTCCGGCAGAGTAAATGTATTGCAAAACTGCTTGAATCGGCAAAGATAACCGAGAAGGAGCTGGAAAAGGAGAGCGAAAAGAGCGAGAAAAAAACGGCCAGGAAACCGGCTAAAAAAGCAGCAGGCAATGAGAAAAAAGAGACAAAAACACATAAAACGCCGACTAAAAAGAAGACCGGTGAGAAAAAAGCCGATTAGGAATTTATGATAAACGCCAGGCAAAAAGCCCACATACAAGGTGCAAATTTGTAAAGGGGGCGATAAATGTCCGTTAAATGCCCGAAGTTCGAATTTCAGATTCCAAATTTCAAATTCCGGTCTGTCAACGACTTCCCGGGAGGTTGTGGGTGCAGCTTCCTGGAAAATGAAAATACGGTCTTTGCCAGGAACCCGGAAGTATATGACCAGTATGGTCCTTATCAGCGATACCGCCAGATGAGCCTGGATGATATGCTGTTAGAGAACCGGATTGTGTTTCTCATCGGGGAGATATCATACCAGAGGGCCGCGGAAGTCATTATGAAGATGCTGTATCTGGACAACCTGAAGCGCAACAGCGAGATCAGCTTATACATCAACTCGCCTGGAGGCAGCGTTGACGACACAATGGCCGTTTACGACACCATGCGATTTGTCAACTCTCCGGTGGCGACCTATTGCATCGGCAGGGCGCAGTCCGGCGCGGCGCTGGTGCTGGCAGCGGGGACGAAGGGCAGCCGATTCGCCCTTCCGCACGCCAAGGTTATGCTCCATCAGCCCTGGGGCGGGGTCAGCGGTCAGGCGGCCGACATCAAAATACAGGCCGAAGAAATCCTCAAGGCCAAGGTTATGATAAACGAAATCCTTGCGAGACACACCGGCCAGCCGGTTGGAAAAATCGCCGCCGAAACCGAAAGAGACAGATATATGACCGCTGATGAGGCCCGCGAATACGGCCTTATCGACGAAGTGCTCTACGAAGAAGACAAGGGAAAAAAGGCAGCGAAAAAAACAAACAATAGCAAATAGGAATCACAGATATGACCCTTAATCAGAATTTGGTGCCGATAGTGATTGAGAAGAGCGGGCGGGGCGAGCGGGCATACGATATTTATTCGAGATTATTGAAGGACAGAATTGTCTTCCTCAGCGGACCGCTTGACGACACACTCGCCAATTTGATTATCGCCCAGATGCTTTTCTTGAGCAACGAAGACAGCAAAATGGACGTCCACTTTTACATCAACTCGCCGGGCGGCTCCATCACTGCCGGTCTTGCAGTATATGATACGATGCAGTTTCTGCGATGCGATGTCGCGACATATTGCATCGGGCAGGCGGCAAGTATGGCAGCACTGCTGCTGGCGGGCGGAAGAGCGGACAAGCGGTTCCTGCTGGCCAACAACCGGATTCTGCTGCATCAGCCGCTGATAACCGGACATCTAATCGGCCCTGCGACCGACATAGATATCGAAGCGCAGGAAATACTGCGGCTTCGCGACGTGCTTTATAATATACTTGCAAAACACACGGGCCAATCGGTGGAGAAGGTCGAAAAAGACTGCGACCGCAACCTCTGGCTGGATGCGAAAGAGGCAATAGAATACGGCCTGGCCGATAGAATATTGCAAAAAGCGCCGGAAATTGTCAGGCCCCCGGACTTCAGACCACAGACCCAGACAGAAGAAACTTAAAATGCAAAGTGAAAAAGTGTTGAAGAGAAAATTCAATAGTTTCGGGCTTTCGGTTTTACACTTTTCGCTGTCTTTGCTGGTGTTGGCTCTCGGCTGCGAGAACAGCAATAAGAACGCATCGCCGGCGGACCAGGTCCAAAAATTGACGGAAGAAAATTCGCAACTGCAAAATCAAATCGCCCAATCCGGTAACGAAAACCAGCAGTTGAAAGAACGCATACAGGTCCTTTCGGGCCTGCCGC
>Ga0315282_10013572_pt1 | contig 12262 bp, 17 predicted proteins | sample YL17G07_20_MG_FD_203693 | JGI IMG/M metagenome (GOLD analysis project Ga0315282, IMG submission 203693) | Sediment microbial communities from Yellowstone Lake, YNP, Wyoming, USA - YL17G07_20 | ecosystem: Environmental > Aquatic > Freshwater > Lake > Sediment | place: USA: Wyoming | collected... | reverse complement strand
ATTTCTCCCATTACCTTGGGATCATAGAAGATTTGCACTCCATACTCATTTCTGTCCTTTATCCTTTCCATTACAGTAAGAAGCCGATCATAGTCCTCCTTAAGCCAGTTCTTTACAACCTGGTCAGAAGAAGTAGAATCATCCTTGGGCTGCAGTATAGTATCAAAACCAAGAGGGATTACGGTATCAAATCGTTCCTTTGCCGCATCCAGGACATTTTGATGAGCTCTTGCCCAGTTTTTAACTGTTTCATCATCATTAGATTGATACGGCTCAAGAGAACAGTTATGGACAATAGCACAAAGCTCTTTATAGGAAATAGTGTAAACCTCACTGCCATCTATACCTATCGAGCCCAGCCTTGCTGTCTCTCCGCCAGCAGCAATTCCGTATAAATATCGCCCTTTAGCCTGAGCAGTAATTCCAGATTCTCCAACCGGTGCCTCCGCCGAAGCCTCGACTTTCTCCCTGAGAGCTTCTTCATGATGAACCTTTTCTGAAACTGCTGGTATTTCCTCTCCTGTGGCAGGTGTCCTCACCTCTTTTAATATAGTCTCGTGAGCCTCTGGGGCTGAAGAGATAGACCTGGTTAGCTCTTCCAGGAGAGTTTCTAACTGTTTGGTTTGTACCTTGTGTTGAGTCAGCTCGGAAGCCAGGAATTTGATGATTCTGGGGTCAATAGCTCTCTCCTTTTTCTGACGAGCAGCCTCCAGGGATTCAACAAAGGCAGATATAACATCAAGTGCTGCCTCATTAACCGGCGTGCCAGCGGCCTTAAAGACAGCCTTTATATTTTTCTTGTTAATCGGTTTGTGAGCTATATGCAATGCCAGTACAACATAAAAGATCTCTTCCATAGTTTATCTCCCTATATTCCCTTTTCTTCTGCTTCTTCTTTCCATCTCTCTGGATTGACCATTCTGTCTATTACATCATCAACGATCTCATCCAGACCATCTCTCACTGCCTGGACTGATTCGGTAATACCTTGTTCCTTTTTAATTTCCTCCAGGGCGACGTCTAAATCCATCAGGGCTTCTCCCAGTCTTTCGCATTCCTCCTCGGTCAAAATTCCGCTTTCCATTCTTTTAAATGCCTGGATTTTCAGAGCATCTCTAATGACCTCAACAAGAGCCAGAACAAGTCCCAGGACCCCATGCTTCAGATTATCTTCGTTAATATCGATAGCCATAATCTAAACTTCTATCTCTGTTCCTTCTTCAGAGTGATTTGCAGAATGCCATTTTTATAGGTTAGGTTCAGCTCGGCTTTAACTGAGCAGGGCAGTTCTATCTCTTTATAATACGCCCGACCAGCAGCCTGGGCAGAGAGGATAAGCAGATTGTCTTTCACCTTCGCCTTTACGTCCTTCTCGTCTACCCCCGGTAGCTCAGCAATTACTTTCAGGCAGTCACCCTCATCAAATATGTCGGCAATCACTTCTCTCTTTGGTGGTTGTACTGCTGCCTCCTCTCCAAGCGTGGTTCGACTGGCTCTCAGGGTGGTCTTAGGGGGAATGATATTCCTTCTCGCCCCCTCTGCTCTCGTGAGAGGGGAAGCTTTTTCCAGCTGGCGTTCAATCTCGGCATCGGCAACTTTTAGTCTCTTCTTAAAAGCTTCTGACTTTTTCAGTCCCCTGACCAACTCACCGAGGCCAGGGATAATCTCGCCCAGCCCTTGAAGAGCACTCTCAGTTACCCCGCTTATGTCCTCATCCTTTTCTTCATCGTCGGGTTTCCTCACCTTATCCTCCTCTGGTTTCTTCTCCTCAGCCATAGCATGTTCCTCCTACCTTACACCTACTTCGAGATAGCTTCCATAGTCTATTATTAACATTTTTGCTCCTTTTTCTTCAAACTGATCTTTAATATGCTATTCTTAAAAAGTATTTCTGGGTGGACGAAATCCACTATAGTTGGTAGTTGAGCAATTATGATAATATTTTCTTTCTCGTTAAATATATCTACCAAAGGTTTATTCCCGCTGGAAATATCATCTTCGCCCAAAAACCACCAGCTAAAGAGGATCTTCTCGCCAGTAAGAGGATCCATTTTTGACTGTTCAAAGCTTACTATCGGCTTGCCCCAGAGATGTTGAGCGTTTTCGTTTATGGCATCTTTCAACCTGTGTAAGATCTCGAAGTCGCCTGGAGCATCAATGAGATTCCTTAGTTCAGATATCTCAGCGTGTCGGTGCCACCACAGGTACCACAATATAGCCCGGCTCTTTTCATCCAAAACTTCAAGGAGTTGAGCCAAATCTTCCTTGATTTTACTCTTTCTCTTTATATCCACAGCGCCAGCATCCATTTTTTAAAAATTCTTCAGTTATTACTGTTGTGCCGCAGTTTGGACACTTCATTCGGTATCCCATTTTTTTATTAACTCCCTCACGTCCAATGGAGATACCTGAGTTTCTTTTCGCATCAGCTAAATCAATCTCCTCTTCTATCCCTTTCCAACCACAGATAAAGCATCCATTTTCAATTAGATTCTTTCTTATCTGCTTTTTACCACATTTAGGACAAAGTGCATAATACTTGCTCTTCTCCAGTCTTTTCTTTTCTTCTTCCTGAGCCTCTTCAACGTGATCTAACACCTTGTCTCCTAGACCTAAGGTAGGGTCGATTCCCAAAAATCCAAATTTTCCTTTTTTCTTATCTTTTGACATCTTTTACTCTGTAGGTATTTCAACTTCGGCTTTAGCCTTCTTTGCCTTAGCACTTACCCATCCACACCATGGACATCCCTCATTCATGAGTTCTTCAACGGGAACCATCTTGCCACACTGGGGACATGCCTCCTTAGCTATATTGACCTCTTTCCATGCAGCTGTTTCATAATTAGTTCCACTGGGAAATTCTAAACCATACTTGGCTGCCGTCGCAAAGGAAGCCAGAGCTGCCCTTATCTTAACCCCTAAAAGCTCAACTCCAGCTACTGAAACGCAGATATCGGCATTAATAACAAGACCTTTATCTAATATACGGTCAATAACATCTACAAGAGTACTTGAAGAGTCATCCTTAATTGGTTGCATAGCCATTATTTATTTACCTCCTGAGTTTTTGTTGTATTCCCTTACTGCCTTTAATCTTTCAATAAGTTTGGTTTCCAATTCCTTGTATTCCTCTTCGCTTATGTCTCCATCTTCCAGTAATAATTGAAGCTCTTGAAGTCTCTCTTTAATTGAGTCCTCGGTTAAAAGGCTTTTTTTATTTATTTCATCTCTTAGTTTCTCTAATATGTCCATAGCAAGAGTAAGAGGAACACCTATTAAAATATCATCTATTATTAGCATCTCAAAGCTCCAATTTTATGTTGACAAAATTATAAGGAGGTAAGGGACCAGCATATTTGAAATCCAATTTATCCTGATACTCGGAATTTAACTTATAAATTTCTTCTTTGAATTTATCCTCCATAGGCCTTTCTATTAAGAAAGAGGCATTTAAGATATTCTTAATTCCTCTCGGATCATTCAATCGAGTATCAACAGAGAATCCCTTAAGAATATTGTAAACCTGCTGAGCATATTTAATCTTCCATTTCATAGCAATACCTTCTATTAATTTACCAGCTTCTACCAGTAAGTTCTGTGCTTCGATAGTAGGAGATGATACAGTGCTTATCTTCGTTTTAAGTTTAGAGAATTCCTGATGCTCGTTCTGAAGTTCTTTTATTACAGCTTCCCGGTTCCAGGAAATCTTTACGTCGCCTTCTATCTTGCCAGAAAGTCTTTCTAATTCTTTAACAAGAGCCTGATAATTTTCCTTTAATAACCTTAGAGCTTCGTCTTCACTATTGGCTATCATACCAAAACCTATAGGAAGAAGGTCGTAGATTTTTAAAAGTTTATCTTGAACTACTGTGTGAGCAAGTATATTCTTCCGGGTAAGATCTATCTCTCCAATCTCAATGTTGCTTACTACTAATGATAAATCTTGATAACTGATAATATATACTTCAGCATCTTCTACTCCCAAAAAACCAAAATTTTTAAATTGAGGCTTCTTTATAATTCCATAGAGATATCTACCTTGACAAGACATCTATTTCTCCTTTCTCTCCTCTCTGATTCTTTAACCATTCAATAGCTAAATTAAAATGTCTTTTAAGAATCTGGAGTTTATCTCCTTCTTGTTTATTCTTAATAGATTCTCTAATTGCTATCATAGAAGCTTCTCGGCAAATAACCTCTATATCCGAGCCAGTTATCCCTTCTGTCTTTTTAGCTAATTCTTCTAAGTTAACATCGGGAGCTAACGGCTTTCTTCTCATATGGACATTAAATATCCCCTGTCGTGTTTTTTCATCAGGTATGGGAAATTCCAGGATAAAATCAAACCTTCCTGGCCTCAAGATGGCAGGATCAATCAAATCTTTTCTATTCGTAGCAGCAAGAACCAGCACCCCTCCTTTAAGCTCTTCCAGCCCATCGAGTTCAGTAAGGAACTGACTGATTACCCTCTCTGTAACCTGTGAATCTGATGAAAGACCACGCTCAGGGACTAACGAATCAAACTCATCAAAGAAAAGAATGCAAGGACTGGCTTGCTTTGCTTTTCTAAATACTTCTCTTACTCCTCTTTCTGATTCTCCTATATATTTACTCATTAACTCAGGACCTTTAACCGAGATAAAATTGACCTCACTTTCATTAGCTAATGCCTTGGCTACTAAAGTTTTCCCTGTCCCTGGAGGTCCAGAGAAAAGAATACCTTTTGGGGGTTTTGCATCCGCCTTCCGAAATAGATCGGGATATTTGAGTGGCCATTCTACAGCTTCAATCAATTTCTGCTTTATCTCTTCCAGTCCACCTATATCTTCCCATCTTACATTTGGTATTTCCACAAAAATCTCTCGAATAGCTGAAGGCTCTACCTCTTTTAATACTTCCTCAAAATTGGCCATAGTTACCTCAAGATGCAGTAAAGTCTCATAAGGAATTTCGCTCCATTGAAAGTCAATGCTCGGCATTATCCTTCTTAGTGCATTCATAGCTGCTTCACGGCATAAAGCTTCCAGATCAGCCCCTACAAAACCATGTGTAATCTTAGATAACTTTTCCAGGTCTACATCCTGAGCAAGAGGCATACCACGGGTATGAATCTGTAAGATTCCCAAACGGCCTTTTTGATCAGGTATACCAATTTCGATCTCTCTGTCAAATCTTCCCGGTCTCCTTAAAGCAGGATCAAGAGAATTAGGAATATTAGTTGCAGCAATAACAATTACATTACCACGTGACTCTAACCCATCCATGAGAGCTAAAAGTTGAGCAACTACTCTCCTTTCTACCTGTTTTTCTCCTCCCATTTCTTCCCTCTTAGGAGCAATGGCATCAATCTCATCAATAAATATGATAGCAGGAGCATTAGCCTCTGCTTCAGAAAAAACTCCTCTAAGGCGAGCTTCACTTTCACCATAGTACTTTCCCATAATTTCTGGTCCAGTAATGTGAGTAAAATAGGCAGAAGTCTCGTTAGCCACTGCACGGGCAATCAATGTCTTACCACATCCTGGGGGACCATAGAGAAGTACTCCTTTTGGAGGGTCTATTCCTAATCGTTTAAAAACCTCAGGATATTTAAGAGGAAGTTCAATCATCTCTCTGACCTTCTGTAATTCTTTACTCAAGCCACCAATATCTTCATAGGAGACTTTAGTTCCTTTAGGTTTTGCCTCTCCTCTTTCTCTAACTTCAATTCTAGTTCTAGGATTTATTAGTACTGCTCCTTGAGGAACAGTACTAATAACCATAAACTCCTGGCTACGAGTTCCAAAGAGATTTGCTCTGATAGTATCACCCTCTACTAAGGATAACCCTTCTAAGAGAGTACCAATATATTTAATGTCACTTTCTCTGCTGATTAGACTCGTTACTGTTAATGGGCTCAACACTATTTTTTCTGCCGGGGAATAACTGATTTTTTGCACAGTTACTTTCTCATCCAGTGAGGATTGAGCATTACTTCTTAGAAGTCCGTCTATTTGAATAATGGATTTCCCCCGGTCTTCAGGATAAGCTGGCATAACTTTAGCTACAGTCTTTCTCTTCCCCTCAATCTGAATAATATCTCCTACATCTACGTCTATCTTCTCAAAGTCTCCCGGGTCTATTCGAGCAATACCTCTCCCAACGTCCCGAGGTTTTGCCTCAGCAACACGGAGGGTTAATAATTTTTTATTTTCATTCACGTTAGCTCTCTATCTTTCCCAGCGTGACCTCTAAAATCCCATTCTTGTAAGAAGTCTTAAGGGGTTCTCTTTTTACTTTACATGGTAGAAGAATTTCCTTAGCATATTTTCTATCTTTATTAGAAGCAGTAAGGTTGAGCATATCTTGAGACACTTCAATTTTAATATTTTCCTCTGATACTCCAGGCAATTCAGCAATGACCAGAATATGGTCTTTTTCATCGAAGATATCCACCATGGGTTCTCTAACTTCTTCCACCACCGGTCCCTTAGGAGTCTCTTTTACATTGCCAAAGGTCTCTACTATCGGTTTACCTCCCAGGGTCCTTATACTAAAGCCGTATACCACTTTACCTCTCTTAGGAAGTTCTACTTCTCCTCTCCTTTCAAATCCCTCCTCCCCCATTTTAGAGACCGATTCAAGGAGATCTCCTATCCCCTTGAATAACCCCCCGAAACCTATCTTACCAATGCCAAAGTCTACTTCACTTCTATCCTTTTTTTCCTTTTCCATATCTATCCTCCTGTGAATATTCTTTCGTGATCCTATTAAATATCCTGTATGTTTTCATCTCTCACCTTCTTTAACAAACTGATATTTTACATAATGGATTTTCTTTACAAGCTTCAAGAATTCTACAAAGAAAATCTAATGCCCCTTCGTAATTTCCGCAACCGCTTTTAGGGTTCAATTTCTCATATTCTTCCCTGTTTTCTTTCATGGCTTTTATGCCTTTCTCTAAAATTAAAATTGCGTCACTACAATTCATATTTTCTAAATTACTTAAAGTTATCCCCATAGCCTTGCGATACATAGAAGAAACATTATGAGTATAATTACCTACATCTGCTATAATTCTTTCCTCTTTCCCGGTAAAGATAACAAGATAGACTCTCCAGCTCATTTTTATTTCCTCAAATGTTTTTTTCGTTTTTCACTCCTCAATATCTTTATCTACATCACGTTCAGCAATCTGTACAAAATCCCAACTTTCAGAACCGTAAACTTCAAAAGACATACTGTCGTCATTTATTATAACAATTTACTCCTCACTTAGGTAAAATTCCTATCTTGCCTAAATGATAGATTTTAGTATATCTCATAATATTTGTTACCTATCCTGTCAGAGTGTAATTTTATCAGGTTTTAATTTAGCAGCGCTTGTCCTACTGTCTTTCAGCAGTAAGGGCTTCTTCTATCGCCTCTCTCACCTTTTCCCTTTCTTCTTTAGGGACCTCTGGCATCAGGATATCCAGAAAGATTTGTTTAAAAGCGCGATCATAGCTAAAAGTAGACTCATCCTTTAATTTTAGTTTTAGTACTTTTCCTATCACAATACAAGCTCGAACAGTGGGGGTGAGCTTATTTGATTTAGCTTCCCTGACCTTTTTCACGAGGTTGACAATACGTTGAGCATCTTCGAAGGGAAGATTAGACTTTGCCTGGGTGATAGCGATTTCTGTTTCTTCATCGAAATTATTCAGTTCCATGGTTACCATGCGGTCATGCAAGGCATCCTGACTTGGCTGCACACCAGCATATTCCTCAGGATTAGAAGTAAAGATAGCAGCGAAGTTTGGATGAACCTTAATGTAATTTACCTCACCACTGGATGCCGAGAGAGGCAGGATCCTCTCGGCAAGGACGGAGAGTAGCACATTATTTGTCTCTGGTCGTGACCTGGTAAACTCGTCATAAATCAGGGTGAATCCATATTTACAAGCAGTGGTCAAGCTGTTATCTATCCACTCTGGGCTAATGTTTTCCTCTATTTTGAGCACCGAGCTAATATAATTATCCCGCAGATAATTTCTGCGGTAGCCATAAATTCTACCGACCAGATCAGAGGTAGTAAATTCATATTCACCGCTAATCAAGACTGATGGCTGAGCTAACTGGGCAGCTATATGGAGGGCTAAGGTTGTCTTGCCCACTCCCACTGGCCCGGATAAGTGGACTGGGAAGCCTGCTCTGATATAACTAACGGCACGCTCAGTCAGCTCTTTAATATAAGGCGTCTCGACGAAATCCTCCTCCTTCTGGGGAGTAAAAATATCAACTTTATTATCCATTTTCTTCTCCATTTTCTTCTCCTCTCAATATTTCATTTCCTGCAATCTTTTCCCACCTTCCCAGCTGCAATTCGTGTTTTAACTTCATAAGGGCTCGGTTCTTGTTTACCTTAGCAGCTAACCTCACTCGAGCTTTAAGTAAGTTCATCCGGCACCTCTCCACCGCTCTATTCTGACGGGCAAATCTATCTATCTCTTTCCTTGTATCAATCCCAAGGGCTCTAACATCCATAACCGACCCAAGTAACTCCCGCTCCTCATCAGTCATAAATGCTGAGCTGGTGCTAATAGTTCTGATATCGTTTACCCTCCGGATATCGTTTACAGTTCTGATATCGTTTACCCCTCGCAGATCACCGCGCGATTTCTCCATGTGAGATTTCATAACACGCTCTAAGGACTTCTTTTCCTCATCAGTCATGAATACTGAGCTGGTGCTAATAGTTCTGATATCGTTTAGTCCTCGCAGATCACTACACGACTTCATTATCCAGCACCCCCTCACTCACCCATTACCGGGAAGTAAAGTTTTTCTTCTCTCCGGACCATTCCCTTTTCTATAAGTTTTCTTGCTGTTCGTCCCAGGACGACAGTAGCAACTCCTAATCTCTCAGATACTTCTGCCAGGGTTATTCCATTGGGATATTCTCTGATAACTGCTAAAAGTTTTCCCTCCAAATCGGGAATTTCCTCTTCCTCTTCTACAGGAACTTCTACCTTTTTCTCTGCCCCCGCCTTTGGCTTTACCTTTGGCTTTACCTCTACCCCTACCTTTGGCATAATTCCTCTTTTTTCAGCCATAGTCACAGTAAGGACATGCCAGTTAGCTGCTGCCTCTTCTCTTTCGGTCTTGAAGACCTCCAATAGATCAAGAACCTCTTTGTTTCTCTCACCTTGACTTGCCCGAATTGCATCCATCAATCTCTTGGTCTCTTTAACCACATCAGCCACAAATTTTTGGATCCCTTCCATCATTTCCTTAAAATCTTCAATCCTTCCAGTCTCTCCCTTTGCAAGACTTTTTCTTAGCTCATCTGCCATAGCCTCATGGTCTTTTGCAAACTTCTCTAATAGGTCAGCCACTGCCTTATTTCGGTCTTTCTGTTCCACTTGAATTCCTTCCACCATCGCCTTGAAGTCCTTCACCCTATCTTCTTCTCCTTTCGTAAGATCTGCGCTCAATCTATCAGCCATTTCCTTATGCTCAGTTTGAAATCTTTTGAGCATATCGTGAGTATCTTTTACTAACTCACCACCCGCCTTTACCCGCGCATCATAAGATGCGACAATGCCTTCGCCGAGATTCTTCATCTCATCAGCTCTTCCCATCTTTACTACCTCCTTTTATTTTAGATTTTTAAAAAACTTTAACTACCCATTAACTTACTTAACCAAGGAACTAAAATCAGACTTTCTCTCTTGGTGATTCTTACTTGAGTATGACACATCATCTTAAACCTTCGTGCTATTCTCTTTTCCATTTCAGCACCTCCTCACTCACCCATTACTGGGAAGTAAAGTTTTTCTTCTCTCCCTTTTCCACCTTTGGCGGAGGTGGCACTTCTACTTTAGCTCTTTTTACCTGGGGGGTTCTAACTAATTCCTGCCAGGCAGATGCCGCCTCCTTCAAATCTCTTTTTACTTCCTGTCGCATTCCCTTAACCTCTCTCCTCCGGTCAGCTACTCCTTGAGATAGTTCCTTCCTTAACTGAACACTTTCTTTCTTGCGAAAGGTCTTAAAGTTTCCGATTAAATTCTTTGTCTCTTCGATCATATTCTTCGTCTCTTTCTTTACACCACCAAGCATTTTGGTCCTCTCCTCATGAGAAGAAATTATCTCCTGTGCTAATTCTCTCATCCCAGAAGCAATTCCCATTTTTTCACCTCCTACCAATAAATTTTTCACTACCTTCCATTACATCTCTATCCAATCTTTCTTGTTTAAAATGCGATAAGAGATGCTTCACTTCTTCTCGCCGCAACTTCTTTTCAGACTCTCTCTCTTGGCGACTCTTAGCTGCTTCAATGGCTCTTAAGTCTTTTATTTTCAAAGATTCACCTCTATCTACAAGTTGTTGCAGTTTATGATTTATCTCTTTTTGTCCTTTTTGGAAAGCCTCTAAGTGCAAGTGGAAACTACGAAGCAGACTGAAGATTTTCTCTCCTTTATTCTGATATGTAGCCTTAATCTCATTTATTATCTGCTCAAGGCTCTCTCCATCTTTCTCTCCCTGGATAACTCTTGTAAGATTCTCTCTTAGGGAAGTGGCTAGTCTCTTCTGCTCTTTTAAGTATTCTTCAAGTCCCTCTCCAACCTGCTTTTGTTCTTCTTCGATTTCCTTTTTTTCCCTCTCAGAATCAGCAAGAATCTTTTCTATCAAGAAGTTAAAATCTTTTTTTCGTAAAGAGCAGCTCTTAGCAAGAGTTTCCTGTAAACTATTTTTTAATGTTTCTCGTTCCCCACTAAACTTATCTAAACTCTCTTTGAAGGTAACTGCAGAATGATAAACAGCGGTAATTAACCCTTCTACCATTGAGATTCTATTTTCATAAGAGTCAATTAAATTCATAATTTCATTATTTTTTTCCATTTCCTCCACCTAACAGTCGGAAGGTTTGGCAAAGCACACTTTAAACTCAAGGGTACCCTGGCAAACCCTACCTCCTTTGCCCTTAAGCTGCTGGAGCTGTTAAACCTACCGCTTCAGCATACTTCAGCCAGGTTTCTACTGAGGCGATAACTACCCTAGCTTCAATGGTAAGAATTTCTATTCCAACTAAGGAAATTCTCACCCACGCATCAATCACGATGCCCTTGTCCAGGATGCGGTCAATCACATCGGCTAACCCTTGAGGTGCCATTGCAGTTTGTACAGCCATTAGCGTTTACCTCCTTTCTCTTTAGATTATAATTAAAAAATCTCCCTCAAAAGGTACTTTATACCTCTCAAGGAAGTTCCTGAATTCACCTTCATCTGTATAAATGCAATGAACTGTATATTCCCCTTTCCCATATCTAAAGTTTATATATTTAAATATATTTTGTCAATTAGCCATTAGATTTTTTAAACTAACGAATTCATCTTTAGTATTACTCCTTCTGATCGAACTTATAAAACTAAAACATTAGACAACCGATTGTTAATCTGAAGAAGAAGCTAAAATAAAAGTAAGTCTCTTTCTTAATTAACTGCAAAGAAAAATTTCCAATTCTTCTTTTAGGAACATTAATAATTCTTTTTAAGTTTACACTTTCCCAAGGGGTTACAAGTAGAAAATAAGTATGGAGATAGATACCAATTAAGTAAATAAATTGTTTAATAATTGAACTTAGGATAAATTTATCTTTTAAAACTTTGATTTTAGGCCATTATGATTGCTAACTGTCCAAATCTTATCAATCTTGAGAGTGAATTGAATCATTGAAGATCTATATATGAAATTGAATCGTTACCTCATCAATCAATCTTAATCCTTTCTAATCGCTTTTGCGGTAAATCCGATGAAAAGGATCTCGGATTTACTCTTCTCTAATTGCCGTCTTTGCAATTCCAGAGGAGTAAGAAAAGAGGAATCTGCTGAGAGGTTCACAGATTACAGAGGAGTAAAGAAAATTAAATGAGGCAATACGTTTTTTAATAACGCTTAAGTTTAACATTGGTTTATAGTATAATATACTGATAAAAATCATCAAACAAAATAATGTAAAAAAGTAAAAAATTCAAAGGGGCAAAATGAGCAACGATATTGTCAAAACAGTAAAGGAAACAATACAAAATTACTCTCTAATCAAAAGAGGAGAGAAAGTTTTGATTGGAATTTCCGGAGGGCCAGACTCAATGGCTTTATTAAATATACTATTTAAATTAAAGGAAGGGTTAAGTTTTGAAATAGCAGTTGCGACATTCAATCATATGTTGAGAAAGGAAAGCGATTCTGAAGTCGAGTTTGTTGAAGAATTTACAAAAAGATTAGATATAAGATTTTTT
>Ga0315282_10013571_pt1 | contig 12262 bp, 12 predicted proteins | sample YL17G07_20_MG_FD_203693 | JGI IMG/M metagenome (GOLD analysis project Ga0315282, IMG submission 203693) | Sediment microbial communities from Yellowstone Lake, YNP, Wyoming, USA - YL17G07_20 | ecosystem: Environmental > Aquatic > Freshwater > Lake > Sediment | place: USA: Wyoming | collected... | reverse complement strand
TTGAATATCAACAAGCGAACCTTGTGGGCACGATGAACGTGGCGCATGCCATGCTTGAACTTCCTGACCCACAAACTAGAAAACTGGTTGCTGCTTCAACAGCAGAGGTATACGGTTTGCAAAAAAAAGAACCCCTAAGAGAAAGCTTACCCTTGAGACCGACCAGTCCATATGCAGTCAGCAAAGCCGCAGCTGACTTTTATCTGCAGATGATGTTTCACACGTACAGCTTGAACGGGTCTATAATTAGACCTGCAAACTCATACGGCAGGAAATTCGACACCAGCTTCATAATTGAGTACTTGGTTACTCAGATGCTGAAAGGCGAGAAAGTATATATTGGTGCACCTGATTCGGTTAGAGATTATATGTATGTAGACGATCACGTAAATGCCTACATGCTTGCAATCAGAGATGCCAAGGCAAATGGCCATGTTTACAATGCAGGAACAGGAATTGGCACAAGCAATAGAAAACTAGCCGAACTAATAGCCCAAAAAATTGGGTTCGATCAGAAAAAAATTAAGTTCGGATCGTACCCTCCTGGGTATCCACTTCGCCCATCGATTTCAGATCAGCCCTACATAGTGCTCGACGCGACAAAAATCAAAGAGGAGCTGAATTGGTCAGCTGGGGTTAGCTTAAGCGAAGGAATCGACAAAAGTATCTCTTATTTTAAGAAGCGAATGCCAAAAGAGAACGCGTAAGCGAACCTTCTGGTATGCTATGCAAGAATCAGGTGTTTACATAAGCATTTAGTGACTCAGCTTGCACTTACCGCCTCATCAAATATTCGCTTTAGTTGCGCATTCCTGTTTTTTATAGAGAACTTGCCTTCTTCTATCGAGGCTCTGGCTTGTCGTCCAAGTCTTCTCATGAGAGGAGCGTTTTCAATTAAAAGAGAAGTTTTCTCAACAATTTGGTTCACCAGTTGAAGTCTGTACTTGCGAACACCCGCTAGAAATTTTCTATTATGACTATTCGGCGCTCCGTTCCACATGTAGTAAGGCAAGGTCGGAAGCGGATCCAACAGCAAGCCCGTTCTCATGTCTTCGACAGCCTCAGGAATATCAAACACCCTACGAGCAATCACGGGCAGTTCATAGCTCATTGCCTCAAGAATAGCCATTCCTAGGTTAAAATGTGATGGAAACAGGAAGATATCCGAAGAGGCGTAAAGTCTGGCTAACGCCTTCTTATGTAGGGGCGAATCAAGTATTTTGATATCAGGATTATTTGCATACTTCGCTCTTATTTCAGGAGGAACCCAAGACCTCAACACTAATTCTACCCTGTCATATTTCTTGCGTAGCTCCAGAAATGCTTTAATTACTTCGACTCCTCCTTTGCCTTCAAAGGTAAAAGCGTTGTAAAGGTTTATGCTGCCGACAAAGAGCAGGGTCACCTTGTCGTCTACCTTTTTCTTAACTATATTCTTCGGTCTCATTCCGAAATGCACTGTTTCGATTTTCTCTTTAAAGGAATCGCAGTTCATGCTGTTGTACAACGTTCTTCTCGCCCAGTTGCTCCATGGAATAACTTTCTTGCAATGTTTCGAGGCTAAGCACTTCTGAACAATTCTTCTGACGACCTTGATTTCGTTGCCCCCTACAAGTTCGTTAGCATATTCAACGTCGACAACCCAAGGCAGTTCTGCGAATAGTAGCTGCTGTGAACAGTAAATTAGATCTGCTCCAGTTTCCTGTAAAGTTTTAAACTTGCAGTCTCTGAGTCTTTTGGCGAGAATGTACCCCATTGTTTTTGTTTCATTCCACACGTTCCAAGTGACGGCTGAGCTTCGCAGTTTTCTGTCGAGTCGCATGATCATCTGCTGGTTTCGGGTAAGACCATAATTTGGTTGCTGAAGTCTCAATGATTTCGGTTTCTCAGAGAGAAAGCAATATCCTTCAGGAGGAAATTCTACCAACTCTCTGTAGAGAGAATGGAAAGGTCCGCCTCGAGACCGTCCCTTAAGATAAACGGTTCTCATGCAACAAGTTTTCGAATGCGCGATATATATAAATGTATATCAACCTTACGCGACCAGAAGAGCGTCTCGGATAGTTTGTGCAGCAAGAAGACTTCCCCCTCTCTGTGAACAACTATCTCTTCAATCTATGTTCGATCAAATCTGAGTGCATCGAGGTCAACAAACAGCGGCTCCATCTCTAAATTCACTTAGGCTGATTCGAAAAGTGTTTAATTCCGCGGTTTTAACATCCACCTCTTACTTTAGCTCCCAACTTTCGTAACAAAACAACTATTTTGAGACAGAGCCACAATCAGCAAAAAGAATTAATAGCATAAGCCATTCTGGTATGACGATAGGGTCCCGGGGGCTTCCATGAAGAAAGCATGTATTACAGGAATCACTGGACAAGACGGCTCTTATATAGCAGAATTCCTGCTATCAAGAGGGGTCGAAGTACATGGAATCATCAGAAGAGCCAGCACCTTCAACACGGCAAGAATAGACCATATCTATGCAGATCCACATGATCCACACGCGAGACTGTTTCTTCATTATGGTGATCTCTCAGATTCTGAGCAGATATCAAACTTGATACACAACCTAAAGCCAGACGCAGTTTTTCATCTTGGGGCCCAAAGTCACGTCCGTGTCAGCTTTGACATTCCCGAATATACAGGAAATACAACAGGGTTGGGTACTACAAGAATTTTGGAAGCTATCAGGAGAAGTGGTAAGAGCATCAGGTTTTATCAAGCTTCGAGCAGCGAAATGTTTGGAAGCTCGCCACCGCCCCAAAATGAAAACACTCCCTTCAAACCTAGAAGTCCCTATGCTGTTGCCAAGGTGTATTCCTATTGGATGACTGTGAACTATAGAGAGGGATACAAGCTTTTCGCATCTAATGGTATCCTCTTTAATCATGAATCGCCTCGTCGAGGAGAGACTTTCGTCACGAGAAAAACAACCATGGCCGTAGCAAATATACTAGCTGGAACGCAGGCGGCTCTTTTTTTGGGGAACTTGGATGCAAAACGAGATTGGGGATATGCTCCTGAGTATGTAGAAGCAATGTGGAAAATCCTTCAACTTGAAAAACCAGGCGATTTTGTTCTAGGAACCGGTGAAGTGCATTCCGTTAAGGAGTTTGTTGAGCAAGCTTTTTCATACGTTGGGTTAGATCACGAAAAATACATTAAAATTGACCCTAGGTATTTCAGGCCTACTGAAACTGGGGAGTTGGTGGCGGATCCAAAAAAAGCGCGAGAAAAGATAGGCTGGGCTCCGAAGATTAAGTTCAACGATCTAGTCAAGATAATGGTTGATGCTGATCTGCGCAAAAGAGGTTTGGAACCTCCCGGAGAAGGAGACAAAATTATGCAGAGCAGGTTTCCAAACAGGTGGTGGAAGGTGGATTAGTCATGACGTTCTGGGCGGGCAAGAAAATACTGGTAACTGGCGGAGCTGGATTTCTGGGATCTTTTATTGTTGAAAAATTGATGAGTGAGAGAAGCGTGGACCCCGAAATGATTCGGGCACCCAGAAGCAAAGAAATGGATTTGAAAAAGTGGGAGAACTGTGTTAAGGCAGTTAAGGGCGTCGGCATTGTTATTCATTTGGCAGCTAAAGTGGGTGGTATAGGATTTAACTCGAAGTACCCTGGGACTCTTTTTTATGACAACGCATTAATGGGAATTCAGCTCATGGAAGCAGCCAAAGAAGAGGGAATAGAAAAATTTGTGGCGATAGGAACGGTATGTGCGTATCCAAAATATACCCCAGTTCCTTTCAGAGAAGAAAACTTGTGGAATGGTTATCCGGAAGAAACGAATGCGCCCTACGGTATCGCCAAGAAGATTCTGTTGGTTCAAGCCAAAGCCTATAGAGACCAGTATGCCTTTAACGCTATCTATCTGCTTCCAGTCAACCTTTACGGTCCCAGAGACAATTTTGACCCGGAACAGTCACATGTGATTCCTGCGCTCATAAGAAAATTCGTGGAAGCCAAGTCTGAGGGAAAGAACGAAGTTGTCGTATGGGGAACAGGAAAAGCGTCGCGAGAGTTCTTATACGTAGAAGATGCAGCGGAAGGCATTCTCTTAGCAACTGAGAGGTATGACAAGCCAGATCCAGTAAATTTAGGTGCCGGCAGGGAGATTACTATAAAAGAATTAGCGCACCAAATCGCGAAGCTCACAGGATACCAAGGCAAGACGATATACGATGTTTCAAAACCAGATGGACAACCCAGAAGATGTCTTGACACATCGAAGGCTAGAAGGGAATTCGGATTTGAAGCCAAAACCAAGTTAGAGGAAGGTCTGAAGAAAACGATTGAATGGTATACAAATGCAAGTTTAGACATTACCTTCAAAAAGAAGCTTTCTGGCTCAAATCGCCCTGCATAGCTCTCAGGGAAAACACTGAATGGGTTGAAACAATTTGGCTAGGCGCAAATTACCTGTTGGGTTTCGACGTTGAGGAAAAAATCGAAACTGCCGAGGAAATTGTCAATAATGGCAAAGAGTTTGCTGAGAGGAGCAGAATTCCCCAATTCTTTCGGCGATGGAATGCTTTCTAAAGAGCAGTCAGCGTAATTAGGAGCTCCAAATTACTTGTTCACTAGTTCCTCATATATTTCAAGCACGCGCGATTCTATGCTCTTCAAGTCATGGTGTTGCTTAACAAATTTGTATTCGCTTTCCCACAGATTGGATGGCAAATCGGTTATCAGATCAGCTATTTTATCTTCCTCCTTCAAATTTTTCAGTGGGAAGTCCTTGTTTTCGGGATATTCCGAAGAAATGTATGCTAGGGCTGGTCGGCCACACGCGATGGCTTCAAGCGAAATCATTCCTAGGGATCCGAGTGCAAATCGGTCAATGACAACATCTGCGTCCCAGTAGTACTCGTTAAGTTTTTCGTGTGGAACTTTCGGCAAAACTTTAAGGCTTAAACCTAACGAGGAGGCCAACGCTCTTGTTTTATCAAAATCTTTGCCATATTGAATGATGTTTACATCAACTTCTTCTCTGATCTTGCTCAGCGCTTTTATGGCTACGTCTGTTCCTTTTACGCTCCAGTTTGAATCGCTTGCAATCAGGGCTCTCTTCTTTTTGCCTTTTTGAGCTGTAGGTTTCGGATAAAATAGTTCAGTGTCAATTGGGTTAGGTAGGTATTCTGCCTCTTCTCTGTACCGTTTAGCTGCGCCGAGAATGTCCGGCGTGCTGACTAAAATTTTGTCGCAATGTTTTAGATTATGCCTAACGATTCTGCCCCAAACAGAATGATTCAGACTTGTTCTTAAATCACTTCCATGAGCATGTCCAATTAACGGTTTTTTGCCTAAACGGGCTGCCATGTAGCAGTCTTGTAAAAGGTAATGCACATGGTATACGTCTCCTTTCGCCTTCAAAATCTTGAAAGCTAAACCAAAAGTTTTACTCCAAAAACTTCTGCTGCGCTTGATATGTTGTTTTTCCAGCTCAGGCGGCATGTACTTGAGTAAAGTTTCTCCAACAAAGGCGCAATCGTTAATCATAACGAGCTTCATTACAGCACCACTAAACAGATCTCATCTTCAATTTTTCTGGAATAATAGCGGGGAGAATTCTGAAATCAAGTCTATTGTCCATTAAGTGGAGGATGTTTTCACCTTAAATGTTTTTTCCGTCAGTTCCTTCTCCAACGCTTCAGCTCTCTTACTGACCTTTTCAACTTCTTTTTGGACACTCTTGTCTTTAATCTCTTCCTTCCGTTTCTCGTTTGACTTTAAAATTAACCGCAAAAACTCCGAATCATAAACATTTAACAGTAATTCAGTGTTTGGTATTAAGCAGTGACCGCCTATAAATCCTGGAAACATGATGGGTCTGTCTAACCTCAAGCGGTGTGTATCCTCCAGAAAATCTACGACTTCATCAAAGTCAGCGTCAAAATGTCTAGATATTCTGTGCATTTCTTGAAAACAGGTGATCATCCACGCTCTGTAAGTTGTTTCAAACAGTTTGGCCAACTCTGTTTCGGTGCAGCTTTTTAATGTTTTCACTTTTAAGTTAATTTTCTCAAAATGCTTGCGGGCGGCGTCTGTTGCTTTTGTGTTTACTCCGCCAACGTATTTTGTCCAGCGTTTCAACTCCCACTCCATGTACTTAGGGTTTTTGTGTACGCCACGAACCGGAGAGTGCGCAACAAGGCAATTGCACTGTTCATAGATTTTCTTCGTCGTTCCTGGTAGAACCGTGCTGTTGATGATGAGCAGTTTTGGTTTAAATTGTTTTGCGTAGTTGGCGACTATGCCCACGAATTTTTCTTGAATTTTGCATGGGAGGCAAACATGCATCGTGTCTACTTCACTTGGCAGTTTGCTCCTGTCCTGGCCAGTCGCGCGCATTTTTGTTTCATCCAAATCTAATCCGTAAACAGTGAAGCTCTCTTCTTCTTTCAACAGCTCGAATAATGCGCGTCCAATCTCCCCTAAACCTACAACTATGACAGTTTCTTTAGCCAATTTACCGCATCCTCTAACAGAAAAATCAAGTAAACTATTAAACTATTTAAACATGGAGCTCAAAAGGAAAGACTATGCCACAGCCAAAAACTGGAAAAGGAGTAATAACTGGAGCCAATGTTCAATTCGGCAGGGAAGTTGTTGTTTGGAATTACGTTGTAATAGGCGACAACACAAAAATCGGCGATGGAACATGCATCGGAAGCTTTTGTGACATAGGCAAAAACGTGACTATAGGTAAAAACTGCAACATACAAGCCCACGTGACGATTTCAAATGAGTGCGTACTCGGCAATAACGTATTCATCGCGCCCAATAGTTCGCTTCTCAACGATAAATATCCCAAAAGCAATCTTCTAACATCTCCAATAGTAAAGGATAACGTCATAATAGGAGGAGGAGTCACAATATTGCCCAACGTGATTTTGGGAGAAAATTCGGTTATCGGCGGAGGAAGCGTTGTAACTAAAAATGTTCCTCCTGGAAAAGTCTTGACGGGGGTTCCAGCAAAAGAGATTATGACAAAGGAAGAGTATGAAGCCAAGCGCAAGGCGTTCATTAGGGCAAAGCAGAATAAAGGTGAAAATCAACCGTGAAAATCTGGTATGACGCATGTACTGGCAAGCACATTCGATACGGTTCGGCAATCGCTAAGCGCCTTAGAAAATCTGGCCACGAAGTAATATTTACTACGCGAGAACATCCTGACACAATAGCTTTAGCTCGTATTATCGGCGAAAATCCAATAGTTGTTGGAAAATACAGCCCCGCGTCACTTTTTTCGAGACTTGAGGAGAGCGCAAATCGCGTCATTCAATTTTCCAAATTGTTTAGGGATAATCCTCCAGAGATAGCGATTTCTCATCAGTCTGTTGAACTGTGTCGGACAGCATTCGGTTTGGGGATTCCAATAATTTTGACCGCCGACACGCCACATGCTAAGGCCGTAAACAAACTAACCATACCCTTTGCCACTACGCTCGTTGTCTCAGAGGCTCTACCAAAACAATTTCTGAAAAATTATTGCCCAGGAAACATTATTCAGTTTAAGGGTGTAGACGAAACCGCTTGGATTAAAAACTTAAAACCGCCAAAAAATTCTGACTTTAAAAAGCCGCTGATAGTTGTTAGGGAGTTCGAAACCAAAGCCGCTTACGCGCTTGAAACAGCTGACCTCACATTGGAAATCGCGAGAAAACTTGCTGTTCTTGGGAATGTTCTTCTCCTCAAGCGGTACAGTGAAACTGGTAAGGAGGAATTTGTGGATTCTGCGAGAGTAGTAGCAAACGCGGACTTGGTTGTGAGCGCAGGCGGGACCATAGCGAGAGAGGCTGCTCTTCAGGGCGTTCCAAGCGTCGTAATATCTGAAATGGGCCGAACATACGTGAACACGTATCTTGCTCGGAAGGGGTTCCCCATTTTTATGATAGATGCGCGAAAAGTGCTGAGTTTCGCTAAAAGATACCTCGGAAAGAAAGTTGATGTGACGGCTAAACTTGCACAGTTGGATAACCCAGTTGACATTATCGAAAAAGTTGTAATGAAAATGCAACCGGCATCAAAAGCTCGATAGAAAACGGTTTCAAAAACGAAAAATTAAAGATTAGCATGGCAGATTTAATCAGAAGGATAAGACGGGCCGGTCGTCTAGCTTGGTTAGGACATTGGCTTTACGAGCCAAAGGTCGCCGGTTCAAGTCCGGCTCGGCCCACCAATCGGCGGTTTTCTGATACTCATCGGCGAATTATTGGTTAATAGAACCAGAATTTTGCTTTAACTCTAGAAATCCGCTGATTTTTCTTGGATTGAACACGGCGAATTTTGCGCTTTTTAGGTTTCTGCCGATTTTCGGAATTAATCCCGCCGCGTCCGTTCCCAGTTTGCACACCAAAGCATGTTCAAACATCCCCGAAGATTCTACGCTAATTATGTCCCTCTCTAGCCTTGCATGTTCCAATGCCATTTTCACCTCATATGCAGATGAGCCCAGAACTATTAGCCTGTCCAGCAGAGATTCTTGCCAACTATCATACTTTTCAACTTGTCTCGTTGACAACTCGGCTTCTATAAGGCTTCCTTCTTCGTTCACACAGGCAACCTTGACGCTTATAGGTAAATCTTCGCAGAAACCGAAGAGTTCTACTATTTTTCTCAGAGCAATTTTTCTCCCATCTACAAGTTGAGCTTGCAAATAACGTAAAGGTATGGTTGCGTAGACGATTTTCGGCTGGAAAACTCCCACATCTATCGATAGTTCTTCTTTGCTCTTTTCAAGATTTGTAATGTATCCGTTTAGTGTTGAATTTTTTTTTACGTTTTCAAAACTGGTTGGGCAGAACCCTATCTCCTTAGTTATGTAATTTGCTGCGATGCCTTCATCTTCCCCCGCGAGGGCTATTTGAACCCACCTGTCAGCGGCAATACCTAGAATCTTTGCCTCTACGTCTAGGCCTTCGAATGAAAGTTTTAAGGCCTTATCAATTTGGTTCAACTGATTAACATTATAAATTCTTGTTAGCAACGTCAGCGTAGTCATGGGCCGTCGCCAATGAGTTTAGCTATTTCTTCGTGAAGTTTTCGAACTCTTTCAGCGGCGTCTTGTTTTCGTTCTTTAGCAAGTTTCTCAATGGCTATTTCTATTGGCACTCTTTTCGAATTTTCGATCAGTTTATCGGCGTATGAAACTATTTTTTCTTCGAGTGTCATTGGGACGTAAAAACCTTTTGGCCAACCCAATTTTTCTGCTTCGCTTGTTGTTATTCCGCCTCCGACATGCCTCTTTATTATCGAAATCACGGGTTCTGGTAAACCCGCTGACGCTGAGATTTCAGCGCCAACAATCGCGTGGTGAACAGTATGCGTCTTTGAGCGACCAATGTCGTGAAGAAGGGCTCCTATTTCCACAAGTTCTAAATCAACGTTCAGGCCTTTTTCTTTGCAAGCTTCGGCGGTTTCCAGTGCGAGTTTTGCCACAGCTTTGCAGTGTTTTATGACTTTCACGGAGCATTGGCTTTCATGGAGAAGTTGTAATGCTTGCTCCCTGGATGGAAGCTTTTCACTCACCCAGTTCCTTCCTTAGCTGCTCAACTTTCACTGTCAATTGTTGGACAATTTTCTGGTTTTCATAATGCGTTAAAGCCTTGCCGCAAGTTGAACAATGAAAAACCAGCTCTACGGCTTCTTCAAACGGGACTCGCTTGCACCCTGGCGTATCACAATAATAAAAGTCATGATTCTTCTCATATTCCAGTCGAACGCCAAGTTTCTCAAGCACTCTGCGTTTTTGGCTTAGAATAAAGCCTTCGAGTTGATCTGGCTGGAGTTTCCAGTGGAATATGAACCATCCGGTTTTGGGATCACGGGTTCTTCTCAAGCTTACGAGGGAATGGTCGTAAAGCTTGTAGAGGATCTTGCGAACTGAATTCAACCGAATGCCCGTTTTGTTCGCTATTTCGTCGTCTGTTGTTTCCTCTGAATTTTTGAGGTTTTCAATTATTTTTACTGCCTCTTCCTCGCCTAGTGCCGCTGCCACTTTCATAAGTGTTGTATCATCGACAGTTGATAACATATTCTGCTCCTTTTAACCCATAATTAATAGTAACGCTGCAATAAAACTCTTCTTCAAATTTCGGCAAAAATCAGCGATTTACTATTATTTTTTTCCCTCTTTCTTGAGGTATTATCCTTATTTTGGCGTTTCCAAACCCTTTCACTAATTCTTTTCCTTCAAAAAACCGATCTAAGAAGACGGCGAGCGCTGCGCATTCTGAGTGCGGTTGATTTCCAATTGACACGTTGAAGTCAGAAGTTTCTCTTGAGAAGAATTCTTTCGGAACCTTCTGGCTTCCAACTATCAACAGAACATCTTTCCCCAAGTTTCTGATTCTGTCTAGAACATCGCTCGTCTGTATGTTTTCTCCATACGCTGTTAAATGGACAACAATGCCGCCTTTGGCTTTCCAGTCTCTCACGGCGCTTTTCCATGCTGTTCCCATTTCAAAAAAGAATTCTCCTCCCCAACTTCTCGTGACCTTCTCTAGTGTTTCTTTAATTTTTCCGTCTACCGTGTCTGAAAGCAGGAACCCCGAAGCGCCTAGGGCTCGCGCTGTTAGGGCAACGTGGGTTGTAAGTCTCGCGTCTCGTTGTAGTCTGTGACCCCACCTCAGCACAACAATTTCCTGCATATTCATTTCATCTTTATTGGATCTTAGGGTTTGTTTCGAATTTTCCACTGAGTTCTTCCACGCGATTTTTCACTTTTTCCGAAAACTCTGGGCTCGCTTCAAAAACCATTCGCACCGAGTTTTCTGTATAATCGGTCTTCTTCACGTCTGCTCCCTTGTGAACCCAAGAAACCAATGACATGGTCGCATTGGTCAATGGAACGGAGAATGACGCCTGAATGTACCCTTCAAGTTTTCTGAGTATCTCGTGCCTCACCAGCTCAAGGTTCGTTCGCGCCTTAGCAGATATGAGGATGGGATTTTTGGTTTCCTCTTTGAGCTCTTCAAACTTTTGGTTTGCTTCTGCCTCTGTTAGCCGATCTATTTTGTTGAGAGCAGTTATTACTGACACGCCTGATGCTCCTATGCAGTCTATCGTTTCCTGGCACGTCTTGTTCTTCTTCTTAATAGTCTCTATCGGCTCATTTATGTCCAAGACCAAGATTATGAGATCTGAGAAAATCGTCTCTTCTAATGTAGAATGGAACGCTTCTATAAGCGTGAGGGGCAATCGGTCTATGAAGCCGACTGTGTCTGTTAAGAGGAATTTTCTGTTTGAGAATTCAATAAGCCTGGTAGTTGTTGAAAGCGTTGTGAACAAAGCATTGTCCACTCGTGTTGTCGCTTCCGCCAAGGCATTGAACAGTAAGCTTTTTCCCGCGTTCGTGTATCCCGCTAACGATATAGAACGAAAACCCAGTTCAGTTCTTCTTTCGCGGTGCAGAACCCGTTTTTCTCGGACGCTTTTGAGTTTTTTCTGAATGGTGGGAACTTGCCTTTTTATAGCCTCTTTGTAAACATCCGCTTCGTACACTCCTATGCCCATAAATCCGGGCTGCTCTCCCCTTTTGGAAAGTCTTACTTTTTCTTTGGCGTGTTTAATTTCATTCTTTAGTGTTGCCAGCTGAATTTGAAGTTGAGCTTCAGTCGTTGTGGCTCTTTTCGTGAAGATTTCGAGTATCAGTTGGAAGCGGTCGATGGCTTCGATTCCTGTGGCTTTTGCCAGATTATAGGATTGAACTGTCTTCAGTGGATTGTCAAAGAGTATTTTTTCGGCGCCTGTTTCTTTGACAAGCGCGGCGAGTTCTTCCACTTTTCCTGCGCCTATCTGGTAACGAGAATCTGGTTCTCTGGTTTGCTCTAATTTTGCGACAACTGTGTATCCAGCGGATTCCGCTAGTTTTTTGAGTTCTTCTAAACTTGATGTTTCACGATTTAGTCGTCTTTGCACTATGATTGCTTTCGTTCTGTTGGCTCCTCCCTGCCCTTCTTGTTCAGCTGCATCAGGTCTCCCAGTGTTAACTCGCGATTTGGTAATTTGGGAATCTCCTGTGGGATTTTTTCTTCTGAGACTGGAACGAGTAGCTTGATTTTCAAAGCATGCTCGAGCTTTGTGACAAGCATGTTGTTAGGCGTCATTTTTCCAGTTTCAAGTTTTCTTAAAACAGACGCTTTTTCGTTTATTTTTTTGCCAAGTTCTTCGTGGGAAATGCCGAGTTTTTCCCGAGCTTGTCTTATCTTCGAGTCATAGCCTTCTACTACTTCTTGAGTAATGTCTAC
>Ga0315282_10013570_pt1 | contig 12263 bp, 10 predicted proteins | sample YL17G07_20_MG_FD_203693 | JGI IMG/M metagenome (GOLD analysis project Ga0315282, IMG submission 203693) | Sediment microbial communities from Yellowstone Lake, YNP, Wyoming, USA - YL17G07_20 | ecosystem: Environmental > Aquatic > Freshwater > Lake > Sediment | place: USA: Wyoming | collected... | reverse complement strand
GAGATGGATACATGCGCTTCGACGCCAACGGTGCTGGCGGTCCCAACTACTACCCCAACAGCATGGGTGGTCCCGAACCCGACCCGGGCATATCCGAGCCCGCGTTCGAGATAACCGGGGCCGCCGCGCGCTTTGAGTACGACTACCCGAACGACGACTTCGTGCAGGCCGGGGACCTCTACCGCAAGGTGATGACCGATGAGGATCGGGAACACCTGGTTGGCAACATCGTGGCCCACTTGGGTGCCGCGCAGCGGCGTATCCAGTTGCGGCAGGCCGCGCTTTTCTACAAAGCGGATCCCGACTTCGGGCGCCGTGTGGCCGAGGGGCTCGGGTTGGAGATCGGCGAAGTGAAGCGCCTCGCCGCGATGTCTAACCAGGAACGGGCCAAGGCCACGGCGGCAGGAATGTAGCGGATAAGCCGGCGCCGGGCCGCTGAACGAGCAAAGGGAGCTGTGATCGCCCTCAGGCCTCCTTTGCATGGAGTCTCGATCCCAGGGCAGGTTCCTGCAGCGGCTTCGATTCATGTGGTCGCGGGTTCGAGCTGGGTGACGGAAACACGGGATCGCCTCACCTCGATGCGAACCCGCGACCGCGGTCACTGCCGCGGGCAGCGCTCGCGCAGACGGGCGTAGGTCGCCTTCGCCTCCTCCAGCGGCTGCGCCGGCATGTTGAAAAGGAACCGCGTCGTCGGCAGCGCCAGGTCCAGCATCCGGTGCGCCTCTGCCTCGCCGGTCCACGCCACGATCAGCACCGTGCCCTGCGAGAAAGCCTCGATGGCTGGGCGCGGGCCGGACGCCTGGAAGACGCGGTTGAGGCCGCGCAGATTGGGAAGTCGGGCGAACCGCGAATACTGATGATCCGCGTCGGCGCAGCAGTGGATGAACAGCCCGCCGAACGCCTGGCTCAGGCCGGTCAGACTCGGCGCGCAGAATTGCTCGAACATGGCGCCGCTCATGCTCCCCGCCTCATCCTCGGACAGCCAGCATTCCAGGTCGGGCGGCGCCCACGCCGTCGGGCAATGGCAGAGGTTGCAGTTCGGGAACTGGCGCTTGAACTCGGAGAGAAACAGCTCGAGCAGCCGCTCGCATTTCGCCACCAGCCGCTTGACCGCCTCCGGCTCCTCGATCATCGCGACCATCAGATCTTGCTTCCGCCACACCAGGGCCGCGATGTCGAACGGGCTCTGAATGTCCACGCCGCCGATGGGCACGTCGGGTCCCACCTGCTCGCGCAGCAAGCGGGCGAATTCGAAGATCCGGTCCAGCGGCCGCGCGGAGAGGTCGGGCATTTCAAGGCGATCAGCTTCCTGCGCCGTAGTCACCAGCGGCAGAGCGCACAGCGGGCTGCCGGGCGCGTCGCGGTAGATGTGCACCGAGCAGCCAAATGCGGCGGCGAAGACCTCGGTGCCGGTCTGAATTCTCACATACGGCACGCTGTCATCATCGAGCGCCTCATGCCGTGCCACCATCGCCTCGTAGTTCCTCAGCGCCAGAGGCATCCAGTCTTGCACCGGCTTGCTCGACACCGCAACGTCGCCTTGCGTCCAGTCGTAGGCGATCCACTCCGGGTCCATGATGATCCCGTGACCGCGGAACGGCCCGGCGAACAGATCACTGAGAAACCGGCGATTGCGCGTCTCCCGCGCGGTCAATGCACATCCTCTCTCGGGGGACCAAAGCTAAGCTTCCACCATCCGTTCGGTGCCGGCGCGTCGTTCGCCTGCGCCGGCTGCATCGCGCCGCGCCGCGGCAGGACTGCACCCGCGCTGCGGCGAATCGCCCGGCAGCCGGGCGTTCCCCGCGCGCAGGGTATGCGCGAGACGGGGCAGGCGAGACGCCTGCGCTCCCAGGGGCGTTTTCGGCGCGCAAGGTGTGCGTGGTCGTGTCGTCGGCAGTGCCCACGCTACGTGAGCGCAGGGCGAGCATTTCAGGGCGAGAGGTGAGGTATGTACGGAGTCGGTGTCATCGGCTGCGGCGGCATGGGGCGATCTCACGCGGGGCACTTCGCCTCGTTGCCGGACGTGGAGGTCGTCGCCTGTGCCGATTCAAATCCTGACGCGGCGCAACGATTGGCCGCCCAGCACCACGCGCGGACCTATACCGATGCGCAGCAGTTCTTCGATGACCCGCGGGTCAACATCGTGGCCATCTGCACGCCGACGCCATTGCACGCCAGTCTGATCGAGAGCGCGGCACGCCGCGGCAAGCACGTCTTCTGCGAGAAGCCGATCGCGCGCACACTGGCCGACGCGCGGCGCGCCATTGACGCGGCGAAGACGTCCGGCGTGAAGCTTATGATCGGTCACGTGCTGCGGTTTTTCCCCGAATATGCGGCGGCGAAGCGGCTGCTCGACGACGGCGCGGTCGGCAGACCCGCGGTCGTCCGCACGACGCGCAACAGCGGCCACCCGCGCACCGCCGACGATTGGTTCGGGGACCCCGATCAGAGCGGCGGCGTCATGGTGGACATGGTCATTCACGACCTCGACTTCCTCTTGTGGTGCTTCGGCCCGGCGGAGCGCGTCTACTGCCGGGCGCTTACCTACCGTGGGCCTGAGTTAACGGACTACGGCCTGGCGACGGTGCGGTTCAAGAACCGCGTCATCGCCCACATCGAGGGAAGCTGGGCGCATCCGCCGGGGACGTTCTTTACCAAGCTCGAGATCGCTGGCGATGCCGGCCTCATCGACTATGACAGCCAGGCGGCCTCGCCGCTCCAAGTCTGGAAGAAGGCGGTTGGTGATGAGAAGGCGCCCGGCGTCGTGGTGCCCGAGAGCCCGCTCGCGGAGAGCCCGTACCAGATCGAGGTCTGCGAGTTTATGGACGCCGTGCGCGCCGGCCGCGAGCCGTGCGTGACGCCCGCGGATGCGTATAACGCGCTCGAGTTGGCGCTCGCGGCGCTGGAGAGCTCGCGGCGCGGCGAGCCGGTGAACCTGCCGTTAGGATAGCATGGTAGGCCAGGCGTCTCGCCTGGCCCGACCGGACAGCCGGGACGGCTGTCCCACCATAGTGGTAGCGCGGAGTCTGCCCTGAGCGCAGCGAAGGGCTCAGGGTGACAGGACTCGTTGGAGGAACTCAATGGTCAAGATCGGCATACTCAGCTTCGCGCACATGCACGCAGGCAGCTACGCAGCGTGCGTCAGCAGCCTGCCTAACGCGCAACTCGTCGGCATCGCGGACACGCGCCAGGCGCGCGGCAGGCAGATGGCGGAGCGGTTCCAGACGCAGTTCATGGAACGCGATGAGCTATTCGAGAAAGTGGATGCTGTCATCGTCACCGCCGAGAACGCGAAGCACGCCAAGTGGGCAATACCGGCGGCAAAGGCGGGCAAGCATGTCCTGTGCGAGAAGCCCATCGCGGCCGATGTCGCCGACGCCAAACGCATCATCGCCGCCTGCGACAAGGCGAGGGTGAAGCTGGGGATCGCCTTTCCATGTCGCTACATCCCGGGCGTGCGGCGACTTAAGGCGCTGTGTGACGCGGGCGACCTCGGCGGCTTCCTTGCGGCGAGAGGCACCAACCGCGGTCGCATGCCGGGCGGGTGGTTCACGGTCAAGGCGCTGTCCGGCGGCGGCGCCGTGCTCGACCACACGGTGCACGTCCTCGACCTGATGCGCTGGATCCTCAAGGCCGAGGTGATCGAGGTCTATGCCGAGGTCGATCGCCTGATGCACGACATCGAGAGCGATGACTGCGGCATGCTCAACATGACCTTCAGCAACGGCGTTTTCGCGACGCTGGATCCGAGCTGGTCGCGACCGAAGACATTCCCGACGTGGGGCGATGTGACGCTGCAGATCGTCGGCACCAGGGGCGCGGCCGCCGTGGACGGCTTCGGCCAGAAACTCGACGTGTATGACGACAAGCGCGGCGGCGTCGCGTGGAACTACTGGGGCTCCAATCCCGACCTCGGCCTCGTCGCGGATTTCGTAGACGCCGTGGAGAAGGACCGGCCGTTCGACATCACCGGCCTTGACGGTCTGCGCGCCCTGGAGGTCGCCCTCGCCGCCTATCGCTCCGCCGAGTTGAAGCGCCCGGTCAAGATCGAGGAAGTGCGGTAGGGCTGGCCGCATCCCCGCGCGGCACTCGCGTGGCCCTGGTCCGCGGCACCATATTCCCTAATGTGGCACAGCCGCCCTCGGCTGTGTGACGGCGCCGCAGGGGCGGCGCCGCCTGTCCTCCATCCGGTTGCCCGCGGCGCAGTATGTGACTCAATCTTATTGAGCCACACTCACAACGAGCCCCGGACAGAGGTCGCGAACATGAGCATAGCTCGCGCACAGATCGCCGCCGGCGGCACCGCACCCCAAGCCGACTTCTTCGTCTCCCCAAGCGGCGACGACAGTTGGTCAGGGAGATTGCCGGAGCCCAACCCCGAAGCAACCGACGGCCCGTTCGCTACCTTCACGCGCGCTCGCGACGCGGTTCGTGAACTCAAGGGCAGCGCGGCATCGCGAACGCGCGTCGCCGTGATGATCCGCGGGGGCAAGTACTACCTCCCTGAAACGCTGGTGCTCACCGCACGGGACAGCGGCAGCCGGGGTTGTCCCGTCACATACACCGCGTACCCGGCGGAGAAGCCCGTCCTGAGCGGAGGCCTGCGCGTCAGCGGGTGGCGCCCGTACAAGGGCTCAATCCTTCAGGCTCGGCTCCCTGCCCGGGCCGACCGATGGCGCTTCCGTCAACTTTTCCACAACGGTGAGCGTCAGCCGCGCGCTTGCTGGCCAAAACTGGAACCCGCGAACCCGCTTTACGGCGGCTGGGCGCTGCACGAAGGTTGTGACGAAGCCAATCCCTCTCAGGCCTTCAAGTACCCCAAGGGATTCCTGCGCCGCCGCTGGGCGAGGCCGGCGATGGCCGAGGTCGTGATCATCGGCGCCAACGGCTGGTTCAGCGAGATCATCCCCGTGGCGTCAGTCGATCGCAGGCGCCGCATCATCACGCTTCAGCGCCCGGTTAAGGACTTCGACCGCAAGCCCTGGTACCTGCCGCTGCCGCTGGGCGGGCCGAACCGTTTCCGCTTCGAGAACGCGCTGGAGGAGTTGGATCAGCCCGGCGAATGGTGCCTCGACAGCGAGAAGGGCGTCGTATACTTCTGGCCACCCGGCGGCAATGCTCCGGGCGAGGCGGTGGTGCCGCAACTCGATTGCCTGATCTCGCTGCGCGGGGCATCGTGGATCACAATCTCCGGGCTGACGTTCACCGAAACCACTGATGGCGACAACTACCATCGCGATGGCGGCGAAGGCGTCGGCGCCATGTTCAACACCATCGGCCTGCGCTATTGCGGCGACGCGGTTCACCTGCGCGACGCGGAGCACTGCCGCGTCGAGGGGAACCTCTTGCGCTCTGTGGGCGGCAATGCGATCTATCTCGAAGGCCACAATGCCCGCAATGTCATCGCGCGCAACGAGATCGCATACGCCGGGGCCAACGGCGTCTGCCTCGTCGGCGCGCAGGGCCGGGCGCCCATCTTCAACCAGGTCGAGGATAACCACATCCATCACTGCGGCGTGTACAACAAGTACACGGCAGGTGTGTTCTGCGGCGTCAGCGATGGGAACATCATCGGCCACAACCGCATCGAGTACATGCCGCATCACGGCGTCAACCTGTCTGAGAATGCCGGCGGACGCAACATCGTCGAGTACAACGAGATTCGGCACGCGTGCCAGGAGCTCGCCGACAACGCAGCCATCAACTGCTGGATGGAGCTGCCGCCGCGCGAGGCGGAGCGCTGCGGCCACGTCATCCGCTACAACGTGATCGCCGACACGTACGGCTGCGAGGTCAGCAGCGGACAGATCGGTCCCGCGCGGGCGTTCCCCACCAGCGGCATCTACCTCGACAACTATGCCAGCAACTGCTTCGTGTACGGCAACATCATCGTGCGCGCGTTCGCGGCGGGCGTGCTCGTTCACGGCGGCAAGAACAACGTCATCGAGAACAACATCTTCGTGGACTGCGGCGCCAACGTGCGGCTGCAAGACGTCGTCTGCACGCTGCCATACTGGCATACCATGGCCGGCTTCATGACCGGCAATCACATCACGCGCAACATCGGTTACCAGACCGGCGCCCGTCGCTTCCTGTTCCACCTCGACGCGTGGACCGACCGCGTGGTGGCGCGCTGTGATGAGAACGTCTTCTTCCAGGCTGGCGGCGAGTCCCGCATCGAGCACACGTGCAGCCTGGTGAACCGCGTGCGTAAGCCGGCGGGCGAGCTCGAGGAGCGCGATCGTATCGAAACTCTACAGACGTGGCTCCGGCTTGGGTATGACGCGCATTCCGTCTTTGCCGACCCGCTGTTCATCGCCGCCGAGAGCGACGATTACCGATTGCGGCCGGAGTCGCCCGCGCTGACGCTGGGGTTCCAGCCGATTCCAATCAGCGACATCGGCATGCGGGGCAAGGCGGGGGTGTAGCAGCGGGCTGCTCCCGGGCGTTCAAGTATGCCCCTCGAGGATGCGCGACGCGGCCGACTATTCGGCCGGTGCGGGTGTTTCCCCGGATGGCGGGGTGGGGGATGGCTGCTCCGAGGAGCCCGGCGTTCCGCTCGCGGGCGCCGGCTGGGCGGGCACGGAACCGGCCGGGGCCGGCTGAGAAGGTTGCTGGCCTTGCTCCAGTCGCCACACGTACCCGCGGATGCTGAAGGCGAGACTGTCCGGCGGCGTCGTCGGAGCCGAAACCAGATCCGGCGCGGCCTGCACCCAACCTCCGCGCGCAGCGGCAATCAGCCGCCCATAGATCCCCCCAAGCAAGTCCTGCTGGGCGCGCGACAATTCGGTGTACTGGAGGCTGTCTCCCTGCGACACGCGCGCGACCTGGCTCCGCGTCAGCGTCAGCATCAGCCGCGCTGCGTCGAGTCGCTGCCGGTCGGGGTAGAGCACGCGGTCAGCGACATCGCCTCGCCCGGGCAAGAGTGGCTCTCGCTGCGCCGGCACGAGCACGTACATCGCGCCGACTTTGCTCCACGCGTACTTCATCTGCCCGCACAGGGCCGTGAGCGCGTCGTCAAGCGGCACATTCAACGTGCTTAGCGTGATGCGCGCGGTGCTCGGCGGTGGCGTGAAGATCACCGGCACCTCGGCCAGCCAGCGGAACTGCGTGATCGCATCGGCGGCAGCGATGTCGTTGAAGGTGAGTGTGACCCGCCGCTCCTGCGCCGGAGCCGGCTGCGCCAAGGCGACCGATGCCATGGCGGTCACGAGGATGAACGCGGCAACCATGTCTCGGACACCGCGCCGTAACGCCCTATCGCCTCCGGTACTGCCGCACGCCTTGCTCATAGATGTCGCCGCCGTAGCAGTCATTGGCCACGATGACAGGAAAGTCCTGTACGACCAGACGATGAACCGCCTCGGTGCCGAGATCGGGATACGCGACTACCTCCGCCGAGATGATATGCTGCGCCAGCAGGGCGCCCGCACCCGGCGTCGCGGTGAGATAGACCGCCCGGTACTTGCGCAGCGCCTCGATCACTTCGGGCCCTCGCGCGCCCTTGCCGATCATCGCCTTAAGCCCCGCTGCAAGCAGGCGCGGGGCGTAGGGATCCATGCGGCTGGCGGTCGTCGGTCCGGCGGCGCCGACCGGTCGGCCCGGCGGCGCCGGCGTCGGGCCGGTGTAGTAGATGATCTGGCCCGTGAGGTCAACCGGCAGCGGACGTCCCTCGTCGAGGAGATCTACTAGCCGCCGGTGCGCGGCGTCGCGGGCGGTGTAGATGACGCCCGTTATCGCGGCGCGGTCGCCGGCGCGCAGCGCCTCGACCACTTCATCAGTTAACGGCGGGGTGACTATGTGGACTTGAGGCATAGTGCGTGTACCGCTAATTCCTTGAGCCCGGCCATTCATCTTTAGCCCGAGTCGAAGCGCCCCGGCCGGAAGTCTCGAAAAGCCTTGGGGCCCGGCCGCCCCCGGCCGGGAATCATACCGGTCGCGGGCGAGGGCGCCCGCCATCCATCATTTTCTTGGCTTACGGCAGCATGTTCCGGCTCGCGGAAGCCGTGGAGCCCGGCCGCCCCGGCCGGGACTCGTCCCCTTCAATCCACTCTCGCCACAACCAGGGATACTCATCGACGGCCTTGACCAAGCCTTTGCGCACCGGGTTGTGGCAAAGGTACTCCACCTTGTTGCGCGCGTTCTCATTCGACCGCAGGATCCGGTCGAAATACTCCTCTTGCCACACCGGGCCGCGTCGCTTCAGTGCGCGGTTGATGGTGTGAGCCGAGGCACCTTTGAGGCCGTTCATAATCTCAGCAATGCCGAAGACCGCCCCTCTTTCGTCCCTAAGCGGGGTGAGGATCATGTGAACGTGGTCGGGCATGACAACCGCACCGTGCAATCGGTATCTCACGCCGTTGTCACGCAGACAGTGTTCGATAACGACATGCCTAACCGATTCCGGAAGCTGCCATCGTTGGCGAGTCGAGAATGTGATGAAGAATGCCTTCTCCGGTCGTTGCAGGTGCGGAAGGTTCCGCCGGTACGAGACGCGAGTTGGTTTCGCGCGAGGCGACACAGAACGGCGCGCATCGGTCACAGGCGAGGGCGCCTGTGCTCCGTCCTCTCCCTCAGTCATGGCCGATTCCGAATCGAGCGCCCCATGATGCAATGCCATCCGGCTATCCTCGTCCAGGCCTCGAAGAGCTTTGGAGCCCAACGCCCCCGGCCGGGGTGCCTAGGTTACAGTACCGCCTCCGCGTGCCGATGCGCGTGGCAATTCAGATTCACCGCCACCGGCAGGCTCGCGATGTGGCATGGGAACGTTTCGACGTGCACCGCCAGGGCCGTGATGCGCCCGCCCAGCCCTGCCGGGCCGATGCCCGTGGCATTCACTGCCTCCAGCAGCCTACGCTCGAGATCCGCGGCTGCCTCGTCGGCATTCGGCCGGCCCAGCGGCCGCAGCAGCGCCTCTTTCGCCATCAGCGCGCAGCGCTCGAAGTTCCCGCCCAGGCCGACCCCGATCACCAGCGGCGGGCACGCGCTCGCCCCCGCGCGCTCGACGGTGCTCACCACGAATCGTTCGACGCCCTCGACCCCGTCCGCCGGGCGCAGCATCGCCAACGCGCTCATGTTCTCTGACCCGGCCCCCTTGGGGGCGACGATGATCCGCACCCGATCACCCGCGACCTGCTTGAGGTGGATGATTGCGGGCGTGTTGTCACCGGTATTCTCGCGCCGCAGGGGGCTCGCGACGACCGACTTGCGCAGCAGCCCTTCGCCGTATCCCTTGCGCACGCCGGCGTTGATCGCGTCTTCGAGCGGCCCGCCCGTAACGCACGCCTGCGCCCCGAGCTCGACGAAGACGACCGCGATGCCGCAGTCCTGGCACATGGGCAGGTGCTCGCGCTGCGCCAGGCGCGCGTTCTCGATGAGCTGCGCGAGCGTCTCCTTGCCCAGCGGCGATTCCTCTTCGGCCGCCGCGCGCTCGAAGGCACGTATCACCTCCGGCGGCAGGCGGTGATTCGCCTCGATGCACAGCCTCGCGACCACATCACTGATATCCGCAGCGGCAACCTCGCGCACCATTCCCTCCGGCGGGGATTATACCAACTTCGGCGGGCGGGCGAAAGCGCATAGTGGGCAAATCGGATACCAGCGCATTGCCCTGCATCGGACGAGCAGGCGCGCGCACGCGGGGCTGGATGCCTGGGGAAGCGCCGGGAATGAACCGCCGTCCCCAGCACTCACGGGTGTGACCTTCGTTGGTGGGTGCCGCCTCTGTGGGAGCCGCGTCCCGCGGCGATCCGGATCGCCTGGAGGACTCGTTCGGCGCGCTCAGAGCAGGCCGGGCTCCCACGGAGCCTGCCCTGAGCCCGTCGAAGGGTGCATAAGCCAATCCCCACTCTTCGAGGTCACACCCGCGCTCGCCGCAGTTTGACTTCACCGTGCTCGTTCCCTATAATCACCCGTACCGCCGCCCGGCGGACCGCAACCATTTCTCCTGCGTGAGCCGGGTGACGTGCGGTGGCCGAACGCTCGCGCTCAGTCGGCGCGCCCAGGGATAGGTTGCTGTCCCTTTGCAGCGTCGCGTACACGAGGCACCCATGAATCATCCCGACACCGGATCCCGCAACCTCTCCATGGGCGAGTACCTGCTCGCCCGCTATCGCCGCCGGCGCCCCAAGCTGGCCTTCCACGCGCGCAATCAGAAACAGTGGCGCGAGTGGCGCAAGCAGTTCCTGCCCAAACTCCAGGAGTTGATGGGCGAATGGCCCCGCACCTGTCCCTCGCACCCGCAGATCGTCGAGCGCATCCGCGAGGAGGGCTACACGCGCGAGAAGGTCATCTTCAACACCGAGCCCAACATGGCGGTGGTCGCCTACCTCCTGGTGCCCGACGGCGTCAAACGCGGGGCCAAGGCCCCCGGGCTCTTGTGCGCCCATGGCCATGGCAACGGAAAAGATGACGTCGCGGGGATCCACCACGGCGAACCCGCGCGCATCAACACCATCCGCGGCCTCAACTACGACTACGCGCGCCAGTTCGCGCGCCGCGGCTACGTCGTCATCGCTCCCGACTGGCGCGGCTTCGGCGAGCGCCGGGTCGGCTACGATTTCCCCGGCCGCGACGGCTGCAACGTCGTCTTCCTCAAGGCCTTGAAGATGGGCCTCAACCCGCTGACCCTCAACGTCTGGGATGCCTTCTGCTGCCTCGATTACCTCCAATCGCGGCCCGAAGTTGACGGCAAGCGCCTGGGCATGGCAGGTCTTTCCTATGGCGGCACCATGACGCTCTTCACCGCCGCGCTCGACGAGCGCGTCAAGGCCGCGGTCATAAGCTGCTACCTCAACGAGTACGGCAGTTACGCCATCGAGTTAGGCAACTTCTGCGGGTCACAGACCGTGCCCAGCCTGCTCGAATACGGGGAGATGGCCGATGTCGCCGCGCTCATCGCGCCGCGCCCGCTCCTGATCGAAATGGGACGGCTCGATGACGGCTTCCCCATCGAGCATTCGCGACGCGCCTACCAGCATCTTCAGCGCGCCTATCGCGTCGCCGGCGCCGCAGACCGCATCGCCTGCGACGAATTCGACGGCGGCCATCAGTTCAGCGGGCGGCTGGCCTTCGACTGGATGGATCGCTGGCTGAGGGGCCGCTCATGAGCACACCCCGGGAAGAAAAGCTCATGACATGGCACCCGCCATGGGCGCTGCCCGGGAAGTGGTACCGGGGAGTACTGCACGTTCACACGACCGAGTCGGACGGTTCGCTCGAACCCGCCGCGGCTGTTGCGTGGTATCGAGAACAGAAGTACAATTTCGTCGCCATAACCGACCACGGCACCTTGACGGATACATCGGCTTTCGGCGACGACTCGTTTCTCACCATTCCGAGTATCGAACTCAGCGCAGGCAAATCCGAGGTTGGCGGCGACTTCCACATCGTCGGTATCGGCGTGAACCGCGAGCCGACGGTGGCGGGCGACCCCTCGCCCCAGGCTCTGATCGACGCGATCCGCGCAGCCGGTGGCGAGGCAATTCTGGCGCACCCGTACTGGTCCGGCGTGGTTTCCGCCGAACTGATGCCATTGGAAGGGTATCTCGCCGTTGAGGTCTACAACGCGGTCTGCCAAGCGACCATCGGCAAGGGCCTGTCGGCGGTGCACTGGGACGATCTGCTCGCGCGAGGCCGGCGGCTGTGGGGCGTCGCGGTCGACGATGCGCACTGGCGATGGGAGGATCACGGCCAGGCCTGGATCGTGTTGAAGGCGCGGCGACTGACACGCGAAGCGGTGATGCAGGCGCTGCGCGACGGTCACTTCTACGCGACCCGCGGCCCGCGCATCACCGGCCTCGAGATCTTCGAGGGGGCGGTGCGTGTCACGTGCTCGGCGGTGGAAACCATCACTTTCATGTGCAACAATTGGCGCGGCCGGCAGTTCCGGGGGACCGACGGCGGCAGCATCAGCCGCGCGGAATACACGCCGCCAGACGGCATCCGCTACGTGCGCGTCGAATGCGCCGACCGCTACGGCCGCGTCGCCTGGAGCAATCCGATATACTGGGAGCAGTAGGTGAAATTCGCAATCTGCAACGAGCTGTTTGAGAACTGGTCGTGGGAGCGCACCTGCGAGTTCGTCGGCGGCATCGGCTGCGACGGCATCGAGGTCGCGCCCTTCACGCTCGCGCCGTCCGTCACCGATATATCGCCCGACCGGCGAGCGGCGCTGCGGCGCGTGGCGGAACGGGCGGAGCTCGAGGTCGTGGGTCTGCACTGGCTGCTGGTTTCCCCCAAGGGGCGCTACATCAACACGCCCG
>Ga0315282_10013569_pt1 | contig 12265 bp, 10 predicted proteins | sample YL17G07_20_MG_FD_203693 | JGI IMG/M metagenome (GOLD analysis project Ga0315282, IMG submission 203693) | Sediment microbial communities from Yellowstone Lake, YNP, Wyoming, USA - YL17G07_20 | ecosystem: Environmental > Aquatic > Freshwater > Lake > Sediment | place: USA: Wyoming | collected... | reverse complement strand
CATCTCGGTGGCGTGATCTATGACGGCATCTGGGTAGGCGAGAACTCTAAAGTCCCCAACGTGGGCGGTATCCGCAAGGAACTCGTGGATCATATGCAACGGTTGAAAGCTCCCGTAGTGCGATGGCCGGGCGGCTGTTTTGCTGACAGCTACAACTGGCGTGACGGCGTTGGGCCTCGCTCAATGCGCCCCACCCACACCAACTTCTGGACAAACGACCAGCCGCTTTGGCATGCGCCCGACGGTCCACAGAAGTACGAGCCGAACACCTTTGGCACCGCTGAATTTATGCGGTTCTGCCAGGCATGTGGCTCGCAGCCATATTTGGCTGCCAACGTCCGCAGCACGACCTCGGCCGATTTTGACGATTGGGTGGAGTACTGCAACTCGCCTGCCGGTTCTACCACGCTGGCCAATACCCGTGCCGGCGATGGCAGCAAGGAGCCCTACAATGTGACTTACTGGGGAATCGGAAATGAGTCTTGGGGCTGCGGGGGCGACTTTCGGCCGGAAGAGTACACGGTGGAATTCAGGCGCTTCACATCCTGGGTTCCTGATTACGGTCTGAAGCTGCGCTTCATCGCATCGGGACCCGGCACAGCGATCGACGATCCTCAGGTTGAATGGACAAGAGGGTTCTTCCAGGAATTGTTGGCGAAGGACAAGAACCTGCTGAGCCGCCTGTATGGCTTGTCCCTGCACTACTACTGCTGGACAGCCGGGAAGGGTCAATCCATCGACTTTACCGTGGACGACTGGTACCAGTTGCTGTGGCAGGCTGACATCATGGATTCGCTTTTGACCAAGCATTGGCAGGCGATGGGCGAATTCGATAGACAGCACAAGGTGAAGCTGGTCGTGGACGAATGGGGAGCGTGGCACCGCGGTCCGGCGATCGATCCTCGCTACCTATTCAGTTATCCGCCCAGCATGAGAGACGCCTTGGTGACGGGTATCACACTCGATATCTTCAACCGGCAAACCGAAAAACTGGCGATGTGCAATGTGGCACAGTTAGTGAATTGCATCCATGCTCCGTTCCTGGCGCTTGAGGACCACTTTGCGGCAACGCCCATCTTCCACGTGTTCGACATGTACAAGGCCCACAAGGGTGGCCAGTCGTTACGTTTTGTGAGCGATGCCGCCGCGATCCCGTATGCCTCCAATAAGAAGCTCTGGGGACTTGCTGGTTCCGCATCGCTCCATGGAAAAACTTTGGTGGTGACGGTTGTGAATCCGCACGTCAGCGAGGCACGAACTGCCGACGTCTCAATACGCGGAGCTTCGGCCCGGTCCTGCCGGGTGACGGTGCTCGCGTCTGCGGACATCCACGCCCACAACGACTTTCAGAACCCCCACGCTGTTGAGCCGAAAGACGAGCCAGCCAATGTCTCGGGCGCGAACTTCGCCTGGACATTCAAGCCGGCATCGGTAACCAAGTTGGAGATAGAGCTAGCCTGATGCGGCTCGCCAGGCAAGGAACTCGTGGAACGTGTTTGCAGAGTAAGTGGAGGGCACGAGGGTTTGAGGCCCCCCGAACATCGCTGGACACCGGGTGGCTGCGCGACTGGGCGGTTCGTAGCACAGCCACCCTTTCAGTTTCGTGTCACCGCCGAACGGCTGCTCTCAGTGCCCCGCTTGAAGTCGCGCCTCGGTTCAACCTTGGGCCCTGGGAGTCTACCTGTCGCAATTCGCCAGGGTTCCTCAAAAGTACCTCACGCAACCCGTCGCCGGGTTGGGAATTCAGCGGTTGAGCTGAATGCTAGGGGCTTCCCAGCCTTCGGCGGCAGGAGTCCATTGCCGGGTGCGATAGTCACTCAGGGTGAGCGTGAGGAGGATCGCCAGCCAGAACAGCGCGGCTATGGCGACGATGTGCATGAGCCGGCTGCTCCAGCGCAGATGCATGAAAAAAAGTGCCACCAGGCTGGCTTTACACATGGCGATCAGGAGGGCAACAACGATGTTCACCGGGCCAAGGTCAATCATCGCCACCGACGTGGTCAAGATGGTCAGGCTGATGAGGGCTGCGAATACGAACAAGTACGTTTTCTTCGGTACTACATGCTGTGACATCAGTGATGCGCTCCGATCAAATAAAGTAGCGGGAAGAGAAAAATCCAGATCACGTCCACGAAATGCCAGTAAAGGCCAGCCATTTCCACAGGGTTGTAGCGCTCCGGACCGAAGCGGCCACGAAAGGCCTGCCAAGTGAGCACTGCCAGGATTGCCACACCGATTACCATGTGCAGGGCATGAACGCCGGTCATGAAGAAATAGAAAACAAAGAAGAGTTCGACGGCGCGACTGTTCGACCCATCGTAGGCAAAGTTGATTCCCGGCACTAAGTGCTCCTCGAAATCGCGATGCCACTCGAACGCCAGCTTGACGCCCACGAAGGTAAGACCCAGCAATATGGTCAAAACGAGGAAAGTAATCAGCTCGCGTCGCTTGCCCAGCATCGCCGCCCGGACGGCCAACGCCATGGTCAAACTGCTGCACAGCAACACTGCGGTGTTGAACGCTCCCAGCTTAACGTTCAGCAGGTGGCTGCCCGCATCGAAGCCGGCCAGGTAGAGGCCGCGATAGACGGTGTAACCGGCAAATAGCCCGCCGAAAAACATGATCTCAGTGGCTAGGAAGACCCACATGCCGAGGCTGGAAGCTTCGTGCTGCTGTTCCAGGTCCTCGAATTGTTCCGCGAGCGCGGCCGCGTGGCCGTCAGCCAACGTGCGCCTCCTTCACTCCGTAGGCGTAGGCTTCTTCCTCAACGATAGGCAACTCCTCAAAGTTTTCGGTCGGCGGCGGAGAAGGTGTCTGCCACTCCAGGCCCTTCGCGTTCCAGGGATTCGGCCCCGCGACGGGCCCGTAACGCATCGACCAGATGAAATACACCAGCGGGATCAGGTAGCCGACGCCCAGTATCGATGCGCCCGCCGACGACATCACGTTCAGCACCTGGAACTCCGCGGGGTACACGGCGTATCGACGAGGCATTCCCAAGTAGCCCAGCATAAACTGCGGGAAAAACGTCAGGTTGAATCCGATGAAGATCACCAAGGCCGAAAACCTAGCCCAGCCGTCCGGGTAGAGTCGTCCCGTCATCTTCGGCCACCAGAAATGCAGCCCGCCGAGATAGCCCATCAGCGCGCCACCCACCATGATGTAGTGGAAGTGAGCGATCACGAAGTACGTGTCGTGCAGGTGGATGTCCGTGGCGAGAGAGGCAAGGAAAAGCCCGGTCAGCCCGCCCATCGTGAACAGGCCGATAAAGCCCATGGCGTAAAGCATGGGCGCCTGGTAGGAAACCGAGCCCTTGTAGAGCGTGGCGGTCCAGTTGAAGACCTTGATGGCGGAGGGAATCGCCACCGCAAAACTCAGCGCCGAGAACACCAGCCCCGCGTAAACCGATTGCCCGCTGACGAACATGTGGTGACCCCAGACGAGGAAGGAGATCACCGCGATGGCCACGCTGGAAAACGCGACGAAGCTATATCCGAAGATGCGCTTTCTCGAGAAGCAGGTCACAAGTTCGCTGACCACACCCATCGAGGGAAGAATCATGATGTAGACCGCGGGGTGCGAGTAGAACCAGAAGAGGTGCTGGAAAAGGATCGGGTCGCCGCCCAACGCCGGGTCGAAGACGCCCACATGGAGCAAGCGCTCCAAACCCACCAGGACGATGGCAATCGCCACCACGGGCGTGCCGAGGATCTGGATGATACTCGTGGCATACATGGCCCAGATGAAGAGGGGCAGCCGGAACCAGGTCAGCCCGGGCGCACGCATCTTGTGAATGGTGACGACGAAGTTAAGCCCGGTCAGGATCGATGAGAATCCGGTGATGAAGATGCCCAACGCCGCGGCCATGACCTGGCCATTGGCGTAAGTCGTGCTCAGCGGCGTATAGAATGTCCAGCCGGTGTCCACACCGCCGGCAAGAATCGCGTAGAGGGTGAACAAGCCACCGGCGACGTAGATGTACCAACTCAGGAGGTTGACGCGCGGGAAGGCCAGGTCACGCGCACCCACCATCATGGGCACCAGGAAGTTCCCCATCACGGCGGGTATCGAGGGGATGAGGAAAAAAAACACCATGATGATGCCGTGCATGCTGAACATCTTGTTGTAGGTGGCGGGTTCGAGCAGGGCACCTTGCGGCTCGATGAGGTGCAGGCGGATCAAGACGGCCCCCGCGCCGCCGATCAGAAAGAAGAACGTGATCGAGGCAAGATAAAGGAGCGCAATGCGCTTGTGGTCCGTTGTGAGGAGCCACGACCGGATGCCGTATTTGGCGTTTAGATAATTCACGCCTGTCGTCGCTTCGACTGCCGTCGTGCTCATTCCTGTGCTGCCTTCCTTTCCGTGGCCCCCAGAGACTTGATATGGGCCAGTAACTGCAAGATCTGCTCTTCGCTGAGCTGCCCCTTGAAGGTCGGCATGATGGGATCGTAGCCGGCCACGATCTTCGCCGACGGAACGAGGATCGATTCGCGCAGGTACTCTTCGTCAGCCTGCACGGTCTTGCCGTCCTGGAGCTTCACCTGGCTCCCGTAAAGGTCGTTGAACGCCGGACCCTTGCCCGTCCCGTGACAGGTGATGCAGGCATACTGTTCGTAAAGGCGCGCGCCCGCGGCCGCCATGCTCTCGGCTTTCTGGCTGCCGCTCAGCCAGCGCTCGTAGTCCTGGGTCTCCATCACCACAACTTCGCCACGCATGAGCGCGTGGCTGACCCCGCAATACTGCCCGCAGAACAAGTGATACGACCCGGTCTTCGTCGCCTGAAACCACAGGCTGGTGTACCGGCCAGGGATAACGTCCTTCTTCACCCGGAACGCGGGAATGAAGAAGTCGTGGATGACGTCCTCGGAAGTCATGGTCAGTTTGATGGGCCGGCCGACGGGCACGTGGAGCTCGTTGATTTCGCGCACGCCCTCCGGATGCTGGAGTTGCCACATCCACTGTTTCCCGATGACGAAGATCTCGGTTGCGGCCGTCGGCGGGCGGGAATTTCGAATGAAGAGGCTCGACGACCAGACGAACGTCACCACGACCAGGATCAGGGGGACGACGGTCCAGGCGACCTCGAGCGGCAACGAGCCCTCGAGCTGCTTTGGGGTCTCATCTTTCGACCGGCGGCGATACCTGATCGCGAAGTAGAAAATCGTCAGGAAAATGATGCCAGTGAAGAAGAGGTCGATCGCGGTCAGGAAATAGTACAGGTGGTCGATCCCCTCCGCGATCGTGGAGGCTTGCTCGGGACGTATTGGGAACCCATACCACATGCTTGCTTGTCACCTTTCAACAACTTCGATCAGCTTCGGAAATCGCGCTGCGGACCTCGCGTGGACTCGTCCGGCGGCTGATTCACGTTCTCGCGCGGCGGTCGAAACAGAACATCACAATCATGAACGTCCCTATGCTCACGACCGTGATCGCTCCGGCGAGCTGAAGAATGCGAGAGATAACCAGACCGTACTTGCCGACTGCGGGATCGTAGTGGCTGCAGAAAAGCAGCACTTGATCCACCGGCGAACCGATCTTGTTGTGCGAAGACTCGACAAGAGCCAGGCGCAGATCGCCCGAGGGATAATGGATGCCGTAAAAGTAGCGTGAGATTCTCCCTTCGGGCGTCAAAACCACGATGCCAGTCGCATGTGCGAACTGGCGTGTCTCCGGGTCGTAGTTGTAGTGGAACCCGACGGCCTCGGTGAGCCGTCGAATCGAGGTTTCGTTCCCGGTCAGGAAGTGCCATCCGTTTTCCGCGCTGGGGCGGCCATAGAGGCCCACGTAGAGGGATTTCTTCGCGTTGGCGACCGAAGGCTTGTCCTCGGGGTCGAAGCTCACGGTGAGGACTTCGAACTCCTTCCCGGCGTCGAACTTGAGATCTTTCAGACTCTCGAGCAGACCGTTCTCAGCGGTCGTGCAGAGCATGGGACAACTGAAGTAGACGAGCGAAAGGACCACGGGCTTCTTGCCGAAGTAATCCCCCAACCTCACCGGGCGCCCCTCTTCGTCCTGGAACAGCAAATCCAGCGGGACCTGCTCGTTGAGCCTTTGGTCGATGCCGACCCCTCGGAGCAGCGGCGGGCGCGTCGTTGACTCTCCGGCCCGAACCGGATGCGCGCCAGCCAGCAGGAAGAGTGCCGAGAGCAGAACCGCAGCCGTTTTCAGAATCCTACTGAGTCGCTCGCCTTGCTGAATCGTGTGAAGTGTGCGCATGATTCCCTTCCCAATCACTGGTCCTCTGGAATGTCGGATCGGATGGCGCGGCGACCCCCGCCGCGGGCCGAAATCCGCCGGATGCTTTCGCCTTCCCTTCCCCTGTCGCGCCGCTCTTGCGCACGGGGAAACCGCGCTCGAGCGAGAGTTCCATCGCGCGCTCGATGGGGATCCGGACGACGCCCGCACTTTTGTCCGCCCACCCGTAGCTATGGAGAATTGCATCCTCTTCCGCCCGATAAGCCTTCAGGTCTTGGGCAGGATTCACCTGCAGCCGCGGCGCAGGAGGAAGCGTCCGCGCGTTGTCGAATGGGGACGCCGGCGGCCCGAGTTTCTGTACCTGCACGTAGTATCTGAAAACGAACCAACTGACGAGCAGCCCGAGAATCACCAGGACGGCGAAGCCGATCGCCGAATAGACCATGCCATGCAAGCCGAAGTCCCGCGTCTCGTAGCGGCGCTCCATATTGCCGGAAGGGGCCTTCAACTCAGGCATGGTGGGCCGCCCCCTGTGGTCGGCGCGGGTCATGGAGAGGAACCAGCGGATTCCTCTTCAACTGCGATACGAACCGCCAGAACCAGACCCCGCCAATTCCGATGACCGCCGTCCAGTCCATCCAGTGAAATTGCGGACCCGCACGGTCGTAGGCCGGAGCCATGAGCCAGAACAGATCGACCAGACTCATCACCACGAGCCCTGCGGCGACGGCCGAGAGCAGCCGGATCCGCCGCTTGACGAAGCGACTCAGCAAAAGCAGAAACGGCACGGCAAAGTGGAACACGATCAGCACGACCGCCACCCAGGCCCATCCCCCCGTAGCGCGAGCCGCGTACCAGGTGATCTCTTCCGGAAGATTTCCCGACCAGATGATGAGGAATTGGGAAAACGAGAGATAAGCCCAAAGCATCGTGAAGGTCAGAAGCAGGTTCCCCAGGTCGTTCAGCGCGAGCGGAGAGATCACGTCCGACAAAGGTTTGGTTTTCGACAACAGCAACGTGACGACGATGACCACGGACATCGCCGACAGGGCCTGCGTGACCATGAAAATCATGCCGTAGATCGTCGAAGCCCAGCTCGGTTCAAGCGACATCACCCAGTCGATGGAAGCGAAGGTCGCGGTCAGCCCGTAGATCAACAGCCCGGGGCCACTCAGGCTCTGAAGGCGCCGCGTCAGGCCGGGGTCGGCAGTGCGGTCCTGCTCGAGCGACCACTTGTTGAGGAAGTGCGTGAGCAAAATCCAGGCGGCGAAATAGATGACGATCCTCACCATAAAGAACGGAACGTTGAGGTAGAGCGCCTTCGCCTCGATCGCCATTTCCGCAGGAGCCTTTGCCGGGTTCGCCCAAACGTAAAGCTGGCGCAACCCGAACAGCAGCGGCACGGTAAACGCCGCCATCACGAGGAGCGTCCGCGTGCCGGATTCGAGCAAACGTCGGATCGGAAAACCCCAGCCGCCCCCCACTAGGTGATGGAGCATCAGGATGGCTGCACAACCCAGCGCCACGCCCAGCCAGAAAATGTAGCCGAGCAGATAAGAGCGAAAGAATTGCACGGGGCTGTGAAATCCTCCGCTCACCGCGATGCCCAGGGCGAGCAGGCCCACGATCAGCGCCGGCTTCTCCAGACGCGTCATGTCGGATTGAAGAGTTTCGCTCCCGTTCATTTCGTATCCGCCCGCAGTTTTGCCTGCTCCTCGGGCGGGACGTCGTCGATGGTGGCGTGCTGGCTCATCTGCAGCGCGCGGATGTATGCCACGATGGCCCAACGGTCGTCGGGAGGAACGCGCGCCGCATAGCTGTACATCGCTCCGTAACCGTTGGTGATGACGTCGTAAAAGTGTCCCACCGGCACCTGGCGCAACCGGTCGATGTGATACGACGGCGGCGCCGGGAAGCCGCGCTGCACGATCATCCCATGCCCGCTCCCCGTATAGTCGTGGCAGGGGGTGCAATAGATGTTGTAGCGTGCGCGGCCGCGCGCGAGCACGTCGCGCGTGATGGGGAAGGGGAAAGTGTCCGCCGGGACGCCGTTCACTTTCCCCGTGTAAAAGTGCTGATCGATGCGCAGGTGGCCGCGCGCCACGGTGTCCGGAACTTCCGGACGCGCCGAGCGGCCGTCGTCGAAAAACGTGCTCGGGGCGAGTGGGTCGTAGCGGGGTTGGACGTGCATGTCGGAGCGGCAGCCCGCGGCCGCCAGCGCCCCTGCAGCGAGCAGCACCCATCCCGCCAGGCGTGTTCCGATTTGTATGCCGTCCCTACGCTTCAACTTCCGAGACCTCCCGAGCTTTCAATCCCTGCATGAAGGCACGCGTCTTTTCGAGATGGAACTTCGAGTCGCGCGCCTTGATGCAAAGATAAAATCGGTTGCGGCTGGCCAGCTCAAACCGCGGCGCGTTGAAGACCGGATGATAGGGTGTCGGCAGGCCATTCATAGCCAGCATCCCGAACACCGTGGTCAGTGCGGCGGCGAGGATCGTCAATTCGAAGGTGACAGGAACGAATGCTGGCCAACTGTTCAGAGGCTTCCCGCCGATGTTCAAAGGGTAGTCGATCACGCTCGGGTAGTACTGCAGCAGGAAGCCGCCGACGCACCCGCACAGTCCGCCGATCAATACCAGGAGCGGCAGCCGCGTCCGCTCAAAGCCCACCGCCTCCGCCAGGCCTTCGACGGGCAGCGGTGTAAAGGCATCCATGCGGCGGTATCCCTCCGCGTGCGCGTGATGGGCCGCCGCCAGAAGATCGTCCGGGTTATCGAATTCCGCGATCAACCCGTACAGAGGCCGTTTTTTCGTAATCGACTGCATCGCATTCATCTCGCGGCCCTCACCACGACGACGGAAGCTATCCCCTCTCTGCGCTCTCTCCTACCAGCCCGCGCATTTCGAAAATCGAAATCATGGGCAGGAAGCGGATAAACAAATAGAACATCGTCAAAAATAATCCAATGGTTCCCACGAAGGTCGCGATATCCCAACGCGTGGGGTAATACATCCCCCAACTGGATGGGACGAAGTCGCGATGCAGACTCGTCACGACGATGACGAACCGCTCAAGCCACATTCCGACGTTCACCACCAAGGCAACGACGAATAATGCGGGCACGCTGGTCCGCACCCGGCGGAACCACAGCGATTGCGGGATCACGATGTTGCAAAGGATCAACAGCCAAAAGACCACCGCATAAGGCCCGGTCATGCGATTCAGGATCATGAAGCGGTCCAACGAGTGGCCACTGTAAAAGGCCATGAAGGTTTCCATCATGTAGCCGTAGCCGACGATCAGGCCGGTAGCGAGCATGATTTTCGCCATGTTCTCGAGGTGGCGGAGGGTGATGAAATCTTCCAGCTTGTAGAAGGCCCGAATCGGGATGGCGAGCGTCATGACCATCGCGAAGCCGGAATAGATTGCGCCCGCTACAAAGTAGGGAGGGAAAATCGTGGTGTGCCATCCCGGTACGATCGCCACGGCGAAATCGAAGCTCACCACGGTGTGCACGGAAACCACCAGCGGTGTCGCTAGCCCCGCGAGCAGCAGCGAGGCCATTTCGTAGCGGTGCCAATGGACCGCGGACCCTCTCCAGCCCATGGCCAAAACGCCGTAGATGATCTTCAGGGCGCGATGGCGCGCGCGGTCGCGCAATGTCGCCAGGTCCGGAATCATGCCTACAAACCAGAAGAGCAGCGATACGGTCGCATAGGTCGAAACCGCAAAGACGTCCCACACCAGCGGGCTGCGAAACTGCGGCCACGCGCCCATCGTGTCCGGATAGGGCAACAGCCAATAGAAGAGCCACGGTCGGCCCATGTGGAGCAGGGGAAAGATCCCCGCGCAGGCTACGGCGAAAATCGTCATTGCTTCGGCAAAGCGGTTGATGGATGTCCGCCAGCGCTGACGGAGGAGAAGGAGAATGGCGGAGATCAATGTGCCGGCGTGGCCGATTCCAATCCACCAGACGAAGTTGATGATGGCAAATCCCCAGCCGACTGGGATGTTAATGCCCCAGATTCCCACGCCTTGCAGGAGCAGCCAGGTGATCGCCGCCATCAGCGTCATCACCAGGCCGAACGAAATCGCGAAGCCCAGGTACCAACCCTTGGGGGTCGGCTGAGTCAGCACAATCGCGCTGATCTTGTCGGTCACCGAGCCGTAGCTGTGCCCGGGGCCGATCAACGGCTGCTCAGCACCCGCAAGCCTCGGGTTGTCCTGTGTGCTACCGCCCACCCGCTACTCCTTGATCTCGGGGTTAGGATTCCGCAGCCGCGCCAGATACGTCGTGCGTGGCCGCGTGTTGAGCTCCCTCAGCATCCCGTAAGTCCGATTCTGTGCTTTCAGTTTCGATACCCGGCTTTTGGGGTCGTTAATGTTGCCGAAGACGAGCGCCTGCGTCGGGCAAACCTGCTGGCAGGCCGTCTGAATCTCGCCGTCGCGAACCTCGCGGTCTTCTTTCTCCGCCTGGATTTTCGCGGCGTTGATCCGCTGGATGCAGTACGTACATTTCTCCATCACGCCGCGGCTGCGGACCGTCACGTTGGGGTTGCGCAATCCGAACAGGCTCGGCGTGCTCCAGTCCGAATAGAGCCGGAAGTTGAAGCGCCGCACCTTGTAGGGACAGTTGTTGGAGCAGTAGCGCGTCCCCACGCAGCGGTTGTAAATCATCTCGTTCAGGCCTTCGGGGCTGTGGACCGTCGCGCCCACCGGGCAGACGCCCTCGCAGGGAGCGTTCTCACAGTGCATGCAGAACACCGCCTGGTTGTAAGTTCCGGGATTCTCCAGGTCGCCGCGGTAGTAAGTATCGATGCGGATCCAGTCCATCTCGCGGCCGGCATAAACTTCGTTCTTGCCGACCACCGGACCGTTGTTTTCCGATTTGCAGGCCACGACGCAGGCGTTGCAGCCAAGGCAACTGTTCAGATCAACGGACATCCCCCAGGCATAGCCCTCGTTCTTGAAGCCGGGATAAAGGGAAAGCGCCTTGCTGGTGTACTCCTCGGGGTCCTGCGCGAATTCCGGCTTGTGGCGGTATTCCTCGAGGGTTCCCACGCGGATGACTTCGCGGCGGAAAGCTTCCACGCTTTCTTCTTCTTGGGGCTTCCGGTCACCGCCATCGATGATGCTATGGTGCTGCGTTCTCGCCAGGAGGTATCGATCGCTGGTCTTCTCGATCTCGAGGCCGGTATCGAACCATGGCCGGTCAGAGTACCGCAGCGCGAAGGCATTGAAGCCGATGCCGCTCCCGACGTGGCCCGCGCGGTCGCGGCCATACCCGAAATGTAAGGTCACGGCTCCGTCGGGATGGCCCGGCATGACCCAGACCGGAGCGCTGACCTGCTTTCCCCTGTAGCGGAGCTTGACCACATCTTCGCTCGCCAAGCCGAGTCGCTGTGCCGTCGCGACGCTCACCAGCGCGGCGTTGTCCCAAGTGAGCTTGGTGAGCGGCTTGGGAAGCTCCTGCAGCCAGCCATTGTTGGCAAAACGGCCGTCCCAGACCGTCGGATCTGGGCGGAAGATGACCTCAAGCCCCCCTTGTCTTCCTGCGTTTTGAGCCGGCGTCGACGCCAGACCATCGAAGTCTGACTTCACGCTCACTGGTTTGGGCGGCAGGGCCGTGCCCGCCACGACGCCGTCATGAAGCGACGTCTGCCAGAACACCTCGAAATCCGGGCCGGGATGCTTGCTTCGCCAGTACTCTTTGACGCTCGTGTGAGCTGTCCGACCCGGCTGTCCCAGGAGCACCGAAGCGAGTTCATGAGCGGAGCGCCCGTTGTAAAGCGGCGCGATCAGAGGCTGAACGATGCTCACCGTGCCGTCGTAGGCGCGGGTGTCGCTCCAGGCTTCCAGGTAGTGCGTCTCCGGGATGTGCCAGTGACAGAAGTTGGCGGTCTCGTTGTAGTAAAGCCCCAAGTGGATGCGCATTCCCACCTTCAGGAAGTTCTCGCCGAAGTTGAGATCGGCCGGTGCGTCATAGACGGGATTTCCGCCCAGCACCACTAACGTGTCCACCTGCCCGGCTCTCATATCGTCGACCAGCGAGCGGAAAGAGCCCAAC
>Ga0315282_10013568_pt1 | contig 12265 bp, 8 predicted proteins | sample YL17G07_20_MG_FD_203693 | JGI IMG/M metagenome (GOLD analysis project Ga0315282, IMG submission 203693) | Sediment microbial communities from Yellowstone Lake, YNP, Wyoming, USA - YL17G07_20 | ecosystem: Environmental > Aquatic > Freshwater > Lake > Sediment | place: USA: Wyoming | collected... | reverse complement strand
TCGTCGATTGGCGGGGCGGAGGCAGCCATCGCGATGATCGGAAAGGACAACTCCATCATGTCCAGCAGAGTCTATCGATTTGTCAACCATGCATGGAACGATGTCGGCCCTGCTGATGCCGCCATAGACCAGTACCAGCTCGAAGTGAGCGGAGCGTACTCCGCGCTGGGGCTCGTAAGCGGGAAGGCATACACGGTCACGTTCCTTACCGAGGACTGGAGCGGTCGTCAGGACGATGCCCGTATGGGCCTCATCGCTCACATCTCGTCAGGCACCAAGGCATGGGGCGGCATAATCATCAATGAGCTGTTCAGCAAGGGTGGCCCCGACTGGATAGAGTTGATGAACACCGCCTCCACATCGATCGACATAAGTGGCTACAGACTGTACGCCGGTGGAGTGCTCGTCTACACCTGGCCTGCGGGTACAATCATCGGCCCGGGCCAACTGTACGTCACGACCGATCTTGATTTCTTCAAGTCCCTGACTTATCGGCTGGACTCCAGCTCAGGGGCAACGATCGATCAGGTCACCACGCCTGCCTGGCATGAGATGTCGTATGGCCGCACTGGCGCCCCGCCCTATTCGACCTGGGCCTCGATGGCCTCGACTCCCGGGGCCCTCAACGTGGGTCAGACGCCAATCCCCGAGTTCGGGAGCTTCATCGTGCCTTTAGCGATAGTACCAATAATCATGATTGCATTCAGACACTCCAAGCGAGTGGAAGGACCGCCCGAGGAAGAGTGAGCTACACCGTGTGTGCCGGGAACCCCCCCGAACCGAAGAACGGCCCCGCAAGGGCGCCCGCATCATCGTTCGCGAACATGATCAGATCGTTCGACGAACGGTCAGAGGCGGACAGGCCCTTCGTGCCGATGGTCGGCGGGCCGAGATTGTTCGTGCTGTTGCTCTACGCGTCGGTGCTCGTGGCTGTTGGCATCGAGTTCTTCACCAGCATGAGGCTATGGTACGGCAGCTGGTCGATCTACAACGTGTATGTGCTGACAGTGACCGGCGTCTTCGTCTTTCTCGGAATGATCATGCTGTTCTCGTCCACGCGCCGAGGCCCTGATGAATATGGCCTGCCCGTCCCGAGGCTTTTGCTCGCAACACTCGGGTTCGTCCTACTCTCGCTAAGCGGGGTGGCCATGGTATATTGGGGAAGATCCCTCGGTGCGTGGGCGATTCTATTGAGCGTGACGCTGCTGTACGGGTTCCTGATGATGGTGCTCGCGTCGGATACCATCACTCATCACGACGCCCTCAGGCTCATGATGTATGGCACCGGAATCGTCCTGATGGTGCTGGTGCCCGTGCACGAGGCCTTCAACGTCGCCAGGACCCCCCCAGACACATTCTTCCTGTTCACTCTGTCGAACCTCGTGCTCCTGATCTCGGGGATGGTGTTCGCCCTCATCTCGGTGCAGTCACTTCAGACGAGGGACGGCTACCTGGGGGCGTGGCTGATCGGGGCGATGGCGATCTTCCTCGTCGCGTTCCACGAGCAGATCGGGATCGTGTCGTCGCACACTTACTCGGAATATGACAGGACGCTCGCTTTCATCGGAGTCACGTTCTCCTTCCTGCCGCTGATGCTCTATGTGTGGCGAGAGCGTGTCTACATCTTCCTCTGGAAGAGGATGAGGTCCGCGAACGCGCTCATCGAATCCGGGGATTACAAGGGTGCCCTGAAGCAGGCCGACGGGGCGATTCGGCAATGCGCCCGCGTGGGGATAGAAGACAGGTTCGCGCTCCCTTGGACCCTGAAGTCCGATGCGCTCTACCGCATGAAGGACTATCAGAAGGCGATGGTGCACTATGACACCGCGTTGAGCATCGAACCCAACGACACCGTCTCATGGTGCCACATGGGGAACATGTACGCCTTCGACGGCAGGCAGGAACAGGCCATGAAGGCGTTCGACAAGGCCATCAAGGCCGACCCTGAGAACCCTTATGCATGGAACAACAAGGGCGCGGTGTATCAGCACATGGGCATGGACGAGGACGCCCTGATATGCTTCGACAAGGCGATCACATACGAACCCCGGATGTTCGATGCCCACCTGAACATGGCGAGGCTGTTCTCCAAGTTAGGCCATACGACGGATGCTCTCGAGCACTATCGGATCGCACTCGAGGTCAATCCAGGAAGCGAGAGCGCGAAGCAGGGGATGCGCAAGGAGCACTTCAGGAGCATGTGCCTGGACCAGATTAACGGCTGGGAGCAGCTGGGCCTCGACACGAGCTACCTGAGGTCATTGCTGGACCAGGACCCGACCGAATTCGCCAAGAAGTCCAAGGAGTTCCTCGCGAACATAGTGGATCAAAGGGCTGAGTTCAACGTCCAGCCGGGGATAGAGCACATCGACATGAACAAGGCCCTCAAGTCGATACTCCAGGTCACTGAGGGGGAGGGCGCCACCATCGATCAGATAGTCGAGGCCACCAACCTGAAGAAGCACGACTTGATCCTTCCGCTCGCGCTGCTCATGGAGACCGACCATGTGCACTTCAAGGGTGTCGGAGGGACGGATGTCTATGTATCCAAGGGGAAGGCTCCGGAGAAGCCCCCAGAGGCACCAGTCCAGCCCGTCGAGACGGTCGTGGTGGAACCGGTGGAGCAGCCCATCTTTACGCCACGGATTCCCAAGCCTGAGCCAGTGGTCAAGCATCCTGAACGACCCCTGGCGAAGGCGATTGCCAATAGGAGGGAGGGCCGCGCTGAGAAGAAGGCGGAGAAGGCCGTCGCGAAGTCGCACAAGGCATCCAAGCCGCAGCCCCGACCCGTTCCTCCTGCCAAAGTGCAGATCCGCAGGGAGATCGTGAAGGTGGAACCTACCGCTTCGATCCTCTTCTTCAGGAAACACCGCAAGAAGCGGTGAGCTCGAGCGCCCCTCCACAAAGTTCTAGAGGGGCCTTCCCAATCCTCCTCCCAGGAGGGAGCGGGGCTTGAGCGTGCTCACATTCTTCAGATATTCGTTTCAGGGAGTGCTCAGGAACAAGCGTCGCTCGCTCTTCGCGGCCCTCGGGATCGCTCTCGCGATGGCGCTCGTCTCTGGCTCCCTGATAGCGGTCGACTCGTCGGCCTATGGTCTGCTGAGGTCCGCCGTGGACAAAGTCGATGTGGATTTCACCGCGTCGCAATACATGATCTCCAATTCGACCTTCAATACGAACACCTTCAACGTTTCGATTGGCGCCATAGAATCCGTGGAGAACGTCCAGGAAGCGAATCCTTTCGTCGCGGTCCACGGATGGTCATTGCCCGGCTACCAACAACCATCGAACTATTACTACGGGGATACCTATCTCGCGTTCCTCCCCAGCGACTCTGGCAGGTTTCTGGAGGTTGAGGGGATCTCGGGGAAGATGCCCGACAACGGCACGGTCGCAATTCCAAGGGACGTGGCCGACAGTCTCGACCTCGGCGTCTCGGACACGATCACGTTGTCGATGGTGAAAACCCAGGGTTATTACACTCAGATCAACAACTCGACAATGATCTATGTGTACAATTCCTCGTATCTCAACCTCACGTTCATAGTCTCGCAGATCTGGACGCAGAACTACACCGGCAACGGCGGAAGTCCTCCATACTACGCGCCGGTCGTCGACGATGCGCAATCCGCTGCTAACGCCAATGTCTATCTGCCAAACGAGTGGGGAACCCCTATCGTTCTGAGCATGGCCTCATTCGATTCCGTGATGACTCCCGAGACGCGCAACTTCACGATGGGCTATTCATCGATTTCGGTACGTTATCTCATTTGGATAGACAGGGACAAGGTGATCGATCTCGCAAACATCGATGCGACCGTGAATGGGATCGATTTCATCCAGCACAGGCTCGAGAGGCAAGGCCAAGCCTATGGTTTCGATGTCCAAGAGAGCCCTCTTGTCTCCGCGCTTCAGAGCATGCAGCCTCAGCTCGAATCACAGAAGGTCCTGTTCATGGCACTATCCCTCCCCGTCGTCGCGCTCGGGACTTATCTGTCGATTGTCGGTGTGGACCTGGGCGTGACGTCCAGGAGACGCGAGATCGGGATACTGAAATCGAGAGGGGCGAGCAACCGGCACGTCTTCTTCTCCTTGGTCCTCGAGTCGATCATGCTGGGGGCGTTCGCCGCTTTGATTGGACTCCTCATGGGGGTCGTCGTGAGCAGATTCCTGCTGGGCTCTGCGCTCTCGCTGTCTACTGAGACTGGAAGCTCCTCTTGGACGGATTTCAAGCTTTCAGAGAGTTCGATAGAGCTCACGATCCTGTTCGGAGTCGGGCTCATGCTCCTCTCCTCCTGGCGTCCGTTCAAGAGGGCCTCCAAGGCCGAGGTCGCAGAGGCCCTCCATTACTATTCCCATTCGGCGACCAAGGTGGAGTACAAGCCCGCGATGGACATCGTCCTCCTCTCGCTGTCCATCCTGAGCATCGTCAGCATACTGGTGGGCTTCAACTGGGTCAACAACATGAGCTGGTCCTGGATGACCAGGCTGGTTGTCGGCGCCCTCATGCTGTTCGGGATTATCCTGTTCCCAATCATGCCCTTCTTGCTGTCGCTCAGCGTGATCAGATTGACGACCAGGGGTCCCCGCAAGCTCTACTCCAAGCTGAGCTGGTTCGTCAAGGGATGGACAAAGGAGCTTCACCAGCTGGTCGACAAGAACATTGTTCGGAACCCCAGGCGTGCTTCCAACATCGCCGTGATCATCTCCTTGGCGATCGCATTCGGGCTCTTCATATCCGTCACGATGGAATCTTCGATAGGCCTCGCACGTGAGCAGGTGAAATATGATGTCGGCGCAGACATCAAGGTGACAAGCTACGTTCAAGGCACGTCAGCCAACTTCACAAGACTGGACCAGCTTCAGACGCTCTCGGGCGCGAGTCATGTGGCCACCTTCAATTATCTGACCATTGATGCAACCGGTGGCCAATACGGGAGCATGTCGATTTCAACTGCGGTCCTGGATTCTTCTGCGTATATGGAGACTGTCCGTCCTTCCGATTTCTACTTCGTGCATTCCGGCAAAGGCATGCTCGATGATTTGGCGGAAAATGGCTCTGTCATTCTGACCACGGATTTCGCAAATGGATTATCGATCCTAGCGGGCGATCCGCTATGGGTGACCCTGAACGTCTATAACGGGAGCACCTATCAGACTACCAGCTACAATTTCGTCCTAAACGTCATCGGGATGGTCAAGGGCCTGCCTGGACTCGGATGGATGGGCGCATGCGTCGACATCGGGACTCTGAAATGGATCCCCGAACGGGACCTGATGGCGTCTTTGCAGAGTCCGGGAGCCTTGATCGATGTGGCAAAGGGCTCCGACGCCAAGGCCGTCGCAAGCGCTGCAGAGACGATCTTCACCAGCGCGAACACCACGCCGACCGTGTCCATCATGGAAGAACAGCTGGCCGCACTCAAGGATGACCCCGCCTTCGGTTCGTTGTCGGACTACCTCTACATGGAATACGCGATGTCCATCATCATCATGTCCGTGGGAGTCGGCCTCATCATATTCGTCGCCGTGATGGACCGGGAGCAGGAGCTCGCGTGCATAATGGCTCGCGGGTCCTCGGGCTCGCAGATGCGGAGGATACTCATGGGCGAGTCGATCACTCTCATGATCCTGGGCCTCTCAGTGGGCGCGATCGTCGGCCTGATCTCTGCTTTCCTGTTCAACACCCTCACGATGCCGGGCTCAGGAGGAGTCGTGCCTCATAGGATGTTGTTCACATACGTCACCTGGGCGATGGTGCTTGTGGCAGCAGGTTCGCTGGTCATCGCAGCGCTGCTCGCCACCGCTCGAGCGGGTAGGATCAGATTAGCGGAAGTCCTGAGGATACGAGGTGGTTGAGTTGGCGGACATCGTCATAAAGGACCTTATCAAGGTGTACAAGACCGGAAAATCGGAAGTCATCGCGCTCCGCGGTTTGGACTGCAAGATAAACAGCGGCGAGATCCTGGCGATCATGGGTCCGTCGGGATGCGGAAAGACCACTCTGCTCAACATACTGGGCGGGCTCGATAGGCCCACGGCCGGGTCCGTCATGCTCGACGGCTACAACCTCGTGGACCTGAGCGATGCGGACCTGGTCAAGCACCGGCGGGAGAAGGTCGGCATCGTCTTCCAGTTCTTCAACCTCGTCCCTACCCTGACGGCGAGGGAGAACATCGAGCTGCCGATGAGGCTCGCGTCCAAGGGCGGCAAGGAGATGAAGGAGCGGACCGCGGAACTCCTCAAACTGATCGACATGGAGCCACGGGCCAACCACAAGCCGGACGAGCTTTCGGGAGGGGAGCAGCAGAGGATAGGCCTCGCGACGGCATTGGCGAACGATCCGCCCGTGATCCTGGCGGACGAGCCCACCGGGGAGCTTGACACGGCGAACGGACAGCAGATACTGCATCTGTTCAAGAGGCTGAAGGACGAGTACAAGAAGACGATCGTGATCGTGACGCACGATCAGCGCATCGGCCAGATCGCCGACAGGATCATGACGATCGTCGACGGGAAGATAACCGGTGAGGTCTCCGGGGAGGAGTTCTCTAGGAAGCTAGCCGATCCTAGCCGATCTCAACACGGCCTTTCTTGAGCAACATCTCCAACGCTTCGTCGGCGGCCCTGTCTTTCTTCGACTGATCGTCCAGGGCCTCCTTCACGGCCACGTTGACGTCCCGGAGGGCTTTCATCTCCTCCACACGCTCCATCCGCTTCTCCTTCCGGGTCTCGATGATCTTCTCGCGCATCTCCGCGGCCTTCTCGTGGACCGCGTTGGCCTCCTCCCTCAGCTTCACGAATTCCGCGTGCTTCTTGTTCGCGGAGGCCACGAGCTGGGCGATGTCCTTGAAGATGGCCGTTGCCTCCTCGTGAGCCTTGTGCTGCTCGTCGGAGAGGCGGACCACTTCCGCATGCTCCTTGTCCGCGTGCCTGAAGAGCGCATCTATGCTCTGGTCTATGTCCTTGACCTCCTTCTCGATCTTCTCCTGCTCGGCAAGGACCTTCTTCATGCGCTCTACTTCCGTGAGCTTCTTCTTGATGGTTTCAAGGAGTTCTCGCTCCTTAGGGATCGTCAAAGGGACTGTCTGTTGGCGGAGCTCGAGCATCCTCGCCTCTGCATCCATCGCCCTGATCTCGTCCTTGAGGCTTCTCGTGGGGCCGCCCTTCAGCTTCTTCTTGAACTCGATCAGCTCCTTGGCCTTCGCTTGAAAATCATCCCTTCTCTTCTTGTGGGCCCTCATCTGCACGACGAGCGCGTCCCTTTTGTCCCGGGCAGCGTTCATCTGCTCCCGGAGCCCAATCTTGTGTTCGTTGAATGCGTCCCTCTCGGACCTCAGGACCGCAGCCTGCTCGTTGATCTCGTCCCGCTTGTTGAGCAAGGCCCTGAACTTCAGCTCGGCGCTCTGAAGTTCGCTTATCTTCCTAGGTGGCATCCAATCTCGCCGTTCCCGTAGTACTGGCCGGTCATAAGATGGAGCCTATAAGAATCCTCTGATTTCATCCCCTCGCCGATTCAAGGCGACCGCGCTTGCGTCAGCTCAAGTCCAGCGGTGTCCTGACACCCAGACCCGGCGACTTTGACGCAATGAGATGTCCATCGTCGAATTCCAACCCAGACGATGGATCGTCGATGATGTTGAAGTGCGAGTCAAGGTCTGCATAGACCACGTTTTCCGAGCTCAGCGCGAAATGCAGGCCCGCAGCGATCGATACCTGTATCTCGCCCATGCAACCGACCATCGTCTTCACATCAGCGGCCTCGGCCAACCGGTTGATCATGACCGCATCGTTTATCCCAGCGCTCTTCATCAGCTTGATGTTGATCATGTCCGCGATTCCCTCGCGTGCGATCTTCCTGGCATCGAGCACGGACTTGACGCATTCATCCGCCATGATTGGGATGTCGGAGGCTTCCGTCACCTTCTTCAGGCCAGCGTAGTCCTGCGCCTTCACGGGCTGCTCGATGACCGCGACATCGTAAGCCTTCATCGTCTCGCAGAATCTGATGGCCTGCACGACGGTGTACCCCTGGTTCGCATCGACTCTGAGATGCATCCCTGGCCCTACGGCCTCGCGCACGGCCCCGACTCTCTTGATGTCCTCCTCGAGGTCGAGCCCGACCTTTATCTTGAGCGCCCTGAAGCCCGCTTTGTAATGCTTCAGCGCCTTCTGCACCGTGGTCTCCTTCGACTCAATGCCAATGGTCATGTCGGTGATGATCCTGTCCCGGGTGCCACCGAGCCATTCATAGAGAGGCTTCTTGTCGCGCTTGCTGAGGAGGTCGAAGAGGGCGATGTCGACCGCGGCCTTTGCCGCCGTGTTCCCCTCGGCTATGGAATCCAACCGTTGGTGGACCTTGACCAGATCGTCCTCCTCGGTGCCCACGATCTTCTTCGGGACCTTGGAGAGGAAAGCCTCCACGGATTGTCTGGTCTCCTTCGTGACGTCCGTGGGGTTGCCGTTGCCCACGCCGAAGTCGTCTCCTGAGACGATCCTCACAATGACGTTCTCCTCGACGTCCGAGGAGCCGGTCGCGATCTTGAACGTGCTCGTCCGCTTGTTGACGAAGGTCTTGGATTCTACGGAGTCTATCATCGCCTCACCACTTTCTCGAAAAGCTTCACTGCGTTTATGTCCTTCTTCAGCCCCATCGCGTTCGCCACCGGACTGCACTTGGTCCTGAGGAGATAGGCGATCGGTGCCAGATCGGTCTCGGAGAGCGATTCGAAGTTCGCCATGCCCTTTGCCACGATGAGGTTCGCATCCTCGAGCAACTTCCCGAACTCCCCTCGGATTGAGTCGAGGTCGATCCCTACCGAAAATCCCGGCGCCTCGACTATCTCGTCCACGATCTTCTCCATCCCGAGACCCTCGACATCCTTGAGCGTGGCATCGGTCAAGATGGCGTCCTGCTTCACGACCAGCGTCAGGTGGACATGGGACTTCTTCAGCTCCTTGAGGGCAAGCCTGTCCAGGACTATCTCCCCGCAGTTGTCTCCCAGGTAGACCACCTTCTCCGCCTTCTTGAGAAGCCTCTTGATCTTGGGGGTATCGTCACGACCAAGGCCCTCTTGCAGAAGGCCCTTGAAGTGCTTCCTGAGCTTCTCTGGATCGTCAAATCCAGTGCCTATCCCGAAATCCAGGACGTTCCCCACGACAGAGCACAGGAATGCGTCCCTCAGAGGATCCTTCGATCTCTTGACGAATCCCTCGGCAGACGGGTAGATGTCCAATGCGACATCGTTGCTCCTCTTCTTCAACCTCGCGTACGGGTCCTTCGATCGGAGGATCTTGTAGGTCTCCCTATGGACCCGTGTCGCCACATCTGCCGAGCAGCAATCGTCGTTGAAGAGCTCTCCAAGCATCCTGGACGCGTTCTTGACCGCCTTGACAGAGGCCCCGTCATTGACCTCCTCGGCTTCGAAAAGGACCCTCCTGATCAGACAGGGCACGCACTCTGGAGTCATCCGCATGGCAAAGTCGTGAATCCTGGTCCACGCATATAATTTACGCTCACGTACAATGGCGACTCGTCATTAGATAAACCCCTACCCCGTTTCCATCGTACGAAGCAGTCGATCTGCCCCAGGAGGGTCTGAATGGCGGTCGTGATCCGCAACATGAAGGTAGAGGACATTGTCGATGTCAGGGAAGTCGATCTGGTCTGCTGGAACGACCTCATGGAGAAGAGCTATGGCCTGAAGATGAAGCTCTCCCCAAGGACGGACGAAGGCCTGCTCTCATTCCTCCACTCGGACATGGGAGGCGCTTTCGTGGCTGTCGAGGAATATGCCGGGGTCGTCGGCCTCGTCTTCTCTCATGTCTGGGGCGGGACGGGCTGGGTGGGGCCACTGTCCATCCTTCCTTCGTACCAGTCGAAGGGACTGGGAAAGGAGCTCCTGAAGCACTCGCTCAGGTACCTAGAGGACCAGCAGTGCGTGGATATCGGGCTCGAGACGATGCCCGAGAACGCCACGAACCTGGGCATGTACATGAAGGTCGGGCTGAGGGCCGAAGGTCTCGTGGTCATCTTCGCTAAGAAGCTGGAGAAGCACGAGCTCGAGGACGAGCCGAGCGGGAACGTTTCCGTTGAGAGGTTCTCCGAGTCATCCGTCCAGGACCACATGAAGTCTCAGATCAGGTCGATATCCAGCGCGCTCAGGCTCGGGCTCGACTACACCAAGGAGGTGGAGCTGACTCAGAAGTTCTCGGTCGGAGACACCATCATGGCCACATCCCAGGGCAAGGTGGCGGGGTTCAGCATCGTCCACACGGTCCCGAAACGGATGAACAAGCCGGCCGCGGGGATACGAGTCCTTGCCGTGGACCCCAAGACCAAAGGCGATGTGCTCGAGCCGCTCCTCGCGGCCTCGGAGCTCTTGGCGGCCGACGCGGGGATGAGCGAGATATCCGTCGCGGTCCCCGCGACCTGCAGGCGTGCGATGGACTCGATCTTCTCTCGCGGCTATGTCGTCATCCACAGCTTCGAGCGGCTCATGTGGATGGGCAGCTCGGGGATGAGCGACAGGACCTACAACCTGTGCTCGTGGTCCGGATAAGGAATCATTTTATCATGCCGATCTCGGACAACTTCTCGGGCAGGTACGTGTCTGTTACATAGTCCAGGCCGTACTTGGCGAGCGCTTGCTGCTCCGCCTTCTTCCCGATCTCGAGCATGAGGTCGATCTCGTGCTTCCAGAACCCGTCGTTGAACCTGGGGTCGGTCTTCTCGGCGTTCAGCGCTTGGATGTCCTTGTCGTTCAGCTTGTCCGTGGGCAGATCGTAGTTCAGGATGTCCGAGGCCGTGATGCCGATGAACTCGGCCGTCGGCGTGGCCAGGTACTCGGACAGGTGGGCGGTCTTGATGGCGCCGTACGCCAGCGAGGCGTGGATCCTGAAGCTCCAGGGGTCGCCATCGACGAACGTGCAGACGGGGAGCTTCATCTCCTCGTTGATCCTCTTGATGAACCTCCTTGTGCTCCTCGCGGGCTGGCCCTTGAGATGCACGAGGACCGCGTGCGCGTCCTCGTCGAACTTGTTCTCGACCAGCCTGTCGAACATACCGCCTGTCTCGATGGCTATCACGAAGTCCGCGTCGCAGTCGAGGAACTCTATCTTGTCCTTCTCGACATTGTACGGGATGCCGTATCCGGAATCGCCTACATCGTCCCGGCAGTTGATCTTTTTCTTCTTCCCCTTGCGGTCGAGCTCCTGGATCGTGACGTTCCCGATGACCCTCGCTCCGTCCTCCTCGGGCCTCAGCTTGAAGTCCTCCCTCATGCACTGCGTGATTATCTCGAGGTCCTCCGCGAGCATGTTGGACTCGTCCTGGGCGTTGAACTTCCCCTTCGCCCAACCCTCGGATATGTAGTACATCTCTCTCAGGGTGGAGCTCTTCTCCTCCCTGATCATCTCCTCGATGAACTCGAGCATGTAGGTGGTCCTGAGGAGCATCTGGGCGCCCGTGAGCTTCTTGGCCGAACGCGCGCCCATGGCCTTTCCATACTTCCACACGGCCGCCTTGGAATCGAACCTGATGTTGCTCTTGGTCCTGAGCGGGATCATCATCTTCGGTATCTTCCCGTCGTCGATCTGGTCGTAGATGCTCCCTGCGATGTCCGTGAGCTTGTCCACGGCCCTCTGGTGGCGCTCCTCATTCCTCATCCTTCACCACCTCCGCACCTTCGTCGTAGTCGATCTCGCCTTCTTCACCCTCTTCCGGTTCCTCGGCCGGGCCCTCCTCTGTGATCCTGAGGTGCTCGAGGTCCCAGTCGCCCGGCAGCACCTCCGCTCCTATCACAGATGCGGAGTCGATGCCGCTCACGTACAGCTCGTTCTCGTCATACTGCTCCTGCGGCACCCCATGGAGGTCGAAGTTGAGCTCGAGGATGTCGGTGGAGGAGAGCCTCTTCACGTCCCAGGTGACCTTGTTGGTCTCCCGGACCTCGATCGGTTGCATCTTCAGCGTCTTCTGGTCCACCTTGTCGTATGGCAGCAGCATGTGCACGTGGAAGTTCTGCGTCTTGGGCGTGTAGTTGTAGATCTTGACGGAAATGTGGTGTCGATTCTTCTCGAACTTCACCTCGTCGTCTATCCAAACGACGTTCATGATCTTCGTAATCGTCCCCGCGAGCTTCGGCACGGGCTTTCCAACGATCTTCGCCGCCTTCTGGGCGATCATGGGTATGATGTCCTGGACGATCTCGAACTTGACCCTCGTCTTGCTCTTCTTCTCGGCCTTGTTGAGGTGCGTCTTCAGCCT
>Ga0315282_10013567_pt1 | contig 12266 bp, 16 predicted proteins | sample YL17G07_20_MG_FD_203693 | JGI IMG/M metagenome (GOLD analysis project Ga0315282, IMG submission 203693) | Sediment microbial communities from Yellowstone Lake, YNP, Wyoming, USA - YL17G07_20 | ecosystem: Environmental > Aquatic > Freshwater > Lake > Sediment | place: USA: Wyoming | collected... | reverse complement strand
AATGAGCAGGAGTACCGGAAGGGTCGTGAGTTCTAATGGGCGTGGAAACGGTTAGAATAAAGAGGCTTGAGAACGGCGATTATATGCTATCTCTCAACAACAAGTACCTTGATGTCAACGAGGTCACCGTCAGGGAAGGGTACAACTCCGACGGAGTACCAGGCGCCTTCATGATGGCTGCGGCTCTCATGTGCTCCGTAGCCTCCTGCGAGTACGAGCTAGACGCTAGGAGGAAGGGTGCCCTGTACAGGGGCATCGAGGCTTTTGCGACGGCGAGGAAGGGTGCGGATAGCAGGAAACGTGGGGTCTACAAGTCTATGGATTTGACCGTGCGGGTTGACGTTCCTGAGGAGCATCTAGCCGAGTTTGAGGGGGTCGTCAAGGAGCATGATGATAACGGGTGCACCGTGACCAGGAGCTTTAACAGCGGCTTTAAGGTGAGCATAAACATTGAGAAAGTTTAGTGTACACAAAGAGTTCTTCTCCGTGCGCACATAATCGCATGCGCTTAATACACACACTATTTCCCATATTTTCGTGGGGTCCAACTCTTATTCTCTCCCGAAGGTACTTCGCGAGGAGCTGGGCCTTCTCGTTGATAAGCGTCTAAAGGGACTAATGCTCTCGCGAACTTGTTCCAAGCACCTTCTAAACTCCTCTCATGGCCTAACCATTTTCACACCATCCCGCCTTCATCATTCGTCACCCGTCATCTTTCCGTGCATTTCCGAGCTACAGGACTGTGTTAGCATAAGGCTAACAGATAGCCTTTAATAACTGTTAAAACAAGTCCCATTCAAGGTTCTACTATCAATCAAAGCAGTGGAACCCAGGCTCCGAGAGGGGGCGATTAAGAAAAACAAAGAAATTGGGAGGTAAGCGTTGAATGGTGTTTATGGTTCAAACATATGTGGTTAAGCCGGAGAAACAGGCTGAGCTAGAAGCGCTCATGCCAAAGGTTTTAAAACTTATAAAGGATAAACCCGAGAAGTTCAAGGGCCTCAAGTCGTACAAGGCGTTCACTCACAAGATTGGCTCCGTTGGGACTTACCATGAATTATTCGAGTTCGCAGACATGGGTGTGGCTGAGAAGTTCCTAGACTACAGTTACCAGGACAAGGAGATGGTGAAGCTCTGGGAGGAGTTCATGGGCCAGATAGTTCCCGAGACATTCACGGTGCACTTTTGGACACAACTACATGATTATACTGCTAAGTGATGAAACGTTGCTGGAGGCGTCGAATGGATCATCCCCATTTTTTGATTGTAGTTATTCACTTGTTTTTTTGTATATGGGCCATAGCCTTATCCTCATTTCCACCCTATACTCGAAAAATCTTACCATAAATTAACTTTGGCATAAGCCTCATCTAACGTAAAGCATTTTGAAAGAGGACGAATAGCTTATCCTCAGCTCCACCTCATCTTCTATGTATAAAATTGACAGCGATACCAGAGGAGAGGCACGAGAAACCAAAAAAACCTAGAAAATACATCGAGAAAATAATCCGTAAGAAGTTTTCCTATACAAAGAAAAAATAGATGGGGGCTTCACTGCTTCGCCCTCTCTTCTCCATAATCGTATCCTCTGCGCCACCGCGTGCGCTTCTCACAAAAATTTCAAATTCGTCAATATCCCTTGATAACCAGGTTATTCTAATGGTGAAATTTCCAATTCATGATGAGTTCAAAGAGAAGACGGGCCTCTCACTTGATGAACAGTACATGAAGCATCACCCCCAGGTCCTCTCAGAGTTCGAGGATGAGATGGAGAAGCTCTGGGGCAAGAAGTGGAAGGCGAACACAACCATCGGGAAACTTCGCACAGTCCTGCTGCACAGGCCAGGAAAAGAGTTCCTAAGCGTCGGGAAACCTACGCCTTGGGCTCCACACGACTCCAGCCTCGCCGCCTGGCGGATGAGCTACAAGCCCAAAGACCTTGAAGAGCTAAACGAGGACTACGAGAGGCTGTACAGAGCCTACAGGGACGAAGGCGTGGAAGTCGTGGAGAGAAAGCCGGATCCCAACGATCCCCCGTACCAGGTGAAGGCCATCTACACCGACGATGTTTGCCACGCAGCCGTCTATGGCCAGGTCATCCTGAGGATGTACGATCATATTCGGAAAGGGGAGGAGGTCCCCACATATCAGACACTGGCGGAGATAGGGTGCCCAGTCGTGGGCATGATTACCGGCAGGGGGATGGCTGAGGGCGGGAACATCGGCTGGCTCGACGAGAAGCACCTCCTCGCAGCAGTCCACTACCCCAGGGCGAACACATCCCAGAGCGATGTCTGGAGGGCCAATGACTGGGGACACGAGCAGCTTCGAAGGATCATACACGCCCAGGATCCTGAGGTCGACGTGAGAATCCTGCCTGGGTACGGGCCTCGTCCACAGCTAACCCACTACAGCATGATAGACAGGCACACCTCGGTCGCGGATCCCAGATGGCTGGACAAGTATCTTCTCGATTGGCTACAATCGGAGATGGATTGGCAATTTGTCATCCCTCCCAGCGAGCTGTGCAGGGTTGATCAGGGTAACCCCGTCGGTCCGGAGACGGGGGTCGTGCTTGAGCCGATGAAGATCCTTGTGCCGACGGGGGAGCCGAAGGCTACCAAGTGGCTTGAGAGCGTAGGGCTTGAGGTTATCGAGGTGGAGATGCCGAGCCTCGTCGGGCCAAGGAACAGTGGATCGATCCATTGCGCTGTGGGCTCACTCAGGAGAGACGCGGAGCCCAAGGACTAGCTGTTTGCGAGCCTCCCAAGATCTATTGATATTTTATCTATTCTCGGGTTTTGATGGCACTCGAAAGCCAAGTTTTGCAGCATGGTGCCCCATTCACGTGCGATGTCTTCCCTACAAACCACATTTTATATGCGACGGATGGTTTTTCGAGTTGAATGCGTGATGGTCGACGACAGCGCCCTCGACGAAGAAGGGTTCGTAAAAGAACCTGATGCATGGACGGAAGAATTGTCAAGAAAAATGGCTAAAGAACAGTTCGGCGTATCCCTCACCGACCTGCAGATGCAAGTAATATACTTCGTCAGAGAATATTATCTAAAATGGGGGACCTCGCCGATGGTTAAGACGATAAGAGACCAGTTTAAACTGGACGGCGACCAGCTCGATGAAATGTTTAAGAGGGGCAAGAGCACCGCACGCGGGGTAATGTGCAAACTCGGCGGCCTACCGAAGATGCTATGCATCGCATCGGGATGCTGAAGGTGAGGCACATTGTCACAAGACATCGTCTTCCTCTATGGATGGGGGCCTGAGGAGGATGGACGATTATCCTCCCTACTCTACATAGTCGAAACGGCGGCGGCCATGGGTATGAACGCCGCGGTTTTCCTCTTCACAGACGGAGCCATACTGGGGAAGAGGGGAACATGCGCCAAGATCGGCGAAGAGATAGATCGGAGATTCAAGGCGATCCTGAAAAAAGAAAAGGTGAAACTCTACGTCTGCGAAGAGGCGGCGAGGAAACGGGGCATAACACGGGAAAACCTGGAGGATGGCTTAACGATCATAGGGTACGCAACCTTCCTGGACATCGCTACTTCAGCTAAGACCGTGATAACTATCTGAAATAGGTTTAAAGCCCCCCTGGGTCCATGCCTATTCAAGGAGAGTAGGCATAAGGATGATAATCAAAAACATCCGAGACATCAAGGGCTACGACGTCAAAGAAGCCTACGGTCAAGACGCGGAGGGCGTGACGATAAGATGGATCTCCGAGAAGAGGACGGGGGGAGAGGAATATCTTCATAATTTCGCTCTCCGCTACTTCGTCATAGAGCCTCGCGGATACCTGAACCCGCATAAACATCCATGGGAACAGGAGATCGCCGTGACAAGGGGGCGTCTTCAGGTACTGGGTCCCGGAAAAGGCGGGATCCTAGGGGTCGGAGACGTGGCTTACTTCCATGCAAATGAGGAACACGGCTTCAAGACCATAGGCGATGAGCCAGGCGAGTTCTACTGTGTGATTGGATGCATGGGAAAAGGCGAGAACTGCCTAGGAATATCAGAGCCATAACACGTATGAATAAAAACATTCGAAAACAGACAGTTTTATTATCTAATACCCCAGGCTAAGTTTTGGGGAGTTGTTTCCTCTTTCTGTAATGCTCCTTCATGTCGTAATAGCTGTCGTAAGTTCTCGTGGGGTCGAGTTCGCCGAACCTCTCTTTGTCGTCCCTTGTTGAGTACTGGTACACGAAAGTCGGTTTCCCCAGCCTCTTCAGCCGCTTGAGGTTCTCCGCTATCACGCCGCTGTCCACCCATATTATCATCGCGAAGTCGCAGTCCTCGATCATCTTCGCTTCCCTCTCCTTCAGATCATCCCCGTACCGAACGGTTCTTCAGTCGCCCGCGTTGTACCAGATGCTCCTCGCGTGCCCAACGATCACGTTCGAGTAGCCTTTCGACTTCAGGTAGTCCTGGTAGCGCCTGCACGCCCCATGCGCCTCCGCCACGATCATCGTCGTTTCCCGGGCCATCGCCTCGTCCATCCTCTCCTTCACCGGCGCTGGCAGCTCGTCAGCCTTGAAGGCGGAGCTCCCCATCAGGAGCAGCTTCCCACCCGAAGCATGCGACTCCTTCACAATCAATTCTCACTCCAACAGCCTAACCTTCAGACCGTCGCTGGAACGAAGAATACGCGCATCTTTTTACGGTGAGCCAATTTTTTTCGCCAATTCCTCGAGGATCCCCAGGACGTCCTCGAGCACGACCTCCTCGGGCCGCGTCGCGTCTATCTCGTAGAGGGGGACCTCAGGCTCAAGTATCGTGAAGAACACCCTGTAGAACCGGGCGCAGTCCTTCAACACGGCGACGTTCCCCGTCTTCAGCTCCTCCCTGAGCTCCTCCCTTGAATCCTGCCGCTTGACAGACTCAGAGACGGGGATCTTGAAGAAGATGTAGGCGTCCGGCTCCACGAGCGTGCCCACCGCCTTGTTCACGATGTAGCTGGGGAAGTGCATGAATATGCTCGGGTTGTTGCTGGCGACGAAGTTGGCGAAGCCGAAGGCGAGGCTGCTCGCGTAGTTGCGGTCCTCGATGACGGTCTTCCCCTCCGCCCTGAGCCTCTTCGCCTCGGTCCCCCTCGTGTAGTACTGGGTGAGGAACCATGTCTCCGTCCCTATAGACGCCCTGTCCGCTACCTCGAAGCCCTTCGCCGCCGCCAGCTCGCTCACCTCGGGCATGACGATGCAGTTCTGGATCTTCTTCGCGACGTCCCGGGCGATGGACGACTTGCCGCACCCCGGCAGCCCCTCGAAGACGACTATCATGCCAGGCATGGCTGACCCTTCGATACACCGTACGCCTCGTCGTTTAAAGAATTGCTGCCGAGCCCACGAAGATCGGCGGCCCGTCCAATGTCGGACTGCGCTAGTTCGATCACGCCGCCCATCGAACCTCCCCCGCTCTACGCTTCTTCGGTAAATATGATACGACAGTTCCATTACAAAAAGGCGGTTAAAACCATTGAAAAATAACGTTATTCCACATCCGAACCAGAAAAAAGCGCCACTAGAGAATGTTTTAAGCATTAAGCATATACTTCATCTGTCTTGAGGTGAATCTATGTCTCAGACAACCAAGCTTTTAACGTATGTAATAATAGGTCTCGTCATCGGCGCTGGCGCCGGATGGGTCGTCTACCCCGTGGTGAACCCACCCCTCTCATTAGCAAACTACGTGGCCAAGACCACGTACGACGCACTGAAGACCGAGAGTGACCAAGCCAAGGCTGACCTGGCGGAGGCCCAATCTGACCTGGCCGCAGCCCAGGCCGAGATCGAGGAGCTGACAGCCCCTAAGAAGGTCGGCCTCATCCTCGCCACGGGCGGCCTCGGAGACAAGTCCTTCAACGACATCTCCTACGCCGGAGTACAGAAGGCGAAAGACGAGCTCGGCATCCTGTTTGATTACGTCGAGCCCAAGGCGATAGCCGAGTACGAGGGCTACCAGCGCGACTTCGCTAGGTCGGGCGAGTATATCCTCATCATCTGCATCGGATTCGATCAAGCGGAGGGCCTCACCGTGGTCGCGGACGAGTATCCCAACCAGAACTTCGCCATAGTCGACATGGTGGTGGACAAGCCAAACGTGGCCTCCCTCACATTCAGGGCTAATGAGGGCTCCTTCCTCGTCGGCGTCGTCGCTGGGATGATGACCGAGACAGGTAAAGTCGGCTTCGTCGGCGGAATAGATATTCCCCTCATCAGGGACTTCTTCGTGGGCTACGAGGCTGGCGCTAAGTGGGCTAACTCAACCGTTACAGTATCGGAGCCCGTCTTTGTCGGAGACTGGGGAGACCCAGGGAGGGGCAAGGAGCTGGCGACATCACTAATCGAGGGTGGCAACGACGCCATCTACTCGGCGGCTGGAAAGAGCGGGTTGGGGGCACTCGAGGCTGCTCACGACGAGGGTGTCATAGGCATCGGCGTTGACGCATGTCAGTGCTACCTGTACCCAGAGATCGTTGCAAGTGCGACCAAGAGGGTCGACGAGGCCGTCTATAAGATGATACTGAACGCCATCGTAGGCAAGTTCCAGGGAGGATTCTACAGTGGTGGCCTCAAAGAGGAGTGGGTCGGCATGTGCAGGCTTCCCGACGAGGAGCCGCTATGGGAGGAGGTGTTCGCCTTCCAGCACAGTCCGCTCCCAGCCGATGTCCTCACAAAGGTCAAGGAGGCCAGGGACCTCATCATAGCCGGCGACATCACGGTACCTTCAGGCTACGGGTAAAAAAGAGATATATCTCATCCATCCACCTTTTTTCATCCCCATGACCCAAGCGGTAGAGATGCTCGGCATCACCAAGACCTTCCCAGGCGTCGTCGCCAACGATCACCTCGACTTCTCGGCTGAGAAGGCCGAGATCCACGGCCTCTTGGGGGAGAACGGCGCCGGTAAGACGGTCCTCATGAGTATCCTGTACGGCCTCTACAGGCCAGACGCGGGGAAGATCCGAGTCGACGGCGAGGAGGTCCACATGGACAGCCCCGCCACGGCGATCAGACACGGCATAGGGATGGTCCACCAGCACTTCATGCTCGTGCCGAGCCTCACTGTGGCGGAGAACATCGTTCTCGGCAACGAGGTGACGAGGAGCAGGGTCATCCTCGACACGAAGAGGGCGTCCGAGGAGGTCAGGGCCTTCAGTGAACGCTGCAACCTCAGGGTCGACCCGGATGCGCCTGTCCACGCCCTCACCGTCGGCGCCCAGCAGAGGGTGGAGATAATAAAGGCGCTCTACAGGGGCGCTGAGATCCTGATCCTCGACGAGCCGACGGCGATCCTCATCCCCCAGGAGGTGGAGGAGCTGATGAAGGCGATCCGCGCGCTCAAGGCGCAGGGGAAGACCGTCATATTCATCTCACACAAGCTGAGGGAGGTCCTCTCCATCTGCGACAGGATCACTGTACTCAAGAAGGGGAGGCTCGTCGGGACGGTGAGGACGGAGGAGACGAGCCTATCCCAGCTCGCCACCATGATGGTAGATAGGCAGGTCCTAGAGACCTTCGACAAGAAGCCCGTCGAGGGTGCCGGCGTCGTCCTCAGGGTCGAGGGTGTGCAGGCCGTCGATGATAGGGGTCTCCTAGCGCTGAGGGGGGTCACCTTTGACGTATTGGCCTCCGAGATCCTCGGCCTCGCTGGCGTCGAGGGGAACGGCCAGAGCGAGCTCGTCGAGGCCCTGACGGGGCTGAGGCGGGTAAAGGGTGGCAGGATCTCCCTGAACCGGGCCGACATCACAGCCGCCTCACCGGAGGAGAGGATAAGGCTCGGCGTCTCACACGTGCCCGCGGACCGGAACAAGGTGGGTCTGATCTCCGACTTCTCCGTCATGGAGAACCTGATCCTTGGAAGCCAGGGGGAGGAGCCCTTCGCGAAGAGGCACATGATCCTCGACTACGGGGCGGCGTCGAGCTACGCCGATGGGCTCATAGCGGATTACTCGATAAGCACCCCCAGCAGGGACACTCCGGTCCATAACCTCTCGGGCGGGACCCAGCAGAGAGTCGTGCTCGCGAGGGAGTTCAGCAGGCACCCCAAGCTCATCATAGCCTACCAGCCGACGAGGGGCCTCGACATAGGCGCGACGGAGTACGTGAGGGGTAAGCTCGTGGAGATGCGGGACAACGGCTGCGCGGTCCTACTCATCTCGGCCGACCTCGACGAGATAAGGGCGCTCAGCGACAGGATCGCCGTGATATTCGAGGGCAGGATAGCGGCTATTAGAGATCCGAAGAATACCAACGAGGAGGAACTCGGCCTCCTGATGGCGGGTGGCAAGGTTGACTGAGCGGAGAGAAGGCGTCCACCGGGAGAATGGGATACCCTCGAGGCTTCTAGCGGAGATCAGATCAGGGCTATCGAGGATGCTGCCCCAGGTGATCGCGGTCGTGGCTGCCTTCCTAGTCGGTGCCGTCGTCCTCGTCGTGACGGGCTACTCTCCCGTGGAGGCCTATGCGATGATGCTTACAGGGGCCTTCGGCGACGTCTACGGGATAGGGCAGACGCTGACCAAGGCGACGCCCATCATTTTCACAGCCCTCGCCTTCCTCTTCGCCATGAAGAGCGGCCTGTTCAACATCGGGGCCGAGGGGCAGCTGATCATCGGCGGCTTCGCCGCGGCACTCGTCGGCATATCATTCGATGGGCTGCCGGCTCTGATCCATGTGCCCTTGGCTCTTCTTGCGGGGGCCCTCGCAGGCGGGGCGTGGGGCTTCATCCCGGCGATACTTAAGGCGAAGCTTGGCGCCCACGAGGTGATAACGACGATGATGCTCAGCTACGTCGCCACCTACCTGACCAGCTACATGGTGAACTACCCGTTCAAGGCGCCGGGGTGGGTCGCGCAGACCGTGCCCCTCGCCCCCTCGGCTCAGCTCCCCCGCATACTCCCGCCGACCCAGCTCTCCGCCTCCTTCATCGTCGCCCTCATCCTCGTGGCCCTCACCTACTTCGTCCTGCAGAAGACGACGTTCGGATACGGGGTCAGAGCCTCCGGGCTGAACCCCTTGGCTGCCGAGAACGGCGGGATAAACGTGAAGAGGACCATGATCCTCGCCTTATTCGTCAGCGGGGCGATGGCTGGCCTTGGTGGCTCAGGCGAGGTGATGGGCGTCCACGGTCGCTTCATAGACGGCTTCTCCCCAGGCTACGGGTGGGACGGCCTCGCAGTCGCCCTCGTCGGTGGGCTGCACCCCGTCGGCGTCGTCATAGCCGCCATCCTATTCGGCGCCCTCAGGAGCGGGGGGATGACGATGACGAGGGTCACCCACGTACCCCTCGACATAGTGATCATCCTCCAGTCCCTCGTCATCGTATTCGTCGCCGCTCCGACACTCATCCGGTATCTCCTCAGGTGGAGGGAGCATAAGGGTTGAACCTAATAGACATCATCAACGTGGGCCTCTTCGCGGCGACGCTCAGGATGGCGACGCCCATCACCCTAGCCGCCCTCGGCGGCATCTTCTCCGAGAGGGTCGGCGTCGTCAACATAGCACTCGAGGGCATGATGCTCACCAGCGCCTTCTCAGGAGTCGCCGTCAGCTACTACACTGGTAACCCCTGGCTCGGCGTGCTGGCCGCCGTCGCCGTCGGCGGCCTCCTCGGCCTGATCCACGCCTTCCTGACGGTCACCTTCAAGGGGAACCAGATCGTGAGCGGGACCGGCATCAACATCTTCGCCCTCGGCTTCACCGCCTACATGAGCCAGATCATCTGGGGGTCGAGGGGCGCCTCAAGCAGCGTGCCTAGCCTCAAGGCAATCTCGATCCCGATCCTGAAGGACATCCCCATCATCGGCGAAATCCTGGGCACACAGACCCCCCTCGTCTATGTGATGATCATGGTGACCGTCATAGCCCAGTTCGTGCTGTTCAAGACCCCGATAGGCCTCAGGATCAGGGCCGTCGGCGAGCATCCGGCCGCCGCCGACACCGCCGGGATAAGCGTCGTCAGGGTGAAGTACCTCGGCGTCGTAGTCAGCGGCATGCTGGCGGGCCTCGGCGGCGCCTTCCTCTCCCTCGGCCACCTCAGCCTCTTCACCTGGGGGATGACCGGTGGGCGTGGCTTCATCGCCCTCGCCGCCATGATCTTCGGCAGGTGGATGCCCCTCGGCGCCTTCGGCGCAAGCATCATGTTTGGCTTCGCGGACGCCCTCCAGATGAGGATCCAGTCCCTAGGGCTGCTCCCGCCGCAGATAGTACTGATGCTCCCCTACATCCTCACCGTGGTCGCCCTCGCGGGCGTCGTGAGGAAGGCGACACCGCCGAGCGACTATAAGCCCTACGATAAGGGGTGACGGCGCTCCAGGAGCTTAACCGCCCCTATCGCTATCCCTATCTCGTCCTCGATCGCCCTCTGAACACGGTCGTCGAGCTCCCCACCCTTCTCACTTGGCTCGAACTCGCCCTTCTTCGCGCCCCTGACGAGGTTCCCGTCGACAGCCAGGATGGCCCCCGCCCTCAGCCTCTTAACGCTCGCCAGCGTGAACAACGTCGAGGCCTCCATCTCCACGGAGAGGACGTTGCCGCCGCCGAGCCTCGCAGCCTCCTCCTCGCTCCCGGCGTAGAACGAGTCCGAGCTCAGGACGATGCCGTGACGGACCTTCCTGCCCACCTCACCCGCGGATCTGAGGAGAGCCGAGACGACGTCGAAATCCGCGACGGCTGGGTACTCGACCGGCATGTAGGCCCTGGACGCGCCGTCCGCCCTCACGGCCGCCGTCGCCACGATGATGTCACCCACCTCTATCTCTGGCTGGAGGGCGCCCGTCGTGCCGACCCTGATCAGGGTCTCCGCGCCTATCCTCGTCAGCTCCTCGGCGACTATCGCGGTCGAGGGGCTGCCTATGCCAGTGGAGCAGGCTGTTACGCCCACGCCACCGACCTTGCCCGTGTATGTGATGAACCCTCTGTACTCGGCGACCTTCCGCGCCTCGTCGAATTGTGCCGCGATCTTCTCGACCCTGCTGGGGTCGCCCGGCAACAGGACGTACTTTGCGACGTCTCCGACGCCGCACATTATATGTGGCTGTATCCTCTTCTTCATGCGGGGTCCCTCGGATCTGGTCTCAGTGCATCTTCATAAATAGAATGGGGATAAATTGAACATATTTACTACCTGGTGCCCTCAGACATCCCCGTTTTCCTTGATCTTCGTGTCCTCGTAGGGGGCGGCGACCCTCCTGTAGAACTCGAGCTTGCAGCACTCGAGGACGCCCACCGCCCTGTTAAGGTTGAAGTACCTCAGGGGGTAAGACTCCTTCAGTATCCTCGTTATGATGTAGTTCAGGTCCCCGTCTATCGACTCGACGGGCTGAGCCTTCAGGATGCCTATGATCTCCTTGAGGGCCTCCTCGTACTTGCCCCTCGCCTCCATCTTGATGTACGGCATGAGCAACCACCTCGATCCTAGGTATCCATCCACTCTTAATAGATTTGAGAGGTCGGGTGGGGAGGGCTTTGGACTTTTCCTACATCGCTGTATGGTTCGTCGAAGCGTCTATAAAGGGGTGGTAGCTCGGATGAGTAGATCATGATGACCGACGGGCAGGTCAGGGGCAATATCACGAAGGGCGCGGAGGTCCTCATCGTCCTGAAACGGGACCAGCGGACCGGGAAGCTGACGCGGGGCGTAGTGAAGGACATCCTGACGAGGTCAGAGAACCACCCCCACGGCATCAAGGTGAGGCTGACCGACGGCAGGATCGGACGGGTTCAGGAGATCGTAGCCCCTAAAACCGCCGAGGCCGAGGCGGAAAAAACAGCGGGAAAGAAGCCCCCTACTTGAGCTTCGCTTCAGGTATCTTGACGGCGAATCGGCACCGATCGTCGCCGGCTAGGGCGCTCTCAAGCACCTCGACTTCAAGCTCCTCGTCGAAGATCACATCGAACTGGAGCTTCTCGAAGCCCCCGCTGCAGTAGCACCATGTCGGCGATATATCGGCGTCGCCCCTCAGTATAGAAGCCCTCGCCAGGGGGCAGTGGCAGGCGTAGTACCTCCTCATCAGCGGATCGGTCTCCCCAAGGTAGTCGTCTGGGGCGTACGGGATCTTGGTCATGTAGATCCTGTCACCGTCTCGGACGCCTGCGAGGACCTCTTGGTTGTCCTTGACGAACTCGACGACCCTCGGCGTGATCCTCTGCTCGTACCAGATCTTGTCCTCCGCCATGTGTTCCTCGAGCTCCGCGACGGCCCTCCCATGGATCTCCTTCAAGACCTCGTCGATGTTCCCG
>Ga0315282_10013566_pt1 | contig 12267 bp, 19 predicted proteins | sample YL17G07_20_MG_FD_203693 | JGI IMG/M metagenome (GOLD analysis project Ga0315282, IMG submission 203693) | Sediment microbial communities from Yellowstone Lake, YNP, Wyoming, USA - YL17G07_20 | ecosystem: Environmental > Aquatic > Freshwater > Lake > Sediment | place: USA: Wyoming | collected... | reverse complement strand
ACTATACAAGAGTTCGTGCGAGTCAAGTTTAAAGCAGTTGTCACAAAAGACAAAAAAGGAGAAGAAAAATATGGATGAAAAACCAATAACAATCAAACCTCGCGTCCTCACCTTTTTAACACAAGTGTACTGCCCAAAAAGAAATTCCGCTAACCTACTGCGACTTGTAAGGTGGGCAGTGGAAAACGATCAAAAAATAGACCAACTCATAATCCAATACTCCAAACTAACACGCCACGAACAACGCAAATTTATGAATCTTTGCCGAAAAAACGCTCCCGATAATGCGATACAACTTGTAGAAAAAATCGATGTATTGGCGTCAGCGGCGGCGCAAGGAGGCGTAACATTCAAAACAAAAAATGGAGCAACATGTAGAGTTGCTCTCGTTTCAAAGATGCCAATAATGAAGGGATACTTAGAACTGTTGTGTAAGCAATATCCAAACGCCGACAAGTCATACCTCCGCTCTCGCGGTGAAAACAGCTACGCATTTATGTTCAAAGGCGGAAAAACGCGTTTTGGCCTAATATACGACGTTGGGTACATAAGACGTACCTTCTCCGTAAAAGAGGCGTTGTTCGACTATATCCTTTCAATATGGACGGGACTCCCTGCTACTCAACACTTCAACCCTCTCTCATTCTACAATGGCACATGCTATGATCTGCACAGTCAAAAAACAACTATAATAATAAAGTCAATTATAAAAGGCATTTCCCCTGAACTGCTAGCACTGCTGAAATAGTTACTAATACCCCCAGTTCAACCGCATCCATCTAAAACGAGGCGTTTCCTCTAATTGTTGCGCCGTGAAGGTCGTGACCACCACAAAGCATAAATTGGTGATCTTACTAGTATTATTATGGTAACCGCTGTGGAGAAACCATACTCGTCTAAAAGAAACGGGTTCTTAATAGATGGGGTGCAACGACACGAGAAAGAATAACTCAATAGAACAGGCAACAATTAGAGTTTTAGCAGAAAAGGGGGAGGAAGGAATACTGCAGCCAGAGCTTTGGCGAAAACTTAGAGTCGAAAGCAAACAGGGATTGAGGGTGCTCCAAAAAATGGAGAAACGCTGTTTTATACGACGGGAAAAGGAGCTTCATGATGGACGTTGGGTGTACCGAATATATCCAAAACGTCTTCCGCAACAAATTACGTCCATAGTTGATTGCCCCTGTTTTATGTGTGAAGAATCTTCCCGCTGCGACGAGACATGTGTTACTTCTCCGATCTCTTGCAAAAAATTGACTGAATGGTTAATGAACCTCGCTGGACAACCTGACGTAACTTCTGAAACGACTCCTCAAGCAAAAACACACGCCTCAAAAAAGAAGAAACTAAAATAGATTGTCGCAACTGAAAAGAGGTGAGAACACGAAAAAATTGGACAGTAGTATTATCAACTCGCTTCTTGACTCGTTTGCTTTTGAAACCCCGTTGAGTTGCCAAAAACGGCTGATTCTCAAAGCGTTTCTCGCCAAAGTTATGGCAAAACTACGCCCTGAAGATGTCACTAAGACTATGGGTTGGATTAACAAAAACAAAGATGTGCTTGACAAATTAATCGCCACAATCCAGACTTTTGATGATCGAACAATGTTGATGTTTCGCCGAGCAATAATTTACAATCGCAAAACTGAGTTCAACCTCTTAAAATTTGCTACAAAAGTGTTGAAGAGAAGATCATTAATGAAACGAATGCACGGCTTGCATCTAACGCGAAAGCGGGAGAAAAACATCACTTTAGCAAACGGCTTAAAATGCACCATAAATCACCATAAAAACTCGGGTTGGTTCATAGACTGGTTCGTGGTGATAAGATGCAAAAGACGCCGCGTTTTAAAATTAAGTCTCCAATTGAATCAAGTCGCCAGCCTGATGGAAAATTCCACTAAAAACCTCGCCGCATTCAAGCACCTGAGACCGCAAAAAATAGAACGAAAACAAGGCAAAAAATGGGTTTCCATGCCAAAAGAGGCTTACCCAACCATAATTAAAACCGTTGCTGAAACCAGATCACTCGAAATAATCACGCTTCTTTCTCCCAATAACCTTTGAAGGAGAGTGAAAAAGTGACCAGTACCTTCGATGAGTTTGCTGCAATAATATCTCAATACGAAATTTATGATGAACAAACAAGAAAACTCGTTGCGTTCCTTTGCCGTCAAGGGGCCATAGAAGTTGAGAAAAAATTTGGCGAAAAATGGAACTTTGAAAAACGTGAAGAAGATGCCAAAAAAATCTTTGGAGAAATTCACGCCTACCAAAACTTCTTCTCGTCAGTACATAGCCAACTGGATCATACTACGAAATATCACCTCAAAGTTTTCTCAACCCGTTTTGAATACCTCTTCGAGTATGTGTCTTTGCACTGCCAACTCGCACTGACCAAGAAAGGAATAATTGGCTTTTGGATGTGGCACAACGCGGATCCAGAGTTTCTCGAGCAGCGCATAAAAGGTTATCGCCACAAAAAAATGGTGGAGAACACCTACCCGCAACTAAAGGAACTAACAGTATAACTTTTTTGGAGGTAAACCCCATGCAAAATCAACTGTTTGATGAACGTCTCGCTGAAGTGACCGTCAACGCGGATGCCAAAACAATAATACTTTACCATGGAAGCCGTGTACCCTACAAAAAAGTGATGAAGCAGGGCCTGTTGATACGTGCTGGTTTGCGTGGGAAAAACAGCAAACTACAAATGATTGATGATGTGCTAAACGGCGAGTTCGGCGTAACTAGAGAGCAGATTCCAGAGTGGATTTGGAAATTTGAATATGACTACGAAAAAACCATTGAGCCACACTTGCACCTAAGCATAAATTTGGGCACTGCCGTCGGATATTCCCATCAAGGTTGCGAGATCAAAGCCCAAATAAGAGACCACATGTACGGCTGGCTACTAATCCGACGCTACGGCGATTTAAGTGTTGGCGAAATGCAAAACAAGTTTCCCAAAAGTAATTTGTCCCAGTTGGCCTGCGAACAAAATGGAAAGCGATCTTACGTTTTCCAAGTCGCCGTTCCAAAAAGCTTCATTAGAAAAGAGGATTTGAAATTCTGGTCTGAAATAATAAACCGGCTTGTTGAATTACAGAAAAAACGACCTGAACTAAACGCGCTCAGACACCTGTTATCTGACACAATCGAAATGCGCTGTGTAAAAAACCTTCCTGCTTCTCAAATTCTACGCATATGGAATGTTGATTGGAAACACCGATGGAGCTCATTTTACGACAACACCTATCAACTAAAATTGATGTATGCCGCCAACAGTGGCGAACGCTAAACAAAAGGTTAAGGGGGCAACTCAATGTTTACATGTGATAAATCACCCCTTTCACGTGGGATGTCAATAACTGCGGGACGAATAAGCGAGGATCAATTCAAGAACCAAATGAGAGAGAAAATAGTTAAGATGTACACAAAAATTCCCTTCCGCACGATGGGAAAATATAAAATGGACTATGCGCGGATAACTCCCAAAACCGAGTGGAAATACAATTTTCTAAGTGAAGGTGATAAAAATGCGCTACAGTAAACTTCGTCCAAGTAGTCACTCGACCGATTACACGGTCGTTGGAGTGTGCGACGATGAAGCTACCACTAAACTCTTGAGCGAAACCTTGTTTCCCATCATTAAGCGCAAAGAAAAAAGTGCAGCGTCGGATTGGGAACGTCCGGAACTAGTAACCCGCGGAAACCGCGTCATCTTCTCTGTTAACACGAATAGCGAAGGAACACTAACTAAAATCACGGACGCGTTAGAGCAAGACGCAAAAATTGAACAGTATATGGGATACCAAGAAATTGTGCTTCGAATTCCAATTCCGAAGGGCCTAACTCCTAAAACGTTGCCTCTTTTGTTTTCGCCTGCTGAAGTAACCATAATACGATACGTCATGCGCCACAGCAAACGGTTGAGTACGCCCAACAACGGAGAGGGCATCGCCGAGTTTTTCTATAGAGGACGACAAATATTCGACGTTTTCTCGCAGGAAATAAGGTACGCTGACCAAAACGGTTTTAAGCTTCCTCCTTCTTGGAATATTCAAATACTCTATGACAGTAGCGAAAGGTGGACTCAACATTGAACAATCAAAAACACTTGCGGGAATCTTTCTGCAGAAAAGGTCAAATTGGGGGTTAAAACATAAAACCAATACTTGCCATAATTATTAGTCACGAGTTTCAGTCGCAATTAATCGGTGAACGCGTCAAAGCCGTCGGCGAGGTTAAACGAAACTCGAATGAAGGTTGGTTCCAAAATTATTCGGTCAAAGCGGGAGAGAAGTTGTACCAGATCCGTGGCAAATTTTTCACTGGCCTAGCAAAAACATCAAACCTAATCTTTCTCAAAAACGCGCATTGGAGGAAAGAAAAATGCAAAAAAAGATGACAAGAAAGGATCTTGACCAAACGTTAGAATTCAAAACTAACCTCGAAATGCCTTTTACAGTGGCCAGATTGGAAACGACAAAATACAAAGCGTTGCTAAAACAGCATTTGCACGCTATGTACAGCGCAGCCAGCACAGAACAGCTACGGGCGATGGATGGGCGGATAGAATGCTTCGCCAAAACAAGCTTCGTGTTCGCCTTCAAATGTGCCGATTCGGAGTTCGGAATGATTTACTACCTCACTCCTCAAATAGGTGCCTTGTTGAAAGAAATAAACACTATAGTAAAACGCCTTGAAAAATGTCGCCCGCCACGATTAAACCTCTCCTACTTTTTTTACAACGACTCCATCATTAGTCGCGCCCCTGAAAAAGAAGAGGTAATCTTAAGTTCCATTAGAAAAAACCTCGCCCCGGGAACTCTCATGCTGCTTGAAAAACGAAAAGGAGGCTCCTAAAATGGTTGGCGTGGATTCTACCCGAAAATGCTCGAAAGCAGAGATGGATTGGTTGAAAAATGGGGGAAGAGACAAAATAGAGAAAGCCGCAAAACAGTTCAACCAGAAAGGCAATGTTCCAGGCGACTTTTACGTGTCAATAATGCTGCCCTCCGACATTATGGTGAGTATAAGATCAATAGGTGCCGTTGCCTATCAAGTATACTGTTTTGGATTCTGCCAAAAAATGGCCGCCCGCAAACTGTGGAACAAACTGCGCAACCACCCCGAAGTAGAAGAGGCAACCATACAAACGGGCAAACAACTTCACGAAATAGCAGATAACGAATATTATATAGATGTGTCGTGGCACGGTGACGAAGCCTACTGGAGAGGATGGCAATTCGTCGAAACCGTGCTCCCAAAAAACCTATTCAAAAAAGGGGTGTAGCCCCGCCCTTTATCCCCGACGCGCTTCCGGACCCGGAAACAGGTAGAATGTCTGACGAGTTCTAGCCTAAAAAACAAAAAGCTTATCTTCTAAAAAAACGATAATGAGGTAGAGTAGTCATGAACAAAGCATTAAAAACCGCTGAAAGAAAAGGTTTTGAGGCGGGTTTCACCGGCGAACTAGAAGAATCATGTCCTTATCATGACACACGTACTGGATACCGAAACAACGTCACTTTTAGCAGGGCTTTCAGACGCGCCTGGGAAAAAGGGTGGAAAAAAGGCACCAAACTACGCGGAGAAATGAGTGACGACGAGTGCTGGTCACACCGGGGTCCCCACTACTGCATTTTATGCGGATACGAAAGCGATACAACAAATGTTTGCAGGGCATGTCCAGCAACCATTCCCGATGTTGAAGTAACGGGTCCGGTTTTCTGCGAATATCATAATATGTTCCACTACAAAAAGGTTGCTGGAAAAATGGTTTGGTTGAGTCACAAGTCCGTGTTGATGATGATTAAAAAGCCGAATAGTGAAGAGACAAAAATCACAAAGGGAGGTTGTTGCTAATGGAAGACAAGGTTTGTTTGCATATAAGACATCTTAACTTCTTGGCTTCGATGCACGCTTTTAAGATGAGTAGCAACTTTGAAAAACTGGTTAGATGGGCTTCAAGACAGAACACTGAAAAACTCGACGATATATTGAGGGTTTACAACCATTTCGACAGTAGATGGAAAAACGAGTTTTGGAAGTTAACCTTGAAAGAGAGTATGGAGAAGGCTAAAGATAAATTGGTCCGCCTTCAAAACATTATCAACTCAACCATACACGGTGGCTTTGCGGTCACAACAAAGGGCGGCATGAAGTGCACCATTCAACGCTTAGACAAAACCCCGCTTGTGAAACTTCTCGAGGCGGAGGCTAAAAAAGCAGAATCTGATGAAAAACGCTTGGAAAGAAGACTCGACTATATCCACTATCACTATGCGTTTGAAACATTCGTGTTCACCTTCGAAAAGGATGATGCCTCGTTTGGTATTCTCTACCACGTCGACACCAACAGTTCTCGTGCTCCAATAATACTGCTAAAAATTATTGATGCCGTACAATGTGGCAAACTCTCAATCGCATGTAGAACTGGTCGAGAATACGTGTTCATCAACAACACCCTTCACAAAATGCGTTATCACTCTGAAACTTCCTGTGATTATGCGACAATTATTATTAAAGCAGTCAAGAACAACGTGTCACCGGCAATTTCCATAATGTTAAACCCGCCTGGAGAATAAACCATGTATCTAAAAGTAGGCAAGATGGTTAAACGCCAGATCGTGACAATGTTGCTGAGTGCGGTTCCTGCTGAAGACCTCAACGAATTGAAGAGTATTTACTTAAAATCCATTCCTCCAAAAAGTTACCGCAAACAGACTCGGTTCTGGGGTGGCCTGATGGGAGTGCACCTTGGATCTGCAAGAGCAAACAACTCGCGGATCCAACTGTACATGTGGGGGATAAGCAAAAGCGTGCTCGACCGTTTTAGATGTGGCAACAGTAATGCATATCATTCGTTTCTGAACCAGTTGGCCAACACGTTGTACCACGAGATTGGGCATCACGTTCATTCAAAAACAGACGAATACGCCAAACTTGAGACGGAAAGAGAACGTTTAATGAAGACTTGGCGCAAAGCAATAAACAAAAGCACCGCCCCAGAAGAAGAAAAAAGCAAGACCGTCCAACAGTTAAACAGTCGCCTCTCCGAGATCGGAAGTGCTGTCGAAGATTACGCTAAAAAATATGCTGAAGCCATCATGAAAAACGCATCTGAACTTGGTTTGTTAGACGATGCTCGACCAGTATATTTTGCGTTCTTTAAAGTGCAGTTCGACCATTTCGTCCACGAATGCATGGACATCTACGAGCGGAATCGCGGCAACAAAGGATTTGTGGGGATGTGGGGTCAAATAACTGGCATCTTTGAGTACTTGCGGAAACAAAAAGTAGGCAACGGAGCAAAATACACCGTCGCGGAAGCTTTCGAAGCCATCTTCAATGTCCCCTCGGAGCCAAAATTGGTTGCAAAATTCAAAATTGATGCACTAAAACTGGTGAAACCCTACTTCTACATATCAAAAAGCGGAAGGAAATTCGCCCACTTCACTCAAGCCCAAGTTGAACAATTGAGAACTCACTTTAAAAACACGCCCAAAAGTGAGAACTGCGCAACCCCAATCGGTTTGTGCTCTGCTTAAACTTTAAACACGCAAGTGCTGAAAGAAGTAAGGAGGAGATTACTATGCAAAAATATCCCGTTCCAAAAAAGATCAAGGCGGGGTACAACTCGCACGGATATTGGTCAACCCTTGAAAAAATAGGAAACGAGGAGATCGAACGTGGCAACCCCTTCCCAAAATTAAACTATCCGTCGAACACTCCAGCCATATGGATATGTTTAACCGCCAGAAAAGCACTACGCTATCTCGCACTCGCCGAAAGCTGGGATCACCTAAACAATGAAGCTGAACCCTTAACAAAAGAAGAAAAAAAGTTGCTAAAAGAAATCGCGAAAATTCCATTAAACCAATCAGATGTTATTGTCTGTGACGATGGTGAAAAAGGATATCTTGTGTTAAGACTCAAAAAAACGCGGGAGGTTAAACCATGATGCGTTCAACTGGAATGGCAAAAGAGTTTCGCCAGTTTCTCGCAGGCCTTGGAATGCAAGAAGATTTGTGGTTTAGTGGAGTACCCCCTGGGGGATACGATTCTGATGACATTGTAACTCTGATCGCACTTCCATATCAATTCGCCGCAAAAAAATTAGGCATAACTGTAAACGTCTGCGTCCAAACTTCCGCAGATCAAGATCACTACGTAGTAACATACGCGGGTAAGCTGGTGCTTGAAGATGCTGACTTTTATCTCAGCGATCTCGACTGGAGCGATAACGAATTCGAAGCTTGGCTACAAAGAATCTTTAAAGAATGGCCTGAAAAGTTGGCACTAGTTAAACTATTGTTCACTTGAAAACAACGTTTATATTGGCGGCCGCCTCTCTTAATTACTTGTGACGTTTGTGACTGGAAATGTCTCTCGTGAAGTCAAACTTCCAAATGGAAAGATCGCCCCACTCCAAAATTTAAAACATAGACAACACGCATCAATTGTGGATGTTTGCGAGCGGCGACCACCACCCAAAACGTTAATCGCATCTTGGCCACCTGGTGCCCTCTCTTTAAAACCTTCTCGCAAACACTTGAAAGATCGTTATTTTCTAACCGTTACAGTCAACGGCGTAACAGTTCACCTGATCTTGCACCAACTATTCAACAGCATCAACCTAACCAAAATATCAATCGAAAACTGCGGCGACTTTGAGCAACTAAAAAGCCTAATCTACCTGATCGTGTACGACGGTACAGCAAGCTACCCAATGTTCGAACCTGGCAAAACAATTTTGGGCGCAGTGGAAAACAACATGTCCCCAAACATATATGCAATGATGAAGTCGAGGTGAATTTCATGAACCTTGTTCGGATTAAATTTCGTCCTAGCAGCCACAGCGAAGACGGAACTGTAGTGGCAACATTCAATGACGAAACCGAAGCGAGACATGCCGCCAAGAAACTAGGCAATTATGCTCGCCACAAACGAGTTGGATGCATGGTTCGAGTGCACTGCCATGGTGGCAACCATGGAACGCTAAGAAAAGCATCCAATATTTTCTATAGAGCAGGCGCGAAAACAGTTGAACATTTTGATGACAACTATCAAGAATTAACTATTGAAATTACGTTGCCGAAAGGAGCTACGCTTGAAACCTTCATATTTCTAGCCGACGCGGACACCGCAAACATAATCCGTCAACTAACAAAAACTTGCCCGCCACCAAAACAAACTTTAGGAAAAACAACAAAAATAACGTTCAACTACAAAGGAAAACAGATTTACCTCAAGAAAGGTTACCGCTGGGAAAAAGCACCGTACGGACTATTCCTCTTGGGAAACCACCGAATCTCTCTGACTAAAACATTCAAATTTAAAGGTTTAGTGTAAGAGGCGAAGATAATGCATTTGAAATTTAGACCATCAAGTCATTCTGAAGATTGGGTGATCATCGCAACTTTCAACGATAAAAAACGTGCAAGTGAAACTGCTGAAAAAATACGCGAAAAGGCCACGACAATGTTGCAGTCAGGAAAAACGTTGAAGCTACGCGGATCAAGTGCCGAGTGGGGCTCAGGATCTTACGTGATGAGAACGCTACGTAAACTCGGCGCACAAAAAATTAAAAACCCTGACAGCTACCAAGAACTTGAAATAACGATCACTTTGCCTGAAAAAGCTTCAATAAACATTGCTCAACTAGTAGCCACCCAAAAAGATCTCGAGCTGATAAACTTTTTGAATGCAAACTGTAAGCGAAAACGACAAAAGAAAACCGAGAAAGGACTAGTGTTACTTTTCAGATATACTGGACCGCGAATCTATGATCTATTTGAACATGATGATGCCCAAAAAGGCAAAATCCTTGTTGACCACCATTTCATTCCCGTTCCAAACAACTTTGAAATACGCTCGTTATTCTAGAGGAGGAGAAACAATGGATTATGGTAACCAAAAAATAATTGTGTCATTTAGACCGAGTAGCCATTCTTACGATGCGACAATAGTTATCCAGTTCAAAACGGAAGAAGAGGCGCGTCAAGCAGCACAAAAGGCAAACAACGGTCCTGGCTACAGAAGTGGCTCGAGCTATGGAAACTTGGCTCTAATAAGTTTCTCTGATGGTTCATGGGATGAACCTGACGAAACTCTTGCCGAAGTAGGTGAAGGAGAAAAAGTTAACGAGTACGGTTGCTACCAAGAAATAACGGTTAAAATCACGCTTCCCGCCGGGTCCAGCATCGAAACTGCCGCACTGCTTGAACCCGCTCAAGCAGGGTTACTTAGGTGGCTATTAAACAAATGCAAACCCATTAAAGTAAAAAATACCAAAGAGGTTAAAATGTTCACCTTTTCTTACAAGGGTGAATCAATATACGATCGCGACATCAACGGCAAACACGCTTTTTACATTGATCAAAAAACAATCTACGTTGAAAAAACAAACGTAGAGGTAATAGTTCATATTTAGGAGAATTTGCATTGCGAGAAATTAGCCCTGAAATGGCTCTTTTTGTAGCCCCATTCAAAAACCACATTCAAGCCACCAAAGCATATGTGAAGTTCGGCCGTGAAATCGCCGATAACACGATTTACATAATTGCCGAAAAATCTGATGCGGACACCAAGATGCTAACTGAAGAGTTAAGGTGTTTCGGAGCCACCAAAATAGAAAATTTTGACCGATACCAAGAACTTGAAATCAGTATTAGAGTACCCACGAAGATGCCCCTGGAAGTTGCTCATTTGATGCTTAACAAAGAGAGTTCTGGAATCCTCGCGGTTTTATTTCATCTTTGTGGTCAGCCAAAAATAAGGAAAAAACAGTTGACCTTCAAATACCGTGGGCCGAGAATTCACTTCTTCGCTAAACATCCGAAACGAGGAGTAATGGTTAACAGCATCTTGGTTGGACAAAGATTTGTTGATGTGCCCTCCATAATGCAAATCAAAACAATACGTGAGTATTCTCCGTAACGTTCTCTAAAAACAGAAACTTTCCGCGCCAGCGAATTCAAAAAAGTTTAGACTGAGGAGGAATCACTATGAGCAAACCCGCTGAAAAATTTCGTTTAAGAAACGGGTTGATCGCTGAAATACTACGTGTTAATGATGTAAATGGCAAGCGAAAAATGTGGCCCAACGAGATCAGCTTGTATGGAAACAGTTTTATTGTAAACCTCTCGTGGAAAACGGGTTTCGCTAGCCTGCTCCTTTGTGGAAACTGTCTTTACTGGAACGATGTGTCTCCACCGTCCTCCTTATTTCTGCCGGCAACCAAAAACGCCGTAAAAGAATTACTACAAACCCAGTTTAATCTCGCCGTCAAATTTGCCACGTGCATACTCTACAAAAACGTTGTTTACCACCACGGCGATGTGGCGTTCACTGCGGTCCAAAACGCTTTGCTAACTGGAAAAACACCTGAATTATGCGCCCTTCTGGGAACACCATTAAACATTATGTCGGAGGGAAAACCTTGAGCAAAAACAACAATGCTAAAAATCAAATGCGGAAAGCCCGCTTTGGTCCCGCTGGCGTTCCAGTCCAATTCCAACTATCCCGCGTTCCTCTGGAAAAAATTCCGGCGCTTCTCCGTAAGGAAGAGTTAAGTGCTTTCGAGTACGAGGCAATTCACTGGCGCGAAAAACCGGAGCTGCAAAAAGACTTGGCTAAAAAATTGTCGGTTGAGGCTGAAAAAAATGATGTTCGACTCAGCATACACGGCACGTATTACCTGAACTTTTGCGGTGAAGAAAAGGTTGTTGAAGCGAGCAAAAGGCGATTGATCACTTGTGCAACCGTGGCGAGTTGGTTAAATGCGTCTCCAGTCGTATTTCACCCTGGCTACTATGGCGAAAAATCTCAGGCACAAGCATTTGAAGACTGTGTTCGCGCGTTAAAAGAGATTGCTGAAAAAATAAAAACGGCAGGCATAACCGTGAAACTTGGTCCTGAAACTGCTGGAAAAAAGTTCCAGTTAGGTTCACTTGACGAAGTTTTGACCATCTGTGAGCGGGTGGAACAAACTCAACCCGTGATCGACTGGGCCCATTTGCACGCCAGAAGCGGTGGCGGACTGGACACGGAAGATGCTTTCCGAAAAATTGTTGAAATTATTGAAAATCGCCTAGGCACAGAAGCAGTGAGAAACCTGCACTGCCACTTCACAAAAGTAGAATTCAACGATAAAGGTGAAAAACGTCACTGCCCGCTAGATGCCGGCGAGTATGGACCTGACTTCGCATACCTAGCAAAGGTCATCGCCGAATTCAAGTTGACTCCAACCATAATAAG
>Ga0315282_10013565_pt1 | contig 12267 bp, 11 predicted proteins | sample YL17G07_20_MG_FD_203693 | JGI IMG/M metagenome (GOLD analysis project Ga0315282, IMG submission 203693) | Sediment microbial communities from Yellowstone Lake, YNP, Wyoming, USA - YL17G07_20 | ecosystem: Environmental > Aquatic > Freshwater > Lake > Sediment | place: USA: Wyoming | collected... | reverse complement strand
TTAATTGCCTGTATTCAAGCGGGAAGAATTTATACTTCTTCTAATAGTGGAGCAAACTGGAGTGAAGTACAGCCAGCAGGTAACACTAATGTAAACTGGCATAGTGTGGCTTCTGATTCAGATGGTTCTGTTTTGGTTGCTGGTGCTTATCCTGGAAGACTTTATGTTTCTACTGATTCAGGAGCAAATTGGAATGAGAGACAACCAGCAGGTAATGTGGATGGAAACTGGAGATCTATCTCTTCTGATTTAAGTGGGTCTCATTTAATTGTTGGTAACTATGGTGGTAGACTTTATACTTCTTCAAATTCAGGAGTATCTTGGATTGAAAGACAACCTGCGGGTAATGCTAATTACGGTTGGAGGTCTGCGTCTTCCAATAGTACTGGGTCTAACTTAATTGTTTGTGTTATTGGTGGGAGAATTTATACTACTCCCGATTTTGGAGTAACATGGTCAGAGAGACAGCCAGTAGGCAGTGTTAGCAAAAATTGGATTGCTGTAGCTTCAGATTATAGTGGATTTAACTTAATGGCTTGTGTTACTTCTGTTGGTAGACTTTATACAGTTAGCATTGTTATCCCAGGTTCTTCTGGGTCATCAGGTTCCTCCGGAACTTCAGCTGTAGGAGTAACTTCAGGTTCTTCTGGATCATCTGGGTCTTCAGGAACTGCGGGATCTTCTGGTTCCAGTGGAGAGTCAGGTTCCTCTGGTTCTGCTGGAACCTCTGGTTCTTCAGGGTCTTCTGGAACATCAGCTGCTGGAGTAACCTCAGGTTCTTCTGGTATTGATGGAACTTCAGGTTCATCAGGTTCAGCAGGAACATCAGGTTCTTCTGGTATTGATGGTACTTCAGGTTCATCGGGAACTTCAGGTTCTTCTGGGGCCAGTGGAACTTCAGGTTCTTCTGGTGCTAATGGGACTTCAGGTTCAGCAGGTTCCTCAGGTTCAGCAGGTTCTTCAGGTGCTAATGGAACTTCGGGTTTACCTAGTGGATCTTATGATTTAGGAACTTCTGGAACATCAGGAACTTCTGCAATAGATTGGAATAATGGTGCAACACAATACTTAACTTTGGGTGGAACCGGAACAGTTATAACATTTGCAAATCCAGTTGACGGTGCTGTTTATAGGCTTGTAATAATCCAGGGGAGTGGTGGAAGTAAAACAATTACAACTTGGCCAACGATTTCATGGGCAGGTGGGAGTGCTCCAACATTAACTATTACAGCAGCTAAAGCTGATATTTGTACTTTCTTATATACAAATTCGATATATTATGGCGATTGCCGAGCAAACTTCTAAGGATAATTGAATGGCCGTTTATTCTCATAACAGTCTTGATGTAACCACGCAAATGACGGCCAACAATGCACCGTCGCCTTATGTATGTAGTGCATCGTCTGAATATAATGCTTCTTATCCTGCGTGGAAGGCATTTGACCATGATGGAACTACTTCATTGAATGGTTGGATCAGTGTAGACGGTAACGCCTTTCCCGCAACGCTTACCTTCGATTGCAATACTGCACGAACCATTAATAGCTATACCATAACTCATTTGACTGCTGATGGTACTGCTTTTGCAATAGGGAATTTCAAATTGCAGGGATCGGCAAACGGTTCAGATTGGACCGATTTAGACACTCAAACTGGAATTACTTGGTCGCAGGGAGAGATGAAGACTTTTACGTTGGGTTCCCCTGCTACCTATCGATATTTCCAACTATACATAACTACAAGAGCAGGAGGGGCGACCGATCGATATTGTGAAGTTTCCGAATTGGAATTAATAGCTCCTCCCACATCACCCAATCTATTCTTTTGTCTTGGATAAAAAAGGATAAAATATGAGTTGGATATCTGATTGGTGGAATAAATGGTTCGGTACAGGTACTCCAGATGATAGGAGAAATCCATTTTGGAGATTAACTGAATACTTAGCAGTGAAAGTATTGTGGTCATGGACAATTCTTGATTTAAGAATCATCTACAAGAGAACTGATGGTAAATGGGTACTAGCTGATCTTTTTCTTCCATATAAAACTCAGCAGAATTTCTGGAATGGCTTTCTCACTATTCAGCTCTATGTAGTTGTGTGGAGATATGGAGCATGTCCAAAACTGAATGTTGTATTTAGACCTTGCAAGAAGTATTATTTTGAGATATCTACTCCAGGTCTATTATTTGATCGAGGGGAATTTCATGCCAAATTTGCTCCTATGAATTGGGAATCCGAGAAAGCATTAGGATGTATGGAACCTCCTGGATGGGAGGAAGGTAGTGTATAATTGTGAGGAGGAAAAATGGCTTTCTATGTTGGGGAAGTAGGAAAACGAATTGAAATTTTTGTTGTAGGTGTTGATCTGACAAATGCTACTGTTCAATACCGTGTTCAGAGACCTGATGGTTCTATTGTTACTTGGAGTGCATCAGTGGATGATGTAGAGCAGGGCCTTACCAGTTATGTTCTTGCGGCTGGAGATCTAAATACTGCTGGGGGTTATTCTATAAATCCCAAAATAACATTCCCATTTTCTAGCACAGTGCTTTATGGTTCTAAAGTAGAACTTTTTGTAGATAATTTATAGAAATGATAATTCAAAAATGTCATAAGTGTAATATTGAAAAGTCTTATACTGAAGAATTTTTTTATTATCGTGGAAGTGGTAAAATTCTTGAAAAAGTTTGTAAAGAGTGTAAGAAAGCATATGTTAAAAACTATAAAATTCTACATGAAAAAGAAGTCAGGGATTATAGAAAATTATACAGAAAAGATCATAGAGAAGAATTAAAAGAACACAATAAAATATGGGAAGAAGAGAATAAGGATTATCGTAGAAAATATTGTCGAAAGTGGAAAGAAGAGAATGAGGATTATTACCGGGAATATAGAAATAAGTATAAAATGAATCGTTATAGATTAAATATTTTATTTAAAATTACTGCTTGCTTACGAAGAAGAGTTAATGGTGCATTAAGAAATAATTATAAATCTGGGCATACAATCAATCTCCTTGGTTGCTCTATAGAATATTTGAAAAGTCATCTTGAAAAACAATTTCAACCAGAGATGTCTTGGGGTAACTATGGAAGCAAAGGATGGAGTATAGATCATATTCTTCCATGCTCTGCTTTTGACTTAAAAAATTCTGAAGAGCAAGAAATATGTTTTCATTATACAAATCTTCAACCTTTGTGGGCTAGGGATAATATAAGTAAAGGTAATAAATTATTATGTTAGGTAATCTTATAAATGCGAATTACCCCATTGGAAGTACAGGAACTTCTTTTTTTGCTCAACTGAGAAGAGTCATAGGAACTTCCTATGTAGAGATGATCAAAAAATTTAATAGTCTAGTTAATATCGTTTCCAATACGGTATTTAACGTGTCTGATCCTTAATTATCTTATGATGGAGTAATCTAATGGCTATTGTTTTAAAATCTAAAAATTTTAGTAAAAGTAATTTGGCACTTGGAATTAATTCAGGTGCACTTACTTTACAAGTAACCGTAGGAACCGGATCTCTTTTTCCTACTACTGGCCCATTTATGGCTGTTCTTTGGGCTTCTACTTTTCCTGATCCTGTTTCAGATGTAAACAGAGAGATAGTTCAAGCTTCTTTTGCGTCAGGAGATACCTTTAATATCCTTAGAGCACAGGAGGGGACAGTAGCCAGGAGTTGGGCAACAGGTGCAAATTTTGCACATGTTCTTACAGCTGGAAAGATCCAAGAGTTAGAAACTGCAATTAATAGTAGCAGTTCTGGTTCTTCTGGAACATCAGGTTTAACCATTCCAGGGACATCAGGAACGTCTGGTACAACAGGCTCCTCTGGTTCCTCAGGCTCCTCAGGTTCTAAGGGAACTTCAGGATCGGCAGGTTCTTCCGGTTCTTCCGGAACATCTGCTGTAGGGGTTACTTCAGGCTCTTCTGGATCAACGGGATCATCAGGGTCTAGCGGTTCTCGTGGAACATCAGGCTCTGGTGGAACTTCGGGTTCATCGGGCTCCTCTGGTTCTGTGGGGACTTCAGGTTCAGCTGGTTCAGCTGGCTCCAGCGGATCTCCTGGTTCCTCAGGGACTACGGGAAGTTCAGGATCAACTGGTTCCAGTGGAAGTTCCGGTACATCAGCTGTTGGAGTTACTTCGGGCTCCTCTGGGTCAACAGGATCTTCGGGCTCCTCTGGTTCATCGGGAACTTCAGGGTCATCTGGTTCAGCTGGAACTTCAGGTTCAGCTGGTTCTGCTGGAACATCAGGATCAGCAGGATCTTCTGGAACTACAGGTTCTTCCGGATCTTCTGGAACTTCAGGTTCTTCAGGTTCTAAAGGAACTTCAGGTTCTAGTGGAAGTTCAGGTACTTCTGCTGTTGGATTTACTTCTGGCAGCTCTGGCTCTACTGGATCATCTGGTTCGTCAGGAACTTCAGGTTCTACTGGAATAACAGGTTCCTCAGGTTCAGCGGGATCTTCTGGAACTTCTGCTGTTGGAGTTACATCAGGCTCCTCTGGTTCAAAAGGAACTTCAGGATCATCAGGGGTTAATGGGACTTCAGGTTCTTCTGGAAGTTCTGGAGTTTCAGGTTCTGCTGGTTCAAGTGGATCGTCTGGTAATACGATTCCTGGATCAAGTGGCAGTTCAGGATCATCTGGTATAACAGGATCAGCTGGTTCTTCTGGTTCATCTGGGAGTAGTGGGACTTCAGCAGTTGGGGTTACATCAGGATCAAGTGGCTCCTCAGGAACTTCAGCTGTTGGAGTTACTTCAGGCTCCTCTGGTTCATCTGGTACATCTGGAGCTACAATACCAGGAAGTAGTGGCTCTTCTGGGACTTCAGCAACAGGAATCCCTGGAACATCTGGGTCATCAGGTTCTTCAGGTGGATTTGGGTCTAGTGGTTCCTCAGGATCAACAGGATCTTCAGGTTCTTCAGGAGCAACCGTACCAAGTTCTTCAGGTTCCTCGGGTTCTTCAGGAGCAACACCAGCAGATGGTTCCTCAGGTTCAGCGGGATCTTCTGGAACTTCTGCTGTTGGAGTTACCTCTGGTTCTTCTGGATCGGAAGGGTCTAGTGGCTCTTCAGGATCATCCGGTGCAGATGGTTCCTCAGGTTCCTCAGGTTCTTCCGGAACTTCAGCTGCGGGGGTAACTTCAGGTTCTAGTGGGGTTGATGGTTCCTCTGGGTCATCTGGAACATCTGCTGCTGGAGTAACTTCAGGCTCCTCGGGTACAAGCGGGTCTTCTGGGACATCTGCTGCTGGAGTAACTTCGGGTTCCTCGGGCTCAAAAGGAACTTCTGGTTCCTCAGGTGCTAATGGAACATCTGGTTCTTCAGGAACTTCTGGATCAGCGGGGACATCTGCTGTTGGAGTTACTTCTGGTTCCTCAGGGTCAGCAGGTTCCTCAGGTTCTGCTGGAACATCAGGATCAGCAGGTACTTCAGGTTCCTCTGGAGCTAATGGAACCTCAGGTTCCTCGGGTTCTTCTGGTACTGATGGAACATCAGGTTCAGCTGGGTCTTCTGGAACTTCTGCTATAGGAGTGACCTCTGGTTCTTCTGGATCAGCTGGAACATCAGGTGCAGATGGTTCCTCGGGTTCTTCAGGAGCAACAATTTCTGGGACTTCAGGAAGTTCAGGATCTGAGGGTTCCTCTGGAAGTAGTGGAACATCTGCTGTTGGAGTCACTTCAGGTTCTAGTGGATCTTCAGGATCTGAGGGTTCCTCTGGAAGTAGTGGAACATCTGCTGTTGGAGTCACTTCAGGTTCCTCTGGTACTGATGGAACATCAGGTTCAGCTGGGTCTTCTGGAACTTCTGCTATGGGAGTAACTTCCGGATCGTCTGGTTCAGCGGGAACTTCAGGTTCAGCTGGTACATCTGGTTCTACGGGCTCCTCAGGATCTAGTGGGCAAGTTTATACTGTATCAGGATCAAATCCTGCTTTTAATCTTAATGATGTTGAGGATACAGGGATAACCTCAGGGTATGGTGTATTCATAGTTAAAGTAACAACCGATGGGATTTCAGGGATTTTTAGACTTGAAAATTCTTCTGCTGTTGCAAATATCTCTTCCAATGCTTTGTTTAGCATAACCAAAGACCATGCTTCAACATATAATGTTTACTACAATGCTGGTTCGGTTAGAATTCAAAACAATGTTGGAAATAGTAAGAACATGGCTTGGGGATTCATCGAGTTGTGAGTGATTAAGTATTCAAGTATTCAAACACTCAAATTATTAGGTGTTTAAGTATTCAAATATTTCAATATAAGTTACTGAAACTTTTGATGAAAAAATAGTTATCCTTTTGAGTCTTTTTTTTGACATTATATATAGAGGGAGAATACTATCAAAGGAGAAGGGAGAAGGTTATGAACATTCTTTTTATTGCGGAGCATATCAGCACAGGTGGTATGCCTCAATATCTTTGTTACTGCGTAAAGAAGCTCAAGGAGGCAAATAATAAGGTCTCAGCAATCATCTATAGGGATATCGCTCCTGCTTACAGAGTGCAGAGAGATCGACTTGAAAAACTTATCCCAGACAATCTTTATATTCTTCTGGGAGATGAAAGAAGTAAGCCTTTACGATTAAAAAAGCTTATTGAATCGATAAATCCGGATGTTGTTCATCTTCAGGAATTTCCTGAGATTTCATTACCTCAAGAGGCAACTGATGTGATTTACTCTAAAGATCGTGGATATAAAATCGTTGAAACTTCACATGATTCTGGATTTAAACCTGAGAATAAGATAACACGTCCAGACGGTTTTTCCTTCATTAGCAATTTTCACCCCCAGCTTTATAAGGATTTTGGAATCCCATGGAGGATTGTAGAATACCCTGTTGAATATCATGATCGACCTGACCGTAAAGAAGCCTTGAAGGAATTGAGCCGTAATCCGGATATGTTTCATGTCCTGAATGTCGGGCTCTTTACTCCCAGGAAGAACCAGGGAGAAATCTTTGAGATCGCTAGAAAGCTACAAGGATATCCTATTCAATTTCATTTCGTAGGAAATCAAGCAGGTAATTTTGAACACTATTGGAAACCTCTTATGAACAATAAACCTGAAAATTGTATCATATGGGGTGAACGAAATGATGTAGAAAAATTTTACTCTTGTATGGATCTTTTTCTTTTCACTTCTAAAGGAACTGTTACTGACAGAGAAACGAATCCAATAGTTCTTAAAGAAGCTTTGAGTTTTTCGATGCCAATATTGATGTATAACTTGCCTGTTTATGGGTCTATGTATGACAAATACCCTAATGTTTACTACATTGATGACGATCTGAATAAGACTTGTGAAATTTTGAATATGGTTTTGAATAGGGTGCCTGTTCCGGAGAGTCATCGTTTAAGAGGAATTTATTCTCCGAATGCTCCTACTGAATTGAAAGTCCAGGCCAGGGTAGATGAAAATCCTAATTATACTCGGGTGTATTTTACCCCGAATAAAGATTTGTCAGTCATTGCTGCTCTCTATGATTACAAATTAGACTATTTACTGTATGAGTCAGAGATTAATTGTGCCGCTAATCATGAATACTGGATTCAGATGAATGCCCGTAAGGAGCATTTGACTGGTGTTACCATCCGGTTATTCGAGAAACTAGGAGAGAAGGTTCTTTCTGAAAATAGTTTTAATTTCGGGAACACTTTCGATAACATTATTTTTAATAAGAATGTCAAAATAATTGCTTCTCCTAAAAAACGATTTTGGTATGCATATTATGAAACCATCGTGCAAAAGACTTATGAATATAAATCATTTGGTGCTAGTAAAGGAGATGTTTGTGTAGATTTTGGTGCTAATCTAGGATTTGCGACTTTCTATATGCTGGATTGTGGAGCATCTAAAGTTTACTCTGTAGAGCCTGATCCAGAGTTGTTTATTTGCATGAGTAAAAATGTAGAGGGATTTCCAGTAATTTCTATAAATGCTGCTATGACTGGAGAAACTGGTGAAGCTGACTTTAATGTTTATTTGGACACATATAATTGTTCTGCTCTTAGTGAAGTTGGAAACATTCATAAGGATGCTAAATTTCAGGTTGTTAAAGTACCTGCTTTGAGCTTTAATGATTTGGTTAAAAGATATGAGATTGAGAAAATAGATTTCCTTAAGGTAGATATAGAGGGAGCATGCTATTCAGTTTTTTTAAACGCTGATGTAGAGTATTTAAGAAATAATGTCTTCAAAATAGCTATGGAGACACATCTTGTAGATGCAGAAAGAGATAAACCATTAAGAGAAAAATTGATTCAATTATTTAGGGATTGTGGATTCCATGTAGAAATTGTGAATCCTGAGAGCATAAATGCAATGCTCTACTGCTGGAAAGAATATCAAATATGAATCTTTGCAAATGTGGGTGTGGTGGAAAAGTAAACGAGGGTAAGAGGTTTATACAAGGGCACCATACTAAAACTGTAGAGGCTAGAAAAGGTATGTCTGATATAGGGGGAAGTCAACAAAAGGAGACAATACCATGAGAATCCTGGTTACAGGGGGAGCAGGATTTATAGGTTCCCATGTTGTTGATCACTATATATCCGAGGGCCATGACGTTGCTATATTAGATGATTTTAGTGCTGGAAAAATGGAGAATGTAAACTCTTTTGCTAGAATTTACAATAGAGATATACGAGAGTTCGGACAAGTTTGGGAAGTTATTGCTAAAGAGAAACCTGATGTAGTTAACCATCATGCTGCCCATATTTCTGTCATAGAGAGTATCAAAAATCCTATTTATGACACAAGTGTTAATGTCATGGGCACATTGAATCTACTGGATAACTGCATAAGGCATGGAGTTAAGAAATTTATCTTTGCATCCTCGGGGGGGACTTTGTATGGAGGAAATTCTCTCCCTTATAGAGAGAGTTCAACATTTTGTCCAATTAGCCCATATGGTGTCTCTAAAGCTGCTGTGGAGATCTATCTTAGTTATTTCTACAAGGTCAAAGGATTGAATTGTGTTTCTCTCCGTTATTCAAATGTTTATGGGCCAAGGCAGAATCCGGATGGGGAAGCTGGAGTAGTTGCTATTTTCACAAAGAAAATGCTTTCTGGGGATACTGTAACCATTAATGGAGATGGAAGTACAACTAGAGATTACGTTTACGTGGAAGATGTAGCTAAAGCGAATTCCTTGGCTTTGAGTAATTCCATCTTTGGCTCTTTCAATATTGGTACAGGAATTGAAACTAATGTAAATACAATACTTAAAAAACTTTCCGAGATTATAAAAATTGATCCAAAAGTTATTTATGGACCAGAAATATTAGGAGAGCAAAAAAGAAGTTTTCTTGATTGTTCTCTAATTATGGATTCTTTTGGTTGGCATCCTATGACTAATTTAGAGGATGGTCTTAAAAAGACAGTAGACTATTTTATTTCTATGAAAGGAGAAGGGAGACTATAATGGGGGAGATAAAATTTTGTGATTGTGGGTGAACCTGCTCCCATTGCTACTAGAACGAATAAAAACTTGGATGGAAAAGGGGGAAACCTATGAGATTTATTCTTGGACATATTTTTAGATCCCTTAAACCTCATCCAAAGAAAGAAAAAAATGTAAATAAGGACTTAATAAGACAAAAGGAATGTGAGGATTACGGATTCAGATTTATTAGATATAAAGACAAAGTTCCAACTAAACTAGAATTAATGGGAGATATTAAAAAAATTCAATATTGGATCTAAAGGAGAGAAAGATGGAAGAAAGGAAAATCTCAATAACAACAAGTTTTTTCAACAAAGTGAATTTCGTTGAAAAGACAGCACAGGTTGTTCTTAATCAAAATTATTCCAATTGGCAATGGATTATTACCGATGATGGATCAATGGATGGAACGAGATCAAAAGTTAAAGATCTACCAAAATTAGATAAGCGTATCATTTATGTTGAACAAAATAGAAAGAGGGAAATGTTTTGGAATCCTATGAAGTGGGCAGAAGACGGAGATATTATTGTAATGCTTGACTCCGATGATGCTATGGTTCCAAATTCATTGAGTATGATTAACTACTATTTTAATTTTTTCCCTGAAGTTCTTTTCTTGCATCATAACTCAACTGCTTATTGGGATGCTATCCCCTATGACACAGGGGGGGATCTAATAAAAGGATTTGATCATTTGGTTTATTGCTCTAAGAATTATGATTCTATTCTGGATGGAATGTTAAACCTCTCACCTTTTGATCCTCACATCTATGGGAGCCTTTATGCTTTTAAAAAGATTCCAATTGAATTTCCAGAGCATGAATTTATTCCTGGGAATCCTTTTCCAAGTAATGATTTACAAATGCTATTGATGCTAGAAGAGAGAGGTCTTGGAATGTTTGTCCCCAGAACATTCCATATTCAGAGAAAAATTCGTAATTCAGAGAATCAATCTAATTGGTCTGTAGCGGGGGAAATGATTTTAATTGAAGCTGCTCAAAAACGTAGAAAAAATATGTCTCTTTCTTCACCTCGAAGAATAAAATATTTTGATGATATTTATGCTGTTGCTGAGTCTACCTATATTAGCAGGTTGAATTATGAATTTACAAGAAAGAAAATTGGATTCATTAATTTCGATTTGGCACCAGAGCAAAAGGAGAAGGTAAAAATCCTGTTCCATGATCATGATTGCATTTTTGACCTGAATGATGCAGATTACTACTTCATTAATATCCCGCCTAATACAAAGGTTCAAGAGTTTAATAATCTATTCAATACTGTTCTGGGAAAGTCAAAAGAAACTGTTACCTTTCTGCCAAATAAAAGAATGACCTACAATTTTGATTACATGGCTGAAAATATAAAGAAGTGCCAACCTCATCATATGTTCTTTGGGGATCTCAATCGGCATTCCTTTTACTTCATGTTCAATTGGGCCAAGCCTGAACTATTTGAACTTCGTAAGGCAGAGATAAAACAGCCTGAAAAAACTGTTCTGACAGTAGATAGTGGTCTTACGGATTTATATGAAAGTATTACACAAAAGGGCACTAAATGGAGTGACCCAGTTATCTTTGCTCCATTACCAAAACCTAAAATCAAGTTGGTTCATCTCATGTCCAAACCAATGGATAAAAGAGAAGTTGAATCCTATGATTCTTTGCATGTTCTGAAAGATTTTGGGATTGACTATATTCAGAAGATTAATAAGCCTTATGATGGGGAAGTTCCAGGAAACTCTATTTGTCCTGATTCGGGAAAAGGTCATTATGGAAACTATTTAGCTTTTAAAGGAGCCCTGGAAGAGTTTACTGATGATACTGAGTTTTTGATGATTTGCGAATGTGATTGCATATTGGAGATTCCTCCGGATAAGTTCATGGATCTTCTGTATAAAGTTTGTGATGTGATGAAGAAGGAAAATATCTCCTATTTTTCTTTTGGAGACAGAATTCATCTGGGGGATGGAACTCTTGTATCGCCCATTGTAAGAGATATTAATGATTTTATGTATGAGACAGACAAAATAATTTGCTGCCATATGATTCTATTCCCCAAATCCATTAAAGATTTTCTTGTCAAATCTTTTAATGAAAAACCTTGGGATTCTGCTGATCTGTTCTTTAACTCCGTATTCAAAGACTCTCCTTACAAAATGGGGATAATTAAGAATCGTGTAGCTGCCCAGACTAGCGGAATTTCTTTACTTGATAATGAATTCAAACCATACTGTCCCATGGATTCTATGGCAAATAATCTTATTGGTTTATATAATGAATTAAAGGTAGAGCCTAAGTCTATTTTTCCGGAAGATTTTAAACCAATTCCTCCAGATTATAAACCTCCTATTCCTCAGCTTATTACTCCTCCTGTAGTCAGTTACCATTTTGTTAATGGGCCAGCTATGAAAATAATTAGTGGACCTCCTGATGCTGATTATGAACTGCTTTTTATTGATCAGGATACAGATAAAGTCCTCGATCAAGTAAGGGGAAGAGAGCACCAGTCTAAGATTGAATATTTTGTGAATTGGAAACTTCAAGCGAAAATGAATGGTGTGGTATTTTTTGAGCATCTTTATAATGCCAAAGACCAAGAAGTTTATATCCATATTGATTCTACTACTTTGGGGGATACTATTGCCTGGTTCCCATATGTTGACGAATTCAGAAAGAAACATAATGCTAAAGTTACTGTATCAAGTCATTGGAATCAACTGTTTGAGGGGCAATATCCAGAATTAAAATTTGTTTCTCCTGGGTCTACTGTTTTCTGCTATGCAATGTATAAATTAGGTGCCTGG
>Ga0315282_10013564_pt1 | contig 12267 bp, 16 predicted proteins | sample YL17G07_20_MG_FD_203693 | JGI IMG/M metagenome (GOLD analysis project Ga0315282, IMG submission 203693) | Sediment microbial communities from Yellowstone Lake, YNP, Wyoming, USA - YL17G07_20 | ecosystem: Environmental > Aquatic > Freshwater > Lake > Sediment | place: USA: Wyoming | collected... | reverse complement strand
ATGAACAGAGCTAAACCAGGTAAGAAAAAACAACGCGGGCTACTTCACACTCTCTGCCAAAGAACCACCTCTACTTATTCTGGTACCCTTTTTACTACCGCCAACAGACGGTCTCTTTGCCACCCATTCACCGATCGCGGGGTTAAGCTCGGCCTTGCACTTGATGCAGGCCAGGATGACCCTTCCTTCGATTTCCAGGAGGCAATCAGGAAAGGTATCTTCAAGACAGGTTGACTCACCGCAGCTCTCGCATTTCAAAAGCCAGTGTCGCTGATCGGTCTCCTGAAAGGCCTTGTCGATCCCATAATCCGGCAAGGTAGGGTTAGATAACTTCCAAACCTCTTTGTACTCGCTGTGACTCATTCACTCCATGGCCATATCAACAGCATTCTGAGGAGCTTCATCAAGTTCATCGAAGATAAGGAAATCGGCCGGTATCGATTTGAGGCCAATCCTTGATTTCATTTCCCTGAGATAAAGAAATCCCTTTCCAATGGCCTTAATACCGGCGCTATCGGTATCCCGAACCATTCGAGCAATTTCTTCGTTTTCTTCTATAAGAGGGGATATCCTTCCTTTGCTGAAATCAAGAACGTCTGAACGGGAAGGGAATAGGTATAGGACCCCTCGATATCTCTTAAATTGGAGGACGTAGATCGTCTTAAGCATGGCTTTCGACGTGAGGCCCATCTGTGCAGCCTTCTTTTCGACAATATAAGGGTGCTCATCCCGGTAAGGTTCCCTCAAATACTCATGCCGATGAAAGGTGAAGGGCTTCCCGTTAAGGATGAGAGATGATTTCTCAACCCATTCGTGGAAGGGCAAAACTCTTGTGCCTCCGAAAGTCTGTTCAATTGATCTGAACAGATTGTCGAAGAACTCTGCCTTCCTTGAGCCTCTGGATAATCCTGTCTCTAACATCTGATGAAATCTCTCCGATTGCTGTTAATACCTCTTTCTGAAACTCGGCCACAGCCTGAACATCATAGAGCGTCTTAAAGATATCAAGTTGGAGGTTCAGTTGACCCCTGATTTCGGCCATGGCCTTCAATGCCAATTCCCTGGGATCCTTGAATTTGTATTCTGTAACTTCTTCTTCACGTCCCCGGACCTTAACCTTCCGAACCTGACTTTCAAGTATTTGAAGGGCTTCCTCGTCCCCCCGGTTCCATCTCATGAGGAGGTCGAGAAGTTCATTTGCGCTTTGATTTATCTTCTGTAGCTGGCCGATGGTGTCAAGGTGCTTGTCCACGACTTTATGGGCACTCTCCAGAGCGACATTCTTGACGACAGCCACATTCAATTCCTTCTTAGCCTTCGATATTGCTCCTTCCGTAACCCCAAAGACTTGAGCAATCTTACTTTGGGGTTTACCATCTCTAAGCATTTGATTTAATTTGACCCTATCAATTTTTGGTTTCGGCATGTTGTAAACCTTTAGTAAAGAGTTAAGAAACTTGGTTAAGGTTTCAATTCATCTTCTTGCACACACCTTGTTTCACGTTGACATCCCCATCCCCCTTGGTATAATCGGGTTCGACCAGAACCAAAATCATACCGAAAGGAGACGGGCCATGTCACTCGCCGAAGACGCAAAACCAACGGACCTCAAAACCACTTTTAAAACACGCTGCCCATTGTGCGACGGTGATGCAAAATTTCTTCCTGTCAGCTTTGGTAGAAAGAAGAAATTCTACTGCAACGATTGTAAGGTTTTTGTAATTCATCATGATTCTGCAGAAGATGTCGCCAAATTGCCGAAAACAATAAGAGAGGCAATTTCAAAAGCATCAAATCAATGTGCAAACGATATGGTACTTCTAATCTTGGACGCACAAGGTGTAAGAAAAGTCAATTGGCATTGCGAACCAGAGAGCAATTGGTCCTGAGACTAAGAATACCATCGCCATTAGCAAAACCGCTTATATCTGTCAGCGTTGGCGGACCATCTGTAATCTTCCGCATGAATTGTCCTAACATCCTTGTTGGGTCGTAGGTTCGACACGACTCATCTAAGGGATAAATTGTTATGTTCACAAATGGTCTTTTCTCTTTCTTGGATATTCTTACATAGTAGTTTTTCTCTAATGTAAAAAAATGTCGGATATTCCAACGAAAATAGAACCATTTGACGTACCATTTAAAAGGGATCTTCATAATAGAAACCTCCCAACAAACAGGTCAGGGCGAACAGGAACAGCTCCTCCCATCTCATATGCAAATCTTCCGGCTTTTCTCGGTTTCGATATAAAACGGCCCACATCCTTCACTTCTTCTTTTATCCTGTAGGTGCTTCTAAATCCATCAAACGGGGTTAATTTGTTTTGCCTTTATCCAATTGCCATGGGTAGACTTGTAACCAATTCAGTTCCTCTTCCAGAAAGCAATGGGAAGGCTCCCCAGGTAATCTGTCTGAAAAACAGTTGGTCGGCCTTCCCACTTTCCCTTAAATCTTTTAACGGTTGTTTCACCACTGACTATTTTTCCCTCATTGACAGCGAGGGATTAAATGGATTATATTGACGCTGTAAGTTATTAGTATTTCAAGAAGTCTTTCGATATTCGCAAGTTGGAAGAAAAGCCGGTGAGGGTTTCGTAATCAGTAGGTCGAGGGTTCAAATCCCCCCGTCGGCTCCAAAAATGAAGTGCCTGGAGATCTGACTTCCCAGGTGGCACGTTACTGGAAGGAAGGGGAAGATGAGGATCGAGTATGAACCGACACATAATTTGCTGAATATTGAGTTTATCCCAAAAGAGCCTATTGCTGAATCGGTGGGACTTGATGGGGTAATTATTGATTATTCAAAGGATGGGAGGATTGTTGCTATTGAAATCCTGGATACAGGGAAACGAACTACTAAGGGGCCCCTTGATTTACTTGACCTTACCATAGTAAAAGAGAAGGCGGCTGCTGGCTAAGTATACAATGCTATTTTTGGATATATTCAAATGAAAAAAAATATGGCTATTGACATGCGATCCTATTAATGATATTAATAACACGCTTTGAGGATCGAAAGTCTCAAAACCTTTGATAACTGGAGGCGAAAAAATGTCGTTTAGAAAGGTTGGCGCACCGATGATCTTCAATTTATTGGTTAAGAAAGAGGATGACACTTATGTAGCCCATTGCCTCGAATTGGATATTGTCGCAACTTCTAGAGATTTGGAACAAGTGAAAAGCGATATGGTGGATCTAATAAAAGCGCAGGTGGATTATGCCTTTTCGAATAATAACTTGGCCCATCTTTACCATCCGGCACCTCCGGAAGTTTGGCAAGAATTTTATGCCTGCAAGCATCAGATAGAGGAAAAGACAATTAGATCAGCCGTCAAAAGTAAGACATCAGAACGATTTATCCCGCCATGGATAGTAGCAAGGACATGCGAATTGTTTAAGCCCTGTCATGCCTAAGCATCCTTTCCATCTTCGAAAAGTCCTCGCTAAATTAAAAGAATACGGAGTGGTGCCGCTAAGTAAGCGTGGGAAAGGATCTGAAATAATCCTTCTTAAGCCGGAAAAACCGGGCTCAAAAAAAGGACCGATATTCCCCATAAAGGATCACGGAGACTCAACAGAAATTTCTTTCCAGGTAATAGACGCGATCTTACGCCGTTTTGGAATCGATAAGAAAGACTTCTGGGGGAGTTGAGAATCTCCATTTAAAACTTCGCTTACCTTTTGTGTTACTTTCCAACCATAATTCGCAGCGCAAAATCGGCCGCTCTAAGAACAGCCCGTCACCCCTTAAACCCTAACTCGGAGTAAATTCGTTATAAGATCATCTTAATGATCTTTTCCCACTATGCTCCCCCTAAGAAAAAATATTTGGAGTATCTGAATTCTCATGTTAGAAATTTCCAGATGAAATTTTGTATGTTATTGAAAAGATTGGATGGTAATCGTCCATTCGTAATCAGTAGGTCGAGGGTTCAAATCCCCCCGCCGGCTCCTATAACGCCCTCCTCGGCAGTATCCAAATTTAGATACTTTATTCTTTTTCACAAAATACAGACTTTTCCCTATTTACCCCGCAACAAATCCCTGTTTATGATGTGGATGATATAATGAATCGCATCAGCTCCTTATTTGTGGCAGGGTTAAAGCCCCATCCTTTCTTGCGGGGTTTACTTTTTGCCATACCTAATATAGAAATATTATTCAATAAGTTTTCCAATTGATTGAATTGGGCTTCAAAATAGGATAACTTGTGTAAAATGGTTTTTATACGTCTCTAAAAAGAAAGACTGCCTATGCAGTGATAGCTGGGGCGCTAAAAGGTGACTGATGGAAATTCGGTCATTCATTCTGAAAGATAGGGCCAAGCTTCATTCGATGCTGATCGGTTCCCGTGTCTTCACTGCTGAAGAAATTGATATAGCGATAGAATTGATCGACACCGTGCCAAAGGATGAGAGCCAAAAGGACTATAAGATTGATTGCATGGTGGATGATCAGGATCAGCCCGTGGGTTATATCTGTTACGGTCCTACACCCATGACCCAGGGAACTTTTGACCTTTACTGGATTGTGGTGGATCCAAATTTCCAGGGGAAAGGGATCGGTTCAAAACTTTTAGATTTTTTGGAGGAAGGGGTGAGGGAGAAACGGGGACGGATGATTCTCGCCGATACCTCTACCATACCTCAATATGAAAAGACTAAAAATTTTTATATTCAGAATGGGTTTCAGGAGGTGGCGAAGGTTCCCGATTATTATTATCCAGGGAATGATCGGGTCACTTTCTGTAAAAGAATTTCATAAAGAGATTTGGAGGATACAATGGAGAAAAAGAGGATTGGAGTTCTTACAGGTGGTGGAGATTGCGCTGGATTAAATTCAGCAATCAAGTGGGTGGTGAAAACGGCATTGGATGATCGACTCCAAAGAACAAGGAAGATCCAATATGAAGTGGTTGGGATTCGTGATGGGTGGAAGGGTTTGGTTTATCCAGAAGGGGATGAGGATTTCTCTTTCACAAGGATTAGCATATTGACAGAGGAGATGGTGAGAACCTGGGATCGATATGGAGGGACAAATCTGGGAACTTCACGTACCAATCCCTATGATCCTAAAAATGATCGTTCCAAGGTCGTCCTTAAAAATATTGAACAGCTTCGATTAGATTACTTAGTGGCCATCGGAGGTGAGGATACCCTCGGCGTGGCTCACAAACTTTACCTGGAAGGGGTGAAAGTGGTGGGCATTCCAAAGACGATCGATAAAGATCTTTCTGGAACGGATTATACATTAGGATTTGAAACCGCGGTGAATGTCATCACTGAAGAGATTGATCGTCTCAGAACCACTGCCGGTTCTCACAGGAGGATTTTTGTGGTGGAGACCATGGGAAGACATGCGGGTTGGTTGGCTTTGGAGGGAGGGGAGTCGAGCGGTGCCTACATCATTCTGATCCCTGAATATAATTTTGAAATAGAAAGGATCAACGAATTGCTCATGGAAGGAAGGAGGAAAGGAGCGCGATATGAGATTATTGTTGTGGCTGAGGGTGCGAAACCCGTTGGATCTTCTGAGATTATAAAAGAAGAAGGTCTCGATAGTTTTGGCCATAAAGTTTTGGGAGGAGTAGGAGAATTTTTGGCAATGGAGATCTTCCGGTCCACAAAGATGGAAACACGAAGCATTACCCTCAGTCACTTACAGCGGGGGGGTGTTCCCTGTGCTTATGACCGGCGGATGGGCAGGTATTTTGGCATTACAGCGGTCGATTTGATTGTGAAAGAAGATTTTGGAAAGATGGCGAGTTATCGGAATGGAAAGATCACCGCAGTTCCGTTGCAGGAAGCAATCAGCCGATTGAACTTAGTGGACCTTCGGACTCAATATGACACGGAGAGGTATAATGGAAGAAGGAGCATCCTGGGAGGATGATGGAAAGATGGAATACTGGAATGATGGAATATTGGGAAGAATTGATTCTGGTCTCTTTTCTTTTAACGCATTATTCCATTGTTCCAATAATCCATTATTCCGTTATTTAAGAAGTCGTTGGTATTCCTTCTTCATGCAACAATCCATCACGACCTTCAGACCAGCCTTTTCAGCCTTGGCCCCTGCTTCCTTATGAACCACCCCTTCCTGCATCCAGACGACTTTCGCTCCCCGCTGGATCGCTTCATCCACAATGGGTGGGACATCTTCTGATCTTCGGAAGATATCGACAACATCAACTTCGATCTCTTTGGGGATCTCCATGAGATTGGGATAGACCTTCTCCCCTAAGATCGTATCACCATCAGGTCGGACGGGTAAAATGCGGTAGCCCTTCAATTTAAGATAGGATGCCACAATATAACTGGGTCGGTCCTCTTTTGGAGAAATTCCAACCACAGCTACTGTCTTACAACTGGTTAATATATCTTTTAGGTCTCCGTCTTTCATATCTTCCTCTTTCACGCTATGCGCATAGCGCCAAGCGCTTAGCGTATTTAATACTTAATAACCAGATGGAACAGGAGAATCGCCAGAGGATCTTCCCCTGATCGGGGTGCCAGAGGAAGTTTCTTTTTCTTGGCCCTCTTTTCCCCCGTTAGAAAGCCCCGCCATTTATGGCCGAGATGTAAAAAGAAAATGTTCACCCCGTTAGAAATGATACCCTGCTGTTCTGCGGCGGGGTTTAATGCCCCGTTGGAATTTCTAACGGGGTTCATTCATTTATTGAGGGAGGGGTTAAATCCCCGTCCTTTCTAACGGGGTTTACTTCTGGGACGGATCCATCAATAAAGGCCTCGATAATGGTCTCTTGGGAATCTTCTTTGGCAGGTAGTCCTGTTTCGATATTCACTTTTATAAGGGTAATCCCCGGCGGTGCCTTAAATGTTTGGATGGGTGTATTTCCCAAAGCGTGATCCATAAAAGAGATCCAGATGGGAAGGGCAGCACGAGCGCCTGTTTCATTTTTCCCTAGAGAGGTCTTATCATCGAAACCTATCCAGACGGTGGTGAGAAGAGTAGGGGTGTAGCCGATGAACCAAGCATCGGCATAATCACTGGAAGTTCCGGTCTTTCCGGCAATCGGTCTACCGAGGACTTTTGCCCGCTGGCCTGTTCCATGTTGGACAACCCCTTGAAGAAGGTGGGTCATGATAAAAGCATTTTGTGGAGAGATCACACGTTCTTTTTGAACAGGAGAAGGAGGCTCGGAAGGTTCTTCCTCTTCCTCTTTTTCCTCCAATTCAAGATAAGGGTAGTTTTCCTCAAGCACTTCACCCTTCATGGTCACAATCTTTTTGATGAAGATGGGTTTCATTCTTTCACCTCCATTTGCAAAAACACTGAAGGCTCCGGCCAATTCCAGCATGGAGACCCCTGAAGTGCCTAAGGCAATGGACAGGTCTCTTTTGATCGGAGATTCGATCCCCAATTTTTTGATGAATTTGAGGGCGTAACCCACACCGATGTCTTCAAGGATTTTTACGGTGACCACATTTCTTGAATGGGCCAATGCATTTCGGAAGGTGATGGGTCCCATGAAATTTTTATCGTAATTTTTTGGGGCCCAATAAGTACCCCCATCGTGATCTGAGTATTCTACCGGCGAATCCAACAGGATCGTGGAAGGAGTATAACCTTTCTCAAGAGCAGCAGCATAGATTATGGGTTTGAAGGCTGAGCCGGGTTGTCTTCGAGAATGGGTCGCTCGGTTAAATTGGCTCTCACTAAAGTCCCGACCTCCCACCATCGCTTTGATATACCCCGTTTGTGGATCGATGCAGACCAAGGCACCCTGTACAAGAGGCTCCTGTTCAAGGGTGAGAAGAAGGGGTTGGTCCTTTTTGGGGGATTCTTTTACTTTTACATGGACGACATCTCCAGTTTTGAGGAGGTCTGAAGGATTCTTAACTTTTTCTGGTGCGTAGTGAGGTGTGGGCTTAATATGGAGGGCCCAGGCTATTTCAGAAAATGGGAGTATTCCTTTTCGATCCTCAACCCAGACCGTGTAAAATTTTTTTGAATCGTCTTTGGAGAGAATGATTCCCTCAAAAACCTCGTTTTGTGCAAGAGGATTCAAAGGTCCTCTCTTCTTCATAGGAATGGCCTTGACTTCCTTTTGGGAAAGAGTGTGGATAGGCCCTCGGAACCCTTGTCTCTTATCCAGTTCCCTTAATCCCATTTCTACAGACCTTTGAGCGACTCTCTGGAGGGAGGAATCAAGCATGGTGTAAATTCTAAGCCCTTCCTGGTAGAGTTTTTCTTTGCCATATTTTCTTTCTACCTGTTGCCGAATGAACTCTGTGAAGTAAGGTGCTTTACTGAAGTAGGCACTTTCCCTCGATTGAATCTTCAAAGGGGTCCGAACCGTTCTGTCCTTCTGTTCCTGTGAGATGAATCCCAGCTCTGCCATTCGAGTAAGAACATAGGTCTGTCGGTCTTTTGCCCTCTTTAAATTGTTAACAGGCGAATAGCGGCTGGGGGCCTTCACCAGGCCGGCCAGCATGGCCATCTCCGATAGATTGAGTTGCTCTGTCCGCTTGTTGAAGTAACTTTCGCTGGCAGCCTCCACCCCATAGGCTCCGTTCCCTAAATAGATATTGTTGAGATAAAGATTGAGAATCTCCTCTTTCGTCAAATTCCGCTCTAAGCCGAAGGCATAGGCCACCTCCTTCAACTTTCGAAGGAGGCTTCTCTTAGGGGTGAGAAAGAAGGTCTTCGTCACCTGCTGTGTGATTGTGCTCCCTCCCTGGACAATCCTTCCTGCCATCAGGTTTTTGAACATGGCACGGGCAATTCCCTTATAGTCAATTCCTTTGTGTTGAAAAAAATCTGCATCTTCTGCAGCAATGAAGGCCTGAACCAAATGTTTGGGGATCCGTTCGTAAGGGATGGGGATCCGATTGTCCATTAAAAATTTACCAACCACCTCATCCTCCTCAGAGTAGACGATGGAATAGACATTGAGGTTCCGTTCCTTCAGCGGTTTAAAATCAGGAAGATGCTTGGAGTAGTAGAGAAAAAGAAGGACCCCGGAGAGGAAGGGGATCAAGATAGAGAGGATGAAGGCATAGATAATATAAAGCGTCCATCCCCTTCTTCCTCTCTTTTTGTCTCTTTTTTTAGACACACGCTTATCTTTTTTCATGGAAGTTAAAAATAAAGGGAAAACCCTTTGGTTTGGGTCTTCCCTTTATTCATTTAATCATCTCATTATCGTATGGCTATTTTTTCTTTTTTGCCAATTGGGCTTTCAGGTCTTCCACCTGTTTCTTCAAAGCCTCGTTTTCGGCAGTAAGGGAACTGATTGTTGCCTCCTTCTCTGCGGCCTTCTGGATTTCTTCCTTCAATTTTTGTACTTCGAGCTTCAATTTATCGTTATCCGATTTGAGGTTGGTGTTCTCTGTTTTCAATTTCTCATTTTCTGCCTTGATGTCCGCCCCACATCCTACCAAGGCAGTGATAAACATACCAATCAAGAACAACGATAGGATAGCAGAAACTGCTCTTTTCATCACAAATTCACCTCCTTTAAAAAAAGTTTTTTATTTTCCAAAAAATTATAAGCGCCTTCTTTAAAAAAATCAAATATTTTTAAGAAGTCATTTCTTACTTGACGAAATTATTACTTTTTTATAAAGTCTCTTGAGAAAAAGGATCTATCATGGATGTGGGCCAAATTCTTACTTTTACAGCCAATAAATTTCCAAAAAGGACTGCCATCATTTTTGAAGAAAAGCGGTTCACCTATCAGGAATTTAATGATCGGGTCAACCGATTCGCCAACGCCCTGCTCCGTTTGGGTTTGAGAAAGGGTGAGAAGGTCGCGGTCCAACTCTTCAATTCGAATCAGGTTGTGGAGATATTCTTTGCTACTGCTAAAATAGGTGCTGTCTTCACTCCGATCAATTTTCGTTTTACAGATGAAGAAGTTTTCTATATATTGGACCATTCCGATGCCCGCTTCTTTATTTACGGAGAAGAATTTTCAGACCTTGTTGAGAGGATCCGACCCAGGGTCAAAAAAGTGAAACTCTATATCTTCGTCAGTAAATCTATCTCACCCCCGGTCCTGAACTACGAGGAACTTCTGGCAGGGACTGCTGGCAATGAGCCAAACGTCTCTATTTCTGAAAGGGGTGAGTGTCAGCTGATGTATACTTCAGGAACAACAGGGAGGCCCAAAGGCGCTATCCTCACTCATGGAAATATCCTCTGGAATCTTGTTAACACCATTCTGGGAAGGGAAGAAAGAGAGGGTGAAATCTCATTGGTCATTGGTCCCCTCTACCATACTGCTGCTCTGAATAATCATTTTATCACCCGGGTGGCATTAGCAGGGACGAGCATCTTCATAAAGGATTTCACTCCCCAAAAGGTGATGGAAATCATTAACAAGGAAAAAGTGAATGTCATTTCGGGTGCACCTGCCATGTATCATTTACTCCTTTCTCTTCCTTATGAAGAGTATGATACAAAATCAATTAGAAAATGTACCACAGGGGCATCGATCCTTCCTAACGAAACTAAAGAAAGGCTGATGAAACTTTTCCCCAATATTGATGGAATTTATGATGTTTATGGTAGCACTGAAGCCTCTCCGAGCATTGCCATCCTTAAGGCAAGGGATTCTCTTCGAAAGCGAGAATGTGTTGGCCCTCCGGTACCTTTCTTGGAGGTTCGAATTGTGGACGATCAGGACCGAGAGGTTCCGGTTGGGGAAGTGGGTGAGTTGGTTTGTCGAGGGCCGAATGTGATGAAGGGGTATTATAAAGATAGGAAGGCGACAAAAGAGGCCCTCAAAGGAGGATGGCTTTATACTGGAGACCTTGGCCGGATGGATGAAGATGGCTACGTGTATATCGTTGACCGGAAGAAGGATATGATCGTCAGCGGAGGGGAGAATATCTATCCCAGGGAGATCGAGGAAGTACTCTATCACCATCCCAAGATCCAGGAGGCCGCTGTCATTGGCGTCCCGGATCAAGTCTGGGGTGAGTCGGTAAAGGCGATCGTTGTTTTGAAAAAGGGAGAGACGATGAAAGAAGAAGAGGTGATTGAATATTGTAAAAATCATCTGGCCAGTTACAAGAAGCCCAAATCGGTCGAGTTTGCAGAGAACCTTCCCAGAAATCCCTCAGGGAAGGTCCTCAAAACGGTGTTGAGGGAAAAATATTTAAATCGGAAAGGAGAAAAGCCATGAAACGATTTTTTATCCTTATCACATTATTCTTACTGGTTATCATGTTGGGTGTGGGCCAGGCTGCTGAAAAGCGATTGGTCATCGGAACTGCAAGCACCGGTGGGACATGGTATCCCTTAGGAGGAGGGGTAGCCACGATTATCACGAAATATATTAAAGGAGTGACCACAGCAGCGATTCCCTCTGGGGCCTCGATTGAGAATATCCGGGCCATCAACAAAGGCACACAAGATCTGGCCCTCATCATGCCTGATGTGGCCTATTTTGCTTACAACGGTTTGGAAATGTTTAAGACTGAGAGACATGAGGAACTCCGAGGTCTCTTTTCGACCTATCCCATCGACATTCAGTTTTATGTGGATGAAAAATCCCCAGTAAAGATGATTACCGATATCAAAGGAAAAAACTTGAGAGTGTCAGTGGGTCCCCCTGGTAGTGGAACAGAGGTGATGGCCCGTCTCGTCTTAAGGGAGTACGGGATCACCTATGACGATATCCGCGAACAGTTCATTTCCATTCCCGAAGCCACCGCGGCTATGAAGGATGGAAATATCGACGTGGGCATTGCGACCTTGGGAACGCCTGCGCCTACCCTCATGGATTTGACACAGTATAAGAAGATTCGATTCTTGGATATTGAGCCAGAGATGGCAGATCGGATCAACAAAAAATTTCCAGCCTATTTCCCACGGACCATTCCTGCCGGGACTTATACTGGAATGACGAAACCGCATCACACCCTTGCCTGGATGGGGCTCTTTATTGTTCATAAGGACTTTTCAGGAGACCTGGCTTATGAGATCTTGAAGGCGGTCTTCGATCATAAGGCAGAGCTGGATGCCATCCACGTGCAATTCAAGGCGATCCTCCTGGAGAATGCCAATAAGGGGATGTCTGTTCCCCTTCATCCAGGTGCCATCCGATTCTTAAAGGAAAGAGGAATCATTAAATAACCATTGAAAATTGATCATTGATCAAGGAAGCCATTTGCAATGAGAATGAAGAATATGGTAATAAAAATTTGTAGGGGCGGTCCTCTGTGGCCGCCTAATTGGGGAGCCCGCAGAGGGGCTCCCCTACAATTTTGTTGGATCATTTTAGTTTTAATGAT
>Ga0315282_10013563_pt1 | contig 12267 bp, 10 predicted proteins | sample YL17G07_20_MG_FD_203693 | JGI IMG/M metagenome (GOLD analysis project Ga0315282, IMG submission 203693) | Sediment microbial communities from Yellowstone Lake, YNP, Wyoming, USA - YL17G07_20 | ecosystem: Environmental > Aquatic > Freshwater > Lake > Sediment | place: USA: Wyoming | collected... | reverse complement strand
GGGGAAAGGCATGAAATCTTCAGGATGTCAGAAGAACTCAGTAACCTGAGAAATGATCAGAGCAGGCTTCAGTCATCTTTTGAAAATCTAAACCACAGGGAAACATCGGCTGCAAAAGACACTGAGAATTTGAAAAAGATATTAGCAGAGATAGACTCTTCTTTAAAAGACTTAGAGTCAAACCTTTTGGAGAAAAATAACAACCTCCTGCTGTTTAATGAAAAAAAGGGAATAATAACAGATGAACTCGCTACAAGCAAAAACAGGATTGAGAATCTCAGGGAGACGCTGTCCGGGCTCAAGGAAGATCTTGCATCATATACATCACGGATTGAGTCTCTCAGGGAAATAATATTTGACGGTTCAATAAAGGAACTCCTCTCAGGAAATTTAAATTTTAATCTGCTCGCATCAATTTCGGATGTTATAGAGATCGAGGACGAATATGAAAAGGCTATAGAGAGTGCGCTTTCAGAGAAGGTAAATTCATTTATACTTCCATCATTCAATGATATTGAAATCGCCATATCGGCGTTAAAAGAAAAAGGGCCGGGCAGGACAGCCTTTATACCTCTTAATCCCCCCATTAGTAAAGGGGGGACAGAAGGAATTTTAGGTGAAAAGATAGAAGTACCTGAAGGTACTATAAGCAGGGCACTGAGTTTTGTACGGACGAAAGAAGAGTTTTCAGGTGTTGCAAAAAGCCTGTTCGAAAATATCTTTATAGTCAGAGATTTGAAAACAGCCTTTAATCTTATAGCTGCAGGCCACAATTTATTTTTTGTGACCCTTAATGGAGAGGTTATAGAACCATCGGGTACAGTTATTGTGGGAGAAGTAAAAGGCGTATTCAGGAGGAAAAGAGAGATTAGGGAACTCGAAGTCACCATCGAGAAGAATAAGATGATGATAGACCGTGTGCAGGCTGAATTAAGTTCGGTCCAGCAATTGATTGAAAGAAAAGAATATGACCTCAGAAACATCGAATCCAGTGTTATAGGTATAGAGAAAGAAGTCTCCCTTTTAAAGCTTACAGCTGATAACTATAGAGATGAAAAAGAACGAAAAAGCAGAAAACTTGCTTACCTCTCTATAGAGATTGAACAGATAATTAATGAAAAAAAGTCGATAGAAAAGCTAATTATAGAGAAAGATACCGAGATCCGGTCGGCAGACTCAAAGAAAGGAGATTTAGAACAGCATGGTGCATCTCTTCAGGAGGAAATTACACAGAGAAGGTCAAATCTTGAAGGATACCGTGCAGATGTAACAGAACTCAGACTCTCAATAACATCTCTTACGGAGAGAATAGAGTCAGTCAATAAGGAAAGGGAGACCGTTGTCAGGGAGATAACAGAGAACAACCATAAAAAAGAATTATTATCAGCAGAGATCTCTTCTGTAAAGTCCCGTATCCTCCAGCGTGAAACAGAGATGGATACATGCGAAGAAAAGATAAGATCACTGATCTCTGTTGCTGATGAATTCAAGACAGAGATATCCGGAAGAAAAGAAGTAATAGAGACTGAGAACCAGGAACTACGCACAGCCGAACATGAGATGAAACTCCTCAGAACTCAAATAGATTCCGTTTCACAAAGGATAGCTGAGCTTGATATTCATAGGGCAGAGCATAAATTAAAGATGGAGAATCTGTCCGAAAATATAAGGCTGAACTATGGTTTAGAGATTGATGCAATAGAAGTAGACCCTTTAACAGAAGAGGATGAACCCCGACTCATTGAGCTAAAAGAAAAGGTTCAAGAACTTGGACCTGTAAATCTTGGAACATTAGAAGAGTATGAAGAACTACGTACACGTTACGAATTTTTGACAAAGCAGCAGGAAGACCTTAATAGATCTATAGCAGAGCTCGAAGAGGCGATAACAAAGATAAGCATTACTACACGGAGAAAACTCAGAGAGGCGTTCGATGCACTGAAGGCAAAATTCTCCGAGGTATTTTTAACTTTATTCAGTGGAGGCAGGGCTGAATTGGTCATGACAGATGAGAATAATATCCTTGAGACTGGTATTGATATCATAGCTCAGCCTCCAGGGAAAAGACTTCAGAATATAAACCTGCTTTCAGGTGGGGAGAAGACCCTTACTGCATTATCCCTTCTTTTTGCAAGCTTTTTGATTAAACCAACACCCCTCTGCATCCTTGATGAGGCTGATTCCGCTTTAGATGAAGTGAACACGGAAAGGTTTGCAAAGATGATACAGGAATTCTCAAAAGATACCCAATTTATTGTAGTGACTCATAACCGGAGCACCATGAGTGTGGCTGATTATATATACGGCATAACCATGGAGGAACCAGGGGCTTCAAAAGTAATATCTATGCAACTTGTTGAGGCGTAATAATTTAATATCAAATGTCAAAGTTCAAAGTGATTTTATTTTTGTTTTTTAACATTTAACTTTTTTGGCATTTGGATTTTGTCATTTGAACTTCATTTGAAATGAACAAACTTATAGATGCATTGCATGATATAAAAGTATCCACATACCCCGAAGACCTTATATGCTATGGCTTTGATGCCTCAGGTCTTGAGGCATCTCCTTCTGCAGTCGTCTGGCCAACTAATACAGAAGATGTTGTAAAGGTGATGAGGTATGCCTATGAGAATAGCATTCCCGTAGTTCCCCGTGGTGCCGGTACAGGCATGACTGCCGGTGCGGTACCGTCAAGGGGAGCAATAATCCTCAGCTTCGAAAAGATGAACAGAATCCTTGAGATAGAATCTGAGAATCTTAATGTACTGTGTGAGCCTGGCTTAATAAATGGGAAACTTCAGCGTGAACTTAAATGGATGAACCTCTTCTATCCACCAGACCCTGCAAGTATGAACTTCTGTACCATAGGTGGGAATGTTGCAGAAAATGCAGGCGGGCCGAGGGCATTAAAATACGGTGTCACAAGGGACTATGTGCTGGAGATAGAGACTGTACTTCCAAATGGGGAGATAATGACCACAGGTGTCAGAACGACAAAAGGCGTTGTTGGCTATGATCTGACAAGGCTCCTTGTAGGCTCAGAAGGGACATTATCTGTATTTACAAAAATAAGGTTAAAGGTCCTTCCTCTGCCTGAAGAGGTTGTTACCTTACTTGCCATTTTTGATAATCTTGAGTCATCAGGCAAGGCGGTATCAAAGATTGTATCCACAAAGATAATTCCGAGGACTCTCGAATTCATGGATCGTGAGTCTATAATAGCTGTTGAGAATTTTAAGCCTGTAGGGCTTCCTCAGGATGTCGAGGCAATTCTCCTCATAGAACTGGATGGTCATCCTGCTGCGATAACAAAAGAGGCGGAAAAGATAGTTGATATATGCCAAAATCTTGGTGCAGAGATAGAGATGGCAGAGGATGAAAATGCAAGAGACAACCTGTGGGCGGCAAGACGTGCAATATCACCTGCCCTTTATCATATAAAGCCCACAAAGATAAACGAGGATATTGTCGTTCCGAGAAACATGGTACCCGAGATGCTGAAACGCCTGAGGAAACTGTCTGAGGAAAGCGGTATAAAAATAGTAAACTTCGGCCATGCAGGCGATGGGAATATTCATGTGAATATTATGGTTGACAGAAACAACAAAGAAGAATACCAGAAGGGGATAGGTCTTGTTGAGCAGATATTCAAGGATACCCTATCGCTTGGTGGTACTATCTCTGGAGAACATGGCATTGGACTTACAAAGGCAGGTTATATCGGGATGGAGATATCCAAACCCGAGCTTGAAATTATGGAGGCCATAAAAAAGGTATTTGATCCAAAGAATATCCTCAATCCCGGAAAAATCTTTCCGCAATAGCAGTATTTTACTGAACTCAAAATATTGAATCAAAATTACCTGTTACGACTTTTTCATGAAGTTTGCACCTTTCAAACCTGTTATGATGATGCAAATTGCAAATGGAAATAAACACTAAGTCCTGGATCGCTTATCCCCCCAAGCACATTTACAAACTCCTCTTTGTTAGCCCGGATTATTCATAGACTTTTCTGATTGAACTGAGGATAGAGTATTCTCGCTCATTCTCGGTCGTTCCTCGCTCCGAGGCTTTTGCCTCTTTATTTTCACATACTGTATTTGACTATCGGCAAAAAAACCCGCTCAAATACTCTATCCTCAGTTGCTGTTGCCAATTTTATGAGTAATCTGGGTTAGCTGTTTAAAACCGGGTGATTCATAATAAATCTATGTTTTTCAACGGGTTATAAAAATATGCTTGCATTTTTCTGCAAAATCGGGTTTCATTTATTAGGGAGATCGCAAAAAGAAAGGCTGGAGAATTTCTTCTCCAGCCAAAAAATATGTGTGTGCGTGTTAAAGAAAACTTATTTCTTCTTTGCGGTCTTCTTCTTTGCAGCTTTTTTCTTTACTGCCATTATCTATCACCTCCTTTCTTTACCTTACAGCGATGAGAATAAACTTTTTAACTTTAACTTCATATATAAATTCATATATGATAAATTTCTTTTTGTCAACAAAAAAATTACTTTTTAGAACAATTAATGCATTTTTGTAAACAATTAATCAATTTCTACGTTATATCAATTATTCAAAATCTGGAACGAACAATTCTTTAATTGCACTAACTTCAAACCTGATAATGACAAAGAGAGAAGTAAATAATTTTTATTGATTTCAACCTGTAAGACTGACTATGCTAAACTTTTGAACATGGTATTTAATGGAACGCAAAGTCTTGAAACAAACAACTACTGCTTATTGTCAAAAAATGATTGAAAAATTATTCAAATAAATGCAATTTATTATTGGTAGATAAAAAAGGCGTTATAGATATATAATAACCTAAAACAAGGAGGAGACAAAAATGGTAAAGAAGAAGACTACTAAGAAGGCGGTTGCAAAGAAGACCACCAAGAAGACGATTGTCAAGAAAAAGAGAAAGCCAAATCCTGCATTCATGAAACCCATGAAGATTAGTGAGGAATTGGCAAAGGTTGTCGGGAGTAAGCCACTCCCAAGAACAGAAATTACCAAAAAACTTTGGGAATATATCAAGAAAAATAAGCTCCAGGATAAGGTAAACAAGAGAGACATCGTTGCTGATGCCAACCTGAAGGCAGTATTCGGAGGGAAACAGAAAGTTTCAATGTTTGAGATGACCAAGTTGGTCAGCAAACATCTAAGTTAATTAGATAGAATAATCTGACATTTAGTTTAATAAAGTGTAAGATATGATTTGACAGTACAGACATGTCAGATTATGTCTCGACTAATGCTTTCACAGGTAGAATGTGTGGCTTCGCCTGTGGCGATTGGATTGTTGCTTTCTCACAGAAACAAACGTTTTTGTGTAAGCTGATAATTCTGAGTATTTCTTCCAGAAATATTTAAAGCCCGTGCCCTCGCTCCTCTGATATCGTCCTTCGCCTTGCAGTTTATTCCGGAATTCAGCAAATCTCGGCCAAGCCCATAACTACACAAGTCCTTCACTGCATACAATCTTCGGAATCGGCTGTTCCTCTAACTGGAGCCTTATTCGATCGGACAATTCCCGCAGGTTGTGTTGGTGGTATATTCGGGCAAGTGATTTTAATAATGCTTCTCCTGTTACTCCATTCTTACGCAGCAGGTTCAGCTCTCTGTTTACTGCATTCGTAATAGGTCCTCGAAAAGCTTTCTCTAAGATATTGATCTGCGATTTTGCATCTTCATCATCTTTCAGCCCAAAAAGAACTCTTAATTCCCTTATTACATATCTCTGGCCATGAGTCAATGATAAAGTATGTTCTTTTTCAGCTTGCCTATGCTTTACTTCTTCAACAAATTGTCTTTTTACATACATTACAGCAGAATTGTAGTCCTGTGGCAGCGGGGCTGCCTTAACTTCCGGTCCGCACTTTATAGCCCCAAGGATCTTTGGAATGTCCCTTGAAACAAGCTCTCCTTTATCATCCAGTAGAAAAAGCTGCTGGTACCTGCCAGCCTGACAAAAGACATAGAGGCCTTTATTGATTGATGGCCTTCCAGACCGGATACCGTCTCTCAAACTCCCAATCCTTTCGTACTCTCCGGGATTTTCTTTTCTCAACTGTCTTAATATTTCCTCTGCTTCGTTCAGATCCAGAAATTCTTCCTCCTCTTCTTCAAACAGACTTATCTGATCTGATTTCTTCTCGTAAATGGCATACATGGCTTCTGCATTGAGCTGTTCTGTCCTGTCAAGAATGGCGGAATCTTCTCCGATAGTATCATGGATCTCCTGAATACGGTTATGAAGCCGTTCTCTTAATCCCAGGTTTTTTTCTATGCCCGTTTCAGGAAGAAAATTGAATCCATAAATTACATCGTAATCGCTTCCGATACGGTCTATACGACCAAAACGCTGAATGAGCCGTACCGGGTTCCAGTGAAGATCGTAGTTTATAATTTTGTCGCAATCCTGAAGGTTTAATCCTTCAGCAAGAACATCAGTGGCAACGAGGGTGAAGAGTTCTGACTCCCCCTCCGGTCTTTTGTATTCAGGGTTCGCCTTCGGTGCAAATCTTCCCACAGCACGGGACTTGCTTTTATCCCCGCTGTAAATCACATCTATATCGGAACGCTTTCCAATAGGGTTAAGAACTTCAAAGAGATATCTGGCGGTATCTGCATACTGGGTAAATATTAGCCGCTTTCCCTCTTTCAAAAGCTTCTTGCCCAAGATAGAATTGAGTGTCTGCAATTTTGCGTCTTTATCGGCAGTAATGGGCTCTACCAATATCAGAATATCACTTAAAAACTTCAAATCATGCTTAATATGCTTGTAGAGAAGCTCAAGGTTAAAATCTGCGGGGTTATATATCGTCCCTTGGACACCTCTCGCAGTGCATCTAATAGGTCTATATCCTCAAGATAGTCTGATTCGTATAGTATTGCTTGTGCGTCTTCACCGGCAGGGACTATTCCTTGTTCAAGGGCTTTTAAAAATCTCTCATGAATACCGATCAACCGCTTTATCGTCTCACGGAAGGCAAATACACTCGACTCGAACCTTTTAAAGAGAAAGACACGTATAAGCCCGCGCAAGTTTGCTCCTGCCCTGTGCAGACTTGCATAAGGCCCTTTCCGTTGCTTTTCTTTAGTTACATAGTTCCACAAGCCATACCGGGCATAGGTGAGTTCATTTGCAGGCGGTTTCTCTGGAAGGGTTTTTCTCGCCTTTCCAAGGTATCCGCGTAAACGCTGGTAAAGTCCCTGATATGTATCTTCAATACTGTATGTAATTATATCAAGGTCTCTTTTCGGGAAAAACTGATGCCGGCCTGCCACCATGACATATGCGCGCTTTTTACCATCAAGATATTCGTTAAATCGCGACGGATCGACAGGCTGATGGGTCTCGGCATCGAAACCATACCAGCGCAATATGTAATTTCTGGTCCTCCGGATGAGAATGTTTGACAAACAGATTACCAAGGGCCGAGCGTATTCGGTTCTTTCGAAGTGTTTTACAATCGCCGTGCCAATATAACTCTTTCCAAGGCCGACAACGTCGGCTACAAATGCACCGCCAAAGTCCTTGACGATCTGCACAGCCTGTCTTACAGCGACTTTCTGGAAATCAGCCAGTTTCTTTGTTATTTCATCGTCCCAGAGGATGTCTGTATCCTCATCTCCTTCAAGTCTATCTCTTGTGAGAGCATAGAGTGTTTTCATGTATATATCGTATGGTCGGACATGGGAAACAGCCCACGACTGTTTCATCTCGTGTATGAGCGCTTCGTCAAAGTCCTGCGATTCGTTCCAGAGGGCATCAAACCAGCGGCCAAGTTCCGCATGGTTATCGTTGCCTTGTACTATTACATTGAGTTCTGTATTATGGGTGACGCCTGCTAAGGTGAGATTGGATGAGCCGACTATTGCAATACCGTTCTCGTGCCTTTCCACTGGCTTGCCGGAACCGTCAAAGAGCTTTCCATAATCAAATATGTAAGCCTTTGCGTGCATACGCCCTTTTGTGTATACTTTGACCTTTAGCCGCTTTTCTTCTATAAGTTGAACAAGTGACTTTACCAGCGATTCACCCTTATCTGTCTGGTCCATAAGCTCCACAGCATTTTTAATATTTTCTGCAGTCTCATTTGCCATACGCTTGGCTTCGGTTCTCTTGGGGAACGCCTGAGCTTCTGCGGTCTCTGCCACGAGTTCCAGACGTCTGTACCCTTCGGCTAATTGTTCCAGAGTTTCTTGATTCGTTGTATTGCCTATCAAAAGTCGTAATTCTTTTACTTTGGATAATCGTTCAGCGATAGGGGTTAAGCCGGATAAAAAGAAATAACCGACAGCAAACCGCCCTCTGTCAGATGAGTCGAGGATTTTGTTGATATGATCGACCAGTTTTTCATTGCGATTGTCTATAATGTCATGGGCAGGCATTAACGCTCTATGAAATCGGATCTATTATCGGATCTATTAATTGATAAATGACCTTTAATTATATTTCTTTTAAAATGTTTCCTATGTGTTCTTGAAGTTTTGGGACCTTATTTTTCACAACATCCCAAACTGACCGATAATCAATACCGAAATATTGATGGATCAGGATATCTCTCAGACCCGCCAGTTCCTTCCACTGAACTTCCGGATACTTTTTTCTGAACTCAGGGGGGAGATTTTTTATAGCTTTTCCGATTACTTCCAGCGCTCTCACAAAACTTCTTTTGAGGGTCTCATTGTATACAAATGTTTCGTACGTAAGTTCTTGTGAATTTTGAATGAGATATTCGATTTCTTCAGCGATATGCTCCAAAAAAGGCTTATACTGTTTCAAGATATTTTACCTCTTTCGAAACATATGGCTTTATATAAGGGCTGATCATTTCACTGGTTAAGAGATCCACTTTTTTATGGAATATTTTCTCCAGAAAATTTGTGAGATCCATATAAGCATCGAAATAACCACCAAAATTCTCGCCGAAAGAAGAGGCATCAAATTCCACAAGGAAATCTATATCGCTTCGCCGTTTCTGCTCGCCTCTTACGAATGAACCGAAAAGGCCGATTTTCCTGACAGAAAGCTTTTTCAGCACATCAGCATGTTTTCGTAAAATGCTGAATATTCTTTCATCCGTAAGGTCTGGTTTCTTTGTTCTCTTTATTCTATTGGTTACTTTCATATCTTTAAACGTTTAATTCGCACGCGAAAATCTTCATGCAGTAACACCAGCCTCTTCATCAGCAAGGACTGAAGCATAGATTAAACAAGCCCTGATATCTTTATCAGTAATATTAGGATATGCTCTCTTAATTCCTTCATAACTTTCTCCAGCGGCGAGAAGATCGAGTATGATATGGACCGGTATTCTTGTGCCTTTAATACAAGGCTTACCGCTGCAAATCTTTGGATCACATACTATTCTTTCAATTAATTTGTTTATCATATAACCCTCCTATCCATTTTAAAAAGTTTCCATATCTTCCAGAATTTGAGTCATAAATTTAAGGCATCTAAAATCTTTAGGTTCAAGCTTTTGTAACTGCTCACATTATACCATGTAAAATCTCATCATCTTAATAGAGAACTCTGTTCCAAAGGAAATCAGGTACCTGTTCCCCGCTTCTGTTCAATAATGCCGATCTCCTTGTCCGTTAACCCGTACAATTTGTAAATCTCCTTGTCGATTTCCTTTTCCAATCGCGTTACATCCGGCCCGTCGGGGTCTTTTAGAATTGCCTCGACCCTTTTGATGACGGAAGCTTTTTGCCTGTCGGAGGCAGGGAAGACCGGGATTTGCTCAACGTACATCGGTTTAAACTCAAGAAAGTTTCCTCCCCGCACTGCTGCAAGAAAAGAAATTAACCAGCCGCAAATAGAAGAATTCAACAAGCATAGCAAATATGTATCATCTGTCGGAATAAGATTTGCAGGCGCAGAAATGTAAAATGCTTTTTCATCCAAAGCGAATTTTGGGTCAGTTGCCATGTTCCCCCAAACTATCTTCGGCTTCTCGAATTCCTTATAATATGCGCACGATCTCAGTTCCCACCAGAATTCCCCCTGATCGTCCCTTTTCATTAACTGTGTTTTGAATCGTACAAGGTATTCATGAATGGATGGGAAAGTTTTTTCAGAGATGCTTTCTGCCTTGGCCTCTGATGAGCCTGTCCACGGCCATTCTTTATTTGCGCCGCTGGCAATGGCGATAACGTACAGACCTGCCCATTCCGCCTTCCATTTCTTGATGTCCCGGCCCCTCAGCCAGGGCTTGATAATTCCTTTTGATTTTGGGTCTTTTTTTATCAGCCTCTTCCTCGTCTCTTCATCGATAACAAAAGCCTCGTTGAAACCTGTTAAAATGCCAGCGGTTTTGGCTCTTATCTGAAAAGATAAAGAGCGCATACGGGTGGTCTTGAAGAAGTTTGGAGACAACAGGTCGCTCATGACCTAAGAGTAGGGCATCAGATGCGAGACGTACATAGATAACATGGAATCCATCATCTTGCCCACCAGAAGCGAATAGTATTGGATCATCTGCTAAGGCTTTTGATGCCGTATCAGACCAGCCACGGCGGGACAGCGACTGATTGACACGATCATAATTAAGTTCAGCCCAGAATAATTGTTTGAGGGGATCGATGCTCCTTAATTCCTTCAGCAGATTGAAACCCGTCTCTTGCCTTTCAGGTCTTCCCACTATGCTTAATACCTCATCTTTCTAATACCTCATCTTTCTACAACTCTTCCAATGATCTTGTATTTACACGCCTGTTTAAATAAAATGCTTTCGCAAAAGACATACATATTTGTACCAGTAATCCTCAATAATTTCAATAGGCTGCACCTGTTGGTAGTGGGTCAGTTTGAGCATAATAAGCATAGGGACAACACTTCCCATATTTCTTGAAAAACCTGGATGCTAAGGGCAAAACCCGTAAAAAAAACAATACCATACCATGGTCAAGTGCAAGCGTATAGTGTCTATTCTCCCATGGTTTGAATAATAATATTCCTATTCCTCCCCCTGTTGTCAAAGTCGATAAAGACAATCTGCTGCCAGGTCCCTAACGTGAGCTTCCCTTTTACTATAGGAACTGTCAGGGATGGCTTCATGAGAGCTGCCCTTACATGAGAAAATCCGTTCCCGTCGCCCCATCTCCGGTCATGTTCGTAAGGAATGTTAGACGGTGCAATCTTTTCAATCGCTTTCTTTAAGTCATTAATAACCCCTGATTCAAATTCAATGGTCGTGATGCCTCCTGTAGAGCCGGAGCAGAAAACCGTTACCAGTCCATTTTGAATACCTGACTTGCCTGCTATCGTTTCAACCTTGCCGGTTATATCGATGACATCGGTGAACCCCTTTGTGCTGAGAGAAATTATGTCTGTAGTAATCATAGAACCTCCTGTTATGTTTTGCCGCTCCTCGATTTCAGTTTGATTGCCGGAAAGCGGAAAAAAGAATATTTCTCTGCGATTCAGGACGGACTTGATAAGAATTACGGGACGATGGAGAAGCTTTTTTCAGAGATTATCGAGAAGAGCCTTGCGACTTCATGATCTTTTCGACTTTTTCCTGTTTGGTCAGTTTGCGTGCTACGGATTCTATCGATGCCCCGGTCTCGATGGCTGTTGAACTTGCGACATTCGTAATCAGGGCTTGCCGGTATTTATCCGGAATCTGCAAATAAGGATTGGTCTTAAGTAAAGATTTTTTATGCATGATTATATTATAGCTTATGTGATGATAATATTCTCCGTTATTCCAGGATATTTGAATACTCGCTGCATTAGTACGGTGTTATTCAACAAAACTTGAATAACAAAACATATAGGGTCATGCTTGTATTTTGATATCGTCTCATTTTTTACCAGCCTGCTTATGAACTAAAATATTGGGGTTGGGTTTCAATATTTAGCATTTCATTCATCATTTCCACCACATATTTACTTTAATCCTAACTGTTGTGGAGGAAAATCGATTACCTCGCAAGACGCTCTCAGCACTTTCTGCGTCTTCTTGCTGAGTTTCAATGATCTCATAACCGAATCCAACCGATTGTGCGTAAGACATAAGGGATGCCGAAAGCTTCCTGATACAGGGGCATTACCCAGCTCGCAATCAGAAGGGATTCATCAAAGAACCCGACCGAAAAGAACGCCTGTAGAAGTTCCTGGACTTCCGACGGGAAAATGTTATCATTCTTAAGCGATATTTCCATGTCCCCTTCTTTTGCCGGCACGCAGGATTTTGTTCAGATAGGCAATTTTCTTTTCATAAGACTGCATTTCCTTTTCGTA
>Ga0315282_10013562_pt1 | contig 12267 bp, 11 predicted proteins | sample YL17G07_20_MG_FD_203693 | JGI IMG/M metagenome (GOLD analysis project Ga0315282, IMG submission 203693) | Sediment microbial communities from Yellowstone Lake, YNP, Wyoming, USA - YL17G07_20 | ecosystem: Environmental > Aquatic > Freshwater > Lake > Sediment | place: USA: Wyoming | collected... | reverse complement strand
TGAACCTCCAATCAGGATAGCTTATGATTTTGAGATAACCTTCAATCCCCTGAAGTTTGAGCAGGTGGATTAAACTCTTATATTCTGGCGTCCCGATAGGCTCCCTATCTCGATTGTCGGCTGCCACAATGAGAGTCCCTCCTTTTTTAACCACTGGCAGTGCTCCACAACCGGCTTTGGCTGTCTGATAATGATTTCGACCCACATAGCCACCATGGGTCAGGACAATATCATACTCCCGATCCACAGGGATTGCGGTATAGCCTTTCATATGGCGAAAGGCCTCCATATGAGCCTTTTCCAAATCGCCTATAAAAACACCTGTGATCCGCATATCCTTATCCAGAGTGACATTGACAATAAAATCTATTCCTACCGTCTGTGCCACCTCGATAGCTTCCTCATGACAAGGATTCCCTTCAAGAATGAGGTTGTCGGCATTAGGGTTTTCAAGATACTCCACACCGTGAAACCTCTGGATGGTCTTGACATCGACCAATCCTGGACAGATGGCTTTTCTTCCTCCGGAGATCCCAGTCATAAAATGGCTTTCCACAAGCCCTGTGGCGATCTTCAAGTCGGAAAAATAGAAGTCTCGATTGATATAGACATTCGTTCCTCTTTTGGTCTTTCCGATGCTCTCTAAAAGATCGTCATTCTCACAGTCGTGGTCTAAGATCGTATACTGCTCAACGATCTCTCCTCCATACATCTCTACCTTTTCCTCATCCGTGCTAGGTCGATGCATTCCCGTTGCTACAATGATCTTGATATTTTCTTTCCTGAGGCCCTGAGACTCTAACCTTCTCAATATGGGGTTGAGGATTCCGTTCTCCCCTTTGTATGGAACAGGTCTCGTGATATCAGAAACGGCGATGGCCACGGATATCTCCCCAAGCGGCTTTCCTTTTTTCTGTACGATCTCCTCCAGAGTGGGACTCCCCATGGGATTTGAAAAGGCCTTTTCAATCGCTCCTTTTGGATCGGGGAGAATTGGCACATCTTTCATGCTCAATTCAACACAATTAGGAGGAACAGAGATCTCTAAAACATTACGACCAAATTCCAAAGGAATTTTTTTCCAGCCCTTTGTATCGATTTTTTTAATGCCTTTTTTGATATCGGGTCTCATCTCACCTCCGGTGAAGGCTCGGAGTTCGGAAAAATGTAGGGTGCGTTCCCCGAACGCACCGTTTAAAGGCGTGATCGGGGATCACGCCCTACTCCGAACTCGTTACCTTTTATGGGATCAGGCTCAGATCTCCTGTAAAGGCCGCTTCTAGCACTGGTTTCATCAACCGATCCACGTCTCCCTTCTCCGCATCCATGGGAGTCGGCATATTCTGGAGCTTCATCTTCAGCTGGGGATTCTTTGCGGCGGTAAGCATCCGGTCGAGGTGTTCCCGGGTAGCTCCAGCCTCTTTCAGAGTAATTGGGAAATCCAGATCCTTTGAAAAAGCAATCATCCCATTCGCCACGGCCAACCCCAGATTCCTTCCGCTCAAATTCTTGATCTCTTCTTTAATATAACCTGCCTCTTTAAAGACCGCACCAGCGATCTTGAGTTGGTCCTGAATGACGGGAGCAAAAAGGACGGTATAGTAGGGATTCAATAAAGCACAAGCCCTTCCATGGCTGAGGATATCGATCAGTGAGAAGCTTCCAAGATGGGGGCCACTCGTCCCTCCTAACATAATGGAATAACCGCCTAAATCAGTTCCCAATCCCAAGGCAATCCTTCCTTCTAAATCTCTTTTATCCTTCTTAATTCTCTGAAGCCCATAGACAACTAATCGGATGCATAACTGAGCAACCTCTTTCACCTTTTCATAGGATGATCCGCTTGCACTCATGAAGACCTCCCAGGCATGGGCAATCCCATCGAGGCCTCCATCCACAGTGAGGCTGGCTGGTGAATCGAGTGTAATCTTATAATCGAACACGGATGCCGGAGGAACAATGGCTTCGTCCACAATCAGTTTCTTCTGTCCGGTCACAGGATCTGTGATGTTCGAATACTTGGTGAGATGGGCTCCTGAACTGGCAGCCGTCTGGACAGCGACCACCGGCATCACGGGCCTGCCGGTTTTTTCTTTGATCTTTGTAACGATTCCTGTTCCAAAATAGGGTTCAATTGAATCGGCATCCCCTGGACCGGCACTCAAAATCTCCATCACCTCTGATGGCTTATAGGTACTAAGAACGGCTGCAGCCTTACCCGCATCTACTGTACTTCCTCCTCCTAAGGCCACGATCACATCCGATTTTAATCGGGCCACATCAAGGCTGATCCGGTAGACATCCTCTCGAGGGGCATTGGGTCTTGCCCCGTTGATTGTCTCAAAGACGACCCCATTCGCTTTGAGGCTCGCCTTGATTCGATTGAGTGGCTTTTCGATCCAGGCTTGGCCTAACTCTGTGACAACAAGGGTTGCCTTCTTTCCATATTTTTTTGCATACCTCCCTGCTGCCTCAAGGACATCCTCACCAAAGGTATAGGTATCGCCTTTCCACTCCTTCAGTATGTTTTTTGCTCGGTCCATATTTTCTTTCATCTTTGAAACCTCCCGCCTCAATGTTCGCAAGACCTTACATTAATTTTATTGGAATTTTAAAAATTTTTCCAGCACCGAATTGTATTCCATATTAAAACTCTTTTAAGTTAAATGAATTCCAATAAAAAAGCAAGTTAAACTCTTCGAATAATTGTATCCAAAAATAAGGTTTTAATGACAAATTCTGATGAAAAGAAAAAAGAGATATCTTTTTAAAAATTAAATTCTCAAATTGATTTAAAATCATAATTTATTGATATTCCATTAAAATTTATTTAAAAATAATTTCTTGACATTATGCAAAATGAATTATATTAATATCTCCAATCACTCCTTCATTTAAAAATTGGATACAATATTGAGGAAACCTTCCCTTCAAGCTATTTCCTTAAAAAATGTCACCTCAATCAGAGAAAGAGTCTTCGAATATCTAAAAGCGGGCGTGCTCTCTGGACATTTAAATCCGGGGGAAAGGCTGACCGAAGAGCATTTGGCAAAAGAGATGGGGGTCAGCCGAACCCCTGTCAGGGAGGCCCTCCATAAGTTGGAATCAGAAGGGTTGATCAAACCTCTTGAGACAAGAGGATTTATCGTTTCTCACGATTCGAAAGACGAAATAGAAGAATTGTTTGAAATTCGTTCCCTTCTTGAGGGACATGCATTAAGGATCATCTCCAAAAAAATTTCTGAACAAGACCTTGGACAACTTAACAACTTCATCGAAAAGGCGGAGGAGGCATTGAGAAGGAAAAGAATTGACGAGGTGTTCAAATGGAATACGAAATTCCACGACATGCTCCACAATTTGGTAGCTGAAAAGAGGCGGCTCCACCGCCTGATGGTCAATATAAGGAGATATGCATTAAGGTATCGAAAAGATACTCTCCAATATCCCGATGGAGTGAGAAGAGCCATCGATGGCCATCGAAAAATTTTATTGGCATTGAGATTGAAAGACCCAGATCTCTGCGAGCGAGTCATGCGAGAACACATCCAACAAGCCAAAGAAGATGCCCTGCAAGCCCTATTTTGAAAAGTCTGAGACGGGAAAGGAGGTTTTTCCATGAAGGTTCGTGATGATCGATGCATCGGTTGCAAGAGATGTTTCCCTTATTGCCCGATGGGGAGGATACAGATTCTTAGGCGGCATGAGAAGATTCCCGGGAGGGTCTATATTGAGATTGACCAGGATAAATGCACCGACTGCGGGATGTGTTTTCGGGCGAAGATATGTCCTGTCAATGCCCTTTACCAACCTGCAGAGCCTTGGCCCCGTGAGGTCCGTGCGGTCTTGAGCAATCCTCTCACTGAATATAAGGGATCACAGGTTCCGGGTCGTGGGACTGAGGAGATGAAGACCAATGATGTGTCGGGGCGATTCCGTCCTGGAGAAGTTGGTGTTGGCATTGAGCTGGGGAGGCCAGGAGCGGGGGCCTACTTCAGGGATGTTGAAGTTGTTGCGATGGCTTTGTCTCCTTTAGGGTATGCGTTTGCCGAGGAAAACCCAGTTACCCAATTTATGGCAGATAAGAAGACAGGAAAGCTCCGGGATGATGTTCTTAACGAACGGGCAACATCCGCGATCATCGAGGGAAAATGCAAGCTGGAGAATCTTCCCGAAGTTCTGGCGGCCGTGAAAAAAGCTGCAGAAAAGGTGAATACGGTCTTTACCGTGGAAATTATTTCAAAGGTTCCTCCGGAGGGGGAGATTCCCATTCTTCCTATCTTGAAAAAGTTGGGGTATTGGTATTCCATCAACAGCAAAAACAACGTAGGGCTGGGAGAGCCGCCCTTCAAATTCTATGAGTGGAGCCCCCACGGGCTGAAGCCCGTGGCTCCTCCACATGCTTCGTAGGGCGGAACCCTCCGAAGCAAACCCCACTACGCTCGTATGAGCTTCGTAGGGTACCCTCAACGCATTCATCCACGGCCTCGAAGGCTGTGGCTTTCTGCGTAGGAGGGTAATGGAGATAAAGGAGAAAAGCTATGACGCACAGTTTACATCGAAGGGGTGACAGAGAGAGTCTTAAAGATGATTTTGTGGTGCTCGGTTGTCCTGCAACCGGCATCAACAAGAAAGGTTCCGCACCCAAGACGCGAGAGTATTTGCATATTGCCTATACGCATGGACCGATCAATGAAGGTGATATGAAGACAGGTAACATTTATAACACTACTATTGAGGATATCCTGGACCGTGTCACCGACAGCACCATCGTTCAAGTCACCTACGATAACCGGGGAAAAGTGGTGGCCTTATTGAAGGAGTTGAAGGAGAAGAGGCCTGGGATTTCGATTATTGTGTCGGGTGTCACGGATATTGTCCAGGACATGATGTACGAAGCGGGCCTGGGTCGCATCCACACGGTAGAGTATTCCATGGGCACATGGGGTCAGACCTGGAAGCTGCCCGATTTTGGAGTCTTGAAGATCACAACCATGTGTGGCCACGCCATGATCGCCAACGATCTGGTAGGAAAGCTAATCCGAGATATCAAACGGGGACGCAAGACCCTGAATGAGGTGGCGGTGGAAATGGCCAAGTGTTGTACCTGTGGCAATTTTAACCTGACTCGAGGGAAACAACTGCTACGGGAGATGTTACCCCTCTATGTGATCAACCGGTATTGAAATGCTCACGGAGCACTCGTTTATCCATTCATGAGATAAGGAAGGAGCGTAAGATGCGATATGTGATTATTGGAGGAAGTGCAGCGGGGATCAGTGCGATCGAGGCTATTCGGTCTGTTGATCCGACATCCCCTATTGAGGTGTTCAGCCAGGAAGGGACTCCTTTTTATTCACGGGTTCTCCTCTCCTATTATATTGCTGGGGCGATTACAAAGGAGGAGTTACACTTCAGGCCCTTGGAGTTCTTCATGGAGAACAAAGTGACCGCCCATCTGGGCCAGAGGGTTCAGAGGGTCCTGCCGGATTCCAAATCCATCAAGATGGAAGATGGGAGGGAGTATCCTTTTGACAAGCTCCTCATTGCCACGGGCTCTTCCCCGAAAATATTGGACATACCTGGAAAGGATAAGAAGGGCGTGATCGTCATGAGGACGATAGAACACGCTCGGGAGATCATCGGCCGTTTAGAAGAAATCAAAACGGTATGTGTCTTGGGAGGTGGACTGATCGGCTTGAGGACCGGTTATGCCCTTTCCCTTCGAGGGGTAAGGGTCAAGATCATCGTTAAATCCAGCCATGTCCTTTCACAGATGTTAGATATAGAAGCAGCAAGGATGATCGAGGAGAGGATGCGCGAGCATGGGGTTGAGATTCGAACCGGTCGGGATGGTGTTGAGGTATTGGGAAATGGTTCCGTGGAGGGCATTACCCTCGACAACGGGGAGAGGATCAATTGTCAACTGGTTGTCATCGGAAAGGGTGTTCAGCCCAATGTCGATTGCGTCTCATCCACCTCCATCAAGGTGAACGAGGGAATTATTGCCGATGAGACGATGAGAACGAATATGCCCGATATCTATGTGGCCGGGGATGTGGCTGAGACCTATGATATTTCCGGAGACAGAATGGGGGTCAATGCCATTTGGCCCTGCGCTTTCGAACAAGGCCGGGTTGCCGGGTTGAACATGGCCGGCCAAAAGACCAGATATGGCGGGTCTTTTCGAATGAATTCCCTTGACTTCTACGGTCTTCCCGTGATTTCCATGGGTGTCACTCGCCCCGAAGGAGATGGATTCCAACAGATTGACAGGAGGACGAAGGAGACCTATCGTAAATTGGCCCTCAAGGACGGGCGTATTGTCGGAGCCATTCTGGTGGGCCAGGTTCAAAGGGCAGGGATTCTCACCACCCTTTTGAAGAAGAAGATCAAGGTCTCTGACTATCTTCCTTTTTTGATGAGCGATCAGCTAAATTTTGCTGACTTACTCCCCCTGATCAAGCAAAATGCGGATAAATTCACAGAAGTGGAATACAGAGAGCTCAGCCAACGGCCATTGGCATGGAAGACCTAAGGAGGATGAAATGAAAGTGATCAAGGTGGATCAAGAGAAGTGTACCCAATGTCATACGTGCGGCCTTTGGTGCGGGATTGAGATCGGTTCCGTCGCCAAAGAGCTCAACGATGCGGTCCATGAGGAACCCCGGCCGGTTCCCAGGGTCCATGTGGATGGAAATAACCTTCCCTTGCATTGTCGCCACTGCGAAGTGGCGCCGTGCATCGATGCTTGCCCTAATGGAACGATGCGCAGGGATCCGAAGACCGGACTGGTCTATGTTTATGAGCCGACCTGCATTGCCTGTTGGATGTGTGTGATGGTATGTCCTTTTGGGATCATCACCCCCTCGTCCGGACATCATGTGGCGGTGAAATGTGATCGCTGCCGAAATATGGAGTATCCTATCTGCGTGGATGTATGTCCTACAAAGGCGTTGGTTCTGGAGGAAAGGGAGGAGGGAGCGACCTGGTACGGGTACGCTCCAAGTCGAAGCTTTTAATGTAGGGCAGGGCTTCAGCCCTGCATACCCACTCCGACAGATGGAAATAAGCAAGCCTAAAGGCTTGCCCTACAAATTTATTTGCAGGCTTTATCATGAGAAAGGAGAAGGAGAAATGGAATTTGTTCAAAAGAAGACTGCTGATAGCGCAGTGGAGCATTTTTTACAAGAAGCGTCAGATAGGGGTATTTCATTAGTGTGGGATCGGTATGAGGGGTCGCTCCCTCAGTGCGGATTTTGTGAGACCGGTTTGAATTGTAGAGATTGTCTTCAAGGACCCTGTATCAGCCATCCTTTCCGTGATCAGAATAAGGTGGGAATCTGTGGAAAGGATAAGGATATCCTCGGGGTTCATTCTTTCCTCAGGCTGGTCCTTCACGGAGCAATGGCTTATTTCGATCAACTGGCCGATTTTGCCAAAGGCATTGAAGCCAAGGAAGGTTCACCCAAACGAAAGGCCCAGGCAGAGAAGGCCATAAAAGATATCAGAGGCCTGTTTGAAAAAGGGAATATGGAGGGAATAGGAAAATTTCCCAAGGCTCTCATCGATGGTTGGAAGACGAATGGCCTTTATCCGGAGGGAATCGGCAGAGATCTCTTCAAGGCCTCCCAGAAGTTGGATGGTGGAACGGAGAGTGTCGAGGAAACCCTTCTTTGGGCTTTTAAAGCGGCCTTGGCTGGATGTGCGGCTCAGATGGTTCAGGGAAGACTAAAGGCTTCGGTCTTTGGAGATACTTCTCCTACCCGCCTGGAGGTCAACCTGGGTGTGCTTCAGAGAGGGGTTCCCAATATCCTTCTCTATGGTCATTTCTCCCCTCTTTTGAAGCAGAAGATTGCTGAGGCCGCAAAGGGGAAGAAGATTACAATACTGGGTGTTTGCACAGATCCATTTGTTCCTCCTTACAGTTATGCACCGGTGACCAACTATGGCTCCCAAGAGATCCCTTTGATGACCGGGGCCGTTGATCTCATCGTCACAGGAGATCAATGTGTCAATCCCTCCTTGAAGGAGTTGGCCAAAGCCTGGAATGTGGAGATTGTTTCGACGGAGGTTCTGAATCGGGGAAACTTAACCAAATTGGCTCGTGAGATCGTAGAGAAAGCCGAGAAGGCCTTTGATGCCCGAGGCGGGGTATTGAAGGATATCCCGGAGGTTAAAGAGTCGGCCATCATGGGTTTTTCTACGAAGGACTTGGAGGCAAGGAAGATTATGGAGGCTCTTCAGGGAGGAAAGATTAAGGGAATTGCCCTCCTGGCCGGATGCAATAATGTGAAGTTCACCCAGGATAACGAGATTGTATCCCTGGCCCGTGAATTATTGAAAAGGGATGTTTTCTGTATCGCTGAGGGCTGTGCCAGTGTCAGTCTTGCCAAATACGGCCTCTTAAATCCAGAGCAGCGGGAAGCGAGTTGTGGAAAGGGATTGTTAAATCTCCTTTCCTCATTGGGGAAGAACCTCCCGGCGGTGATTGATTTGGGAAGCTGTGAAAATGGCGGCGTGACCGATTTCCTCCTGTCTATGGCGAACGCGGGAAAGAAGCAACTCAAGGAATTTCGGATGGTGGCTTGTTTTCCTGAGGCCAACCGGACCAAGGCCGTGGCCAGGGCTGCCTGGACCGTGGCTATGGGGATTACGACCTATTTCTGGCCATTCCTTCCTGTAACCGGAAGTCAGAAGACAGTAGAGGCATTAGGTAAATTTTGTGAAGAAAAATTTGGCGCAAAGCTTCACGTCGTCACCCAAAAGATGGAACCCAGAGAGAAGGCAGAGTTGCTCATGAAAGCTCTTGAACGGTAGGCATAGGAGGAGTGGAGCCCCCACGGGCTGAAGCCCGTGGCTCCTCCACATGCTTCGTAGGGCAGAACCCTCCGAAGCAAACCCCACTACGCTCGTATGAGCTTTGTAGGGTACCCTCAACGCATTCATCCACGGCCTCGAAGGCCGTGGCTTTCTGCGTAGGAGGAGTAAAATATATTCCTTAAATTTTCGGAAAGGAGGATCAGAGATGAGAACGAATTTAAAAGGATTTAGAGTGTTCTACATGGCAGTGGTGGTCCTGGTGGCAATGCTCGCCTCTTTCGTTGGAGGTCATGCCGCAGAATGGAAACCCTCGAAACCAATTGAGTTCGTGGCTCCGTATGCTCCAGGAGGTGGGAGCGACGTATTAGCTCGGTCTATTGCCAGCATCATCGAGGGCGAAAAACTTTGCCCCGTACCTCTCATTGTCACCAACCGCGCTGGGGGGAGCGGTCTGGTGGGAACGACATCAGTCGCCCAGCAGCGGGGCAACACCCATGTCCTGGTGACCTTCATCCCCGGTCAGGCCCAGGCGGCGCTGGTGGCAGGGAAGGGAGCTCCCACATTCCGTGAACTCACGCTGATTTGCGGTCTTGCCCTCGATGAGCAGTTGATCGTCGTTAAGACCGACTCCCCTTTTAAAACCATTCGTGACATCGTGGCTGAGGCAAAACGCCGTCCCGGAGAATTGACCATTGGGGGAACAGGCGCCGGTCAAGATGACCAGATTTGCCAGCGTCTCCTCGAACGGTCTGCGGGCATCCGGCTTCGTTATGTGCCCTTCAAAAGCGGTGGAGAGTGTATCACAGCCCTTTTGGGTGGACATGTCAATATGATCTGGGCCAATCCGCCTGAATTCGTGCCCCAGTGGGAAGCCAAGATGGTGCGGCCTGTGGCCGTTGCCAAGGCCACACGCATGACGGAGTTCCCAGATGTTCCTGCATTAAAAGAGATAGGGTATGACGTGACCTACTTTTTCTACCGGGGCATTGCTGCTGCCCAAGGCATCCCAGCCGAAACCACTGCTTTTTATGAGAACATGTTTAAGCGTATGGCTGAGTCGTCCTCCTGGAAGGAGAACTATCTAAAGAAGTATATGCTCAGCCCTGCCTGGATGGGAAGCAAGGAGTTCACTAAGGTCGTGACTCAGAATGAGGAAGAATCGAAAGAGATTCTAAAGGAGCTGGGACTTCTGAAGTAGATCATTTTTGAACCTATGTTCATCCGCGCCTCTGCTCCAGCGGCGCGGATGATTTTTTTCTTGAGGGGGATCGGGATGCGCCTCGCTGACTTCATCGGCGGAGTGGCGGTGCTGATATTAGGGCTGGCCGTGATCTTTTTTTCTTCGCAACTTACCTATTATTCTGAATTCGGTCCGGGTCCAGGGTTTTTACCTTTGTGGGTGGGGATCATTATTACTGCCTGTGCCATCTATGTGATTGTAGATCTCCTCAAAAAACACGACAAAACAGGAGAATTCTTCAAACCACGAACCAGACTGGGCCTCCAAGTATTCATCACCATCATTATCAGCTTTCTTCTCTTGCCTTTACTCGGTTTTGCTGTAGGACTTGCCCTCTTTATTGGCGTTACTATGCGTATGATGGGAAAACATCATTGGATCTCATGTGGCCTAACGGCCATTGTGACAGCAATTGGTATTCACTTTATCTTCATCTCCTGGCTGACCATCCCTTTGCCGCGAGGGTTGATAGGTTGGTAGAAGGGGACAAGCATGGAACTTTTAAGTAATCTATATACCGGATTTTCTATTGCACTCACCCTTAATAATATCATCTATTGTCTCGTTGGAGTTCTCTTTGGTCAGATCGTTGGAGTCCTCCCGGGAATCGGTGCGCCGACTGCCATTGCCCTGCTTCTTCCCCTCACCTTCAAGGCAAATCCTACTTCAGCCCTCATTATGTTCGCAGGCATTTACTATGGCGTTGCCTACGGAGGCACAATTACCTCTGTACTCATCAATGTACCCGGTGAATCCTCCACTGTGATGACTTGTCTCGATGGTTATCAGATGGCCCTGAAAGGTCGGGCTGGTGCTGCATTATCGGTTGCATGTATTGGTTCTTGGATCGCTGGTACCGCCTCTATCGTTCTCCTGATGGCTTTTGCGTCAGCGCTGGCAAAGTTCGCCTTACGATTTGGGCCTTCGGAGTACTTTGCCTTGACAGCAATGGCTTTTGGCCTCCTTACCGTCTTTGGAGGAGAACAGCCCATCAAAACCATCATCTCTACGATGATTGGTCTTTTAATTGCGACCATCGGGCTCGATGTGGTGAGCGGTATGCCACGATTTGCCTTTGGTGTCCCTCAACTCCTCGGCGGGATCGATTTCATCGTTATCATCTGTGGTATGTTTGGAGTTGCCGAGGTTTTTAGCAGCATCGAGGAGCCGGAAGAAGGAGAATTACTCAAATCAAAATTGCACCTCCGCGATCTCTTCCTGACATGGCAAGACTGGATTGCCTCTCGATGGGCCATTCTAAGAGGTGGAATCATTGGATTCATTGTCGGGATTATTCCGGCCGGAGGCATCACGACCGCCTCCTTTCTCGCCTATCTTGCCGAGAAGCGTGCCTCCAGACATCCTGAGCGCTTTGGACATGGGGCGATTGAAGGGGTAGCGGCACCCGAATCAGCTAACAATGCAGCCTCGATCAGCGGATTTGCCCCACTTCTGGCGCTGGGGATTCCCGGGTCACCTACGACGGCTGTGATGCTGGCAGGCTTTATGATGTGGGGTATTCGTCCAGGACCCATGCTTTTCCAAAAGAATCCAGATTTAGTTTGGGGTCTCATTTCAAGTATGTATATTGGTAATTTCTTGCTCCTATTGATCAATATCTTCTTGATCCCTGCCTTTGTCGCTATACTTCGCCTTCCGTATACAATCATCATGGGGTTCATTGTCATCTTTGCTTCTGTGGGTGCTTACAGCGTTAATAACAACTTCTTTGATGTCTGGTTGATGTTGGGTTTCGCTGTATTGGGCTACTTAATGAGAAAACTTCAATATCCTATCGTTCCTCTCGTCTTAGCCCTCGTGCTTGGGAATTTATCAGAAAACTCATTTCGTCAGGCTCTCACCATCTCCGGAGGAAGCTTTTCTATATTCTTTACCCGACCTATCTCCTTAATTTTTATAATCGCGGCCATTCTCGCTTACCTCTCTCCTGTGATCCGTTGGGCATTGAAGGGGTTGCGCCACAGAACCGACAGATCTCCAAAATTAGATTCCATTTAAAAGGAAGTTTTTACAACAAGAAAGTCTGAACTTCTTAAAGATCCTTTGTGATAGGTAATGTACCTTGGGATGAGGGGAGAATTTATAGTTTAAAAAGTACGAATGATATATAGGAATACAGAACTCTGTATCAGAGGAAATTTTTTTTGTCAGTAAACTGCCCCGCAGCAGAGCTGCGGGGCATT
>Ga0315282_10013561_pt1 | contig 12267 bp, 12 predicted proteins | sample YL17G07_20_MG_FD_203693 | JGI IMG/M metagenome (GOLD analysis project Ga0315282, IMG submission 203693) | Sediment microbial communities from Yellowstone Lake, YNP, Wyoming, USA - YL17G07_20 | ecosystem: Environmental > Aquatic > Freshwater > Lake > Sediment | place: USA: Wyoming | collected... | reverse complement strand
GCTTATGATCAGGTTAAAGGTCCAGTTCACATCTTCTGCAGTCACAGGTATGCCATCATGCCAGACAGAGTTCTCCACAAGATGGAACGTCCATACCTTTCCATCCGAACTCGTATCCCAGGACTGTCCGAGCATCGGCATTGGCTTAAGGGTCGTAGGATCGCGAGTTACCAGCACTTCGTACATGTCCCATGCAACAATCCAGGATGTACCACTCATCATCGAGAACGGGTTGAATGTATCCGCCGCTTCGGTGAGGCCAACAGTCATTACTATGGGTGCTGCCAAAGCGGCAGCACGATCCGAGACTGTCGGAGTCACCATTAGTGCGGAGGAAATGAGAATCGCCAACAAGGCTATGGACAAGCACTTTGCTATCACATTTCTCCGATGCTTACTCACGCCGAGATCTCTTTGAATATCTTCTGTAATAGGCACACTTTCTTGGGCAGTTCCTTCTGGCATTCTATAATCCCCCCTTCGTTTTTGTCGCCTCAATAGTATGACAGGAAGATTCTCTCCCATGAATTTGCTGAGGCCACTGACCAGGCCACGCTTATGCACATGAAATGGTCCGAGAGTCTTCGATCTGTCATCAATCCCCGTTTTCAGATTATGACGCCTATACCTACAACATGGTTTCGCTATAATTATTGTACTGGTTGATAGCATCTGAGATTATCAGCCGTTGTTCATTGTTGTCCATTACTCTTCCCACATGATAGTACATCAATCCCACTTTCTCGTTCAGTTGTTGCGATGATGCTTACTGTGGGCTCGAATGGGGTGTTCTTCAACGGTGACATCTGCACGCTTGATCCGAGAAGGAAGAGCCCTCCCTTCATTTCCTACCTTGAGTGGAGCATCCACCTTTGATCACTGGCAGGTTCCATACCATAATAAGAACACGAGAAAAGCCCATAGGGAAGGAAAGAAAGGAAGGGGTTTGAGGGGACAACGGGGCAAACCTCAATTCACCCGAATTGAGCATCAAGCCATTAGGGTCTTTCGCGACTCGCGTTCAAATCGCGACGGGCCCACCTGGCTATTTCGTCAATTAACAGGAATTGAGGTTCTTCTGATTTTCATTTCGTCCTATTCCGAACCTTCACCTCGTTCTCTTTGATTCGCGCCTTGACAAGCTTTTTACGAGTGCGGCTGGAAGCGGTTTGTTCATCGGAAAGCGGATGGTCCCCTTGGATGTGTCATAGGGTTTCAGTTGGAACTTGTGCGATGTCATGACGGAAACGCTCATAGGGAAGAAGCTGCAGTGGTCCTTGAACGCGCCGAAGCTCACGAGTGGCCCGTTGTAGTAGAAGGCGGGCATTCCGTAGCTGATCTTCTCAGTGGCCATGGGTGCCGCGTTGCTTATCGTCCTTCGAAGCTTCTCGAGAACAGCCCGCGCCTCTGCTGGGACCGATGCAAGGTAGTCGTCTATGTCTTTTGCTGGAGCCGTCTTTGTTGCCTTTTTCATGATGATTCCTTCTCACGGGATGGGATTCTTGGGTATGTCGTTCTCGAAATCAGTGGATAAGGCATAAGTTCTCCCCCTCACACACAAGGTAAGAACCGAATTAGCTCCACATTGAAAGCCTATCATACCTTCAGCCCTTGGAAGACCAAAGAGAAGATCATCCGAGCTCGAATGCGGCGATTCCGTAAAGCTTGTCCATGTTGGATGTGTACCGTGCCTCACCACGTATCATCAGAGGAATCCGCCATGTCTTGATCAGTGGGAGTTTGTCTATTATTCTAAGTGCCGCAGCGTTGTTGAAGAAAGATCCCATGTAGAGCGTGCCCTCACCGAATGTCGAGAGAGCAGTCCAGAAGAGCCCCTCTGCATCCCTCGGATTGCCCGTCAAGCAAGCCCATGGTCCCAGATCATACCCGACATGGTCTGGCCTGCCGAGCACATATCCAGCGACTCTGCCGTCCTGCTCGATCTTGAATGCGTGATTTGGCCCCTCTTCGAACAAGAGCCGAATGAGCTTCTCTCTGTCATCTCCGAACATAGCACTATCGATTGCGATGACCTCTGGCAGATCTGATCTCTTCAAAGGCGTACAGCTCGATGACGAATTGTTGAGATGGGAGCTCTGTATGTTCAGATGCCTGCACGAGATCTCGTCTCGGATTGTGAATCCGAATTTCTGGTATAGTCTGATTCCCTCCAAAGTCGCGTAAAGCAGGATGGACTTCGCACCCTTGCTTGTCATGTATTCAACAGACGTTCTCAGCAAGGACTCGCCGATCTTACGTCCCCTTCCTTTTTTCCCAACAATGAGGTGGCCCAGTACGCCTGTATGACCATACGTTACGCAGGTCGCAAATCCCAATGGTTCTTGCTCCTCGTAGATGAAGCTCCCTTCTGGATCCATCTTTAGCATCACACCAAGCTCTCTTGCTGTGTAATACCAGCCCTCTTCGTGCGTTAGGGCGACTGCGAAGTCCAGGTCTTCCTTCCTCAGAGTTCTAGTTCCCATTTTCCAACAATCCAGGTGAATCGCACCCAAATCGGTGATTCAATATATCAGCTTCGCCTGCGGATCAGATTGAACTGACGGCTCTTCTTCAGCGTGAGGAACCGTGTCTTTCAATGCGACTTCCTCGGCGGTTTCACTGACAGGATCTCGTGTGCCACCTTCAGAGCGCGAACGGTCTCTTTGACGTCATGAACTCTCACTATGTTGGCGCCCTCTCTCACCGCAAGCACTGCAGCTGCGACAGACCCCTCGATCCGTTCCTCGACGGGCAGACCGGTTATCTTTCCGATGAACGACTTCCTGGAGACACCGATGACTATGGGTTTTCCGATCGATCTGAACTCTCGCAACCTAGAGATTATCTCAAGATTGTTAGTCACGGTCTTGCCAAAACCTATTCCTGGATCTACCATTATTCCTCGCGGATCAATACCGCCATGCTCAGCAGCTGCGACCCGATGCTCGAGGTACTCCTTCACTTCCCTGACGACATCCCTGTATATAGGTCGTTGCTGCATTGCCCTTGGCCCGCCTTTCATGTGCATGATGATTGTGGACGCACCGTGCTTGGCGATCGCATCGATCATTCGAGGGTTTCTGAGCCCTGCTACGTCATTGACTATGCTCGCTCCTGATTGCAGCGCCATTTCTGCAACCTCAGGCTTCATGGTATCGACGGACAACCGCCCAGGGAAGTCAGCCGCGAGTGATTCGATGACCCCCGTGATTCTTGCGATCTCCAATCTAGCTGTCACTGGCTCCGCTCCCGGCCTAGTCGACTCTCCCCCGACATCAACCAGGTCGGCTCCGAACGAGAACATCTCTCGCCCCTTTCTGACCCCAAGGCTCGTGTTGTTCCCGAGGCCATCATCAGAAAACGAATCGGGGGTCATGTTGAGGATGCCCAAGACTCGGGGAACATCGAGCTTCATGATATGCCTGCCCAGCTTTACTGTCTTGACGGCGGGTCTGTCAGGGCTCAGCTTGGCCAAAGAACACTCCTCCTCGCTTTCCTACGCCACGAGAAGGTCATCGACTACCTCAGCTATGTCCTTTATCTCGATATCCAGCTTGACGATTTCATTGCCAAGCTTCAGGTTGCTGACGCAGAACGGACATGCAGTGACTAGAAGGTCCGCAACCTCGGATGCCGATCTGACTCTCCTCGACGCTATTCTCTGCGCGGCGGCAGAGTCTGCTGCTCTTACGCCTCCGCCGCCACCGCAGCATCTAGCCGTATCCATGTTCTCCTTCAGCTCGACGAATTTTGCCTCAGGAATCATCTTGAGAATCTTTCTCGGCTCATCGTAGATCTTGAGGTACCTGCCTATGTGGCAAGGGTCGTGGTATGTGATCCTCTTCTTCAGAGGCTTCAGCTTGAGTTCTCGTTTCGCCAGGAACTCAACGAGATGCAAAGCCTCGAAGTCGAGCTTGACGTGTTTCGGATACTGCTCCCGGAACATCTTGAGGCAGCCCGGGCAGGTGAAGATCAGGGTCTTGATGCCCAGGCTCTTGACTGCCTTCACGTTCGCTTTCATGAGATTCTTGATCAGCTTATCCGCCTGCCCGGTCCTCTGCAATGTGCTGCCACAGCAGACCTCGTCCACGAGCGTAAAGTCCACGCCGAGCTTCTTCAGAATCGAGATCGTGTGTCTCGCGATCTCAGGTTGCCGATATCTCGCGGTGCAGCCGATGAAGTAGCCGATCTCAGCGGCCCTGACAGGGACGCCGAAGTCCACCTTTGAGGTCTCTCCGTATGGGTTCTTTGTCTTCTTGACGTTGTCAGCAATGCGCTTGTACGCCGGGAGATTGCACCCTGCCTCCGCGAGATCGGCCCTGGCTGCCTCCACGATCTCCACGACCTTGATGTTCGACGGGCATCTCCTCTCGCAGTCCTTGCAGGTCGTGCATTGCGCGAGCCTCTGGACCACGGACTCGTCCGCGGGAATCTCTCCTCGCTCCAGCCCGTACGCTAGAATGACCTTCCCTCTCGCAACCGACGGGTCCCATTGATTGTCCTCGAAGTACGGGCAGACGCTCTTGCAGAAGCCGCAAAGGGTGCACGTGAGCATCTCCTTCTCCAGCGCCTTCGTCCGGTTCGCTTTGATGTACTTCTTCCTAGGCATGGGATCATCCTTGCAGTCCCGTCAGGGGCTTTGCTCACTGTGCTTGCTGGACTCTGGGCACTGTAATCACAGCGTCCATCATAAAAGTGACCTTGGACCTGGGCCCGAGTTCCCTGATAGAGACATCAATTGCTTCTTGGAGTGTGTTTACGGGTGTTAGGTGTGCCTTTCTTGCGATGTACGGGTCCAGTTTAGTGACCGCCAGCATCTTGCACTTGAGTCCTATCTCAGCCATCTTAGCCGCCTTGTGATACCCCAGTTTGTACCCCTGCGCTATCTTGTCTAGTGCCTCCTTCGGCGTGCTTGCGCTCCCAAGGAGATCAAGGAAGTTCGGAGGACCGACGCCGTCTCTGCATGCGCTCACCAAAATGATGATCCCCCCGTCCCTAACAGCGTACTTGGCGTTATCCAGGGCCTTTTGTGATTGATAGAGATCTATGTCGTACGGAAACGCGGTCACAGCGACCACGATGTCCGACTTCTTCTTCAGCTTGATGACGAACACCTCGTCCGCTTTCTTTGTGGCTGCTCGGAACGAATCTCTGAGGTTTCCCGCGAAGGCAAAACAGGTCCTGTGATTCTTGTCAAGGACAACCATGATCGAGAAGATTTTCTTGTCCTTCAAGGCCCTCATGGCATCTTCCATGTCCTCGTTCACCGGGTTCTTCTCGAGCTTGAGCGATTGCGCATCGATACTTAGCGCAAGCTTGTGGTTCTTCTCGATGGTCTCGTAGGCCGATACCCCTGGGAGGAAGGACTTCCTTCCGCCAGTGTATCCGGCGAAGTAGTGCGGCTCGACGCTGCTGATTACGATGATCCTGTCAGCGTCCACCACCATCTTGTTCAGCTTCAAGGGGGTTCCGTTCATCGACGTTCCGAGCATGACGGTCTCGCTGTGCTTTGCGTCATGCGCATACACATCCGCTTTGATGTCTTTGTAGAGCTCGCCGAAGATGAACCTGTACTCCTCCTCGGTGGGTGCGCGATGCATTCCCGTTGCGACTATGTATTTGACCTTCAGCCCTTTCAGAAAGGGCTGGATGACCTTGATGATCTTCCAAGAAGGGGTCGGTCTCGTGGCGTCGTTGACAATGATGATGACATCCATCGCGCCCTTAAGGAACGCGGGCAATGGCTGCGAGTTGAGGGGCGTATTCGCCGCGTCGAGAACTATCTGGACCTTGTCCTCAGCGAAGACATCCTTCTGATAGACGACCTCGCCGAGGTTCTCATCTCTGACCTCGACTGCCTCCTTGCCCTCCCCGTACGGTACTTCTATCCGCATCTGAAATGCCGGGCAGGAATAGGGGTTCCCGTATTAGTACGTTAAGGTGTGTCATGGTACTCCTGGGGCGCCCCGGCGTGGCTGTACGAAGCCTTAATAACGTCATATGAATCTGTGCTACCGATGAAGACCGTAGGCTCACTTGGCGAGCGGGAAACTATAAGGATTATCGACCGGATCATCAAGAGCGACGTATCGATCGGCATCGGAGACGACTGCGCGGCCATCGATATCGGAAACAAGTACCTTCTCATCACGACGGACATGATGGTTACCAAGACTCACATACCGAAGGGCATGGGCCCATACGACATCGGCTGGTCGATCGTGGCCGTTAACCTTAGTGACATCGCAGCCATGGGCGGGAAGCCTCTGGGTATTGTCACTGCGATAGGTATCACCAGGGGCCACCCGATCGATTTCCTCGAGCAGATGGTCGACGGCATGAATGATTGCGCGCTCAAGTTCGGGACGAGCATCGTTGGCGGCGACACGAAGGAGCACGACGATCTCATTCTCTGCGGGACAGCCGTTGGAGAGGTTCCCAAGGAGAGCATTCTTCTGCGGAAGGGCGCGAAACCAGGCGACCTGATAGCCGTCACCGGCGGCTTGGGTAAGGCTGGTGCAGGGTTCTACTCAATGAAGCGCAGCCTGAATCTCAAAGAGGCCGAAGACGCCCTCAAGAGGCCCTGGCCGAGGGTCAAGGAGGGCATGGCACTGAGCTCTTCAGGGATTGTCACATCGTGCATGGACATCTCAGATGGGCTGTCGGCCTCCGTGTTCGAGCTGTCCAGGAACTCCGGGCTTACCTACGAGATCGACCTGGCCAAGGTCCCCAAGGCAAAGGAGGTCGAGCTCGCCTTCCATGACGCTGAGCGACAGAAGGATCTGATACTCAACTTCGGAGACGACTTCGAACTCCTGTTCACTATCAAGAGGGATGCAGAGCCCGCCCTCGAGAAGATCGCCCAAGATGTCGGGTGCCCGATGACGGTGTGTGGCAAGGTCACGAGCGGCGAGGAGAACATACTCATAGACAACGGGAAGAGGGAGCGTCTGGAGAATCTGGGGTATGAGCACTTCAGGTCACGCCAGCCATGAGGCTAGCTTCTATGCGAAGGAGGGCGACAAGGTCAGATGCGGCCTATGCCCTCACACGTGCCTTGTATCCGATGGAAAGCGCGGACTCTGCGGGGTCAGGGAGAATCGGTTAGGGAAGCTGTATTCGTTGATATACGGCCTGACATCCTCGGTCCACCCGGACCCGATCGAGAAGAAACCGTTCTTCCATTTCCTTCCAGGCACGACTGCAATATCGTTCTCCAGCATTGGCTGCAACCTGTTTTGCATGCATTGTCAGAATTTCTCGATCTCTCGCGCCAAGATCGAGGATTTCGACCTCACGTCGATCACTCCCGAGGATGTCGTAAGGTACGCCAAGCGGACGGACTCTCGCTCGGTTTCATGGACCTACAACGAGCCAACGATCTGGCACGAGTTCACTACCGTCGCCTCCAGAGCCGCTCACGATGCAGGCTTCAAGACGAACTACGTGACGAACGGCTTCATCCAGGAGGAGCCACTCAGAGAGCTCAAGGGCCTGATCGACGCCATGAACATAGACGTTAAGGCCTTCCGAGAGGATTTCTACAAGCGGATATGTGGGGGCAAGCTCGCGCCGGTCCTGAAGGCGTGCGAGATCGCAGTCGAGCAGGGGATGCATGTAGAGATCACATATCTGATTATCCCCCAGCACAACGATTCCGAGGAGGAGATTGGCGAGTTCTCGAAGTGGGTTTTCGATTCGCTGGGTCCCGAGATACCTATCCACTTCTCCGCATTCCACCCTGACTACAAGCTCGTTGGCGTCCCTCGAACGCCCGATCGAACGATGGCAATGGCGTTCAAGTTGGCGAAGGCGAACAGACTCGAATTCGTCTACTTGGGCAATGTCTACGCAGGAGACAAGGACGACACATACTGCCCCCAGTGCGGTACGATGGTCATAGAAAGGGAGGGTTTCTGGGTAGGGCGAACCGAGCTCAAAGGCAACAAATGCGGGAAGTGTGGTGCGGACCTGAATCTGGTGCTCTGATCCCACTTTCTCGGGTCAAAGGGGCGCGATTAGCAGCAACAGGTTGCCAACAATCACCGAAAAGATGAGACTGATGGATATGGGGATGATGAAAGGGATTTTCGGCGTGATCCATACTCGTTTGTGTCCCGCCTTGCTGAGAAGGTCCAGCTCGCTCTCCAGGTCCTCGTCTCTCTTCGGCCTGGCATAGCGCACGAGCTTCCCATCCTCGACTCTCTCCATAAGCCATACGAACTTGTTCCGCGCTGTATCAGCATCCATCTTGTATCCGAGGAAGCCGAATGGATACTCGAACTCATGCGCGGATATGTTCTTGACGGCGAATGCGATGGGAAGAAGCGCAACGATGATTGCGGCGTTGATCAGGACCACGAACGAGAACGGGAACACGATCTGGGCTTGCCAATTTTCGGGGCTGAGCAAAGGAAATGAGCCTATGGCAGGATAATAAGGGAAAATGATCGAGAGAGCAATGAGTGCCTTGGCGTCTGCTCCTCCCCTGATGATGTCGAGCATGTACATCAACACTATAACGAGCATCATGACAGGTATTGCGATGAGATGGGCAGAGTCCAGGTCTTTTGGCGAGAACAATGCAAGAATGACTATCGATGCGACCGCGACTCCGTACTTCGCATATGGAGCAGCTCTGTTCCATAAGCTCTTGCCCTCGGAGTCCAAGTAGATGTCAGAGAGGATTGCCAGTATCGGAACAAGAACCAGAAGGGCGCCAAGCGGCAGCTCCCGGTCCATCACCTGAAGTGGCAGCAAAACGATCCCGACCCCAGAGAGCGCCAGCCATAGCTCGTTCCTCGCTTTGCGGGTCTTCCAGTCAGTGAATGAACCGTATCCGAGAATCAGGGCAGAGGCCATTAGCTGGACAAGAGTAATCGCATCTGCGGCTTCCACGCGGCTTGATTAGAGTATCCATACTTAAGAGATTCGCGATGCTCGGTCTCGATAGGCATTTAAGGGCGACCCCTTAACGCGATCAGTCGCAGAGTTCCAGACCCAGGTTCTCGGCTATCTCCAAGGCTGTCCTAAACTCTGCCATCCTCAGGGGATGCGAGATCTCCGGATACTCACTAGCATTGTGCTTTGGCCTATACTGAGCCATCACATTTACCTTCACACCCTCCAAGTTCTCTGATATCCAGGTCAGTGCTGGCCGGGTGCAGCATTCAACATGGCCCGGGAGGACGAGGTGCCTGACGATCATCTCAGCCTGCTGTCTTGCGATCTTGTGGTTTCTCTGGACGATCCTCAAGTAGTCCTGGACCTTCGAGAGCCTCGAGGCGCACCAATCGTTTCCGTACTTGTAGTCCGTCAGATAGACGTCGATGACCCCATCAAGGAGCTTCATCGATCGCTCTGACAGATACATATTGGAGTTCCAAACCTGAGGGATGTTCGCTCTGCATTCCTGGAGTACCTCTAGGATGAACGGGAGGTTCGAGGTCGGATCTCCTCCTACCCAGTTGACATTCCTGGCTCGGGCGAATGCTCCAGGCGAGCCCTCATCAGTGCTCTTTGCCTCGATCTTTCTCGCGAGCACTTTTGGCCCTATCTCCACACCCACCTCCGGCCTCGTGCTTATGTCCCAGTTCTGGCAGAAGACGCATTCGAATGTGCATCCGGAGAAGAATATTGTATAGGATGGCACCAGCTCCGGTTCTTCTCCCATGTGTAGGAACTCGCTGTTCACTCGTGCCTTCAGAACTCCGCAGTGGCCTCTCTCCCCAGCCGAACGGTTCGTGCCGCATTTCCGCTCGCAGAGCTCGCAGCTCTTCATCATCCTGTTCGCCAGCTCAATCTTGAGGTCCAGCAGTCCAGATTGTAAGGAGCCATCGGTCTTCAACAACGCTCTATCATGCGCTTTCCAGAGGACGTCATCCTCAGCTCCAAGGTCAATAGGCACCTCGGTCCTCTTCGTCATGAGGTATCTCGCGGTCTCTTCACCTTCGAGTATCGCATAGTACCGTGAGAGGGCTTCTGAAGACATTCCAGATGTATCAGCCAACCCACAGATTTAATACTTCTACTCGTGGTTGCTCTATGAGATGCGATCAGGATCATCGAAGCCCCTGCCGGATCTGTGGAAAGAGACCTACGACCTAGTCGCGCAGGTTCCCCGGGGAAGGGTCACGACCTACGGTGCAGTGGCCAAGGCTCTCGGGGATGTCGTTGCGAGCAGGTTCGTCGGACTGGCCATGAGCAGGAATGACGATATCGTCAGGGTCCCCTGTAGGCGAGTCGTTCAGACTGATGGATACGTAGGTGGCTATACAGGGGGCGGTCCTCAAAAGAAGATCAGGCTTCTGAAGTTGGAAGGGATTCATATCAAGGATATGAAGGTCTTGGACCTTGATCACGTCATCTTCGACCATTTTGTCACATCCTATCCGCTCAGAGCACTGAGGAGACAGCAGAGATCCCTCAAGAAGTGCCTGAGCCTCCAGCGTCAGGGCGACATAGAGACTGTTGCAGGCATCGATATTGCCTATGAGGCCGACCGCGCGTATGCAGCGTTGGTGTCATTTGATTACAGGTCCGGGCGAGAGCTGGATCGCAATGTCATTGTTGGACGCGCGAAGTTTCCCTATGTCCCTACCTACCTGGCGTTCAGGGAGCTTCCGCTGATCTCGAATCTCGTTGGCACGCTGGACAAGAACGCAGTACTGATGTACGACGGAAACGGAATCCTTCACCCTGAAGGGTTCGGGATTGCCAGCCAAGCCGGTGTGGAGTTCGGCATCTCCACCATCGGGGTGGCAAAGAAACTCCTCTGCGGCAATGTGTCAATGGCAGGTTCGCGGAGCGCACAACCAGTCATGATAAACGGAGTCGCGTCAGGATACGCTCTCTCTAAAGGTCGAACCGGCAAGCCTGTCTATGTCTCACCAGGGCATGCGATGTCCCCTGAGCTCGCTCTTGAGGTTTGTCAGAGATTCTTGACGTACAGGATCCCTGAACCCACGAGGATCGCCCATATCGTTGCAGAAACCGCTCGTGCAGAGGCAACCCAGAAATAGGCTTCAGGTGGGTGCGGATGTCGATGCGAATCTGCGTGTTCGGAGCGGGGTCTCTTGGCAGCGCCCTGGGTGCCCTGTTATCGAAGGGCAACGATGTAACGCTTGTCGGGAGGCGTCCCCACATGGATTCCATTCGCAGATCGGGCCTGCGGGTCACGGGAGACCGCGCCTTTAAGGCTCAAGTCGGCGCCTCAGAAACGGTCCGTGGGCTCGAGGAGCCGGACCTGTTGATCATATCGACGAAAGCATACGATACTCAGGAGGCCGTAAGGATTTGCAGAGCAGAATTCCGCTCAGATGACATGATGGCCTTAACCCTTCAGAACGGACTTGGGAACCTCGAATTGCTTCGCTCGTGGAAAGGGTCCAAAGCCTTTGGCGGAACTACGACTATGGGAGCTGCTCTGTCTGGATCAGGCAGAGTCCATCTCTCTGGCCTCGGCCGAACCGTGATCGGTTCTGACATGGATCGTGTTGGATCGAGGAGGATAGCCTCAGCGTTTTCTGCAGGCGGGATTCCTGTGTCGCCATGCGAAAACATCCAGGGCGAGATATGGGCCAAGACCATTGTGAACGCCTGCATCAACCCAGTCTCTGCAATACTGGGCGTCCCGAATGGGAGGTTGCTGGACAGCAGGCCAATCTTTGAGCTCCTCGTGGGAATCTGCGAAGAAGGAGAACAGGTCGCAGACGCTGTTGGGATAGAGCTTCCTATCCGACGCCTTATTTCTCGAGTCCGACGAGTTTGCGCGGAAACCTCCAAGAACAGGTCGAGCATGCTCAGGGACATCGAGCTAGGGCGCAGGACTGAGATCAGGGAGATAAATGGCGCGATCTGTCGAAACGGACGAGAGAGCGGCGTGCCCGCCCCATTGAACCTAGCCATGTGCGCTATTGTCCAGGCGCTGGAGCAGAGCGAGCGTGGAGGCTCTGTAGAAACCCTCTGAAAAGCGACATCCTGGAAAGGTAGAAACGTCGGCACAGCATGGCCCCTCCCTGGAGTCAAACCAGTTCCTGAAAGAGTTGTCTTGGCTCCAGGATGGGATGGCCCTGTGCCGTGGGATGGGAAGAAGTCGAACCAGCATAAACTGGTTCGCATTGTTCGTAGACAGAATAGGGTCTTGAAGAGGGCTCGGTATCCTCTTCGCGGGTCGAAGTACGCGAACCACTTGTACACAGACCACCAGCATGTGGTCCTGCTGGCGGAGCGCCAGCACTTCAGGAAGTCGTACAGGGACTTCTGCGA
>Ga0315282_10013560_pt1 | contig 12268 bp, 11 predicted proteins | sample YL17G07_20_MG_FD_203693 | JGI IMG/M metagenome (GOLD analysis project Ga0315282, IMG submission 203693) | Sediment microbial communities from Yellowstone Lake, YNP, Wyoming, USA - YL17G07_20 | ecosystem: Environmental > Aquatic > Freshwater > Lake > Sediment | place: USA: Wyoming | collected... | reverse complement strand
TCTAACCTCCACTAACCCCATCACCCGAAACCTCTGCAACTGCCCCTGGCTCAACTCGATCTTTTCCCCTCTCATGGGGACATTTTACCTTGGGCATTAGAGGGGACATTTTCCCTTGGGCACGACACCGATGAAGAAAAAGGTTGACAAAGATGGAAAGGAGGCTTACCATCTAAGGCAACGAGGTGCGTCGTACGCAGAATATTTCTCTTGGGCTTTTCTCTTCTAATCGTCCTGGCCCTCAATCCAGGTGCATCAGCCCAGCCATATTATAAGCACGTTGATAAAGATGGGGTGGCGCACTTTACAGATACCCCTACCGATCCAAAGTTCATGTCAAAAGAAGAGTCTGTCTCGGTTAGACGAGCTCCACCCCTCCTAAGCCTTGATTGCAAGAACCTGGATATCCGGACAGTCCTTCCTGCGATCAGCGATGCATGGGGTGTAAAAATTCTGGTAGCCGGAGATGTCCAGGGGAGTGTTACAATAAGACGGATGAATACTCCAGCCGACAAACTCTTGGATGAGATCCTTTCAATGAATAATCTGGTTAGGCTTGAAGAGGAAAATTCAATTATCGTTGCCAGGGCCGAAAACGCAAGACAACTACAGGCTGAGATAGATATTCAGAAACAGCTTTTACAAACAGAAGGAGAAAGAAATCGATTGGTATCTAAAATTAAAAATCTTTCTGATCAAAACCTTAAAGATAAAAAATACCCGATTTGGAGGAAAAAGGCCATCATTGAAGCGATGCAGATAATGAACTCGGTAAGCCTGAGTGGAGATTCGTCTGATGTTGAATTTATAAATGCCATGAAAGAATTTGTTGATGCCATTGAGAATGAGAATAGGCCTCATATGTTGGAACTGCTGGCCGATAAGGCCCGCGCGAGTAATGGCCAACCAGGAGCGGTTCGAGCGAAACCAATACATGTGTGGCCTTCCCCGCCACCCCCTCCACCAATTGTTAACGTCTTTAAATAAAAAGGGAGGGTGTTTGAGGCTTGTCTTTTGTCTTCTTAGAAAAAATTTTTAGAGGAAAAAATCCATAAAGACCGTGAGGCCATTTTGGGCCATCCCCCCCATCCACCCTCTTCCCCATAACCGATTTTGAGACACGTCAGAAGCAAGACGGGCCAGTTTTAAAAAGGGTTTTCAAAAGACGAAAAATTAAATTTTAGAGGCAAAACGCCAATAGATGGCGGGGTGTGTTTTACTTTCTTAGCTTGGGCGCACCCACGTGTAAGGGGGAGCAAATATGGACCGGGTGTGTCTTTATTGCAATACCCCCTTGACGACTCATACCCCTAGCCCTGCCCGGGAACCACGACGCCCGGGGGATGGGGACGACGCCCGGATTCACGGAGTTTCAACAAAGAAAAATGAACCTGGCCCATGCTGGCCAAGCTGCGAATCATCTTCCCTGGGTTTATATCAGTATCCCGAGATTGCCCAGGCGCTTTTCATCCTCCCCAGGATTTTTCCTCTTCTCCGTCAAGGTCCGCGGGATCCTCCGCCATAGCCCAGTGGCCATTCCGTCCACCCCGAAACGTTGAACCCTCCAAGAACTGCTTTATCTGATATTGGTTTTCCCCATCCGGACTACGTACCACCTAAAATTATTTTCATAAAATTATATCAAATGATGTTTTTTTATATAAAAATATGTAAGTTGGCACGATTCTATCACCTATTATATATAGAGGGTACAAAAATTTTGGTTTCCGATTTTAGGAGGTCTGGCCATGGGAAAGTTGGAGAACCCAAAGTTATTCAGTGTCATGCTGAACGAGGATCAACTAAAAAACCTCAAGGCCATTTCTGGGGCCACGCTGATTCCCCTATCTGCCCTTGTAAGGAGGGGAATCGATATGGTCATTGAAAAATACCAGCAAGAGCTTAAGAAATCCAAGAAGGGAAACAAGTAACATCCTATTGGCTACTAGCTGATAGGTTAATTCAAAATAGGCCACGGGGAAGGACGGAGGGAAAGGAGGGACAGAGGTAAAGCGAATCAGGGTTTAGGGACGCGCATATTTCCAGACTTAAAAAATCCAATTTAAAAAAGGAGTGAGGGAAAAATGGCAGAGAAGCTACATCTCTACAAGGAAGCCGAAAAGGTTTTCGAGCCTGCAGACCGCCTAAGACCAGCGTTTATCGCGGCCATTAAAGCGATAGAGAATAGCAAAAAAGATGATCAAAGGGAGAGGTTAGCAAGGCAGGTTATCCGTGAATTTATGAAGCTCAGAGTAAACGAAACAAAGATGTTAAGAATGATAGTCGGAAAGGTCAAGCGGTAAGATAAAGCAGTACCCTGTCAGCTTCTGGCTAGCAGGTTATTTTAAATCAGGCACGGAGAAGAAGTGGTCCTTGGGGCGGGACTGCTGAATCCCGGCCGTGAAAGGATTCTCAAAATGGCAGAAACAAACGTTCAAACCCAAAGGGAAATTGAAGTAGGTCACCTTAACATTCTCAATGCCTTCCATGATGACGACATCAACCCGATCATCGATTTTTGTGTCAACCTTGCAGAAAAGGGAGGGGGCAAAGGCGATGAGGAAGCATGGAAGTATCTGTCCAGTCTTGATAATGAGAAGGGAGATTTTGGGACAGCAACGTTGGCAGCTATCAGTGCTGGTTTCGTGGCAGGGTTTATTTTTGGGAAAAAATTCAAGATCGAGGACGAGAAGCTTTCGGGCTTCTTGGCAAGGGTCGAGAGGGACTTAAAGGATCAGGGGGCTTTGCCTAAGTTCTCCAGCATCTAAGCAAGGTTTCAACAAAGGGACACGGGCGCCGGAAGATCCTTAACCTCTCGGTGCCCATCTTTTCTCTTGATCCTTGGTGATGGATATGGAAGATTTGGCCGAGAATGGAATAACCCATGGAGGGTCCGGTTATGCTTGACGGAATATCTCCCTTACTCACGCCGAAGCAAGTGGCCGAGCTTTTGAAAGTCAGTCTTAAAACGGTTTATGATAACATAAAGCTCCTTGGTGGGTTCTGGCCGGCCGGAATACGGGTTCTGCGATTCAGGCATGAGGACATCGAGAGGATTTTGGAGGGACCAAGAAACCAAAGCGCTGATGATAGATGGGCAATATTATGGGAGCGGAGGGTTCAACGGGAGAAGAAAAGAAAGGAGACGCCAGGCCAAGACGCAGATCGCAAAAGGCTCGTCCGTGAGCTTGGCGCCCTCGGGCTTCATGTCGATGAACACCTAGCTCCAATTCAACCTGAGCAAAAAAGCGAAAAGAAAGCGTCATGAGCCGCCCGGCAAAGCTAAGTCAAAAGCCCTCCGATACGGTAAGCATCGAGGGATTGACATCATGGATCTACACGGCTAAAATGGCTCGAAATTCATCCCCTCGTCTACATGGCGTCTACACAAAAGAAAATGGGTTAGGCCATATCGATCTAACCCATTGATTTATTGGTGAGCCGTGCGGGGCTCGAACCCACGACCACCTGATTAAAAGTCAGGTGCTCTACCTCCTGAGCTAACGGCTCACAAAAAATTAGGGGACGCAGATAAACGCAGATTTACAGGATAAAAACTTGAAGCTCTTGGAAACTTACATTTCAAATCGCCGCGGAGGCACGGGAAAAGGCAATTTCTTATTCTGTCTGAAATTGCTTCGCTTCGCTCCCAATGACCGACCCTTTCAGAGAGAAGTTCCCTCTAAAGTAGCCTTTTTCAAAGATCCTATCTTTATCTGCGGCGATCTGCGGAAATCTGCGTCCTATTAAATGTTATTTTAGGTGGATTTTCTCCGGGGATCAAGTCTTTTATGATTTGCCGGGGCCGTGTCGGAAGGGGTTCCGCCGCAAGATCGTCTCTTCGCGGCGTTCACCCACGGAGACCAGGACCACTTCCGTGTCGGTCAATTCCTCGACGTGCCGGATGTAATCTTTCGCCCGAGGGGGAAGGTCCTCGAAATTGCGGGATTCCCTGAGCTCGGTCTTCCACCCCGGAATCTCCTCATATACGGCCTCACATTCCTGCAAAATTCTTATCTGGGAGGGAACCCCTTCATAGCGCTGGCCTCGGTAATGATAGGCCGTGCAAATTTTGATCCTCTCAAATTCGCTCAGTACGTCCATCTTGGTCAGGGCTATACCCGTGAGACCGTTCAGCCGGATGGCATCTTTCAGCAGGGGGATGTCCAGCCAGCCACACCTGCGCGGTCGGCCTGTCGTCGCGCCAAACTCCCGTCCCTTTTGCCGGATTCTCTCCCCCACTTCATCCCGCAGCTCAGTGGGGAAAGGCCCGCCGCCCACCCGGGTGGTATAGGCCTTGGAGACCCCAATCACTTCGGAAATTCTCGTCGGCCCGATTCCTGTGCCCGTGCAGGCACTTCCGGCCACGGTATTCGAAGAGGTAACGAAGGGGTATGTTCCGTGATCCACGTCCAGATGGGTCCCCTGAGCTCCCTCGAAAAGGATATGCTGTCCCTGCTTCATCTGGCGGTCGAGGAAGGCCGACGTGTTCCCCACGTATTTTTTCAGACGCTCCGCGTACCCGCTGTACTCCTTAAGGATTGCCTCCAGGCTGAACCCTTTATCGTGCAGGCAGGATTCCAGGCAGGGGTTCTTCAGGGAGAGATTGGATTGTAACTTCTCCCGAAAAACCTCTTCATCCAGGAGATCGCCAACCCGGATGCCTTCCCGGGATGCTTTATCTTCGTAGGCCGGACCGATCCCCCTTCCGGTCGTGCCGATCTTTCCCTCGCCCTTCATCCGCTCCCGGGCTACATCCACCCGCCGATGGTAAGGCATAATCAGGTGGGCATCCTCGCTGAGCAAGAGCTGGTCCTCATCCTTGAAGTAGCCCCGCTTTTGCAGTTCATCGATCTCCTGGAGCAAAACCTGCGGGTCCACGACCACGCCGTTTCCGATCACACATTTTTTCCCCGGGTAAAGGGCGCCCGAGGGAATAAGGTGCAGGATGACGGTTTCCTGCCCCACGACCACCGTGTGTCCCGCATTATTCCCCCCCTGGAAGCGAACGACCGCATCGGCAAATTGGGTTAAAAGATCGACGATCTTTCCTTTGCCCTCATCCCCCCACTGCATACCGACCACAACAATATTGGCCATCGAATCCTCTCGAAACGGTTCACCGCCGAGAACGCAGAGAAACTTTGAATCGGTGAATAACAAAACCATTCATCTTTGCTGGATTTCGTTCAATCTATCCGCCCCATCCGTATCGGGACATCGACTCATAGCTGCTTGGATAAGCATTTATTTTGCGCCTTTGAGGCGCTCTGCGCTCTCGGCGATCTCTGCGGTGAATGGTTTTAGCACCGGGTCAATTCCCTGCGGCGAACACCTCCATCGCGGCCCGCACCCCTTTGCCCATTTCCACTGCGTAACCCAGCTCCTTCAGGGTCATTTCCACCGCGGCCACGGCCATGATGATGTCAGACTTATCTACGTACCCCATATGGGCAATCCGGAAAATTTTTCCCTTGGCCTGGTCCTGGCCGCCGGCGATGGTCAGGTTGTGTTTGTCGCGCAAGATCTTTACGACTTTCTGGCCATCTACTCCGGCGGGCGCGACGGCCGCGGTGAGAGCGTTGGAGTAAGCCCGCGGGGCATAGAGCCTGAGGCCCAAGGCCAGCATAGCCTCCCGCGTGGCTTTGGCCAGCTTGGCATGGCGGGCAAAAATATTCTCCAGTCCTTCTCCTTTGATCATCCTCAGCGATTCGGCCAGGCCCATGACCAGGGATACGGCGGGAGTGTACGCGCTCTGATTCTGCGTCAGGTTCTTCAACTCCTTCTTGAAATCGAAATAATACTTGGGCAGAGTGGACTTGCCGACGAACTCCCAGGCCTTGTCGCTTAGGGCGGCGAAAGCCAGCCCGGGAGGCAGCATCATCGCCTTTTGGGAGCCGGCCACGACGATGTCCAGCTTCCATTCATCCATGGGCAATTCCACCGCTCCCAGGTGGGAGATGCCATCCACCACCATGATCGTTCCCGGATAGCGGGAGACGATCTCGGCGATCTCTTTGATGGGATAGAGCACGCCCGTGGAAGTTTCGGTGGCTTGGGTGAAAACGGCCTTGATGGAGGGATCTTCTTGCAAAGCCTGGGCGATCAACGCCGGCTCGATCGCCTGCCCCCATTCCACGGGAAGTATCAATGACTTCACACCGTAGGCTTTGCAAATATTTGCCCAGCGCTCCCCGAACTTTCCTCCCTCGACGACGATGGCTTTATCACCGGCGCAGAGAGTATTGGTCACCGCCCCTTCCATCGCCCCCGTTCCCGAGGAGGCAAAGATCAAGACTTCTTTCTTCGTCTGAAAGAGGTATTTTAATCCTTCGCGCACCTCCCGCAGAATCTTCTCGTATGCCGGGGCACGGTGGTGAACGATCGGCTCGGCCATTCTCAAGAGAATTTCAGGCGGGATCGGGGTGGGCCCGGGCGCCAATAAATAATACTTATCCATAGATTCCATACCTCCTTAACCTTCTACGGCAAGCTTTTTTACATACCAGAATCGTGCCGGCATGTCAAGGTAAAATTATGTTTTTCTGCAATTCAGACACTGGACTTCAGACTTTAGACACCAGACTTTTCAATATAGGAAATTAACCCTTGCAGCGTTCTCAAACCTTCTTGAGATTTTACCCATAATTCTTCATATCTATTGGTGTCTAAGTATCTCAATTCCCTTGTAAACCTGATGTAGTAATTCAGTTCTGCTAACGATGAGATCGCTATATATAAAAATTGCAGGTATTCATTCCTGTTTCTCCTGGCTGAGTCTTCGACTATATTTGCCGGCACTGATACAGCAGCTCTTCTCATCTGAGATGTCAAACCCCAGATCTCACTCTTTGGAAATTCTTTCGTAGCCTTATATACCAAGAGGGCCAATTCATCTGCTAACTGCCATGCCTTTATCTTTGTGTAATCTCTGGCCATTTCTTCCCTTTCAGTCTAATGTCTGAAGTCTGTGGTCCAATGTCTGAATCAAAGTAGGTTTTCCTAACGGCCTTATTCATTCTTTTCATGGTCGTGGCGGTGAGTGAAAAAATGGAGGTGGCTGTGAGAATGGAGAAGGTTTTCATGGCTGTGGACGTGCTCATGGATCAGGTTCACCCGCAGGAGCAAGTCCAGGTCATACAGAATGTCCTTCGGGGGTCCGGCGGCTGTAATGGTGTGGCTTTCCTCCATGACGAAGGCCCGGTCGGCAATCTCTTCCAGGATGGAAAGGTCGTGGGTGGCCGTAATGATGGTCTTGCCGATGGCGTGCAGTTCGCCCAATATTTCTACCAGCCAGACCTGGGTCCGCGGGTCTAAGCCACCCGTGGGCTCATCCAGGAGCAGAACATCCGGGTTTACCACAAGCATGGAGGCTAAGGCGACCTTTTTCTTTTCCCCGCCGCTGATTTGCTGGGGAGAACGTTTGGCGATCTTTTCCAGGCCGAGCATCTTCATCATCTCCTGGCCCTTCGCCAGTGCTTCTTCCTGCGGAAAGCCGAGTTGCAACGGCCCGAAGGCAATCTCATCCAAGACTGTGGGGCAGAACAGTTGCACGTCGGGATTCTGGAAAAGAAGGCCCACCCGCTGCCGGAAGAAGGCTGTGAAGGAAGCGTCTTTGAGCTCTTCTTCCGTCAGGCGACGGCCATAGGTCCAGACCTCTCCCTTTGTGGGAAAAAGCAGTCCGTCCAGAATGTGCAGGAGGGTCGACTTACCACATCCGTTGGCCCCAACAATGGCCAGGCGTTCCCCCGCCCGAACTTTCAAATCGATGGACCGCAGGGCAGTAAATTTGCCGGCGAATGTGTAATCCACGCCGCGGAGATCATAGATCAGAGCGTCTTTTTGAGATTCTTTGTCCATAATTTAGCGGACGCAGATTGCCGCAGATCGTCGCAGAAAAAGAATCCGGTCAAGAAGAATTCAGGGACCAGGAGACAGAATCCGGAATGGTAAAAATAGGTACCGGCTTCTAGTAGTCAGTAATTTGTGGTTGAAAACCAGAAACGATAAACGATGCCTGGACTCCTGTATTTTGAATTTCAATCTTGAAAATCTGCGTTGATCTGCGTCCAATAAGGGTTTTTCGTTCTATCTTCCAAAATAGACTAAAAGCCCGGAAAGGCCCGCACAAAAGGCCATCCATAAATAGTCCCTTTTCCGGATGCGAAAAACGCTCAGGATGCGTACCTCTCCCTGATAGCCCCGAGCTATCATGGCCCGGTGGACTTCGGCGCTGAGCTGCATCGACCGTTGGAAGAGAGTCCCCACCTGGCCGGCAATCCAGCGTTGTTCGGTTCCCGTTTTCCCCGGGCGGATCATGCGGCTCTTCTTGGCGATGTGCATCTCCCGGACGATCTGGGAAAGAAGAAATAAATAGCGCAGGGCCATGCCCAAGGTCTGGACGTAGATTTGCGGGACCCCCAAAGAGCGTACCGCCTTCAATAAGTCGGCCCAGGAAGTGGTCAAGGGTAAAAGCACGACCAGGGACATAGAAGCGGCCACCCGGCCAACCAGCAGCAGGGCCGCAGAAATCCCCTGGTGAGTCATGCTGATCTCTGGAGGGATGAAATAGGGGCCGAAGTGATAGTCCTTCTCCAGGGAGAAAATAGTTACAGCCGTCTCCCCGGGAGTAAAGATGTTCAGGGTTGCGGGCAAGGCGATCAGACCCACAAAAAGCGGCAGGACCAGCCAAACCCTTTTTATGAAGAAAGCGGCCTCGATGCGGGACAGCAAGGCCAGAATCAGGGTCAGCCCGTAGAGGCCGTAGATCAGGGGGATGGAATGCAGGAGGCTCGTGCAGACCACCAGGAGCAGAACCCCCAGGAGTTTGACCCGGGCGTCCATTCCCTGAAGCAATCCGGGCTTTTGCGATTGATCTTCCGCAAAGATAAACTCTTCCAGCATCCCGGCCACACCTTTCAGCGTGCGGTCGATAAAATGAAGGCGCAGTTTTTTATTCGCCAATCCGGGAGTCGGCTTATAAACCGCCCCGTTCATCTGAAACCAGCCCGGGAGATCCATCGCTACCACCGTTAAAAAAATTCACCGCAGAGCACGCGGAGAACGCAGAGGAAATTTGAATTTAAAGCTTAAAATCTAAATCCGAATACCTAAATCCTAACCTGGCATAGCCAGACCCAAAGAGGTTTTATTCCTTGTTTCGTTGTAGGGGCGACTGGCCGGTCGCCCCTACGCCAGGGAACACGGAAAAAGTGGCCCTCGTGGGGCAGCGAAAATCCCAGAAATCCCCCCAACCCCCCTTTGTAAAAGGGGGGCGAGGGGGGATTTATCGCGAATGCGCGGGATAATTCCTTCTTACCAATCCCGCGAAGCGCGGGATTCGTGCTTCGAATTTAGAATTTCCTTCGCTTACGCCTTCCCCGGTGAAGACTGACCCTTGACTCTTCTGCTCAATACTTTTCCCAGGAGAAAAGCAGCCAGGACGATGACCCCTACGCCCAGGCCCGCAGAAAGGATATATCCCAGCACCTTATCGATCTCTTGCAGGCTCCACTCCCCCCAGGCGGGGCCGGACTTAAATACCTCGGGCAGGATCAGGCCTCATTTCTCTCTCCGGGCAGGCTCCAGCAACGAAGGATCAGAACGCTGGAAGTAGACGATCAGCAGGCCCGTGAGGACCGCCTCGATGATTCCGAAGAAAAGGAGATGCTGAACGGCCATGACCGGAAGCGCCACCTCCAGGGGATAGGGAAAATACAGCGGCCGCCCATCGGGCCCTTTGGCCAGTAGCGGTTGCAGGCCAAACATGACGGCCGTGGTCACCGCCGCCGCGTTCAGGCCCGCGTATCCGGCCACGGCTGCTGCGACCCACCTTCGCCGGGATATCGCTGTGGCTCCCCGGCTGAGGAGTCGGTAAACCAGGTACCCAACCATCGGCATCACGAAGGCCATATTGAAACAATTGGCCCCGATGGCCGTGACCCCGCCATCGCCGAAGAGGAAGGCCTGAATGACCAGGGCAATAGAGATGGCGATCAGGGCCGCCCAGGGACCGACGAGAATGGCCACGATCGTTCCCCCTACTGCATGGCCTGTCGACCCCCCCGGGATCGGGATGTTGAACAGCATGACCACAAAACTGAAAGCCGCCCCAAAAGCCAGAAAGGGAACCTGGCGTTGTTGCAGAGTGCGCCGGACGATCTTTGAAGCCAGGGCCCAAAGCGGAACCATCACTCCGTAGAGCAGTCCGTAGGTCTGCGGCCCGAGGTATCCATCGGGGATATGCATGACCTCTTCTTTCCGTCCCATAATAAATTTAATAGGACGCAGATTTTCGCAGATGAACACGGATAATCATTTTCTTTCGCCTATCCTGATAATCCGAATTCATCCGGCCCAAAAAGAAATTTCCTATACAATCAAATTACGAGTTTCAAATCCCCCCCACCCTCCTTTACGAAAGGGGGACGAGGGGGGATTTTTCTCCCGCTGTAGCAGGACGGGATTCGCGGGGGACGAAACCTGTATTGTAAATTAGTCCGGAGCTTACTAAAAACTCCGAACTCCTGACTCCCAACTATTGAATCCATTCTACCCCAAAATTTCGCCCCGTAGGGAAAAATTGATCAGGCAGGTATTACTCAGTTTTCATCCGGGAACCCCTCTCCCCTTGCGGGTCGAAGGGGGAGGGTAAGGCCGTGTTTCCAGATGCAGACTACTTAGAGAAAAACTTTTAAAATCCCCCACGCCTCCCCTTTATTAAAGGGGGCTGGGGGAATTGAAACGGTTCGCGGGTGACGGGCCCGTCATGACCAATTATGAAGAAAATCATCCCTTCTCTTTTAGGAAAGGATGCTTATATTATTTTCAGGGAAGGGGGAGGTGGAAAAATGAAAAAGAAATTTTTTGTCGTAGCGGTCCTTTTCCTCCTGGCCGCGGGATGCGCGGCCCTGGAGCCTTTAGAAGTGCGTGAAAAAATGTACGGCAGGGGGGTCCCGGTGATAACCCAGTCTTTCGCCTCCAAGGAGATAAGGCCGGGGGATAACTGGAAAGTCTATCTGAACGCGCATGACCCCGATGGGGAAATGAAACAAATTGTTTGCGTGATCGAACAGCCGGGGGTCGGAGTGTATCCGGCGGCTTACACCCGAATCAAGGCGGATAACCGCAAAGAGCTATCCGGGTATATTTATCTCACTACCTTTGACGTGAATTATTCCAGCTTAAATTTTACCAATCTGACGCTGCGGGTCCAGATCCAGGACATGGCCGGGCATTACAGCGCGCCGGTTTTCTTTCCTCTAAGCGTTAACGCCCTGTACCGGCAGGAACCTGCCCCCCAGAATGTCTTCAAGGAACACGATCTGGGGCCGATCATGATCCGGCTCCGTACCGTTGCGGACGGACATGCCAGGAATTTTTGATCTCTGCGTTCGAAGTCTTGAGTCGCTAATTACTTAGATGAGAGCTTTCAAATCCCCCCAACCCCCCTTTAAAAAAGGGGGGCAAGGGGGGATTTTGATCGTTTGCGGGTGTCGCAAAGGCCAAATAAAAAACCCCCGGGGATTTTCCCGGGGGTTTTTTATTTGGGCGGCAGGCCTCTTAGAATACGTACTTCAGGTTGCTCAAGAGGGCCCAGGCATTATCGGCGCTCTTCGTAGGGGTATTATACACGTCACCCGGGAAGAAGTAGCCAAAGCCCATGGTGTACACGAAGTCTTTGTAGATGGCGATCTTGGCGATGCCGTTGAGCTCCGAGCCAATATAGGACTTGTTCACATCGGTCCCAGTGGGGCCAGCGGCGGTAATCCCGGCAATGTGACCGTTGTACTTATTGGCGCTGTTCATGATGTACACGTAGTTGAAGTTGAGGTTCAGCCAGGCAAATGGGTTGAACTCCACGTTGCCCCTCCCGAACATGTGTCCGGCCGGGGTGAGCTGTTTGGCAGCGTAATAGCCTTGGAGGTCGGTATTCCAGAAGTAGAAGACCGACCAGCCCTGCGCGAAGACGTTGCGGTTTTCCGTACCGTCAACGAGACCCGCAGAAGTTACCCCGGGGGACATCCATCCATTCTCCGTGTCACCCTTGGCGGTATTCTTGTTGCCATCATGTCCGGTGGCGTAGAACCCTTCTACCAGGAAGCCGAGGCCAGGCCCCACCCGGTAGGAAACCATTACATCAGCCAAATAAGCGCTGACGTCCGCATTGGTATAGGCGGCCGAGCTAACCGAATCATAATATTTTCCACCCAGGTAGATAAAGGTAGGTTCAACTTTCAGGTTCCCGAAGGTCATCGGGACATTCGCA
>Ga0315282_10013559_pt1 | contig 12268 bp, 11 predicted proteins | sample YL17G07_20_MG_FD_203693 | JGI IMG/M metagenome (GOLD analysis project Ga0315282, IMG submission 203693) | Sediment microbial communities from Yellowstone Lake, YNP, Wyoming, USA - YL17G07_20 | ecosystem: Environmental > Aquatic > Freshwater > Lake > Sediment | place: USA: Wyoming | collected... | reverse complement strand
TTTATTTTTGTCATAGTTTAGCTGAAAAGTTGAGATCGATAAAGTTGAGGAGATGTTGAACGAAAACGATCCGTAAAAAAAGGGTCTATCCTGTCCGTAACTCCAGGAGAAACGCTTTTCCGTCCCCGACGGGAGCACTCATCTGGCATTGAAGATTAAACACGTATGCTCGAAGCGAGCATTATTGTGAATGGTCAAAAGCCCTTCAACTGAGAGCATTTTAACATGTTATAAGCGAGAAATCCCCAAACTTTAGTTTGCGGGATGAATCGCGTATTCTCTTTTTCAAGACTTATTCATTTACTCTTGGACAGGCGCGCCCGCCTACGGCGGGTGCTATAAATCCCTGTCCAGGAGCAAAAAATTATAGAACTTGTTAGCGGAAGCCATAGCATAGGCCAGAATCTCTACCACCTTGAGTGGTGCCCCAAGTACAGATACAACATGTTTAGGGGAAAGGGAAATAAAAAGCTTTGTGAAGACATTTTACACGAAGTTGCCACAAGACACAACATAGGCATCATCGAACTGAGTGTGATGCCGGATCATATCCACACCGTCGTTCAACTTCCACCAACCATGAGCGTCTCCCAAGCATTACATCTTCTGAAAGGAGCATCTTCCTATGAACTGTTCAGACGACAACCAATGTTTCGATACCGATACTCACGCGGTAATTTCTGGAGTCCTGGAAAATTCTACCGCAACATTGGCGACGCAGACACAGAAACTGTGCTGCATTACGTCAGAAATCAACGACTGCAACAATCCTCCATCGATGATTTTGCGACTCCGGGGCAACCGGTCACGCGAAGCCCCGCCATTTATGGCGGGGAGTAGTCACTATTCACCGGTATTCCCGATGGGAATATACTTATGATTTGGCATTTGTTACCGTTATTTCAAAAATCACTGGTCTTATTCCATCGGTACAGCATGCGATCATAGTATTCTTATCTTTCATCCATCCTTCAAAGATACCTTTCGTAAAATTTCTTCCTGTCAAAAATGATGCGACGTATGGATGAATATCGTTCCACGCCCAATCGCAAAATCCTTCTGGTTTCTCGTACGTTGTAAAAAATACTTGCCCTTCAGAAAGGCATGGACATTTTTCAAGGGGGACACCACAGTATCGTTGCAGGTCTTTTTGAACAAGGGTTTTTAAGACGGTGATGCGTATTTTCTTCATTCGAATTTCTCCTTATACGCTGTAATTTTTTTGACCTTTTTATGCGAATAGACTATTCGTTTAAGAGTATTTTCATACATCCATTTTAACGATACTTCTAAATGTAAAAGATTGTTGGTAGTATTATAAGATTATTTTTACTCAACGGCAGATGATAATAATTTTTTTTCTCATATATTTGTGTTCTTTTCCATACGGAAGTAATCACATAAGGGAGGAGTTTACATCATCTTTGGCCTAATAATAGTCCTATAAATAATAAAATTTGATATTATATTTGCAATAAGTGGTAAAAAAAGTAAAATGAAAGCCCATTTTGTAACGCTCATTAATAAAATAGGGATGATACACCAGTTTATATTCGAATGAATAACGATTTTTACCCTAATTTTATTTCGGTCATACGGTCCTGAAGCAAGCAATGTCCTTACCACAAGAAGATACAACATATTCAAAATAAGTATCATTAAAAACTGCCAAATTTGAAATTCTACAATTCCTAGAACAAAGGGAGACAGAGATATCACAGCATATATAATTCCAAGAATGAAAGCAATTACTTTAAAGGAAATCGGGACTTTCAATATCCTGTTTTCAACCATAACACCAAATTTTACGGCAACTGTCTTAGAGGTCTGTATATGATCATGTACTGCATCTTTTAATCCTCCTCCAACAAGATTCATATTTAAACCCTGTATGAATGCGAGCATCCAAATAATATAAGTCAAATCAGTAAATTTTAATGACACCATAGAAGACCCAAACATACAACCAACCGTTACGGAGGCGGCAAGGATGAAATCTCCCCCATAGATTTTTTTATTAAATAAATCATACAGCGTTGCAAAAAGAATCCCTAGTAAAAATAAAACCAAGACGACCAAATCAAGATAGGTTATCGTCAGTAGTAAGGCAACCAGTAACATAGAAATGATATAGATCAATGCATGTTTTTTTGAAATGGTTCCCTGAACAAGCGGCCTTTCGGCAAGCTCAGGATTTAATCGGTCCAATTCTACATCACAATAATGGTTGAACGCAAAGACATAGATGTGAGTGAATACACCAATTAGAAACACTAACAGAAGTCTAAAAAAATTTATTTCACCCATTACGACCGCACCCATGAGTGGAATCATTGCAGATAAAACAGCAAAATGCGCGCTGGATAATTTTGCATATTCCTTCAAAAGCATTGCTATACTCATTTTCATTTTAATCATTTATATCAATTTTATGAAGTTAAATCCTGCCTTGATAAAGGTAAAATCTTTTTTTATGCATGCTAACATAAACTCATCAATGAGATGAGTTGGCCGAAAATGAAACGTCCTTTGAGCCTTTTTACAATATCTGATAATTTCGTCCTTTGGATAACGACCAAGTCCTCTCTTTGAATCACTTATCACGACATATTCATCTGGGTTTATTTTACCATCTTTGACCGCTTCGATCCAAAGGTCAGAGCCGGCGCGATATTCTAAAGGATAAAAAGTGACAGAATCCAATGGTAAAGAATAAGCAAATTTTATTGTATTTTTGAAATGCTCTTTTGTTTCAAAGGGAGCACCAAGAATAAAAGAACCAAATGTAAAAATCCCGGTTTTTCTACAGAGGGTAACCGCTTTCCTAATTTGATCAACGGTGATATTTTTATGATAGAAGTCAAGAACATCTTGATTACCGGATTCAAGTCCAAACCCTATCGCTTTTACTCCTGCATCTTTTAATTTTTTATACAACTTTTCATCTGCAGTGTCGACCCTCGCTCCTTGAATAAAAAATTCAAAATGCAGTTTTTCTTTTATGATTTCATCCATGATCTGATTTTCTCTTGAAGGATTGGAAAGAAAACTATCATCAGCGATAAACACGTATTGATACCCTGTATTCTGTAAGTCTTTTAACTCGTCTATGATATTTTGTACAGATCTAAACCTGCATGTGTTCATGCCAAAGAAATGTCGTGTACAATATCTGCATCGATGCGGACATCCTCGGCTTGTTATTATCGAAGTGAATTTCCCTTCAGGTAATTTAGGATTTATTATCTGTCCATATCGATACTTTTTTACCAGATGATGTGAAGGAAATAATATTTGATCTATGTTGTTAATAAGAACGGGAGGAGGTCCTTTTTTGATTTCATTTTTTTCATTTTTATAGTAAATACCTTGTATTTCTAAGAGAGGTTTTTTTCCTTCGAATGATTTTGAAATATCACATATCGTACGTTCTCCTTCACCTTCCACACAGATGTTTGCCCCTGTTTCTAATAATGTTCTTTCAGGGTATAATGAACAATGAGGCCCTCCAATGATGATACGTTTCTTAGGATCAATCTCTCGTATTTGTTGGATGAGTTCTTTGGCCTTTTGTAGAGAAATTGTGAGAATAGAGATTCCGATGAAATCAGCTTTATCAACTGCTTTTTGTAATTTCTCAAAACTTACTTTTTCTGAATTGTAGTCGATTATTTCTACTTCATTGTTAATATTTTCTAAGGCTCTTGCGAGATATAATATTCCTAACGGAGGCACCGTTGGAACACTTAATGATGAAGTTTTTGAAATAGAATAATATTCTGTGGGTGGGTAGATTAAGAGATATTTCATACCAATCATCAATACTAAAATCTGTTTATATTCAATTCAACTGTAATTATTAAATATTAGCTTTTTATCTGAAATACTCAAAATTTGATGATCATCGACAATTATCGTATAAATTGTGGCAAATTTATTATAATAGTATTCTCGTTTCATTAACCGTCGATGAACATACGACATCTGGAGTAAAATGAATAAAAAAAATTATCTAAAGAGACCGAAACAATGCTATTTCTGTCATCCAAAAAAAGGAAAAAAGCTTATGAAAAAAGTATACAAATATGACGTAACATTCTTTGGCACCCGGGATAACTTTATTGTTCTCCCAATGATTGGAGCAGGCATTGATGGCTATGTCCTGATTTTCCACAAAAATCATTTTCATTCAATGGCAGAAATACCACAAAAAGACATAATAACCCTTAAAAAATTAATAAAAATAATCAAGAAAGAAATAAACAATAGTTATGGTCCCTCTGTCGTTTTTGAACATGGGTCAACATGTGATAATATTAGTTGTCTAATTGATCATGCCCATATTCATATCGTCCCTGTTCCAAAAGGGTTCGACATTAAAGAAGAAATTCAAAAAGATTTTCCGTTATTACCCCTTAAAAAATTTACAGATATCAAATATTGGTCTCATGGAGAATTAGGGCAGCTTCAATATCAAATCAGGAATGGTACTATGGAGGAGAAAATAGCCAGAAAAAAATATCATTCTTTTTCAGGGTATCTGTATTATGAAGATGCATCCGAAAACATGTTTATTCATGAACTTAAGAATCTAGACAATTTTCAACCCCAATACATCAGAATGATTCTTTTAAAAAAACTTGGAAGAGAGAAATGGGAATGGAATAAAAATATTGATTCTGAATGTCAAAAACGAACAATGGAAAGCCTTAAAGGTTTATTCAAATATCTTCAACCCTTTGAATATGAGGATGATCAAAATTGAAAGGCGTGACAATAATTCTTATGAAAGGCTACGATGGCAAATCGAGATTGTCTCTTAATCAGAAAATTTCTATGGAGCTTATCGAAGCCTTAGCATCTGATCTTTACTTCACGGTTTCAGAGACAGAAACTTGTAAAGAACCATGGGATTATTTCATCGCTACACCCGATAAAACCTTTTCAAAACAATGCGCGAAAAATAATATTTCAATAATTGATTTAATGCCAGGAGAGTTAAATTCAATTTTACATCAAATTCAACATTGGGCTGTTAAAAAAAGCTATGATGCACTCATCCTCTGTGCGGGTGATATACCTTTACTTACTGGGGTTCTCATGGACTTCATTAAAAAGAAATTATTCTTAGGATTGGCTAAAAAAGGGAAGAGCATCGTCATCTGTCCTTCGAAGAATGATGGAGTATCAATTATTGCAATGTCTCCCGCAAACCTTTGGACGATTACTTCGGAAAAAGGAGTGAATAATCTTAAAGTGATAGAAGGACTAGATCGAGAAAAGTATCCGTACCAAATTATGAATGATTTTAGAGCATATTTAGATCTAGATCACTATGAGGATTTATTTTCTGCATGTAAAATTATGGAAAAGAATCCAGATTATGAAAATCGACTCAGTAAAAAAATATTAGGTGAGATCGTAACAGTTTAAATCAGACTAAAAATTTTTATTAATTATCAATCGAGGAAACTATATGGGGCTTGGGACAATCAAAGAATACGCAAGACTGATGAGATTGAAAGCCATGGGTATTTCTACCATTGCTGTTTTTGGTGCTTTAAGTGTAAAAGGATCACTTGAAATCTGGCATTTTCTTTTATTATTTCTCATCGGTATCCCGTTTAACATTTTAGGTTTTGTTTTCAATGATATTATCGATCTTGAAATCGATAAAAAATCTAAGGAATTATCTGAACGGCCGTTAGTGAAAGGAACAGTACCAATAAGAGCAGCAAAAATTATTTCTATCATATGCTTTGTCCTAATTTTTAGTTTGGCGATATTTTTTTTCAGAGATTTGTTCGCGTTATTGATATTAACATTATCGGTTATTCTTGGATTAGTGTATGATTCTTGGGGAAAACGCTTTCTCGGGTCTGATTTTATCTTAGCAGCAAGTATTGCTCTATTCTGTTTATTTGGCGCAATCACAGTGACTCATAATATTGAAAGATTTACAATAATAATTGTTACACTAATTTTTATTCATGTCTTGTTTTTTAACATGATTGAAGGCGGCTTTAAAGATGTAAAAAATGACAGAGAATCTGGAGCGAAAACATCCGCGGTAGTTCTAGGTATTACAACAGATTTCAAAGTTTTTATTCCTAATAGCTTTAAAATCATTGCGATTACTATTGAATTGTCTGCGACTTTTCTTGTGTTTTTACCTTTTATTCTTTTACCTGAAATGTATAATTTTGCATATTGGTATATACAGATATTTATCCTAATTCTTCTCACAATGAGCTTAGTTCTAACAATGTTTACAATGTTAAATATGAAGTTTTTTGATCGTGTCAACGTGAGAAATATTATAACAAAACAGGAAATCAAAAGAAATATTGTTACTGTTGTTTTATTGATGAGCGTTGCGGGAGTCTTATGGTCTATAGTTCTTGTGTTAATTCCAATAGTGTGGTATATATTTTTTTCATTTTTTCTATTTGAAAAACCATTTATCTCTAGTAAGATGCTGTAATTATAACAGATTAGAAATGGTTCAGTTGGCAAACGAGATACATTTTTACTCGGTGAATGAGCATCATTTAAGAAAATCTACACGGATTTCATTTCCAAAGAAATTATTTTTTTCCTTTTCATAAATTACTCAACATCAAAAATAATCAATCCATTACAAACCCTCAGATAAGCGTTCAACAGAAAGGGTATTCACAAATACGGTTTCAAAGATTCTTCCTGCGGACTACAAATTCATGTCTCCATTAGTGTAAAGGATATCAATGAAGCATAAATTATTAAAAAAATAAATGAATGCGCATTACCAATGAATTGACGTCATAAGTAAGAGGCGACGTTATGACTGAAATGTTAAAAGCAATGCAGAATCGACAGTCGGCGAGAGGTCCCTATGACATCCATCGGCCCGTTGAAAAGGATGATTTAAGGCAGATCCTAGAGGCTGGACGGTGGGCCCCGACAGCCCATAATATGCAAAACTTCGAGGTAATTGTCGTGGATGATAAGAGTCTCCTCGAGAAGCTCGGGGATATCAAATCCCCCGTCTCGCAGACGTTCATCCGAGAAAATTTTCAACAGCTCTCCTTTTCGGAGGAGGAGTTGCGCAGGAAAAAAGTCGGGATTTTAGGCACGATGTTTCCCGCGTTCATGAGGGATCTGAAGGTAAAACCAAGTTCAGAGGAGAAAACCTCCTCGTTTCAAGGCAGACTGGTGAAGAAAAGTCCGGTACTCTTGGTCGTGGTGTACGATCCTGGCAAACGGGCACCTGCTTCCCGGGGTGACGTCCTTGGATTCATTAGTCTGGGGTGCGTCATGGAGAACATGTGGTTGATGGCTCATTCGTTAGGAATCAACTGTCATATCGTAAGCTCTTTCAGTGATAGTTCGGTGGAAAATAAGGTGAAGGGAATCCTTGGCATTCCCAAGAACCTGAAGATCGCCTTTACCTGCCGTCTGGGCTATCCAGCTGCGCCGATTCACTACCTTCGGGTACGTCGTGACATCGAGGATTTTACTTCCTATAATCGCTTTAGAAACAAACGATGATACGAGGTGTAAGAAAGGTGAAGACATTATGAAAATCAACGGGAATACGATTGTAGTCACGGGAGGTGCGACCGGGATTGGTTTCGCTCTTGCCGCATGGAAAAAAACCGGTCAACAGATATAAAATCAAATTTTTTACCAGTAAAACGAAGTCCGAATCTCCCTCCCCGCGTAATTCTTACGAGTACACCACCATTATTTTTCTTATTCCAAGAGCCATTTCCATAAAGGAATATACTGAATACCATCGCTATCTTTCTGTTCCAACTCCTTTGTAATAATCATCATATGAACATTTTTGTATTTCTCTTTAAATTCTAACAATCCCTCTTTTTCTCGTAGGGAAATCTTATCAGTGGAGGTGACATTGATCGCAGTAAGACTGCTTTCTTCTCGTACGATAAAATCTACTTCACGTTTTCCCTTCCAGAAAAACACTTCGCTGCCTCTCCTTGTTAATTCAATGAGAACAAGATTTTCTGTGAGTTTCCCAATATCTTCTGAAAATTTAAACGACACCGCATTTCGTAACCCGGTGTCTATCGCGTAACATTTCATGTCTTTTTTCATCGTGGTTTTAATTTTCCATGAAAAAAAAGGGACAACAAGGAATAGAAATACTTCCTCAAAATATGGAATATATTTTTTCACAGTATCATAATGTAAATTTAAGGCTCTCGCCACACTATTATACGAATAGAGAACACCGATATTTGTCATCAGATAATACCCTATTTTTTTCACGATGTCCAAATCTGCATCGAAACGTGAGACGATGTCTCTTGAAAGGATGTCATTATACAAATCTAAAAGAATCGATTTAGAGGTTAATTGATCTGTATTAATTGCTTCAGGAAACCCACCGTTTTTCAGATAGCTTTCAAGATAATGTATAACTTTTTCCCTATTTGAGATAGCTGCCGGGTTCTCTATTTTTTGTTGTTGTAAATATTCTTGAAAAGAAAAAGGGGTAAGAATTGTTGTCCGATGCCTACCGGTAAGGGTTTTTCCAATGTCTCTTGAGATCAAAGACGCTGAGGAACCCGAGACAAATATTTGGGTGAATTTTTTCCTATCATAATAGACTCGGATTATTTTTTCCCATTCTTTGATATTTTGAATTTCATCGAAAAAAACATGAGTAATTTCCGGGTTGATATGCAAAGAGGTTTTTATAGCCTCTTCAAGATCGGTGAGTTCAGGATCGTCAAAGTTGAGATACAGGATATTTTTCGCATTGATGTTTTGGTCTATGAGTTTCGATATTATCTGGTACATGAGAACAGTTTTTCCGCATCGTCGTACTCCGATGATGTCTTTAATATGAGGGATATTGAGTTCTTTTTGCATCTGTATTAGTGTTGTTCGTTCTGTGCCGATGTATCTTTGTATTTCTTGTGGGTTGTCCCACCAGATGTTCCATCGTTGTATGGATTCTTTCATAGTATACCTAAAAAGGAGGTTTATTTATAAATGTTTCTATGAACGTGTAATAAAAATCAATTTTTTGATACACTAATATGTAACTAAAACCCCTCTCGGAATTTTTTAATGTATTCAGTTATAAATATTTGGTTTGACAGACCAAATGAAACACTAAATATGTGGTCTGATAATTCAAATATATTCATATAACAACGAACCTTTACCTCGATACCGAGAAATAGATTCATTGAGAAATAAAATATTCAGGCGAACGGCATTGTATTTTTACTAGTAAACCTGCGTCAAAATCTCCCTCCCCGCGTACTTTTTACAAGTACACCGCCATTATTTTTCTTGTTCCAAGAGCCATTTCCACACGGGTTTTACCAGTATCTTTTTCTTTTCTCTGGTGAATTCTTCTTCTTGATCAAACGTGAGGATGAGCCCACTTTTTATCGAGAAGAAATTCATTGCTGAAAGGAGTCCTTCGATTTCTCGTTCCTTGTTATTTTCGTTTAACTCCCAGGTGACTTGAATAATGGAACAAATCGATTTTTTCTCCATGACGATAAAATCGCACTCTTTTTTATCTGAGAAATAGAACACATCGGTAATGAGCTTTTTTAGGGTGGTATACACAACGTTTTCCAGAAGCCATCCTTTATCTTTTGTCAGTCGTGTTGAAAGGATTTGGATAAAACCAGTATCAACCAGATACATTTTTTTATCGTTGATTAACTGTTTTTTGATACTATGATCAAATTTGGCAATAGTACTAGCAAAATGTGTTTCTTCAAGATGGGAGATATATTTTTTTACGGTGTTGACACTGCCTATTTTTAAGATTTTTTTAATGTCATTGTAGCTGAATTTATTTGAGAAGTTGTTCACAAGATATTGGTAGATTTGTTTGAGAGTGGTGACGTTTTCAATATGATAACGTACTGCGATGTCTTTGATGAGGATATCATCGTAGATATTCATTAAGAGTTCAAGGTCATCATGAAGAAGGTATTCAGGCATCCCTCCTTTTATAAGGTATGTTTCAAAGAGTTTTTTAATTTTCACGCGTGTTTCCGTACGATACAAATCCTGGGTATTAACAGTGATGTGTTTAAGAGCAAGGAATTCAGTAAATGAGAATGGTTTTACGACGATATCGACGTGCCTACCGGTCAGTTTTGTACCGAGTTCTTTACTGAGAAGGGATGCACTTGAACCCGTGAGATAGAATTTAAATCCTTGTTCATAGAATCGTCGTACAAAGGTTTCGAAGTGTGGAATATTTTGTATTTCATCGATGAAAAAAGTTTTACATTCTCCATAAAGATCGATAAGACTTTCATAGATTTCATTGAACTGACTTGCTTCAAAGTTGAATAAACGTTCATCCTCGAAGTTAATGTAATAGAAATTTTTATTGTGGTAGTATTTTTCAATGATTTGTTTAAGAAATGTTGATTTTCCACTTCTTCGTATACCAGTGATAACGATGACATGTGGGAGGATCATTTTTGCTTTGATATCTTTAAGGATGGTTCGTTCGATCCCATAATCTTTTTTCAGGATTGTTTCTCGTTGTGAGACAAGGATTTGTTTGAGTTGTTCTTTGGTGAGCATCGTATTCTGTAGGGAAATAATATTTATTAATTTTTTCATTTGAAATGAACAAAAAACATACATTTTGTTCATTGTTAATGAAAACTTATAGACGGTGCTAATAATAAAATCTCATCAAATTCCTATCATATTTTCCTTATAGCTACAGGGAATGATACGGGATTTAAACATAAATTTACTAGTAAACCTGTGTCCAAATCTCCCTCCCCGCGCTAATCATTAGCACTGTTATTTAACAAAACATATATAACAATCTATTAGCTAGAATTACAAACATCATATTCTTGATCATTAACCAAACAGCATCCAACGGATGCAAATCTTTATCAGCTTTAAAAAATTCACATACATGATGGTCTATTCAAACGGAAAAGTAGCAGGGGTACTTTTTTTCATTGCAGCAGCTCAGTTTATTCTGGGACTGATTGTGGCGGAAGCACTGTATCCAGGTTACAGCATATCTAAAAATTACATAAGTGATTTAGGCGCAGGACCATCCTCAACGGTTTTTAACACGTCCATCTTCCTCTTAGGATTGCTATCGATTATTGGAACTTATTTTTTACAACGCGCCTTCAACCTTATGGCGGTAACCATTTCGTTTACCATTGCAGCATTAGCAGCAATGGGCGTTGGAATATTTACAGAGAATAGTGAACCGATGCACATGTTCGCTTCTTTTTTTGTGTTCCTCTTCGGTGGATTATCAGCCACATTCTCATATCGGTTGATGAAACATCCGTTCAACATTATTGTCATCCTACTGGGATTGATGAGCTTGTTAGCGTTGATTTTCTATATCGGAAATATCTACTTTGGACTGGGCGCAGGTGGAATGGAACGTATGATCGTTTATCCAATTCTTATTTGGATGATAGGATTTGGCGGTTTTCTTATAGCATTTTCTGAAAAATCATGAAATCTGTTAACAAATTCGAGTCCGAATCGCCCTCCCTGCGTACATCTGCCATTTTAACAGGAGAAAACACAAGTTATTGTAAAAAATGGTCCCCACTCCGATTTACCAGTAAATTCGTACTTCCCTTCTGACAGGACCTGGCTATTACCTACTATGATTCGTTTTAATAGGGAAATAGAGTTATACTCATAGTTAATTAAAGGGCTAGATAATATGATAGCGTAATTTAAGAGAGATAAATTATGACAGAAGAAACAACAAAAGTGGGAACAGCTGAAAAAAAAAGAACTGATGAAAACGTGATATATGTTGGACAGAAACCTCCAATGAGCTATGTACTAGCAGTAGTAACACAGTTTAACACTAGTGGTTCGGATGAGGTCATATTAAAAGCGAGAGGCAGGACTATAAGTACGGCGGTTGACACAGCAGAAATTGTGAGAAACAGGTTTGTCACAGATGCAAAAGTAAAAGAGATAAAAATTGGAACCGAAAGCCTCACCAACGAAGAAGGTAGAACCTCAAATGTATCTTCAATTGAAATCTGTTTAACTAAAAAGAAGAGCAAATAGGATGAACGGTACATTTACCAGACAACGCCCATATATATAGATAAATTCTTTTTTAAAAAAAAGAAAATTGATGGATTTTATTAACTGCGGCTGGGAATACTACGTGGTCTGGAGCGTAGCGTAAGACCCGCAGATGAAAAGCCGCATCTCTTTTTTCTCCAGTCAAACCATACTCTTTTTTGTCGCACGCGGCAGGCTTTCC
>Ga0315282_10013558_pt1 | contig 12268 bp, 11 predicted proteins | sample YL17G07_20_MG_FD_203693 | JGI IMG/M metagenome (GOLD analysis project Ga0315282, IMG submission 203693) | Sediment microbial communities from Yellowstone Lake, YNP, Wyoming, USA - YL17G07_20 | ecosystem: Environmental > Aquatic > Freshwater > Lake > Sediment | place: USA: Wyoming | collected... | reverse complement strand
AATTTGAAATTTGTATTTGGGGAGTTCTAATGCACAGGGACTATCTTACAGTTTCCAGCATTGCCGGACCTTTGATTCTCGTTGAAGATACTGTGGGAGTCAAGTACGATGAAATAGCAGAAATTAAACTTGCTACAGGTGAGGTAAGAAGAGGAAAAGTACTTGAAGTGGATGGTGGCAGGGTTCTTGTCCAGCTCTTTGAGGGCACCACAGGTCTAAATCTTGCCGAGTCCCGGGTGAGGTTTATGGAGCGAAGGGTAGAGCTCCCTGTATCAATGGATATACTGGGAAGAATTTTTGATGGGTTGGGACGTCCGATTGATGGAGGGCCGGCCATACTTGCCGAGAGTAGAGAAGATATAAATGGTAGTCCAATTAACCCGGACGCCCGCAACTATCCCTCAGAATTTATTCAGACCGGTATTTCTGCAATAGATGGAATGAATACCCTGGTAAGGGGCCAGAAACTACCAATCTTCTCGGGCTCCGGTCTTCCGCACAATGAGCTCGCCGCGCAGATTGCCAGGCAGGCAAAGGTTATTTCTCTGGGGATAGGAGCCAATCTCGAGGAGAAGTTTGCCGTTGTCTTTGGAGCAATGGGGATTACCTTTGAAGAAGCCAATTTTTTTATTACAGATTTCAAGAAGACAGGAGCAATCGAGAGGGCAGTGCTATTCATTAATCTTGCCGATGACCCGGCAATTGAGAGGTTGGCTACTCCCCGGGTAGCTCTGACTGCTGCCGAATATTTGGCTTTTCGCAGGGATATGCATGTGGTAGTAATCTTGAGCGATATGACAAACTATTGTGACGCCCTTCGAGAAGTATCGGCTGCCAGAAAAGAGGTCCCCGGGCGGAGAGGGTATCCTGGTTATATGTATACTGATCTGGCAACAATTTATGAGAGAGCAGGAAGAATAAAAGGCAAAAAGGGGTCGATTACCTTAATGCCCATTTTAACTATGCCGGAAGATGATAAGACCCATCCCATTCCCGATTTGACAGGCTATATAACCGAGGGTCAGATAATTTTGTCCAGGGAGCTCCACAGAAAGGGCATTTCGCCACCAATAGATGTTCTTCCATCTCTCTCCAGGCTAAAAGAGAAGGGAATTGGAGAAGGGAAAACAAGGGAAGACCATGGAAATGTAACTTCTCAGCTCTTTGCCGCCTATGCCCGAGGCAAGGAAGCAAAGGAACTGGCGATAATTCTGGGAGAGGCTGCTCTCTCGGAGACAGATAAGATATTCTCTCAATTTGCTGACGAATATGAGAGAAAGTTTGTTGCTCAGGGAGAATACGAGGAGAGGGATTTGGATAAGACCTTGGATATTGGCTGGGAGCTTCTCAGAATGTTGCCGAGGGAAGAGCTGAAGAGGGTGAAGGAAGAAGAGATACAGAAGTATATGGAAAGAGTTGAAAGGAAGGAACTATGAGGATTGCTGTCAATCCAACAAGGATGGAGCTTTTGAAGTTAAAGAAGAGGTTAATCCTTGCCCGTCGTGGGCATAGATTGCTCAGGGATAAACAGGATGAACTGATGCGTGATTTTCTATCTTTGATAGAGAAGATTAAGGAACTCCGCCTGACAGTTGAGAGGGGATTGTTCGAGGCCTACGGGTCCTTCCTTATTGCCAGGTCAACTATGGCAAGAGAGTCTTTAGAGGAAGCATTAATGGGAAGCCACTTGGAGACCAGCCTTGAAGTTACTTATGTTCCCCTTCTCAATCTAAGGGTCCCCAGTTATGAGCTTAAGATGGAGGGTGACTACTTTTCTTATGGACTCTTCACTACCTCTATGGAGCTCGACAGGGCATTGAAAAGTTACAGGGAACTAATACCAAAGATGGTTGAACTTGCCGAAAAGGAGAGAAGGTTGGAGATGCTCTCTTACGAGATCGAGCGGACTCGACGGAGAGTCAATGCTTTAGAGCATATATTAATTCCCAATATCATTGAGACTATTAGCTATATTAGCATGAAACTGGAGGAACTGGAAAGAAGCAATCTTATCAGACTTATGAAGATCAAAGATATTGTAAGAAGGCATTAGAGACAGGTGGAGTGGATGGAATTTTCTCTAAAACTGGTGACCATTCTAGTTTTAGCTACTGCCATAATCTATCTGGTCAGAAAATATAGGAAGGAAAGAGAGCTAAGACTCAGGTTGAAGGAGGCAGAAGATGAGATAAAAAAGCATGTAGATGACCTGGAAAACCTCCTGTCTTTCCTGTTGAGAATTCATGAATTCGGTGTGGCAACCAGTGGAATAGTGGAAATAGACCGGTTGGCGAAATTGATTGTGACTAATAGCACTCGACTTTTAAGAACGGAAATAGGCTCTCTGATGTTGATTAACAAGGAGACAAATATGCTTGAGATTGTAGCAGCAAAGGGTCTACCGGAGGAAGTGGTGAAGAACACCCGTATTCCGATTGGAGAAGGCATTGCCGGGAAAGTGGCTGAGGATGGAGAACCAATTCTTTGTGAAAACGTAGAGACAGATAAGCGTTTTTTCAGGGAGAGTAATGAAAAATATACCTCCAAGTCTTTTATATCTATTCCTCTAAAAGTTCAAAACAGGGTAATTGGCGTTTTAAATGTAAACAACAAAGAGTCGAGACAGAAGTTTGATGAAAAGGACTTAAGGTTACTAACCATTTTAGCTGACCAATCGGCAAGGACTATTGAAAATGCAGAACTTTACAAGCATATGCAGGACACCTATCTGGGAACAATCCAGACTCTTGCTCGAGCCATCGATGCCAAAGACCCTCATACTAAAGGCCATTCAGATAGAGTAACCCGATATGCTGTAAAGATTGCCAAAGAGATGAACCTTTCTGAGACCGTGATTCGGAATATCGAGTATGCTGCTCTCATTCACGACATTGGAAAGATTGGCATTCAGGAAACAATCCTTGCGAAAAAAGGTAAACTCTCAAGGGCAGAATACGAGATTGTCAAAATGCATCCGCTAATTGGGGAAAGCATCATAACTCCTGTCAAGTTCTTAAATGGAGTTGCTCCCTTGATTCTTTACCATCACGAAGGTTTTGATGGTGAGGGTTATCTGGAGGGATTGAGAGGTGAAGGGATTCCTTTAGGTGCCCGAATCATTAGTGTTGCTGATGCTTTCGATGCGATGACCTCCGACCGACCCTATCGCAAAGCCTTAAGTAAGGAAGAAGCCAGAAGAGAATTGGAGAAGGAGAGTGGAAAAAGATTCGATCCCGAGGTAGTTAAAGCTTTGTTGAGACTACTGGACAGAAGAGAAATGGAAAAGGAAGGTTTGTAAGTGGAAAACCTATCAATTAACTGTGAGCGAGTAAAGAGAGTCTTAGTAGAATTTATTAAAAAGGGAATAGAAAAGAGTGGATTCCAGCGAGTGGTCTTAGGCCTTTCCGGCGGACTCGATTCAACAGTCGTTGCTTACCTGGCGGTGGAAGCGCTTAAAGACCCTCATAATGTATATACCTTGATTATGCCTTATAAATCTTATCAGTCGGAGAGCGTAAAGCATGCCCGGCTCGTTGCCAGAAAACTTGGGGCAAATTCACAGATAATTAGAATTGATCCTATGATTGAAAGATATTTCAAGAAATTTTCTTATGGAAGAATTCCTAATCCCCCTATCTTGGGAGGTGAGGGCTCACAGGTTAAGGCATTGGAATCTCTTAGGAGGGGAAACAAGATGGCGCGAGAGAGGATGTCCATTCTTTACGATTGGGCATTATCGTTGAGGGCTTTGGTAGTGGGGACAAGTAATAAGACTGAGTTAATGTTGGGCTATTTTACCAAATATGGCGATGGAGGAGTCGACTTGGAACCACTCGGCGACCTTTATAAGACTCAGGTGAGGCAACTGGCGAAATATCTCGGAGTTCCCGAGCCCATAATAAAGATGCACCCTTCGGCCGGCTTATGGCCGGGGCAGACAGACGAAGGGGAACTGGGCATCAATTATGATGAGCTGGACAGAATACTATATCATATGTTCGACAAGAAATTTAGTACTAAAAGGTTACTGACTCTTGGCTTTTCCATGGGAAATATCGAGAAAGTCAAAAATTTTGTTAAGAATTCAGAGCACAAAAGGAGGCTGCCGCCCGTTGCCAGAATAAGGTAGAGCTATGGGTATACTCTATGCTGTGGCCACTCCCATCGGGAATCTGGAAGATATAACTTTGAGAGCACTGCGTATTCTTAAGGAAGTCGATTTAATTGCAGCTGAAGATACAAGAAAGACCAGAAAATTATTAAGCCATTATGGCATTCATACCCCCCTTACAAGCTATTACGGCAGAGACAGGAAAGCAGATTATCTAATTGCCACCCTGAAGAGAGGGAAGAATGTTGCTATAGTCTCAGAAGCAGGAACTCCTGGAATTTCCGACCCCGGCTATCCTCTCATAAAGAAGGCGATAGAGAATGGAATTACCGTGCAGTCAATTCCCGGTCCCTGTGCTGCTATATCTGCACTCGTAGTATCAGGCCTGCCCACTGACGGATTCATTTTTACCGGTTTTTTGCCCCGTAAGAAAGGAAAGTTGACAAAACGACTGAAGGGACTTTTTAATTTCGAAAAGACGGTTATTTTTTATGAATCGCCAAACAGGGTAGTCGCCACTCTGGAGGTCGTCAAGGAAAACTTTGAGGAGGTAAATGTAGTTATCGCGCGGGAATTGACGAAGAAGTTTGAGGAGGTCGTAAGGGGAAGTATTGACAGTGTATTGACTCTCCTTAAGAAAACGAAAATAAAAGGCGAGGTGATAATTCTCCTCCATAAATAAGAAATTTGAGATATAATTAATAATGAAATGGCAATAAAAATTAGACTATTCTATAAATTTATCTTTATTATGGTCATTCTCGCTGTCCTTCCGCTATCAATTGTGGGACTGAGGATGATCAATATTAATAGAGTAGCTCTTCAGGATTCTATCTTAGAACTGCATACCCATCTGGCTCAATCACTGGCTGAGAAGATTGACGATTACATAGATAATCTGAGAGGAAAACTATCATTTATAATTACTTCTCAGAAGATTGCACAGATGTCCTGGCAAGAAAAGAGAGTTGTGTTGAAATCCCTTTTGGAAACGAGCGAGGATTTCGTTACTATTTCCATCGTGGACAATAAAGGGGAGGAGATAATAAAAGTTTATAACCCGAAGCTTGAAAAGAAAGCAATGCTACTTAATTTGAAGCAGGATAAGTTGTTTATTAAGGCACTCGGGGGCAGTCCAGATATCAGTTCTCTCTATTACGTAGAAGACGATCCCAGGTTGAATGTGGCTTATCCGCTGGTAGGGGGACAAGTCATTTACATTGTAGTTACACTGAAGGAGCTCTGGCATAAGATTTACAGTACAATGATTGGAAGGACTGGATTTGCTTTTCTCGTAAATAAGGAAGGGAAAATCATAGCCCATCCCGAGAAAAAGAAGGCTGAGAACTTTGAGGATGCCACTCATTTGGCTATTGTCCAGGAGGTCCTTTCTGGTAAGACCTTGGGAAGCAAGGAGTTCACTGACGAGAGGGGAGTGGAGATGGTTGGTGCCTATGCTCCTGTGAAGAGGTTGGGCTGGGGGATGATTGTCCAGCAGGCAAAAGATGATGCCTATATCTCGGCAATCAAAATGAAGCAGAATGCCATTCTCTGGATAATTGTGAGCATCTTTGGAGCAGCCCTGGTGGGGCTCCTTACTGCCCGGGGATTGAGCCGGCCGATCCTCAACTTAATTGTTGGTGCAGGGAAGGTAGCGGAAGGCGATTTTACCCATAAGGTTATGGTGAAGACTCATGATGAACTCTTAACTCTGGCCGATACCTTCAATTTCATGACGCAGAAATTAAAGGAATATAATGACCTGCAGATCGACAGGATAATTGCCGAGAAGACCAAGACAGAAGCAGTTATCTATAGCATTGCCGATGGAATTGTGATGACAGATTTTTCCGGCAGGATAGTGCTTATGAACAGGCGGGCTCGGGAAATGCTTCAAGTTAGCGGGGAGGAAGTGCTGGATAAAAATTTGATGGATTACATTGGCGATCAGAGGATTGCCCAGAGCCTTCGTGAGATAATAGAGCAGAAGGAGAAGACTGTGGTGAAGGAAATCGACCTTTCCCAGGGGCCTTACAAGAAGTTCGTAAAGACAGGTACCAATATCGTCAAGACTGAGAAAGGGAAGAATTTGGGCGTGGTTACAGTGTTCCACGACATTACTCTGGAGAAAGAGATAGAAAAGATGAAAGAAGATTTTGTCCATTCGATAACTCACGACCTCAGGAGTCCAATGACCTCCATTCGCGGGTTCGTGGAGGTTCTGCTTGATGGCTCGGCTGGCGAAATAAATGAAGAGCAGAAGGATTTCTTGAAGATAATAGATGCTTCCAGTCAGAAACTTCTGGGGATGATAAATAACATCCTGGATGTGGCAAAGTTAGAAACAGGTAAGATGAAACTTGCTCTTACAGACTTTGACCCAAAGGAGACGGTTGAAAGGGTCGTCAAAATAATGGAACCACAGGCAGTTAAATCAGGGGTGAAGTTATTGAGTCAAGGATTGGAGTCTGTTCCCCAAATTCGGGCTGATAGCGACTTAATAGAGAGGGTAATTATGAATCTGGTCTCCAATGCCATAAAATTTACTCCTTCTGAAGGGAGGGTCGATATAATTGGACAGGACCTCCCGGACAGGATTCAAATTACAGTGGCTGATACCGGGCAGGGGATTCCTCCAGACTATTTAGAGAAGGTATTTGACAAATTTCAGCAGGCGGGGATGGGCACCGGTGAAAAGAGGGGGACTGGTTTAGGGCTAACTATCGCTAAATACGGGGTAGAGGCGCATTTAGGAAAAATCTGGGTGGAATCTGAAATGGGAAAGGGAAGCAGGTTCTCTTTCTGGCTTCCCAAAAATTTAGTGAAGAATGAAAAGGGAGAAATCGTATGTGCTTGATAGGGAAGAGGGGAACCATTCTAATTATTACTTTTCTGGGTATTCTATTTCTCTTTCCCCTATCGCGAGGTCAGGAAGAGAGGGTCGAGCTTATTGAAGTGACTGTGGCGCCAGGAGATACACTCCACAAGTTTGCTGAGCTATATTTGCGAGACCCATCACGGTGGCCAGAGATTTACAAATATAATAGAGAGCTGGTCAAAGACCCCGACCTCATCCTTCCTGCAATGAAAATCAAGATCCCGGTTGGCTTACTGAAGGATGAGATTGCCGATTTAATCCATATAAGGAATAATGTGCGTACTCGAAAGAGGGGAAAATCGGAATGGGAGAATGCGGTTCTTTATATGAGACTATTCTCTCAAGATGGAGTCAGAACTCTTTCTGATTCTCAAGCCCGTATAAAATTTATAAAGGGCGAGATTATAAGGTTAGGGGAGAACTCACTGGTTATGCTTAGACCGGAAAAGAAAGAGGAGACAGTGGAGTTACTTTCCGGAGAGTTGAGAGCCTCAGAGGCAAAAGTTCTTACTGCTTCTGCAGTAGTTGAGCCCCAAATCTCACCTGCACTCGTCAAACCCGACTTCAAGACAAAGATAAAAGAGGACAAGACAACGCTGGTATCTGTTTATAAGGGGAAAGTTGACCTCATAGCTCAGGGAGAGAGAGTGACAATCCCTGAAGGATTTATGTCTCAGGCAAAATTGAATTATGCTCCGGAAAAACCCATCGCCCTGCCGCCCCCGCCTGACCTGAGCCGGGCTAAGGAGGAGCTGGCAAAGGCGGCAACTGCCCCTGAGTTACCTGAACAGGGAAAATTAGAAGAAAAGATTAGTCTAGTCGAGAGTCTTGCCGGGCTCGACTTCTCTGAACAGAAGAGGAAACTGGGGATAGAATATCTCCATCTTCAAGTCGCTTCCGATCCCGAATTTATGAATATCCTCGAAGATAAGAAATTGGAAAGTATCGAAGAGTACAAGAGGAGGAGACTTCCCGATGGTGAATATTTCTGGAGGGTCTCCTATGTTTATGAAGACGAGTTCGAAAGCGAATATTCTCCAGTCAGAAGTTTTTTAGTTGTTACCACTCCTCCCACCTTAGAGGTTTCTTCTCCCCAGGAAGGGGAAAAAATTCGAGATGAGTTCGTTAAGGTGAAGGGGAGGACAGCTAAAGATTGCACAGTAGAAGTGAACGATAAACCCGCATACGTTAATGCAGAGGGAGATTTTCTCGTTGTATTATATTTGAGCCAGGGGAAGAACGTAATCACTGTTAAGTCTCAGGACAGATATGGTAATGTGGCTGTACTAGAGAGAGAAGTGGAGATAGTACCTGCGAAGAAGAGAGGTTTGTGGAGTAGTACAGGGATTGCTGCAGTTACCTTAGGTGTGATTGTAATTATTTTAGTCAGTGTCCTCTAAGGAATAAAAGGATGGCTAAAAAAGTCCTTATTGTAGATAGTGATATTGATGCAAGGTTTTTAGTGAAGGTGCATTTGAGGAGATTCGATGTTGAGTTTGTCGAAGCAAGAGATGGGGAGTCGGGACTGGAGCTCGCCCGGTCTGAGAAGCCGGATTTAATCGTGACGGATTATGTGCTGCCCAAGATGAGCGGTTACGAGATGGTAAAGAGAATCCAGAAGGATGAGGCTACTAGAGGGATACCCATAATTATAGCCACGATAGCCGGGTTCGACCTGCAGATGAAGGAATTGAATATTGTAGAGTATCTCCCTAAGCCCTTTTCTCGAGAAGAATTCTTAACAGCGGCCAAGAAGGTCCTGGGAGAGATCCCCCTTAAAGGAGAGGAAGCCAGGCCAGTCTCTACAGGTAGTGAAACTGCAAAGGGGGCACTTCTTTCCCAAGAGAAGGGTGAGGATAGAGCTGAAATGAAAAAAATTGTCGTAGCTGATGATGAAGAAGAAATCAGAGAGTTACTGAAAAATTTGCTCAAAGATAAATATCGAGTAATCCTGGCTAAAGATGGTCTGGAGCTGATAGAAAAAGTCAAAAAAGAGAGACCAGACTTAATAATCTGTGATGTGATTATGCCCGGACAGAGCGGCTATAAAAGTATTAAAAGGTTGAGGGAAAAGCCCGAATTTCTCAATCTTCCTGTAATCTTCAATTCGGGCTTAGTCAAAGATAGAGAGCTATACGAGACCTTAAAGCCAGAAGGGCCGAGCTATTTTATACGCAAACCATTCACAAAAAAGGTCCTTTTAGATAAGATAGAAGAAATGTTGAATATGGGCTCATAGCTCAATGGATAGAGCACAGGGCTGCGGACCCTGGTGTGAGGGTTCAATTCCCTCTGAGCCCTTAAATTTATAGGGAATAGGTGTGAAGATTTTTTTAATTTTTGCAAACGGTATATGTGCCGGATGGGCAGGGCTCGTATTTCTCTATTTTCTTAAATACAATTTCATTTCTTGGGCTATGGGGGATGTCTCTTCTATCATCCAGCTGTTTGTAGTATTTGCTCTAACTTTTGGGAGGAGAATATTAATGAGTATTTCCATCCCCTTCCTTTTATTCTATGGAGCAGGGGGATTTTTTCTCTTCACCTGGTCTTCGAGGACGATTCCTGCCCAGATAAGCCATTCAATAATGGTCCTGACAGCTCTCTATATTATCTATTTTATGATTACGCGCTGGGAGATAGGGAAGCTGATAATCGGGATTATGCTCGGAATTATACTCTTTGTGCCATTTAGAGTATGTGAGACTTACTATTTGAAAACCCATCCAGAAGTCAAAAGTTATTTTGAGATTTTTATGGGCAAATAATCTTGGTGCGTAGGGGCAACCTACAGTTTATCCCGATGTATCGGGATGGTCGCCCATTGGTCTATGGATCTGGAGTCCTCCCGAAAGGGATGAATAAAGAAAAGTAATTAGTTCGTAGTTCGTAGTTTGTAGTCTATGAACGATGAACTAAAGCGAACGAAGTGAGCGTGACTACGAACTTGTTTATAATAACCTTGCTTTCGCAAGGACTCCAAGAAAGGAGTAGCGAAGCGAAGCTTCGCATTCTGGCGCTCTAAAGAATGCCTGACCGATGGCACCATAAATGGTGCCCGACCACGTGTAGGGGCGACCCTTGCGGTCGCCCGACCGTTCTTACGGAGAGATGCCGGAGTGGTTGAACGGGGCGGTCTCGAAAACCGTTATCCCGATTTTCGGGATCGGAGGTTCGAATCCTCCTCTCTCCGTTCCGCTGAATAATTGTAGGGGTCGCATTCATGCGACCCGATTTGGTGACGGGCTTGATGAATCAAGCCCCTACATCTGGGAAGGGAAATATGGTTAAGAAAATTTTATTCATGTTATTGATTTCCTTGACTTTGGGAATTCTTAGTTATTTTGGAGGCTTTCCTCTAAAACAGTCATTTATCATCTCCATATTTTCCACATCAATCCTGGGAACCTTATTTTTCTGGGATTTTAGATTAAGTTTTGTTTTCGTTGGGAGTGGCCTTCTCCTTTTAACCCATACTGTAGATTTGGAAAATTTTATAAAGTTTGCCTCCTTAGATGTTATTCTTTTTCTTATTGGAATGATGATAGTAGTAGGAATGATGAAAGAGGCGGGTTTTTTTACCTGGTTAATAACAATGGTGTTAAGAGTAAAGAATCTTGATGGCAAGAAATTGTTTATTCTTCTAATGGTAATTTCAGCATTATTATCTGGATTAATGGATGAAGTTTCTTCGATGATTGTAATGATGGGTGTGGTTCTTGAAATCTGTAGTTTTCTGGAAGTTAATCCTATCCCGATGGTTATTTCTTCGGTCCTAGCAACAAATATAGGTTCAGCATCTACAGTATTGGGCAATCCCATAGGGGTTCTAATTGCTGCACGGAGCAAGCTCTCTTTTGAAGATTTTTTAATTTTTCCTTTACCGGTGTCAATTGTTGTTCTGGTTTTTACCATCTTTATTTTAAGTATTATATACAGAAATTATATAAAAGAAATTTCCTTAAAACTTAAGCCCCATCAAGAGAACGAAGCTTTCTTACACCTTATTTCTATTCGTCCAGACCTTCGCACAAGAATTAGTATGCTAATTTTTGGCATGACAGTATTATCTATTGCATTACACAGAAGAGTGGAGATTCTGTTTGACTTGGAAGAGAATTCTATGTTGATAATGCTGCCGATAATTTCTGCAGGGATAGTGATGATATATAGACATGATAAAGCGAGATACTATGTAGAACATGAAGTTGAATGGAATTCGTTACTATTTTTTATGTTCTTATTTGCCCAAGCAGGGGTTATCCAAGCATCTGGGGTGGCTAATCTTTTGGCAAAAAAAATCATAGATACTATAGGAAACCATCCCAACATTTTATTAGGGTCAATTCTATTTTCCAGTGGACTATTGTCCAGTGTCCTCGATAATGTTGTGGTCGTTGCTTCCTATATCCCCATAGTTAAGAGCTTACATATGTTCAGTTCTAATCTAAGACCTATATGGTGGTCGATATTGTTTGGTGCGTGTTACGGAGGGAATATCACGATGATAGGTTCGACTGCAAACATTGTGGCCTTGGGTATTCTACAGAAAAAAGATAATATAAAAATCGATTTCTTTCAATGGTTAAAAGTGGGATTAATTGTTGGCCTCCTCAGTATGTTCATCTCGTACTTTATAATAATTTTCTTTTCTTAAAAAATTCAGATGGGCTTGATAAATCAAGCCCCTACATATTGTAGGGGTCGCATTTATGCGACCCGATTTAGTGATGGACTTGATAAATCAAGCCCCTACATATTGTAGGGGTCGCATTTATGCGACCCGATTTAGTGATGGACTTGATAAATCAAGCCCCTACATATTTGTAGGGGTCGCATTTATGCGACCCGATTTAGTGACGGACTTGATAAATCAAGCCCCTACATTGGCAGTGTTCGAGAAAGGTTAGTAAAATGAAAAATTTAAGTAGATTTATTCTTTGTAGTCTATTTATAGTTATTCTTCTTTCTTCTCCTTTGGCAGGAGAGGATACAATTTCAGAACAGGGAGAAGAGTCATCGGTTGAAGATAGTTCCGAGAGACAAATCAGTTCTCCAGGCGGTGAGATTGTTCTTAGAATTGAATGGAATAACCCCTTTAATCCAGAAGCCTCAGACCCTGATGACCGATACACGAGGATATACTACAAAGTGAGCAAGGAAGGAGCAACTATCAGGATCTATTCAATTAACGGAGAACTTGTAAAAACTTTGGTGGAAGACAGGGCAATACCAGAAGGCACCATAGAATGGGATGGGAGGAACGATAAGGGAGAGGT